>Ga0316190_10002703_pt1 | contig 12878 bp, 10 predicted proteins | sample Eddworburrow2_MG_FD_204929 | JGI IMG/M metagenome (GOLD analysis project Ga0316190, IMG submission 204929) | Coastal sediment microbial communities from Maine, United States - Eddy worm burrow 2 | ecosystem: Environmental > Aquatic > Marine > Coastal > Sediment | place: USA: Maine | collected... | reverse complement strand
TATCAATCACGCCCTAAAAGACGTTTCAACAAAATTTCCCTCCCATAAAAATTTCGCCAACTGTTCTTGCTGTGAATTCATTCCTAACTTTGCGATCATCAAGTCAATAAAAATTTTTTCATCTTTTGGGGGCATAGAAACTCTGGTAAGCATTTTTTCTAACGTTAAATTCAAATACTGCACACTATCTTGATAAACTCTCAGGGTTTGAATAAAGTCTTCTATACGGTAGTGGTGTTCCTCGTCTTCAAACGTGGTTTCTTCTTCTTGCCCAAGCCCATAAAGATCTTCAGTAAAACAAAACTGTAAATTAAGGCTGTGTCGGAGCTTAAGTGGAAAAATATCAATAGGCGTTTTTGCACCTTTGGGCAAAGATAAATGTTGAGCATGAGTTTCTAAAGTATCAACAAGAACCGCCCACCCATCGCAGATAATTTCATAATTAAGCTCATCAGTCTTGAATGGTATTTGAAGGAAATGAGTGGCAATTTTTTTTGCCATTTCATACCAAGGTTCATTGGGTCTCGCCAAATCGTTAATATAGAAAAAGGGACCTTCGTATCCATCATTGCTACTTATTAGATTGGCTAACAGATTTTTTTGAACTTCGTTGAGTGGCAAGCCTTGTTCTGTTTGTACGACTGTTTCCCAACACAAAAAGTAATTTGATTTGATGGAAGAAATAAAATGGTCTAAAGCTTCTTCAAGATCATCTATTTCTTCTAAATTAAGGGTTTCTAAAAAATTAACTGTAGGTATTTCGTGATCATCAAATGTCTGACTTTGAATGGCATCGTTTGATTTTTTAAGATTTTCAGAAGACATATTTTTTTAATTTCAAAAAATTTAGTTAGAAAGTTATGTGTCAATGGTTCAATATTATTTCATCGTATGTTTACTATTTGCTATTTACTATTCGCCATTCGCTATCAATTTTGGAATAAATAATACCTTCGCCAAAACGAAATTTTTTGAACAGGATTAAAACGAGTTAATAAGGATAGTTTATAATAAAAGATTAGTTTCTGTTGACATTTCACGATAACTCTTTGATTTATCATATCAATTCATTTTTTTATCACTCATTGAAAAATAGAGTTTTTTTTGAAAATTTCAACAGAACCTAGATAGAAATGATGTTTTGGTTTAAATGCTTGTAACTACTCAGGGCAACCACAAGGGATTGCCCCTACGTATGAATATTGTTGTAGGGGCAATCCTTTATGGTTGCCCTGAGTCAAAAATAGAGAATCAAAGCTGAGTAGTTACAAATGCTTAACAATAACCAATACCTTCGCTAAATTATAAAAAATCAGAAATTCTGAAAAACTATCAATTTTTAACCGATTGATTTTATTAGAAATAAAAAATCTTTTTTTTCAAAAATGGCCTAAATTTTAAATTGGCGAAGGTATTAATAACAATAGGGATTATTTATCATATTAAGGATTAGAGCAAAATCATATTTGGGTTTAAATCCTTTAATTATATAAATAATCCTTAGTAGTTGCTTAGTAGTTGCTTTTATTTTGCCCCTACCCAATCTTGTGCAAATTGCCAAGCTGAACGCCCACTCCGTGAACCCCGTTTAAGTGCCCATTGCAAAGCAGCGCGTCGTATATCTTCTCCTGCTGTATTTTTTATGCCTAAATTTTTCAGCCAATAACGTACAATGGCTAAATATTCATCCTGTTTAAAGGGATAAAACGATAACCATAAACCAAAACGCTCTGATAGTGATATTTTTTCATCTACTGCTTCACCTTGATGAATTTCACCATCAATCATTTGCGCCTCTAAGTTTTCGTGCTGATATTCGGGTAATAAGTGTCGTCTGTTTGAGGTAGCGTAAATCAATACGTTATTGGGTGGCGCACTGATGGAACCATCAAGCACGCTTTTCAAAGCTTTATAACTGGCATCGTCTTTTTCAAAAGATAAATCGTCACAAAAAATGATAAAACGTTTTGAACTGTCATAAAAAGCCTCAACAATATCAGGTAAATCAATCAAATCATGTTTTTCAACCTCAATTAAACGCAATCCTTGGCTTGAATATTCATTGAGCAATGCTTTTATTAAAGAAGATTTGCCTGTGCCGCGTGAGCCCCATAACAATACATTATTAGCGGGTTTTTTTTGTAAGAATTGTCGTGTATTACGATCAATTTGTTGTTTTTGTTCCTCTATACCTTGTAAATCTTGTAGGCGGATACGATGAGGGTGATAGATAGCTTGGAATTCGCCTTGTCGATAGTTACGTTTGCGCCATAGAAAAGCGGATACATTGACATTTTGCCAATCGGGGAGCAAGGGAGGGGCAGGAAAATGATTTTCTATTCGTGCTAATAAAACCTCTGCACGCTCAAGTAAATGTTGTAAATCGCTCATTTGTCTTTTAAGATGTTTTAATTATAAATCCTAACGTTTACGCATGATATTTATATAACTGATTTTAGATAATAATATTTCATTTTTCATTCACTTTTTTAGGGCAGGACGGGGTTTGCAACCCCGTCCGTGACATTTTATGGCTTTACTGTTCAAATAAAAACGTTTGGGAACAGGTTGCAAACCTGTTCCCGCACAAAGTAGGGGCAATCCATTATGGTTGCCCAAAATTTTTAAGGCACGAATTTTTTTGAGTATTGGAGAAAGCTTGAATGAAAACTCTCAATTGTATCACATTATTGATCTTTTTGATGATGATATTTTCACAACTTGTTTTTAGTCAGGATCATCATTATTGGAGTCAACAATTTGGTAGCCGTTCTGCATTAATGAGTGGCATGGTGGTTGGTGGTGTTCGAGATACCAGTGCTGGCTATTATAATCCGGGCGCGCTGGGATTTATCAATAAACCCAGTTTATCCGTCAGTGCTAATGCTTATCAATTAGAAAGGTTGTCAATAGATAATGGTATTGGTACTGGCACATCGCTTGATTCGGATAAAATCAGTATTATTCCACTGCTGGCATCAGGTACGATGATTCTTAAAGCATTTCCCACTCATACATTTGGTTATTCACTACTCGCGAAGAATCAATCTTCAATTGACACCTCCGGGCGAATTGAAAAAAATCAGGAAGTTTTTAGTGATATTTACCATAAGGATGGTACAGTTTCTTTTCAAGGTGAAGAAAAATTTATTGGACAAGTTTTTGCCAGTAGCAATGTGACTGAACTGTGGGGTGGGATGAGCTGGGCACACAAGGTGCGCCCAAATATTTCTATTGGAACAACGGCTTTTATGGCATTCAGAAACCAAACCCAAAATCAGACAACAATGGCTCGGGCAGTGAATGATACAACGATAGCCAGTGCTGACAAAATGGATTATATTGATTTTTGGAATATTCGCCTTTTATTGAAGTTTGGTGTCGCAGCAGAATTTGACGCGCTCAAAGTTGGTATGACACTAACAACACCGAGCCGCAATCTTTTTGGGCAGGCAACTGTTGCTGGGGAGAATAGTAAAAATAATGCTTATGATCCCACACAAGATAAATTTTACGGGAACCTAATCAGTAACCGACAAGAAAATTTGGATACCACCTATAGAAACCCTCTTTCAATCGCACTGGGGCTTGAGTATGCCGTGACACCAAAAACCAATATTGCTGGTACGATAGAATGGTTCGCTAAACAAAAACAGTATGATGTGATTACCCCGGGAGAGCATAGTTTCCTGCGGAACATTATTGTCGATGAAATTATTGCCTTTGATGCCGGTTCAGAGGAACGTGAACTTCTCGAATTCAAAGATGGTGCGGAAAGTGTGGTAAATGTTGGCGCAGCCATTGAACATGAATATGCAAAGAATATAAAAGGTTACTTGGGCTTTCGTGTTGATCATGAAAGCAATCCCAATAATTCTGAAAACCGCTCATCATTAGGCATAACAACATGGGATATTTACCATATCACAATGGGCGCAATGTTTAAAAGAAAACAATCGGAATTAGCAGTCGGTTTTACTTATAGTATTGGCAGACCACAAAATAATTTTTTGCAGTTTGCCAACTTTGGAAATATAGGTAATGGCAGTCTGTCGGGAGAAACCCAATACACGAGTGCTGAATACAATGCTTTTACACTGATTGTGGGCTATACTTACTTTTTTAGCAAAAGGTAATCATGCGAATTAAGAGTTGAAATTTTTTCGTCATTAGCTTTAGCTGATACTTGATCTTCAAGTTTTTGATGCTATTTGGCTTTGCAACGATCTATTTTCGCGCGTTAAAATATGCAACCCATTGATTTTTCAAATTATTTATTGAAAATGCAAAAAATGATATTTATTTAAAAAGCAAGAGGCTTATAAAAAACTTGAAGATCGAGTGATAGCGTTTTTTTTTTGTAGGCTGATGGGCTTAATGATATAATCCACAGCCCCATGCTTAAGCCCCTTTGTTTCGCATTCCTCATCGCCTCGTGCCGTGACAAAAATCACCGGTATTTTTGGTATTGCTGGATTCTCCTTGAGTTTTGTACAAACTTCGTAGCCATCCATTTCTGGTATCATGATATCCAAAAGTATCAGATCGGGGGGATCAGATGCTGCGATTTCCAAAGCAGCAGCCCCACTGGTTGCCACAAGAATCTCGTCATTAGAATCTTTTAATACCTCAATCAAAGCTTTGATGTTTGTTGGTACATCATCCACAATTAATATTTTTTGCATAAAATGCCTACTTTTTCACTAGGGGATTTAAACCGTGGTTAAGTCCCCTATCAAAAATGGATGATCGCTATGGGCGTGTTATTTTTTTGGAAGTACCTTGAGTAAACGAACTGTTACCGTCGTACCTGTTTCCTCCGAAGTGTCAAGATGGATGCTTCCCCCCTGCGTTTCAGCCATTAATTTAGCTGAATAGCTACCTAATCCAGTGCCGCCCGATTTGCCGACGGTCGTATATTTATCAAAAAACTTATCGCGGATTTCTCTGGGTACCGCTCCTTGATTGTGAATTCTAATCATCGCGTTGTCTTTTTCCGCATCAAGGAAAACGGTAATATGTGTTCCCTATTGACAATTTGCAAAATGTCCACTTTTTTGGGCTGATATGAGTAGGTGCCCGTCTCCATCTTATACAGGTCAAGTGAACGGTTGATCATATCCAGCATCTCATACCCTAAACTCTCAATGCCGCTTATAAATTTTTTTTGTTGGGGATTGGGTTCAAATTTATCCATAAGAATCATGGAACAGTTAATAATCCCATTGAGTGGCGTTTTAAGATCGTGGCGGAGGATATGATCCACATCGTCATGCAAGGTCGCAGCCTCCTTAAGGGCCGCGTTTTTCCTCTCCAATTCTTCGTAGGCCAGCTTCAATTCTAAGTGGGGTTTCACCCGTGCCTGAACAATAGGCGGACTGATGGGCTTAATGATATAATCCACAGCCCCACGTTCAAGCCCCTTAGCTTCGCATTCTTCATCGCCTCGCGATGTAATAAAAATGACTGGAATCTTTTTGGTTATCGCATTAGCCTTGAGTTTTGTACAAACTTCGTAGCCATCCATTTCCGGCATCATGACATCCAAAAGAATCAGATCGGGAATTTCAGACGTGGCAATTTTCAAAGCGATTGCCCCACTGGTTGCAACAAGCGCCTCGTAATTGGAATTTTTTAATGCATCAATCAACACTTAAATATTGGCCGGTACATCATCTACGATGAGTATTTTTTGCATGATAGTCACTTTCCTTCCTGTTCTGCCTTATTAGGTATCACTGTCCCCGTTTTTCTTGGACCACCACCACTTTTTTCCACTAAATTCTTCTTCCCACGGCATGTCTGAATGTTTTTCAGAATGTATGAATGGCCTTGTTCCAGACGATGGGTTGCCAGATAACAGGCGGTTTCCTCTAAGACGGTGTTTTGCCTTTCCAATTCTTGGTAGGCAAATTTCAGTTTGAGGTGAGTTTTCACCCGTGCTTGAACAATAGATGGGTTGATAGGTTTAGTAATATAATCTACAGCACCCATTTCAAATCCCTTGGTTTCGTTCTCATCATCGTTCTGCGCTGTGATAAAAATCACGGGAATCTTTTTGGTTATTGTATCGACTTTGAGTTTTGTGCAAACCTCATAGCCATCCATCTCTGGCATCAGGACATCCAATAAAATCAGATCAGGTTTTTGAGATGAAGCCACTTCTAAAGCCATTTTTCCACTGGTTGCAACAAAAATGTCATAATTTAAATGGTCTAGTGCTTCCATCAATACTTTAATACTGTCAGGTGTATCATCTACCAATAATAGTTTTGGCATGGTGTGAGTTTTCCTCCGGTTTTAAAGTTTAAGATTTCGTAGCGAAATTTGAAATAACAACAAGATTATTTAAGATTTTGTTGCTAAATTCAAAATGACAAAGAGCATTATAACAAAAATAGATATTATACCAATTAAATTTAAATATTTGATTTTATTGGTTTTATTAACTATAATTTTCAAAAAAAGGGGCTAGGCTCGAATTATTTTGTAGATATTACAACTTGCACAAAAATTCGAGATAATTAAGGTTCCAATATTTAAGTTTGATGAACCTATTCTTAATTGGGAATTGGAAATAAAGAAAAATATCATTTGAGCACGAATAGTGGGGTAGTTTTATAATTTTCCAAAAGAATGGTTGTATTGCCATCCGAAATTCTAAAACTTGTTAACTTTTTGATAAAAACCATTATTATTATTAAAAACATCTTCACCAATTGATAACCGTTTTATAAGTATTTGTTTTATATAATAATAAATCAAAGTTAATGAAATCAGATACTTGATACGATGTATTTTATATTTTTTAAAAATCAATGAGTTATGAATTATAATCTGGTGAGCAAAATTTGGTGAAAATATTGTATTATTGATAAGTTTTTTGATGGGTGTAGCAAAGCTCTACCCATCCGACGCTTCACTGCCATTAAGAGATTTTTAGTCTTGAAAAAATAAAAAATCATAATATTTTCAATTAGTTATAAAAATAATTTACAAAAAAATTCCTTAACTTAATGGCAGTGATCCGACGCTTGCTTGTCAGTTCATGATTTTTGGTTAAGCATTGAAATTTTGCAAGTCTGAAGAGGTAAATGTATGAAAATATTGGTGAACAAATCAATCAAGTCTGACCCCATTGATTTTCAACTTAAACTTTTTTAGCTAAAAAGGGTACTGACCTAGTACAGCAAACGGTAAGTTCGACCAATAACTTTAGAGCATAGAATTAGCCATTTTTAACTGCCAGTCCTGAGTTATTGTGAGAATTTACTGCTTGCTGTACTAGGGTGTTAAATCTGTTCAACCCCGTTGGGGTTGGATTCATATATTTTCCATATTTCCATAGTGAAACCTATGGCTATTTATGTTTTACCCCGTTGGGGTTATTAGAAATTTTCAAAGAGGTATTAACCCCAAAGGGGTTAAATGTGAATAGCCACCGATGAAATCGGTGGAACTCTTTGAAAATTTGGAATGATTGATTTAGATGAACCTATCCTGCTATTCATTTCTAGCCAAGTACTACCCAAACACAAACCCGTGGTTCAATTATTTTTTTGTGAATAGTCATAAATAGAAGAATTCAGAAAAAGACATGGCTTAATTTTACTGTGGATTTCAGTTTTAATTTTTAAATTATTGATTTTTAATGAAAAATTGTGAATGGGCTATTAAAGTCATTATTGATTTTTAATTGTCAATTCAAAAATTCTAATTTATAATTACAATGGTTCGGACCGTTTTTATAACTTAATTATGACCACATTTTATAATATTCGCAAAAAATAAAAATTTATTAAATTTCAATTAGTTATAATTTTTAAAAACGGTCCGAACCATTGAATTAAAAATTGTTTTAAAACAGGATATTGAATTATGCCGTTATTTTCACAAATTAGAAAAACCGTCCTTTTCGTCATTTTTTTCGTGAGCCTTTTGGCAAGTCATGCGACCCTTGCCGTGACTCTCCCTAGCCCATTGGTTGACACTGAGTGGTTGGCAAAAAATAGGGAAAGCGTCGTCATATTAGATATACGCGATAATGCAGATAGTTTCCATAAACGGGGTAAAGGAGGCAAGACAGCCGTCAATCCCTGTGGTGTTAGAAGGCATGATATTATTCGCCCTGTGGCGGGTCATATTCCCGGTGCAGTTCTATTACGCTGGCGGAAAATCGTATCAAAACGAAAAGTTGATGGCATGAAATTGAGCAACATGCTGCTTGACAAAAAGCCGTTTGAAAAGCTCATGTCCAAAAAAGGGCTGAAAAACGACAGCACGGTTGTGCTAGTGAGTAATGCTGAAGGACCTAAAGATGTGATAATCACAACCCGCTTATATTGGACAATGAAGTATTATGGGCATAAAAGTCTTGCCATTCTTGATGGTGGGACTAAAAAATGGATTGCTGAAAGGCGTAAAGTTGTTTTTAAAAAAAATCGGCCCCCAAGCAGCAATTATAAAGTAACCAAAGAACTTAAAGGAATACTGGCAACAAAGAACGATGTTTCCAAAGCGATAAAAGATGATCAGGTTCAAATTATTGATAGTCGGGCATTGCAAGACTATATCGGCTTGACTTTCAGTGAACATTACACGAGCCAGGATCGTAAGGGACATATACCTACGGCGAAAAATTGGTCTGTGGCTACTCTGTTCAATACGAGAGGAATCGCTACTTTGCATCCTACACGAGTAGCGAGTCAAGTTGCCAACTTACTGGGCATTGACACCCAAAAACCTAGCATTGTTTACTGTTGGTCTGGTGGAATGGCTAGTATTTCTTGGTTTATCATGCACGAATTATTGGAGAATAACAATGTTCGTCTTTATGATGGTTCCCTCAATGAATGGACAAAACATAAAACATTGTCTATGGTAACAATGGAAATTGAATAAGGAACCGTCACAAAATAACTTGGACATTTATCCATCGACGTTTCTTAAAAAACTTGGTTTCTCATCATTATAAATTTATAAAACGGGAAGTTATTTCGTAACCTTAAGTACCGAAGCAAAATAAATCTGGTATTTCCTTTGATGATTTATGAGAATTTTATCAAGAAATCAAATACTGGGTTAATTATGCACAGGTACTTAGGAATGAGGATTTAATAACTTCTGAAACTGGTAAGCCAAACTTGACAAGTTTTAAAAACCTGTCAGGTTTAGTTTCGGGTATTATTGAATTCTCATTCCTTAGTATAAATTAAAAACGATTATCCATTTATTTTATCTCGTACTCACTGTACTCCAACAACCTTAAAAAAATCTATGGAAGCACAATATACACCCAAACCGATTGAATTAGATGTTCAAAAACGTTGGGAAACCGAAAAATCATTTAAAGTGATGGAGGACCCCGATAAGGAAAAATTTTATTGCCTTTGTATGTTTCCCTACCCCAGTGGGCAGCTACATATCGGGCATGTCCGTAATTATACCATTGGCGATGTCATTGCCCGTTACCAGCGTATGCAGGGCAAAAACGTTTTGCAGCCGATGGGCTGGGATGCGTTTGGTTTACCGGCAGAAAATGCCGCGATGCAAAATAATGTGCCACCCGCTAAATGGACCCGCGAAAATATTGCCTATATGCGTAAGCAATTGAAACGCTTAGGTTTAGGCTACGACTGGGATCGCGAGTTAGCCACCTGTGATACGGATTATTACCGCTGGGAGCAGTGGTTCTTTGTGCGGTTATATAAAAAAGGGCTGGTTTATAAGAAAACGGCTCCCGTCAATTGGGATCCCGTTGATCAAACCGTGTTAGCCAATGAACAAGTGATAGATGGGCGCGGGTGGCGTTCGGGCGCATTGGTTGAGCGACGCGAAATCCCACAATGGTTCTTGAAAATCACTGCCTTTACGGAAGAATTATTGCAGGGATTGGAGACGCTAGAAGAGACTTGGCCTGATCCTGTCCGCAAAATGCAGCGTCAATGGATAGGGCGTTCCGAGGGGGTGGAAATCCAATTTAAAGTGGGCGATGACGATTTAAGTGTTTTCACGACACGCCCCGATACTTTAATGGGGGCCACTTATGTCGCAGTGGCGGCAGAACATCCCTTAGCCCAACAAGCGGCAGAAAATAATACACAACTGATTGATTTTATTAAGGAATGTGAAAAAACAGACACCGCTGAAGCGACCCTTGAGACGATGGAAAAGTTGGGCATGGATACCGGCTTAAAAGCCATTCATCCCATTACTGGGGAAGCCTTGCCATTATGGGTGGCGAATTTCGTATTGATGAGTTATGGTTCAGGGGCTGTGATGTCCGTTCCTGCACATGATCAACGCGATTTTGAATTTGCCAAAAAATATGGTTTGCCGATTCAACAAGTGATTATCCCGAAAGATGGGCAAGCGCAAGAAAAGCTTTATATGGCTTTTTTCAATAAAGGCGTATTAATCAATTCGGCTCAATTTACGGGCTTAACTTCACAAGAAGCGTTTGATGCCATTGCCAAGTATTTAGAAGAACAGGGCAGAGGGCAACGACAAGTCCATTACCGTTTACGCGACTGGGGCATATCGCGTCAGCGTTATTGGGGCTGCCCAATTCCAATGATTGAATGTGCCGATTGTGGCACCGTACCTATTCCTGAAAACGATTTACCGGTGGTATTGCCCGAAGATGTCGTGCCTGACAAAACCGGTTCCCCGATAAAACGCGATCCCAATTTCTATCAAGTCAAATGCCCCCAGTGTGGTAAAGAGGCGCGACGCGAGACAGATACTTTTGATACCTTTATGGAATCGTCTTGGTACTACGCCCGTTATGCCAGCCATGATTGTGATACAGGTATGTTAGATAAACGGGTAAATTACTGGTTGCCAGTTGATCAATATATCGGCGGTATTGAACATGCGATTTTGCATTTATTATATGCCCGGTTTTTCCACCGCCTCATGCGTGATGAAGGTTTAGTTAAGGGTGATGAACCATTTACGCGCCTATTGACACAAGGCATGGTATTGAAAGATGGTTCTAAGATGTCAAAATCAACAGGCAATACCGTTGATCCCCAAGATTTGATTAACGAATACGGTGCGGATACGGTGCGCTTATTTATTATGTTTGCTGCTCCGCCCGATCAATCTTTAGAGTGGTCTGGTGGGGGTGTAGAAGGGGCTTTTAGATTCTTAAAACGCCTTTGGAAACAAGTCATTACACATACCCAGCACCCGCAATCCATCTTAATGATACCGGAAAAATGGGACAAGCCGGAACGAGATTTGCGCCGTCAAATCCATGAAACCATCAAGAAAGTCAGCGATGATATAGGTCGTCGTCAGACTTTTAATACAGCGATTGCCGCCATAATGGAATTGCTCAATGCTTTGAACAAGGCGCCCGACACGCCTGAAAGTCGCGCTGTCGTACAAGAAGGCTTAGACGCGGTGGTACTCATGCTATCGCCCATCGTGCCGCATATCACACAACTCTTGTGGGAAATACTGGGCCATTTCGGACTCGTCATTGACAGGACTTGGCCCCAAGTTGATGACAGTGCGCTGACACAAGATGAAATAAAAATAGTGGTTCAAGTCAACGGTAAATTACGGGGACATATCACCGTACCCGTCGATGCCGATAAACAAACGCTCGAAACAATGGCTTTAAATGAGCCGAAAGTGCAACGCTTTACCGCGGAAAAAACCGTGAAAAAAGTGATTGTGGTTCCAAAAAAACTGGTTAATGTGGTGGTTGTATGAAATCCGTTTTCCGTATGGTGAGGCTCCCCAAGTATTTGTCTTGCCCACCAACCTTTTATGTAGTAGGGTGGGTAAAGTATTTGTCTTGCCCACCAACCTTATTAAAAAATCTCGTGATGTCGATTTTAGCCGTTGGATTACTCAGTGGCTGCGGTTTTCATCTACGGGGTTCCAGTGGCTTTGATTTCTCTTTTGTGCATATTAAATCGGAATCTGCTAACAAGATAGCCCAAGATGTCATCTTTCGTATGAAGGAAGAAGGGGTGCAAATTGTTCCAACTGCCGATGCTGCACAAGCGGTAGTATTCCTCCGTGATGAAAGCATAGATAAACGCCTGTTAACCGTTTCATCAATATCGGGCAGACAGATAGAATTTGAAGTCAATTATCGCGTTGACTTAGAAGTTCAAAAACCGGATGGCACGGTATTATTAGAAAAACAACGGATCAGTCTATTGCGCGATTATCTATTTGATGAGACGGCTGTATTAGCCATGGGGGCAGAAGATGAAATGCTGCGGAAGGAGATGTTCCGTGAGATCGTGGCACAAATCATACGGCGCTTACAAATCCTTAAATTGGGCAAAGTCGCATTGACACAAATCGCATTTGAAGGGTTAAAAGCCAAATATAGGATTGGAGAACCCCTTGCGGTTGATTTAATTGAAAAAAGCACTCGCTCTGTACCCGTCGATATTTGGTTGAGCCTATCTGTCGGTGAAAGTATATGGTTTGTAACGCTATCGGAAAAAGAAGAGCAATCTTGGCAACTGAGCAAAGAAGTAGTTCCTTTACGGCGCAATGTGCCCACGACTCAAACGCGCCATCGTCTTTTAGACTTTACAGTGCCACCTAAGTTAGCCAAAGAATATATTTTACGAGCGGTTTATACTGAGGCAGGTGTCAAATTAGATTTGAATAATCTCTCCTCAACCATGGTTTCTACAGTAGCTGAGGGTAAGATGGTTTTTGAAGAAGAATAATGGATTTTTTTATACCTGATAGATTTTTGAAACCTGTCAGGTATGTCGTTTCCGTTCGGGGTTGCAAACCCCGACCAGCAAGCTTTTTTTATACCTGACAGGTTTTTGAAACCTGTCAGGTATGTCGTTTCCGTTCGGGGTTGCAAACCCCGACCAGCAAGCGGGAAAGAT
>Ga0316190_10002701_pt1 | contig 12882 bp, 13 predicted proteins | sample Eddworburrow2_MG_FD_204929 | JGI IMG/M metagenome (GOLD analysis project Ga0316190, IMG submission 204929) | Coastal sediment microbial communities from Maine, United States - Eddy worm burrow 2 | ecosystem: Environmental > Aquatic > Marine > Coastal > Sediment | place: USA: Maine | collected... | reverse complement strand
GAGGCGGCCCTGCCCGAGGATGGTTATATCCGCTATTCCGGCTCGGCGGACAAACTGAAGACCACCCTTGAGAGCATGGGCGGCACCTTCCTGCTGGCAATTGTGATTCTCTATCTGCTGATCAGCGCCCTGTTCCGCTCATTCAAAGACAGTCTGCTGGTATTGCTGACTATCCCGCTGGCAACGGTGGGCGGGGTGGCAACGCTATTCTTTATGAATCTGGCCGGTATCAACCAGCCGATGGATCTGCTGACCATGATTGGCTTTGTCATCCTGCTCGGGCTGGTGGTGAATAACGCCATCCTGCTGGTGCATCAGACCCGTGCCGCCGAGCGTGAAGGCCTGGCCCGACGCGATGCGGTGGAGCAGGCAGTACATCTGCGGCTGCGCCCCATCCTGATGAGTACCCTGACCAGTTTGTTCGGTATGTTGCCGTTGCTGCTGGTGCCGGGGGCGGGTACCGAGCTGTATCGTGGTCTGGCCGGGGTGATAGTTGGTGGTCTGGCAGTGAGTACCGTGTTTACCTTGATCCTGCTGCCCAGCCTGTTGCGCCTGGGTGAAGCGGATCATACCTGAGTGAAGAAGCTTACACGATTTGTGTAAGCTTTTGATTTATATGGTGGGCCTGGAGTGGCTCAAACACTCTAGCAATGGTTTGATCCCCGGCCCGGGGCAGGGTCGACATCCGTTCCGGGGGGGAACTCTCAGTCATAATTAATTCTTCTCGATTATGCGGTCTCAATATAAGAGGACGGATCTGTTTATTATTTATTCGTTGTTTGAACAACTTCCCGCCCCTCGGCGATATTCAATAACTGAGGAAAGGCCAATGTGGCCGGTCGCCGCCCCGCGCCTTCTTTCAAGATCACTATGATGTCTGCATCGAGTAGTTGTTTGATTAGGTTGTGAAGCGTGGCCTTTTTGATGTTAAGGCGTTCACATGGGTCTTTTACGCGAAAAATAGGGTGTTTAAACAAGGCATCTACCAGCGGTGTGCTGTGTTGCGAGTGGGTGATTTCCCGCACTTGCTCTTTGGTGTGTTCGTGTAGCGCCATGATGGCTTGTATGCGTTGTGTATAGCGAATTGCTAAACCACCATACACAAACAGGTTAGTGTTTAGTGGGCTAAACACAAAGTTTATAGCGAATGCTAAACCGGTATACACAAAACGGTTTATTAGGTTTGGGCTGCCACTAGCGATAGTAGTATCAATGCTGTTTGTGTGTGTTATAGAGGGTGATTTGTGCGTGAAAGTGTCTACACAGGATATTTGAGGCATAAAAAAGGCCTACGCAATCTACGTAGGCCTTTTTTGTATGGTGGGCCTGGAGTGACTCGAACACTCGACCAATGGATTATGAGTCCACTGCTCTAACCAACTGAGCTACAGGCCCTTATTTGGAAGCTGCGTAGTATAGCGCGTGATTTTGTTGCTAGCCAGCAGGATAAAAAAATCCCCGCCGCATTATTGCTAATGGGGCGGGGATTGCTTTGCTGTTGGTCTAGTCCTGCAGGAAGCTGCGCAGGTTTTCAGAACGGCTTGGATGGCGCAGTTTGCGCAGTGCCTTGGCTTCGATCTGACGAATACGTTCGCGGGTTACGTCGAACTGTTTGCCAACCTCTTCGAGGGTGTGGTCGGTGTTCATGTCGATGCCGAAACGCATGCGCAGTACTTTGGCTTCACGTGCGGTGAGGCCTTCGAGTACGTCGGTGGTGGCTTCTTTCAGGCCTTCAAAGGTGGCTGAATCAGGTGGCGCCATGACGTTGCCGTCTTCTATGAAGTCGCCCAGGCTTGAGTCTTCGTCATCGCCGATGGGTGTTTCCATTGAGATTGGCTCTTTGGCGATCTTGAGGACTTTGCGGATCTTGTCTTCTGGCATTTCCATGCGCTCGGCCAGTTCTTCTGGTGTGGCTTCGCGCCCCATTTCTTGCAGCATCTGACGTGAGATACGGTTGAGTTTGTTGATGGTCTCAATCATGTGTACCGGTATGCGGATGGTACGGGCCTGGTCGGCAATTGAGCGGGTGATTGCCTGACGAATCCACCAGGTGGCGTAGGTTGAGAACTTGTAACCACGACGGTATTCAAATTTGTCGACGGCTTTCATCAGGCCGATGTTGCCTTCCTGGATTAGATCGAGGAACTGCAGGCCGCGGTTGGTGTATTTTTTGGCGATGGAGATAACCAGGCGCAGGTTGGCTTCGACCATTTCTTTCTTGGCGCGGCGGGCCTTGGCTTCACCAATGGATATCATGCGGTTGATATCTTTAATGTCGGTGATGGTGAGGTTGTTGGTTTCTTGTATTGAAACAAGTTTGTTTTGGGCGCTGCGGATTTCGTCTTCGTGTTGCTGCAGTACCTTTACATACGATTCGTTTGAGTTGACTGTTTGGTCAAACCATTCGAGATTTGTTTCATTGTCTGGGAACGATGTAATGAATTCTTTGCGCGGCATGTGTGCTTCGTTAACGCAGATATTCATGATGATGCGTTCATGGGTGCGGATGTCAGTGACTACCGAACGTAGATTTGTAACCAGCTTTACAATAAAGGCTGGTGAATATTTGAATGCGAGGAAGGCTTCAGATGTTTCCTGACGTAGATCTTTGAGTTTCGGATCGCTGAGGTCACCCTTTTTAATCAGGGTTTGGTGTTTTGCATACAGCTTGGATATTTTATCCATGCAGGCACGCACTTCTTCAAGGTCGGGGCCGGTATCAGCGGGTTTTTCGTCTTCATCGTCGTCATCAGAAGACTTGGCGCTGGCTGGTGGCGCAATTTCATCAGTAAGATCGGCAAAACCACGGATAAAGTCGGCGAGGCGAGTTTCGCCAGCTTCGATCTCAGCGTAGCCTGCGATGAGCATGGAGATGCTGCTGGGGAAGTTGCCCAGTGCGCCGTAGACCTGGCCGAGGCCAGATTCGATACGCTTGGCGATCTTTATTTCGCCTTCGCGGGTCAGCAATTCTACGGTGCCCATTTCACGCATGTACATGCGGACTGGGTCGGTGGTGCGGCCAAAGTCGCTGTCGACGGTTGCCAGTGTGGCGGCGGCTTCTTCTGCGGCGTCATCATCGGTGACGGCGCTGTCTGACATGATCAGGCTATCGGCGTCTGGCGCAACTTCATGGACGGGGATGCCCATGTCGTTGATCATGGTGATAATGCCTTCGACTTGTTCAGGATCGACGATCTCATCGGGCAGGTGATCGTTGACTTCCCGATAGGTCAGGTAGCCCTGCTCTTTGCCTTTGGCAATGAGTAGTTTGATCTGTGATTCCGTTTGCTCGCGGCTCATATTCACGTATAAAAGTCTCGCTCGTTAAATGCCTAAAGTGCATGGCCGAAAAAATGGCCGCTAATTATATCAAAATTCTTCGTGTCTTTAAACTCCAAAATTATTTCAGTCAAGGGTTAATTTTGGTCTTCGTCATTGCGTGGTAGCGGCTGGCTAAGTATCTGTTTTTCCTTAAGTAGCTCGGTTAGATGCTGTTTGTCCTGGGGGCTAAGGCTGTTGCTTTCGCCTTTGCGAAGTAATTGATTGTAGTTGCGTTCAACGCGCTGTTTGTCTAAATGCCTTAGTGCGTCCCTAAATTCATGTGCATAACCTTCGCTGGGGATGTTGCTGTCACTGAGGGCTAGTTTGCTTAGGTGTTTGCCTTCGGGGCGATCTCGCCAGTGTTCCAGGATTGCTCCGCAGTTGATATTAGGTTGTTGTTGAATAAGTTCAAGTAATTCGACCAGTAAGGTGATGCCTGGTTCTTCCAGTTCGCGGAAGCGGGCGGGGTTGGTATCCAGTTGTGCCAGCTGGGGTTGTTCCAGTAACAGGCTGATGATGCTGCGTACTGGGGATAGTTTGCGAGCTTCGCCGGTTTGCCGGTTTGCTGTTCTGGTTGTTGCTTTTGTGGCTGGTTTTTCTCCGAGCAGCGACATGAGTTCTGCGCTGGATATGCTGGTGCGGTTCGCAAGCTCGGTAATGATCATGTGTTTGAAAATTTGATTGCTGATTTTTGCCAGTTTGGGGCGGGCCAGATCTATCAGGCGGGCGCGTCCATCTATGGCGTTCATATCGACGCGCTGGCTGAGGTTCTGAAGCAGGAATTCTGAAAGTGAGATGGCGTGCTCAATTTTTTCTTCAAAGGTTTGTTTGCCGATTTGACGAATCAGGCTGTCGGGGTCTTCGCCATCTGGCAAAAACATAAAGCGGGCGGTGCGGCCGTCCTTGAGTTCGGGCAGCATAATGTCGAGCGCTTTCCAGGCGGCGTCGCGGCCGGCGCGGTCGCCATCAAAACAAAATACTACTTCGCTGCTGGTGCGAAACAGTGGTTGCAGGTGGTCGGGGGTGAGGGCGGTGCCAAGTGTTGCTACGGCGTAGCGAACGCCGTGTTGCGCTAGTGCGACTACATCCATATAACCCTCTACCACCAGTAGTCGATCTATCTGGCGTAAGGCCTGTTTTGCTTCAAACAGACCATATAGTTCGCGGCCTTTATGGAATAACGGCGATTCGGGTGAGTTGAGGTATTTGGGGTTGTCCTCTGGATCGATCACGCGGCCGCCAAAGGCGATTACCCGGCCGCGTTTATCGCGAATCGGGAACATGATGCGGTTGCGGAAGCGGTCGTACTGGCCGCCGCCATCTTTGGTTATGCTCATGCCGGTGGTGACCAGCTGTTGTTGGTGTTGTTTGTTGCTGCCCAGGGCTTTGTCGAGATTGTCCCAGCCTGGCGGGGCAAAACCGATGCTGAACGCGGCGGCGATTTCGCCGGTGAGGCCGCGTTGTTTGAGGTAGTCGATGGCTTTGTTTGCAGTTGGATGTTTTTTGAGCTGCTGGCAGTAGTAGTTGGTCGCTTCCAGCATAATAGGGTGTAAGTCTGGGCCGGTTTTGTGTTCTGGCTGCTCGTTATCGGTTGTGGGTAGTTCCATGCCTGCGCGATGGCCCAGTTCCTTGACGGCTTCGATGAAGTCCATGTGCTCGTATTCCATAAGGAAGCTAATGGCGTTGCCACTGGCTTGGCAGCCGAAGCAGTGGTAGAACTGCTTGTTTTGGCTGACGGTAAACGAGGGTGTTTTTTCTTCGTGGAAGGGGCAGCGGGCCTGGTAGTCACGGCCGGCTTTGCGCAGTGGCACGCGGCTGTCGATGACGTCGACAATGTCTGTCCGGTTAAGGAGTTCGTCTATGAAGTGTTGTGGGATGCGGCCTGCCATCAAAAAGAATATCTTTAGTTGGGTTGCGGCGAAACGATCAGTTTAGCCGCCAGGCAGGTTTTTTCAAACAGGAGTTAGCTTGTTTTTGACTAGCTGGCTGGCTTGGCCCATGTCGGCACGGCCCTGAATGCGTGGTTTGAGTGCGCCCATAACTTTGCCCATGTCTTGCGGGCCGGTGGCGCTGACGCTGCTGATGATTTCGGCGATGACAGCCTCGAGTTCAGTGGTGTCCATCTGTTCAGGCAGATATTCTTGCAGGATGACGATCTCGGCCTTTTCGATGTCGGCCAGTTCCTGGCGTTCAGCCCTTTCAAATTGCTCAATCGAGTCGCGGCGTTGCTTGACCATCTTTTCCAGGATGGCTAGCACTTGATCGTCATCAGGGATGGATCTGTCGTCCACCTCTTTTTGTTTGATTGCTGCCAGGGCGAGACGAATAGTCGCCAGACGTGCCTTTTCTTTGGCGCGCATGGCGGCTTTCATGTCGTCCTTAATCCGCTCTATCAAGGTGGCCATGATTGCCGTTGTCCTTGTGTTGAGGGGGGCTTAGTAAAGGCGTTTGCGGTGAGCTTGTTCGCGCATCAGCTTTTTGTGCTGACGTTTAACTGCGGCTGCGGCTTTACGCTTACGTACGGCTGTTGGCTTTTCGTAGCACTCACGGGCGCGGATTTCAGACAGGGTGCCGGCCTTTTCGCAGGTGCGCTTGAAGCGACGCAGGGCGATTTCGAAGGGCTCGTTTTCTCTCAGACGTACTGATGGCATAAGTATCCAGTTCCTTAAGCAATGCAATTTAGGGTTGTTAAGTTTCACCCGTGAGGGTGAGAGGGGCGCTATTTTAGAGCAATCTGCCAAAATTGCAAAGGGCTGTGATTTATCTGTTGTTGCCGCAGGCTGGGCAAGATGGGTCTTTGTTGAGTTTTAGTCGGCGCGGGTTCATGTTTAAGGCGTCTATGGTGAGTAGTTGCCCGGTGAGTGGCTCACCTATATTAAGTATAACTTTCAAGGCTTCCGCAGCCTGAATGCTGCCGATGATACCGACAAGTGGGGCGAATACGCCGCGGTCATGACAGGTTTGTTGGGGTTGGCTGGATTCCTCTTCGTTGTAGAGGCATTGGTAGCAGGGGGCGTCTTTCGAGCGCGGATCAAATACGGCGACTTGGCCCTGAAAGCGAATCGCTGCACCGCTTACGAGCGGGATTTTGTTGTCAAGGCTGGCCTGGTTGATGGTGAAGCGGCTGTCGAAATTGTCGCTACAGTCAATCAGGATGTCTGCATTATTTGTTGCTTGGTTGAGCCGGTCTTTGTCGGCGCGATGGCAGATTGCTTCAACCTCAATTTCAGGGTTGAGTGCGAGTAGTGTGTTGCGTAAACATTGAGCCTTTTTTTCGTCTATATCATTGTTATTAAAGGCTATTTGTCGTTGCAGGTTGCCAAGATCAACGCTGTCGTCATCAAAGATGGTGATGTGGCCGATGCCGCTGCTGGCCAGGTACATGGCGACAGGTGAGCCAAGCCCACCTGCACCGACGATGACTGCTTTGGCTTGGCTGAGACGGGTCTGTCCTGCTATATCAATTTCTGGCAGGAGTAGGTGTCGGCTATAGCGGCTGAGCTGGTCGTTGCTGAGCTCGGCTGTGCTCATGTGGTGTAGCGATAAAAGACGTCGATAGGTGTGCGGCCATCGTTGGCCCAGCCGCCAACGGCGTAGATTGCGTTGTCGCAGACGGTGACGCCCATGGCGCAAGCGGGAGCCGGCAGCGAAGCAACCTGTTGCCATGAGCCTGTTTCGCGGTCGTAGCGTGCAGTGCGATTGTGGATGTCGTCATCGCTGTAACCGCCAAATACGTAGATGTTGTCGCCAAGTATGGCGCTGCCCAGGCCAGCTGCAGTCCATGGCAGGCAGAAATCGTCTTGGCTTGACCAGGTATTGCTGCTTGGGTCGTAGATTTCGATGGTAGTAAAATTATTAAACCCCTCAGGGCGGAAGGCGACGCCGCCCATGGCCAAAATCTGGCCGTCTTGAGTGACCGCAGATAGGGCAAATCGAGGTGTTGGCAGTGGCGCTATTGCTTCCCATTTACCTTTGTCGATATCAAGGCGTTCGCAATAATCAAAGCCAGGATCGGTCTTGGGGCCGCCTTGGGTGGCGTCAGGGTGGTGGCCGCCAATGACATAGATTGAGTTGCCCAATACTGCAACGGCGGGGTAGTCGTGAGGCATTGTCAGGTCGGGGCCTTTTTCCCAGCTGTCAGAGTCTGGGTGGTAGATTTCGACGGTTGTCAGGAAGCGGAACATACCGTCTTCCTGGCGGAAACCGCCGCCCATGACATATATATTGTCGCCCACTGTCGCTGCAACGGTGCCTGAGCGTAGCGTGGGCATGTCCTGAAGTGTGTTCCAGTGGTCGGATTCGGGGTCAAAACAGATGGCTGAGTTGAGGCTCTTGAAGTTTGGGCCGCCACCACCAAATGCATATATTTTGCCTTTGTAGCTGGCTACGGATGGGTGTGAACGAGCCACTTCAAGCGAGCCGAGGGCGGTCCATTCGCCAGGTGAGTTTGGTTTGCTTGATTTCATTGGTTGGGTATCGCTTCGTTGGATTTTGTGTAGAGCTACTCTACTTAAAACATTTGGACTGTCAATAGTTTGAGTGGTTTGTGTAGGGTTAATGGGGGGCTGTGTTAGTGCTTTGTAATTTATGAAGAAAAAGCTTCTTTTAAGGTGTTGGTTGTTTGATGTGGGGTGATTGGTTATGATGTTTGTCTTTGTGTGGTGCGGCATCGGTGTCGTCGCGTAAAGGTGATGAGGTCAAGTTCCACAGGCTATTCGTCGATATATATAAATAGATGACTAGATAGCGATTAAAAAAGCTTCCTGTAGAGTGGATAGCTTTATTGTCTGAGCTGCCTACCCAAGGGACTGTGGTTGTGTTAGCTTCGCGTTAATTTAGAGGGCGGTAGCTGCCTAAGAGATGTTTTATGGCGCTGCTGTGGGTGGCCGATGGGTATTTCTGTTGGTGTTGAGATGATCGTGAGGGCTGTCAGCCAGTCTAGTATGAAAATAAATCAAGAAGATCGAATGAATAATGCTTCTATAAATCAAACTCAGGGTCATGTGTCGGTAGCGGCGCAAGATGTGCTGCCTCCTTTGCAAGACCGCTTTGGCCGGACTTTTGACTATGTCCGAATAGCTGTTACGGAGAAGTGTAATCTTCGTTGCACATACTGTATGCCTGAAGAGGGTGTGGATTTTCAAGGTAAAGAAAAGATTTTGCAGGGTGACGAGGTTCTTCGAATTATCGGTATTTTAGGGCGCATGGGAATAAAGAAAGTGCGTTTTACTGGTGGTGAGCCTCTTGTTAGAAAAGATATTGTGGAATTGGTGGCTGGAGCCGCGGCAACGCCGGGTATCAAGGCTGTTCATCTTACGACTAATGGCTTGCTTTTTGATCGATATGCGCAGCAATTACGAGATGCTGGTTTAACCGGTGTCAATATTAGTCTGGACACAATGGACGCGGAAAAGTTTGTTGCTATTACTCGACGTGAAGGCCTGGAAAAAGTGAAAGAAAGCATCCAGCTTGCGTTGGATATGGGTTTTCCCAGGGTTAAGGTCAACGTCGTGTTGATGCGAGGCTTTAATGAGGGTGAGCTAAGGGCTTTTACCGATTTGGCGATTGATCATCGATTGACTATTAGGTTTATAGAGTTTATGCCGTTTGATGGTCATCAGATATGGGAAAATGGTGGTCACTTTGCCAGTGCGGAGAGCTTGGTAAAGCAGATTGAAACATTTTATCCTGGCATTAAGGAAGCTGAGGGTACGCGGACTGAACATCATATATTTCAGGGTGAGGGTCACGCGGGCAAGATTGCTGTTATTCCAGCGTTTACTCGTAGCCTTTGCGGTAATTGCTCTCGCATTAGGGTGACCGCAGATGGAAATGTGCGAAATTGCCTCTATTCAGACAAAGAGTTCAGTTTGCGAGAAATGATTCGTCAGGGCGGTAGTGACGATGAAATTGTCGCTGTATTTCGGAAGGCCTTTGAAGAGAAGGAAGAGGATGGCTTTGAAGCCAAAAAGGCATCTTCTGAGCAGCGTGTGTCAGCCGATGGTATCGGTCGGGCCAGTATGACCCAGATTGGCGGCTAATTAATAGTTCTTGGTAAGTGTTGCGTCCCTTGGCCCTCGTCGAGGGGCTTTTTGTAGACTTAAAAAATACTAGAGAGTTAGATGAATGAGTGAATTAACCCATTTTAATGCTTCCGGTGAAGCTCATATGGTTGACGTTGGTGAGAAGGCAGAGACTCAGCGCGAGGCTGTTGCTGAAGGGCGTATCTTCATGGAGCCTTCAACCTTGGAAAGAATCATGCAGGGCGACCATAAGAAAGGTGATGTGCTTGGGATTGCTCGTGTGGCCGGCATTATGGGAGCAAAAAGAACATCAGATCTGGTACCGCTTTGTCATCCAATTATGCTGACCAATGTAGAGCTTGATTTGACTCCCGAACCTGAAAAAAATGCGGTGTATTGCCTGGTAAAAGTACGTTGTAAAGGCCAGACAGGTGTTGAAATGGAGGCGCTGACTGCTGTTCAGGTAGCTTTGCTAGTTATTTATGATATGTGTAAAGCGGTCGACCGCGGCATGGTTATGAATGGTGTTGGTTTGCTGGCCAAGTCTGGTGGTAAATCAGGTACGTGGCAGCGTGATGCCTAAACGGTTTTGGAGTGCTAAATAATGAATATTACCGTTAGATATTTTGCGAGTTTGCGTGATCGTATGGGGCGTGCAGATGAAGCCCTAGAGTTGGATGGTGATTCGGTATCCGTGGCTGATGTATGGGCAAAGGTGACTGATGGTCAGACAATACCAGATAGCACGCTAATCTCGGTAAATATGGAATATACAGATGCCGATACTGTCTTGAAGGATGGTGATGAGCTGGCATTTTTCCCGCCAGTGACTGGAGGTTAGTGGTGTGAAAGTTATTGTCCAGCAAGAGTCATTTGAACCCGGCCAGGTAATTCAGGAGTTTCAGGATGGTTTGCCAAGGGGAAAGCACGGCGGTGTTGTCTCTTTTGTCGGTACCATGCGAGATTTTAATGACGGCGAAGATGTTGTCTCCATGACCCTTGAACACTATCCTGGTATGACCGAAAAGCATATAGAGCAGGTTTGCGCAGAAGCTGCCGAGCGATGGGATATCGTTGATAGCTTGGTTGTGCATCGCTATGGTGAGATGTTTCCAAATGATGCCATTGTGCTGGTGGCTGTATGGTCCGCGCATCGAGCAAACGCCTTTGATGCTTGTCGCTTTATAATCAACTATTTGAAAGCGCGTGCGCCATTCTGGAAATGTGAGACGACTACGGCTGGTGAGAAACGATGGGTAGAACATAATTCCAAGGATCCGAAGGCAGAGATTTCAGATTCTGAAGGTGTGAAACGATCAGCTTAATAGTTGCTGCTGTTTTTACGGTGTTGGTAGTGGGTATGATTGAGGTGGCGGCCGAGTGAGAGAAAAAGAAAAAGTTACTCGGGTGATTCTGGTTCGGCACGGTGAGACTGATTTTCCCATAAATCGGATTTATTGCGATTCAAAAGAAGATCCAGCGTTAAATGCGGCGGGTCAGGCGCAGGCTAGGCAAGCGGCAGAGTTTCTTGCTGAAGAGGATGTTTCTGCAATCTACGCGAGTCCTTGTTTGCGGACGCAAATGACCGCAGCGGCAATAGCGATGCATCATGAGCAGATGTCTGTAGTGCATGAGTCTGGCTTGGTTGAGCGGAATTTTGGCGTCTGGGAGGGGATGTACTTCGAAGAGATAGAATCTCAATATCCGAAACAATATATGGAGTGGAAAGAGAATCAAGCTGCATTTAAGCCTGATTCGGGTGGTGAGTCAGTTTATGATTTGGCAGAGCGGGTTTGCCCTGTGTTGGCTAGGATTGTGACGGCTCATTCTGGCCAAACAGTTGTTGTGGTTGCTCATGTGGGCCCTATTAGGGTTTTGTTGGCGAAGGCGTTAAATATACCGATTGAGGGTTATCGGCAATTAGCTATTGATCCGGCGTCTATGAGCGGAATTGATTATGGTATGTCGCAGAATAATTTAATCTTTATGAATTTTCACGGACGGCATTTTGGAATGCTGAAGTGATAATTGATTTAAAAAAACCTCTAAAGTGTTGCGTGATATTGGTCGATATCCTTGGTATGAGAGTGGGTGTTGCTGGTGGTAATGGTGCGCTTTGGATAGAAAGTAAGTTACTTGCAATCTACTTGACAGCCGGGAGGCTGCGTTATACATTGCTTAACAGCTACGTATGCGTGTTTAATGTTTTTGATTGACCAAGGTGTTGCGTAGGTGTTATATATAATTGGAATTGTTTAGGAAGAGATGTTGTCATCTCTGTTGCTTGAGATTTAGGAGGCTTTAAAAAATGAGTAAGGCATTTAAAACAGCGGGTTCAGTTGGTGCTGTTGCGCTAATCCTTTCAGGTGCAGCGATGGCGGCTGCTCCTTTTGCTGAGGGATTTGATAAGTGGGACGCAACGGCTGGTACCATCGCATTAGATTATGACGCTGGTGCTGGTGTTCAGACCTGTCCAACTGGTTTTACCTGTGCGTCAGCGGTAACAGGCGAGGGTTTCTACCAGCGTCAGATTACTGATGTGTCTGGTAATGACTATTTTCAGACCATTATTACCGATAAGACGGCTACTGGCGCGCCTGGTGCGTTGACATTCTCGGATGAGAGTTATGTGCGTACTGGTAACGTATCAGGTCTGGCTGATAAGACGCAGATGTTAGAGGAGACTACTAATGGTACGTTGACGGAGACCTTTCAGGGGTCTACAGAGTTGGGTACTGGTTGGGCTAACGCTGCACTTGGTCAGGGTAGTGGTAATGCTGCTGATGTCGCGCTGATTTATCAAACAATTGAGGCTGAAGATACTGGGGCCGGTAACGAAGACTTTGATGCAAGGTTCTGGTTGAGACAGACGGGTCCAGAAGGTGCTGCTGGCAAGCATATGAGGATCAGTAGCAAGGTTGATATTCAGGAGAGCACCACAGAGCCAGGAAGTCAGGACTTTGTGCTTGTTGAGCTAAGTGGTGCTGTTGAGAATACTGCTGGTGGTTCGATAGGGCTTGGTGCAGGCAATACGATTGATTGGGATGCCGGAGATCGTATTAAGGCTATCTGGGTCGGCCAGGATATGGCGGCTATTGTCGGCGTGCAGCAGGAGTTTGGTTTTACTGCCTATGAAGACTTTACTTCGACTACTGGTATTGCAAGCGATTTTAGTCTGCTGGGTGGTTCCTCTTCAGCGCCGGTTGGTTGGACTACTGGTCTTTGGGGTGATTCTGCTGCTGGAACAACTGGCCCGTTCTAAGGCTAGAGTTTAGGTTGTTTGTTAAAAAGGAGGGGCATAGCCCCTCCTTTTTTTTGTGCAGAATTGGCAGTTAGGTGTTTAGGAATAGGAGCGTAAGGATGGCTGAGAAGAAAGATAAGGCTTTGTTGGTGTTGGTTCTGTTAAGTGGCTTTTGGTCGCTGGGTGGTCTTGCTGCGGACTCTGTAAGTATAGAGGCTCTGATTCAAAGTTGTGAGTACAAAAACCCGGGAAATGACCAGCGTTCTGTTTTGGCAATTGAGTTAATCGATAAGGATG
>Ga0316190_10002700_pt1 | contig 12885 bp, 11 predicted proteins | sample Eddworburrow2_MG_FD_204929 | JGI IMG/M metagenome (GOLD analysis project Ga0316190, IMG submission 204929) | Coastal sediment microbial communities from Maine, United States - Eddy worm burrow 2 | ecosystem: Environmental > Aquatic > Marine > Coastal > Sediment | place: USA: Maine | collected... | reverse complement strand
AATCGCTTCATGTTCGTCACATGCCCTGAAGTGGAGACGATCACGCGTTTGGGCGAGAGATCAAACCCGATGGGTGAAAACAGAATAGCAAGTGATTTTTCAAGGTTCCGTATATTTAGCAGAGGCTCACCCATACCCATCATCACGATATTAAATGGGGATTCCAACTGTTGGTCCTGGACAATACTGGCCACCTGCGCGAGTATCTCCCCAGGTGATAGATTTCTAATGAAACCCATCGTCGCTGTCATACAGAAACTACATGCCTGAGCACAACCAACCTGAGAAGAAATGCAGAGTGTGTTCCCTGTTCTCATGGGCATGTATACAGATTCGAGCTCCTTCCCATCATCACAAGTGAACAGGTATTTCACCGACCCATCTATGCTTTTAAAGGTTTTTGTCCCTTTGAACATGCGAATCTCCGCAACTTCTTTTAATGCATGGCGAAGTTCAAGTGACAGATTAGTCATTTGATCAATGTCCACAACCTGTTTTTGGTATAACCATGGCAATACTTGCTTGGCTCTGAATTTTTTCTCCCCAAACAGGTCAAAAAGAAGAAATAGCTCGTCCAGCGACATACCAAAGAGGTTTGTTTTCTCCATCACATGTGACCCGTTACTTCAACGCACTGCGAAATCATGGACACTGATCTGAGAAGAGGTTCTCTGCACCACTGTTCCTTTTCGCAAGTTCGAGAGTTAAATAAATCAGGTATCATCAACTTTAATCTGCATTCCAGAAAGAAATTCTTCATCATATTTACTGAGTTTAATGGGGACATCAGTTTCGGGAGATTTAAAAAAAATCTCTCCTTTCTTATTGTCTGTTTTTCTTTCCAATGCGATATTCGCTTCCATCACCAAAAAAAGATTGTATCCCTCTTCGCGAATGGCATTGGTGAGTTCACGGACCTCTTCATTCTTCGCCATAGCGTGGTGCAGAGCACCCCCGAGTCTTTTAAGCAACCCCTTAATTTGGTCATCTAGCTTCAAATTCCACCTCTTCAGGCTATATAACAGCCCGGCTCATAATTTCTATGTGCAACATCAGTCTAGCTCAAAAATAGACTGCTCGTCCAGTCCTGAATCGGGTCACCAGGTGGGGGTTGGATGCAGTATTCGAGTTAAGCAGTTTGTGTTCTCATGTTTGTGCCATTTCAGGTTTAGGAAGTTGAAATCAAAATTTTACATATAAAAATGTGTGTATCGTCATCATTTTAGGAATAACAAATCCATTGTCGGACCATCCATTTGACAAAAGAGCCGTTGAGGCTTACCTTTACTATGTCATCAATAAAAAAACAGGAGTATAGTTTATGATAAAACATATTATTTTAGTCATGTTTCTTTTCCCAAGTTTGGCCTTCACACAAAGTCAGTCGCTCTGCGGCGGTGCTGATCAAATTATCTGTATGACTAACACCAGAGTATACCAGGAAGATTGCACCAGTTCATATTGGCAACCTGGATCAATTATTCTAATTAAAGTCCCTGGTATGAACAATGAAGACCCATATTCAGCCAATGGAGAACCAACTGCACCTTATTGGTTTTCAGAGAACAATGGTTCCGTGACCGACACAAGTGGTGGGGTTTGGAGCCAGGCTTATCCTATTTTCACGGATGACAATGGTGATCTTGTCATTGGATTCCAACTTGAATCGGGATTGCTGACGGGAATTGTAAACATACAACTGAACAATATAGGTGTATGCCAAAAGGTATCAGACGGCCCTAGATCGGTCTATCTGACTGTACAGTTCTGGGCAAATCTCTCACAGAAAACAATGCCAATGTTGAAAACAAAAACGATGGATAATTTCAGCTTCTCAGAATGCGATGAATGGCAAGGTTACGCCCCGCTTGTGGAGGGAGGAGACCTTTTGTACCTGGTGAATCCCCATCAGGAAGATATTTTGGTGAATATCTCAGGTACATCATATACCTTTGCACCTAATCAGCAGATGGTGATTCCGGGAGGTGACCTCATACAGATCAACTCATCTATGAAGCTTGGAATTGTTCTGCGCAGCCATGATAATGACTTAAACCTCGTTACCATCAACTCAAGAGACGCGGGTGCCTATATCCTTCCTCATATTTCAAATCACCCGGACTCCTGGAAAAATGAATGGAAGTTTGCGGCAGGAAAATCGATGGATATTCAGAGTCAGGTCTTTGGTTCTGATGTGGAAACAGATTCTTTTGATTCAGGATTGTGGTCCCATGAATTTGTAACAACCACTGGCCAAGCAGATACATGGGTGAGGCTGAACAGCAGTCAACCAACCAATGGTTACTTCGAGTTCAACCGCATCGATGGTATAGCAGGAGGAGCATCATTAAATGGCCTTAGACCGGTCGCAAAACCATTTGGCAGCAATACCCTCATCCTCTCACATGTAGCCAGCGATATCGAACATTTCTGGACAGGCTATGCGCTAGTCAACCCGAACGAAGATGCCGCAGCGGTTACCATGACAGGCTATCAAAGCGATGGTACAGTTTTTGGCCTTCATCAACTTACCTTAAACCCGGGGCAGAAGATGGTTGAGGTCATCGGTCAGAATGTCTTCTCTGACTTCCAAGGATTAAGCTGGGTTAAGATTGAGAGTGATGTTCCATTGGCAGGAGTAGAGTTGTTTGGTGGACAGAATTCAAACCAGCCCTACCTCTCGGGGTTTCTCCTGAGTGATATGACAGCAGATGCTCTCAGTTTCCCACTTATTGACACCACACCTGGATGGTGGTCTGGACTCTCACTCCTCAATCCCGGAACATCAGATATTTCAGGCACCCTGAAGTTTTTCGATGCTTCTGGATCAACCTTCCTAACGATCCCTGTAGCACTGGCTGCTGGAGAGAAGCAACTCATTCTGGCTCCAGAACTGGCAACGCAGGCTTCCTGGGATGGTGGTCCCTGTCTTGGCTTCGCACTCATTGGAGATGATGAGCGTCAATACCTTGGCGGATATTTAGCCATCCCAATCCAATAACCCTGAAGTCTTATCTCAAAAAGCAAGACGAAGTCTTTGGAGTGTTGAGATTTATTTCAGCATGAAACAGAGTGTAAACCATTATATTACTGTGATATAATGGTTTACATAGCGCTGATTTACACCAAAAAAAGGTCCGTTGAATGGAAAAACAGGCCAAAGGGCATTTGTCCTTTAGGGCATCTGTCCTTTAGGGCATCTGTCCTTTAGGGCATCTGTCCTTTAGGGCATTTGTCCTTTAGGGCATCTGTCCTTTAGGGCTCTGAAGAGCCTGAAATTTGAATTTTGCAAGAAGCTCCAATGAAAGAACATTTCTACACATATTACATGATACTGTGGGGGTTACTTTGTTTAATCGCATTCGTGTTGATGGTCTGGTTTAGGAAGACCCTGGATCTATTCCGAAAACCTTATTGGGTGGGTCTGATTCAGGGCTGGAAAATTGTCACTTTTCTACTCGCGATAATGGGCATTGTCATTATTGCTCCCTATACTGGCGACCCCACCTGGGATTACGTTGATGCGGCTTTTATGTCTGTATTTGCATTTACCACAGCACCATGGGTTGTGGGAACTTGGTATCAAACCATTCGGGGACAGCGATATTTCTACCATGCCTTCATTGCATGCTGTATTTGGATGTTCTCGGCAAGCTGGTCATATGACTTGTATTTAGTTATCAGAGACGGGTATTACCCAGTCACATGGTTTTCCAATATATTTGCTTCCTCTGTCCTGTATATCTCTGCAGGACTGTTTTGGAGCCTTGAACAAATCGAAGGCAGAGGCGTAATCTTCAGCTTTATGGATCCTTGCTGGCCATCGGTGAAAAGGACAGGGAAATTTGCTAAAGTTTTTTGGTATGCATTGCCGTTTGTGATATTAATTATAGCGATAATGGTCCCATTTTTATTATAGGATGACCTCACAAAATTGACGCCCGTGGAGAGACCATATGCAAGCAAAAGCCCATGTATTGAAAATTCCCGGAAAGTGCTTATGTGGAAAGGTAGGTTTTGATGTTGAACTCCCTACCATCTGGTGCGCTCATTGCCATTGCTCCAGATGCCGGCTCGCCCATGGATCCGCATTTGTTACATGGTTTGGTGTTCGTCAAACTCAATTCCAAATTGTTTCCGGAAACGAAGAAATTCAATGGTATCATTCATCTGAGGAGGCGAAACGTGGCTTTTGCGGCAATTGCGGAAGTACCATGTTTTTTCATTCAACTCGCTGGCCTGATGAAATGCATATCGCTCTTTCATATGTCATTGGACAAATTGACAGGCTTCCTCAGGCACACGTTTTTTATGACAAACATGTGGATTGGTATACAACCAACGATAAATTAAAGCGTTTTGGAGGCCTGTCCGGCACTGAACCTATTGAGGAACAGAGCCCATAGCATAGCACTGTGTATGACCACATGAATCAGGGAGCCCAAATGCTCATTCGAGTTGAAGAAGAACATGATAAAGATCCTGTATATTCAGTGAATAGAAGCGCCTTTGAGACTCAGTCTGAGGCTGAGCTTGTTGATGCAATTAGAAAGCATGCCAAGCCGATTGTTTCTCTAATTGCTGAAGAGAAAGGCACGCTGGTCGGGCATATTATGTTTTCCCCGGTTTCTCTTTCGGGCCACCCGGACTTTAAGTTAATGGGACTAGCCCCAATGGCTGTTGTAGCTGAATACCAGCGAAAGGGTGTTGGATCGAACCTCATTAGAGAAGGTCTAAAAAAATGCAGATTACTCGGCTTCCAAGCAGTGGTTGTTCTTGGACACCCTGCCTACTACCCGCGGTTTGGTTTCAGACCTTCTTATCGCTATGGTATTGACTCTGAATATGATGTACCTGAAAATGTATTCATGATACTAGAATTGAGTCCCGGCGTTCTACTCAACAAGAACGGAAGAATCACGTACCATTCTGTATTCGGAGATATCACCTAATGGAATACGGCATCTTCAGTTTATTTCCTTCATTGGTAGCAATTGTTCTGGCTATTCTAACCAGACAAGTCATGGTCTCACTCTTGGCAGGTGTTTTCATCGGGAAACTGGTTCTTAGGGATGGTGCTCTTTTTGTGTCATTAACAGATACGTTAGATGCGATTGTCCAGGTATTTAGCGAGGGATGGACTACTAAAACAATCTTATTCTCATTTCTGGTTGGCTCTATTGTGACTCTGATTCAGGCATCTGGTGGTGTAGAAGGGTTTGTACATTACCTATCTGAGAAAAAAACTGTGATTCGTAACCGCAGAGGAGCCATGTTTCTAGGATATGCAGTGGGGACTTTTTTATTCATTGAGTCCTCCATCAGTAGCCTGGTGGCTGGAACTGTGACAAGACCCCTCTCTGACAAATATCAGATTTCCCGTGAAAAACTTGCATTTATCTGTGATTCCACCTCGGCTCCTGTGTGTTCACTTTTCCCTCTGAATGCGTGGGGTGCTGTTTTAATTGGTTTAATTGCCGCCCAGATAAGCAGCGGTACGATCACTGGAAATCCCGTGGCCATCCTGATAGAGAGTGTTTTTTACAATTTTTATTCCATCCTGATCTTGTGCCTTGTCCTCATTATTATCCTCAGTGGAAGGGATTTTGGCCCCATGAAAAAGGCAGAGACCAGGGCTCTGATTCAGGGAAAGCTTTTGGCTGACGGTGCAAAGCCTCTTCTCTCTGATCAAGCTGCGAACATGAGAACAAAGTCAGGAGTTAAACCTAATTTAATCAATATGATGCTTCCTCTTGGGAGTCTTCTGCTCTTCATGATTGGGAGCCTTCTGGTAACAGGGAACGGGAAAATAACTGAAGGTTCCGGTTCCACATCAGTTTACTGGGCTGTTGTTGGAACCATTCTTGTCTGTGCAATTCTCTACCTCAGCCAGAGGTTAATGACACTTAGTGAGTTCATAGACTATGTCTATCGAGGAGCCGAATCTATGATTCCAGTTGCATCCATCCTGATTTTCGCCTTTGCAATTGGAAATGTAGCCAATGAACTGGAAGCGGGAAAGTATATGGCTTCACTTGTTCAGTCAAGTCATCTGACAGGAGGCTTGCTGCCCCTTTTTGTGTTCCTCATCGCAGCTGTCACAGCTTTCTCTACAGGTAGCAGTTGGGCAACATTCGCCATTATGATGCCGATCGCCATTCAAATGGCTGCGGGCGTTGAGACAAACTTACATGCATGCATCGGAGCCGTCATATCAGGCGGAGTAATGGGGGATCACTGTTCACCTATATCAGATACAACCATTGTCTCCTCCATGGCGGCAGCCTGTGATCATGTGGATCATGTTAAAACCCAAATTCCCTATGCCCTTCTGGCTGGAAGCATTGCAGGAATGTTGTTCCTGCTTGCAGGGTTTCTGTGAGATATGGGAGACAGTATGTGGCATATATCCAAACAACCTCTCATCATTTTGGCGCCTATGGATGGCTACACTGATAGTGCTTTCCGGCAAATGGTCAAAACTATTGAGCCAAGAACCATTGTATTCACAGAGTTTATCAGTGCCAGGGATCTATCTAGAAGTGGATCTTTAGCAGATAAGCTCTTAAGCCATGATGCTATTGAACATCCTCTTGTTGTTCAGCTCTACGGGAAAAGTCCCTCTGATTTTACAGAATCAGCTAAAATCGCCGAACAACACGGTGCCTGTGGGGTTGACATCAACATGGGGTGCCCGGCCAAAAAAGTAGTGGCTCACAGTCATGGTTCGGCCTTAATGAAAGATATTGGTCTTGCCTGTGAGATTATTAGACAAATTAAACAATCCGTATCAGTGCCTGTCACAGTAAAAACCAGACTAGGTTGGGAGCACCACAATGATTTGATTCCATTTATTGCTCAACTCGAAGAGGTTGGTCTGGATGCAGTCACGGTTCACGGAAGAACCTATTCTCAAAAATTTCAAGGTGAAGCCAATTGGGATCCAATCTATGCCTTAAAAAAAGAGCTTCGAATCCCAGTCATTGGGAATGGTGACATAACAAACGGAGTCAAAGCTAAATCAAAGCTGAAAAACCTTGATGGAGTCATGGTCGGACGTGCCGCGACATCCAATCCATGGCTGCTGAAAGAAATCGCGTCGACTATTCTTGATTCAGATGAAAAAACATTTGAACGTGCTCTGCTCAGCGAACAGGCACCTCATTGGATGACTTATGTGGAGAAAACTGCACTAGTGATGGCAGAAAGATCTGCCTGCCAACGATTCAGGAGAATACTCATTTCCTTAATAAAGGACAACGGAATCTCTCCCCAACTGAGGCAACTGGCAATTAAAGTAGAAAGTTTGAAGGATATCCAGTCCGTCTTCGATCTGTTCATTGCTGATATCGAAGACAAACCTCGCGTTATCTGATCGACAAAAAAGGGTATAATATAACTCAAATCACTTGATACAGATTAGGCTGAGGTGTAGATTAAGCGTTAGAGATTGAGGGCGGAAACAAGATCACATCGACCACCCTCTCTCGGAATGATCCGATCGAATTTAGTCGCAGTGTGACATGCTTAGGGCTTCTGGACACCGGCCTCTTGCCGTTTCAGGTAAAACGGCCCCAGGCCAGCCTACTGAATATTGATCGATTACACGAAGGAGATCCAATTGGCAAAACGATACGGAAAAAGGGTTCATTCACTTAAGGAATCAACAAAAGTTTCCACAAAGTCAGCAAGAAAACTCGTTACTGCAAAAATGAATGTAGGGATGTTAATGAGTAAGTACAAAGGAGTGGATGATGTCCTCTACTCGAAAACATCCAACCTGGATATTGTTTTTGAGGACATGGATTTTTCCGTTGAAGAATTTTCAGATATAACGGCATGTGATCTAATTGAGCTCCTTGCGGAACTTGAAGCTGTTGTATCGGGTTGGGGATAACCTTTGGTATGACCTTTGGGAACACATTTCCTGCAATATCTCTAACCTCTTTTTATCATTTTGACACTTGCCCTTCCACAAATGACACTGCCTTTGAAAAACTAATCGAAGATGAACACGCCTTTGTGTGGACTGAAAATCAAACAAAGGGTCGTGGAAGTCGCGGTCGTTCATGGACCTCACCCCAAAATGCCAGCCTGGCATTCTCTATGGGTTGGAAAAAAGGACCATCACCGGCCGATTTTCCATACCCAATTTTTGGTGGTGTGTTTGCCTATAACGTTCTGGTAAACCTTTGTCCTTCAATTAAGCGGGATCTCAAACTTAAATGGCCAAACGATGTCTTGCTGAAGGGAAAAAAGCTGTGCGGCATCCTTTGTGAATCCAAGTGGAAAGGGACAAGTGAAGTCCAGACCGTGGTTGGAGTGGGCATGAACCTGAAAAACCATGCGGCACTTCAATTAATTGAGCAACCCACTACCACATTGGAGGCATACGGGTTCAGTCTTTCGGCTGACCACATTGTAGAGGAGGCACATGCTGAACTTCAAAGGAGCCATAGCCTTCAACCTCAAAGTATCAATCAACTTTGGCTGGAAGCCAGCATCTGGAAAATTGGAACCAGGTTAAAAATATCAGATGGTGACACAGACACTGAAGGACACTTTGCAGGTTTGTCGACTCAGGGAGCTTTTCTTTTGCACTGTTTAAATGGTGAAGCCATAGAAATTCATCACGCAGGAGCCAACTTCAAGGTTACGGTACAGTCTCAATGAAGGTGTTCGGCGATCAATTCGAGATTTATAAACAGGAAGCAATGCAACTGGGATTCTCAGATATGGCTGCTGCTGAGGCGGGTTGTGTGGAGTCAGCCGATGTATTCCGGGACTGGGTTGCAGAAGGCCACAATGCTGAAATGGAGTGGTTTAAAAAGAATCTGGAAAAGCGGTTAAACCCAAAACTCATTCTCGAAACAGTTCAAAGCGTCCTGGTCCTTCTGTCACCCTACACACGAGAGCCCTGCAATCTTGGGCCTTATAAAATAGCTCGATATGCCTGTGGCGATGACTATCATGATCACTTGAAGAAGCGTTTAAAGATGTTATGTGCCATGATGACTAAAGATTTTCCTCAGGCTGACTTCAGGGTCTATGTTGATACCGGTCCAGTTGCCGAACGGTACTGGGCAGAACAAGCCGGTCTGGGATGGATCGGGAAAAATGGATGTATGATCAAAGGTAAAGATGGCAGCTACTTTTTTATCTCATGTATTTTGACCAACCTTGTTTTCCCCTTTAGCAAGCGCCATACATTCCACTGCGGTACCTGTACTGCTTGCCTTGATCATTGCCCAACTGATGCATTTGTCAAACCGGGCATTGTGGATTCCGGCAAGTGCATCAGTTACCTGAATATAGAACACCGTGGTGATTTCAAGGCTTCAACGAACCTGCACGGATGGGCTTTTGGGTGTGATATCTGCCAGGAAGTATGTCCATGGAACAGAAAATCTGCTGGAGTAAATGTGCTTGACCTGTTCAAGCCAAGGGAATCCTTTCGCGCCCTGTCTTCAAAGGTTATTTGTGAGATGGATGTTCCTGAGTTCAGAGAATGTTTCAGAAAATCCTCACTTAAGAGAACAAAACTAGAGGGGCTTCAACGCAATATCAAATGCTTAGAACGGCATGAATGTGAGTGATGACAGAACACCCTGGCAACAGTGGCACCAAAGGGATTCCATATGGTCTAGCTCTGCCATTTACCCAAAAGGCTACTTGACCACAAAACCATCAAGACGCTGATTTATATAGGCTCAGACCGATATAAGCCAGAAGCGGCATTTGGCGTCTTTCTAATAAACGCCTGGTAAAGAGTCGTAGCGAGGGTCTGTAACCGCTTCGATGATTCCTTTTCTCAGGAGTATTCCGTTTACATCCCCAATATAGGATTGCTGTGGTTTCAGTTCCCTATGTCCTTTACCCTCAAGATTAGACAACAGTGCAGGTGTCCAGGCAAATGGTTCGAATCGCACACGGTCCGGGAGCCATTGATGATGAAATCTTGGTGCCCTGATGGCCTGTTCCATGGTCATCTGATGGTCGATCAAATTCATGGTTACCTGCAGGACTGATGTGATGATTGTGGATCCACCGGGAGAACCCAGAACGGCGAGAGAACCGTCAGGACCAATGATAATTGTTGGAGCCATGGAGCTGAGCATACGCTTGCCTCCCTGAACTAGATTCTTCTTGTTCCCCAACAATCCATAAGAATTTGGGACACCTGGTTTTACTACAAAGTCATCCATCTCATTATTGAGCAGGAATCCGGCCCCGGGAACAACCATTTTATTTCCATAAGCCCAATTAAGTGTTGTGGTGATAGAAACCAGGTTCCCCGTCCGGTCCAGGACACTGAAATGCGTGGTCTCCAGACTCTCTTCAGGAATTTGTCCTTCTGAAACAGATTTCGAAACACCTGCTTTCATGGGATCAACACCAGTGATGCGGTTCAAAGCGTATGTCTTGTCAATCAGGGTTTCAGTTGGAACCGTACTGAAATCCGGGTCACCTAGAAATACCGCTCTATCAGCATAAGCAAGACGTTCAGCTTCAATCATAAGGTGAATTAGATCATGATTCCCCCAACCCATGGATTGAACATCAGTGGGTTCCAGCATATTGAGTATCTGGACAAGAAGTACGCCTCCAGATGAGGGTGGCGGCATACTGATAATGCGATAATCGCGGTAAGTACCATGAATTGGATCACGCCATATAGATCGATATTTTTTAAGATCCTGAAGGGTCATAGCCCCACCCGTCCGTTCCATCTCCCCTACGATTAATTCTGCTGTTTTCCCCTCATAAAATCCCGCTCTTCCCTTCCCCGCAATCCTTTTCAAACTGCGCATTAAATCTTTTTGAATCCATTTTTCACCGACACGATAGGATCGGCCATTGTTAGTGAATACATCCATTGAGGCTGGGTGTTTCCGCATGTATATCATCTGTTTTTCAAAGGAAGCCACCATGGAAGCACTGAGAATAAAGCCCTTTCCAGCCAGGTCGATTGCAGGCTTGATCAGATCTTTTAAAGGCAAAGTCCCATAGGTTTGATGGAGGAGAAGTAGCCCATCAACTGTCCCTGGAACGCCTGAGCCAAGTGTATGGAGAGTCAATAAATTATCGATCACATTGTCCTCTTCATCCAGGAACGTTTTGTGATCAACCGAACTCGGTGCTGTCTCACGAAAATCCAGTGTCCGGGAGGATCCGTCCTGAAGACGAATCACCGCAAATCCACCTCCGGCAAGATTCCCGGCAGAAGGATAGGTAACGGCCAAGGCAAAACCAGTCGCAACGGCCGCATCAATGGCATTCCCACCTCTTTTCAGGATGTCACGTCCAACAGCTGAAGCCAGACTAGAGCGAGAAACAACCGCACCGTTCTTAGCTAGATAAGTCGCACTCTGTACCGAAGCGATAGCTGTCAATAAGAAAAAAGCTAATAGAAACCACCTCTTACTCTGAATCATGATCCCTCCTGTTATAATTGATCATACTAGCCATCGTCTCTCAAAAATTCAAGAGAACTTCTTCAACCTGCAACAATACAAAATTGTCCCAATTAGTTGATCCATCAAATCAATGTAACGTTTATTGAAGTCGGAAAACTGGATAATAAGATTTTTACAGAATAGGAAGCTATTAGAGTCCAAAGGAATTCACAAAACAGTTTTCTTGCCACATGAATGAAGTAAATTCTAAATCTCTATCCAATGGTTTAGTATGAGATTTCAACTGCTGAATTTGAGTAGAATTGAGCTACAATGACGTGAAAGAACGAAGGCAGGTAGATAGGCAAGAGCAAATGAAAAAAAAGAAACACCCGCTAAAACAAATCCAGGCAAGCACATTTTCTGCATTGGAATTCCATGATGTACTGGAGTTTTTTGCTCTCAATGCATCCACACAGTTAGCAAAACAGTCCATACTCAATCCGGGCGAAATATCTCAGCAGGACCTTCCCGCTCACTATGTACTTCTGAAGGATTGGATTGCGTTTCTTGAGGATCATAAACCAATCCCAATTCCGGAGCTCCCTGATTCAGGATGCTTCTCCAGGAACCCACATGAAAAGCCTCTTACCAGTGAAGAAGTTCGAGGCTTCAGAGATTTGATGCTATTCTGGATGAAGTTCAAAGAAACCGAACATTTATTATCTATAAAAGATCAACTGACCCAAAACTTTGACACAGAAGATGATGAGTTGGGTGATATTGTCAAACAATTAAAGGATGCCTTCACACCTGATGGGAACTGGTCCCCAAATGCAACTCCAAAACTGAAGAAGCTATCTGGGGAAGAGCAACGCATAGAAAAGCGATTGGAAACACTGCTTCTTGATAAAATTCATCATCACTCCAGTCAACTGACAGAGCAGGTTATTTTCGAGCGAAATGGTAGACGTGTGCTAGCTGTCAATAAGACTTTTAAACGAAAAATGCCGGGTATTCTTCAGGATTACAGCACATCAGGACAAACCGCTTTCATTGAACCGGACACAAGTACTCCGCTGCAGAACAGGCTTCAGGAAATATTTTTCGAGAAGAGAGAGGAAATTTTTCGTTACCGGGTGGAAATCACCCAGCAACTCTCAGAAATACCGTTGTTAAAGAAAGCACTTATACCCTTGGTTACTAAGATTGATCGTCAACAGTCCATGGCAATCACTGCTACCCAGGCTGATTGCCATCCCATTACACCTAACTCAACAGGATCGCTGTTCTTATTCAATGCCAGACACCCGCTGCTTGATGAGAAGTTTGCGAAACACAGGGAGAGTGTGACAGGAACATCGGATCGAAACAGGATGGTCCCCTTCACACTGCGGTTAGATGGGGACCAGAATGGACAGATCATCTCCGGTGCGAACGCAGGCGGAAAGACAGTGACAATTAAAACGGCAGGACTATTGTGCCTGCT
>Ga0316190_10002698_pt1 | contig 12886 bp, 13 predicted proteins | sample Eddworburrow2_MG_FD_204929 | JGI IMG/M metagenome (GOLD analysis project Ga0316190, IMG submission 204929) | Coastal sediment microbial communities from Maine, United States - Eddy worm burrow 2 | ecosystem: Environmental > Aquatic > Marine > Coastal > Sediment | place: USA: Maine | collected... | reverse complement strand
TGCTGCTCACGCAGTCTCTGCGCGTCGACGATCTCCCGGTGCAGCCTCGCAATCGCCTCGTCTCTGTCGGCAAGCAGGGCCAACACCTGTCGCTCCGCATGATCGAGCTGGCCACCCAGCTCCGGGCCGGCGAGTCTTTCGACCCTGACACGTGCGAGGTCACGATAGTCATCCGCCTGCGTCTTCTGCAGTGCCAGGAATCGGTCCGTGGCCTCGGCGATACCGGCCTGGACCTCGGCAATCTGCGTGTGCGCCTGGTTGAGCGCCTGGTCGATAGAACCGAGCGCCTGACGTCCCGTAATCATGTTCCGTTCCTCACCACCGGGTGATCGTGCCGCCGCTCGTCGGCATCTCGTACGCAGGTTTCAGATAGCCACGTCGTTTAAAACCGAAGCGATCGTTCTCGATGATTCCGTCGTCCTGTTTGTCGCGTTTGACTGCGTTGAAGGTCGCCTCGTCGACACGCACGCCCCAGGTGCGCACCCGCTCGGATTTCCCGGTCTCTTCGTTCTCCACCGTTACGTCCAGACGCTCACCCGCGGGGCTGACCGCCTCGACGATGACATAATAGTTTTTTGCGGCCTCGTTCAGATCCGGAATACGCCAGACACCCGATTGTTCTTCCGGCCGACTGACGATCTGAATGGTGTATTCCTGCTCCAGGGTCATACGCAACTGATCCAGCTGCTCAAGCACGGCTTTCGCCGCTTCGGTATCCTCGTTGCGCAAGGCAGTGGATCCGGCATCGCGTATCTGTTGCGACACGGAGCGCACATGCTCAGACGCAGCGATTGCCTCGACTTCGGCGTGACGCCTGGCCAACTCTTCTGGGAGCGCGTTCTGCGGCGCGACGAACATGAAATAGTTGGCCGCGAGGCCGAGCAAGCCAGCGGCCAGGCCACCGCCCGCCCATTTTCCCCAGCGACCCCGCTGGACGTAAATAAGGGCAAGTCTGCGTGCGATCCCGGCCTGAGGAGGTTTGTACGTGAAGCGGTCCTCTTTGAGCGCCGAGACACCCTGCTCGATCACGTGATCCGGGACATCTATTCCCTGCTGGGCATAGATGTTTTTGAGGCGCTTTTTCAGGTCTTCCTCGCGCCCCGTATCATCCAGTTCCTTGAGCACCAGACGCTCACGTCGACGCAGGGTGTCGACAACATCCATCGCCAGCATGATGTCGTCCAGTGGCGGCCGCTCAGGCGCGACGCCGTTGGCTCCAACCGCCTCGGTCATGCCTTCAGCTCAAGCGAGAGCCCCTTACCCTCTTCCGCCAGGCGCGCGAGCTGGCGTTTGCCGTCTTCCACCGCATCACGGATTTCATTGGCGTTCTGGGTTGCCAGTTTGCGCATCTCGGCGATGATTTCATGCGACCGCGTCTGCCAGTTCACCACCGAGTCGACCAGTTTCTTGACCGACTCGGCCCGAATGGTCGGTCCGTAGCCGGCCCTGATCGCGGCATCCTGTACCTTGCCGCCGATATCGGCCAGATCTTCGAGCGACTTGCCGACCCCATCTTTCATCGCCTCGATGGTCTGGGTGCCTTCGTGCAGCCCGAACATGCCGGTGAAAGACGCGCTCAACGCGGTCAGCACGACCTCGTTGGTACCGAAGAAGGTTACCGCCTGTGCATACACACGCTCTTTCGCCGTGGTTGTCTGCAACAGACGGGCCATGACCACTTCAGAGGTGTTGTAGCTTACCGTCAGGTTGTCCGAGAGATCCTTGGCAATCTGGTAGCGCTTGTCCTCGTTCTGCAGCGCCCGCACCTTTTCATCCCTTGCCATCTCCAGCTTTGCACGCTCTGCGGCATCGTCGCCGGTGAACGCCTCGACCGTTTGCATCCCCTCTGCCAGCCCCTGCTTGGCGGCAGCCAGATTTGCCTCCGCCTTCTTGAGAATCTCCAGTGCCAGCACCTCCGACTCTTTCATCGCACCGCGAAAATCCTGGTAGGCCTCCAGGATCTTGTTTTCGCGCTGGATCTGATCGTTGGTCGCAGCAGTGACGTCCAGATAAACGTCTTTGATCTTGTCGAAGCGGCTCGGGATGTCACCACGTGTGACCTTCATCCAGACGTTACTGACACGCTCGAAGGTATCCAGGTGACCATCTTCGATCTGTTCGACCATTTTCTTGGCATCGTCGCGGATACTGTTGAAGGCATCGGTGATCTCTTCGTAACGCTCGCCCACCTCCATCGCCTGTACCTGCTCACGTACCACGTCGTTGAACAGAGATGCCTTGTCCAGCGTGCGCGCAATCGCCGCTACGCGGGCCTCATCGAGATCGGAGATCAGGTTGAGCAGTACGATAATCGGCGCCTCCTGGCCCGCATCGTCCGAGGGGACGAGCCCCAGTTCATGCAAGGTGTTCATTGCCTTGTCGAGGTACTGCATCGGGCTTTTTGTCATGTTCATGGTGGCTCCTTGGAAAACCCGGTTTCGGCTCTCCGCCGTTGTCCCCGGCGTTGCCATTACGTGATTTTTGTCGATGTGAACCCTGATCGGTGCTCTCTGCCCGTATCCTATGCCCTTGATGGCCGAATGTGGATACTTGACTGAATATCCCCAGCGGCCCTGGAGACGCAGTTACCGGATGACCACGGTCTGCGCCGGGGGCCGCAGACGGGACAAACGAGTCAGATCGTTGTGGCGAAGGGCTGCACGGAGACGGTCTCACCTTCAGCCACACCAGCGCATGCCTCGGGGAGCAATATGTAGCAGTTGGCCCGACTCATCGAGGTCAGTATCCCCGAGCCCTGTGCGCCGGATGGCCCGACGCTCAGACGACCGTCGTCGTCATACGAAAGAACACCGCGGACGAATTCCATGCGGCCGGGACGCTTCTTCAGGTCGCAGACAGAGCTTGCCTCTACAAGCAGTTGTGTCGGCCAGCTGCCGCCGGCCAGATACGCGAGCGCCGGACGTACAAACTGATCAAAGGTGAGCATGACCGCCACCGGGTTTCCGGGCAGCCCGAAGAATGTGGCATTGCCGAGGCGCCCGAAGGTCAGGGGGCGTCCCGGTTTCATGGCAATGGTCCAGAAAGACATCTTGCCCTGATGTTCCAGGATCTCTTTCGTGTAATCGGCCTCGCCGACCGACACCCCACCCGAGGTGATGACGACATCCGCCATACTGGATGCCTGACGGAAACCGGCTTCCAGCGCCCTGCGCTCATCCTTTACCACGCCCAGATCAACGATATCCACGCCGAGTTGCTCGAGCATGGCAAAAAGGCTGTATCGATTACTGTCGTAGATCTCACCCTCGGCCAGCGTCTCACCGATGGAACGCAATTCATCCCCGGTCGAAAAAAACGCGACCCGGGGCTTTCTGCGCACCCTGAGCTCGGAAAATCCGAGAGAGGCCAGCACGCCCAGATCCGCCGCGGCAAGCACCCTTCCGGCTTTCAAAACGACGGAGCCCTGCGCGATGTCCTCACCGGCCTGACGCACGTTCTGTCCGACGCGATGCCGCGAATCGACACGCACCCGGGCATCACCCAACTTCTCTACCTGTTCCTGCATGATCACCGTATCGGTGCCCTGAGGCATGGGCGCGCCGGTCATTATGCGCACACACTGACCAGCCTCGCAGACTTCCGCCAGCCGCCGCCCGGCAAAGGCCTTGGCGATCACCCGGTAATTGCGAAAACCCTCCTGCGGAAGATCCGCGCCCGCCAGCGCGTAACCGTCCATCGCGGAGTTGGTATGACTTGGCACATTGATCGGCGAGATGCAGTCATTGGCAAGGACCCGGCCCAATGCCGAGCGGATCGGCACATGTTCCTCATCACGGATCGGAACCAGGGTCCTGCGGATGATATCCCTTGCCTGCTGGACGGTCAGGGCAAACGGGTCTGAGGCATCAGCACAGGATGCTTGTTTTTTCACCTCGTTCGACATCGGCAGGACTTCCCTCAGGGCCTAAACCCTAGCAGGCCACATCTGGCTTGAGTCGTTCATCCCGTGCAATGAATTGCAGAATGAATTCGGCAACAGCAGCGGGATCGTTGAGCGACAGTCGAGGCAAGCCGCCAGGATCGCAGGCCAATTCGCCCTCTTCTGTTGCTATGGCAACGATACTCGTATCCTTGGGGAAAAGCAGCGGCCGACCCATTCCGGGGCGATGCAACTCAATCTTGGGAAACCGCTCTGCCTTGAATCCTTCGACCAGAACAAGATCCAGCCGGTCCGGTTCAAGTACCGACAATACCTCGCTCAGTCGGGGTTCCTCCAGGTGCTCGGGGCATTCCCGGACCCAGCCGATCCGGCATTTGGCCGCCACCAGCATTTCATCGGCGCCCGCCGTGCGCAGGCGATAACTGTCTTTTCCCGGCTGGTCCATCTCGAAAGAATGATGCGCGTGCTTGACCACCGCGATCCGCAGTCCGGCAGTCTTGAGCAAGGGCAGAAGCTTGAGCAACAGCGTCGTCTTTCCGGTGCCGCTGAAGGCCGCGAACCCGATCATGGGCACAGGGAATTCGATCTCCTGCGAACTCATATTCCCGAGGCCTGATTGACACCGGCGTAATCCTCCGGCGTATTGATATTGTTAAACTGCTCCGGCACATCGCTGAAATCGACCGTGATCCAATGATTGCGCGGATACCAACGGTCGATCTTGCGTTCCCCCTGTTCGAGCGCCAGCCGCAGATCCGGCAGAACGCGACGGTGCAACAATGCATACACGGGTTGCAGACGCTTCCCGTCATGCGCCACCGCGATATCTGCACCGGCATCACTCAATCCTGTTGCCAAACGTTGTGCCAGATCGTCGGCAATCACCGGACCGTCACAGGGCAGTGTGAGCAGATAGTCGGTCTGCATGTTCTCGAGACCGGCCAGAAAACCGGCCAGAGGCCCCTGAAAATCGTCCAGGGGGTCGGCAATCACCGGAAAACCCAGCCGCCGATACGCCTCCTGGTTCCGGTTGGCGCTGATGAGCGCAGCGCCCACCTGCGGCAAGATGCCATCCAGCACATGCTCCACCAGCAGTCTGTCACCAAAAGGCAGCAAGCCCTTATCTCTTCCGCCCATGCGCCTGCTCTTGCCGCCGGCAAGCACGAGTGCGGTGATTTCCTGTGGTTCGATCAAAGCGCCTGCCCCGGATTCATGCCGTCCACCGCACGCGACGCGCGATTGGCGTCACCTTTTCGGGCAGGTCGGCAGGTGCCAGATCCGCATCTCTCAATCGACCATCGCGCAGGTCCCATGTGCTTTCGGCCACCTCGGCAAAAGCGTGTATATCGTGCGTCGCAACCAGCAACGCCATCCCCTGCTGTTTGAGTACCTGCAGCAATTCCACGGTACGCTGCCGGCAAGCTGTATCCATATTTGCCGTTGGTTCATCCAGCAACATCACCCGTGGTCCCCGTAACCAGGCCCGGACCAACGCCACACGCTGACGCTCTCCACTGGAGAGTTGATGAACAGGTTGCTCGGAAAGCGCGGTCAGACCTGACCATTCAAGACCCTCACGGATACGCGATTCGCGTGCAGCGCGGCCCCCGCGCAGTGGATAGTTGAGGTTGTAGTGGACACTGCCTTCAAAAAGATAGGGCTGTTGATGCAGATAGATGCACTCGGCCAGCAGCCGTTTCTTCGCCCGACGCCACTGCCTGACCGTTCCGTCTACCGTCACGTAAGCGTGATCGGGTCGCTCCATCCCTGCCAGTATGCGCAGCAATGTCGATTTGCCGGCACCGTTCCTGCCACACAGCAGCTGACAGTGGCCAGCCGTAAGAGAGATGTCCACGCCCTCGAGTATCAGGCGTCTGCCGAATCTCTTTTCCACCCCATGGAACAACAGCTGACTCAAGCTACCGGCCTCCCCTTTCCCTGTACAAGCTGCAACAAACCGTTCAAAACGAATGCCATGACCAGCAACACCAGACCCAACGCGATTCCCTGGGCGAACTCGCCTTTGCTCGTTTCGAGCGCAATGGCCGTGGGGATGTTGCGGGTATAGTGCAAGATATTACCGCCAAGCATCATCGAGGCACCGACTTCGGCGATAATCCTCCCGAAACCCGCCAGGAGCGCCGCAAACAGACCAAAGCGCGCCTCGCGCATCAAGGTCAGCGTCGATCGCAAACGCCCCGCACCCAGCGTGCGCGCGGTCTCCCAGGCCCTTCGGTCCGTCGCCTGCAATGATGAGTGACCCATGGCGACCAGGATTGGTAACGCGAGGGCCATCTGCCCAATGACCATGGCCGGCTGGGTAAACAGCAGTTGCCAGTCACCCAATGGCCCCTGGCGAGATAAGAGGATGTAGAAGGTCAGGCCTACGACCACAGCCGGGAACGACAGCAGCGTGTTGAAAGTCGTTATCAGCAGTCGTCGACCGGGGAAACGCCCGAAGGCAAGCAGAAACGCGATACCAACGGCCACCGGGGTTGCAAGCACGATTGCCGTGAGCGAAACCTTGAAGGAAATCCCGATGATCTCCCAAAGGTCCGGGTCTCCCCCAAATAGCAGGGTGACTGCCTGTATGGTGCTATCCGCGATTGATGCCATGGTGCGTGCCGGTCCGCCAGTTCAGCGGTTGGCTAAAATCCCGGCGGAGGGAGTGAAAAGCTGTTCGCCCGATCTGCGGAATGCGGCGATCGCCGCCTGCCCCTCGGTGCCCCTGATCCAGGCAATCAGTGCCTTTGCACCCTCATGGTTGAGATCCGGGTAGCGGGTCGCATTCACCTCGATGATCGCATAGGGGTTGAACAGGCTCTTGTCACCCTGATAGGCCACTTTCAGGCGGCTCTTGTCGCGATAGGCAAGCCAGGTACCTCTGTCGGCAAGGGTATAGGCGTTCATCTCATCGGCCATCTGCAGGACCTTGCCCATTCCCTGACCTGCCTCGCGGTACCAGGCACCGCTCGGGGTGATATCGGCTTGTTTCCATAGCGAGCGCTCTTTTTTGTGCGTCCCCGAGTCGTCGCCGCGCGAAACGAAGGTGTTCTCACCGGCCGCAATGCGGCCGAGGGCATCGGCAATGCCACCTGCTTCCGCCAGTCCCGCCGGGTCTTCGTGAGGTCCGACCACAACGAAATCATTGAACATCACCGGCAGACGCTGTTCCCCGTAACCGTCATCGACGAACTGCTGTTCCGCCGCCGGGGCATGTACCAGCACGACATCGACATCGCCATCCCTGCCCATGCGCAGCGCCTTTCCGGTGCCGACGGCAATTACGTGTACGTCGTAGCCGGTGGCCGCCTTGAAACGCGGCAGCAGTTCATTCAGCAGACCTGAATTCTCCGTGCTGGTGGTGGTCGCCAAACGGACAGTGCTGGCACGATCAAAGTCGGCAACAGCGCTGAAGCTGACCGCAAAGAGGATGAAATGTATAAGCACATACTTAATTGCGGCACGTCCCTTTTCGATCATTAAAACGCTCCCTGTGTTCTTGAGATGTTCTTTATTCTGCCCGCAGCACCCAAGGGAGCATGCAATTCAAATGCCAGCAGACTTTTTTTTTGAAATCGCGCAGCAATCGCGGACCCGCTCGTGATGGGGGCGCATTTTACCCCTTTGGTTGCGCGTCTTTTGACCAAGACTTGGAATGGGCTGGGCGCGACAATTTGTCGCAGAGTTGATTAGAATGCTTAGACACATTGGCCCATTAAAGCGCATTCCTGCTGCCGGCCTCGGGGAATCGGTTGGTGATTTCCGTTTCTTTCCCGTGATGCAGGAGCCTGCAGGTCAATCGCCTACCAATAACGACTATAAAGGGTTTACGGAAATCATGGCTTGTCCGACCGAGAATCTCCGCACCGCATTTTCCGAAGCCATCCTGACGGATGGTGACGCTGGCGGGGTGCCGAAACGCCTGAGCTCGGCCCTCATCGTGGATAACGAACCCGGTATTCTGAGCTCGCTGCAGAAGGGGCTGGCTGCACAGTTCAGCCTGATCGAAACGGCATCCGACAGCGTGGCTGCAGATGCGCTGCTGAGCCGCTGCCATTTCGACCTGATCATCTCGGGCATCCGGCTTCCGGGACGGTCCGGTGTCGAGTGGATCAGCGAGCTACGAGACCTGGATTACAGTGTGCCGGTCATCTTCATAACTGCACAAACCGATCTGCAGACAGCGATCTTGGCGTTGCGTGCGGGTGCCTCGGATTTCATTCTCAAGCCGTTTCGAATGGAGCAGATACAGACGGCCGTGGGGCGATGTATCGAGCGCCAGCGTCTGAAGCGAGAGAACTTCCTGCTGCGGCGGCAGGTGTCCCAAAAGAACGAGGGCAGTGGCATCATCGGCTCCTGCGACCTCATCAAGGACGTTTGCGACGTGATCAAACGCGTGGCGCCGATGCCCTCCACGGTGCTGGTGCAGGGTGAGACCGGTACCGGCAAGGAACTCGCTGCACTGGCTATTCACAAATTCAGCGGTCGCAGGGGATCGTTCGTGCCCATCAACTGTGGCGCCGTGCATGCGGAGCTCCTGGAAAGCGAACTGTTCGGACACGTCAAGGGCGCATTCACCGGGGCCATGAAGGCGCGCGAGGGGCTGTTTTCCTATGCCGATGGCGGCACGCTGTTTCTCGATGAGATCGGTGAAATGCCGCTCGCCATGCAGACACGGCTACTGCGGGTCATGGAAGATCGTGCCGTGCGCCCGGTGGGGGGCAACCGCGAGACGCCTGTGGACGTCAGGATCATCGCCGCGACCAACCGCGACCTGAAGGCAGAGGTCGATAATGGCAACTTCCGTGAGGATTTGTTCTACCGGCTTAACGTGCTCAGCATTCGCATGCCGGCCCTGCGTGAACGCATCAAGGACCTCCCGGAGTTGGTCGACCACTTTGCAGGTTCAATCGCTGCAGATCTCGGTGTTGGAATTCCGCATATTCCCGAATCCGAGTTGCAGCAGCTGGCTCAGTACGACTGGCCAGGCAACATACGTGAGCTCAAAAATGTGATCGAACGCTGTCTGTTACTGAGCCACCAGCCCAGTCAGGGCCTGACCGGTTGTTCAAGCGTTGCCGGTGCAGGTGCAGAATCCGATGACCCCGATGACCTGACTCTGGAGAGCGTGGAGCGCCGCCATATCCTTCGTGTCCTGGATATGGAGGGTGGCAACAAGTCCGCTGCCGCACGCCGACTCGGCGTTTCGCGCAAGACCCTCGAACGCAAATGCCAGAGTTGGGGTGTTGGCAGTTAAGCTGCATGTCGCCGGAACAGCTCCAGCGTTATGCGCGCCAGATCCGACTCGAGCAGGTAAAAGAGTCCGGCCAGGAAAAACTCCTTGCGGCCCGGGTGCTGATCGTCGGTCTCGGTGGGCTCGGTTCCCCGGCTGCCATGTACCTGGCCGCAAGTGGGGTCGGTACGCTGGTGCTGAGCGACTATGACCGCGTCGAACCATCGAATCTGCAGCGCCAGATCATTCACCGGGAATCCGATATTGGCGAACTCAAGGCGGCATCTGCAAAACAGACCCTGAACGACCTCAACCCTTCATGCCAGGTTGTCGCACTGGACTGGGAGCTCGACGAGGTGGAGTTGACTTTCGAGATCAGGGCAGCAGACCTTGTGCTCGATTGCACCGACAACTTCGCATCACGTTTTCGCCTGAATCGGATCGCAATGCGGGAAAAGACCCCACTGGTGACCGCGGCAGCTATCCGCCTCGAAGGCCAGATCATGACTTCATTGGCCGATGGCGGTCCATGCTACCACTGCGTATACCCGCAACAGCTGGAAAGCCATGAAAGCTGCGCCGTTGAAGGCGTATTGGCCCCCCTGGTCGGGGTGATCGGCAGCCTCCAGGCCCTGCAGGCCGTGCGCATACTTACCGGGCACCAGGAAGAACTTCGCGGCGTACTTTTGTTGTTTGACGCGGCCAGTATGGAATGGCAGCGTATCCGCGTGCCAAGCAGGCCGGGTTGCCCGGTCTGTTCAGGGAACTGAATGCAACCCAGGCAGGTCGGTACGATATCAGCGGTGGAGTGGCACCGTGTGACTCAATCCTCACCCCAGATGAGTTCACCGCTCTCACTGAAATCATAGCCGCCGAGCAGGTCCGCCGTCTGCCGACATTCGCCCGACTGCAGGTGGCTAAGCAGGTCCTGAAAAAGCCGCCGGAACCAGATATTCCTGGGCAACGCGAAATCGAAGGCCTCGACCCCAAAGGGGATGAAACCCAGTCCGGCCTCGGTCGCGGCCGCCCGCGCGCCGGGCGCCACATCCGCCAGACCCAGCACGATTGCCGCCGCCGCTTCGCGCTCGGAAAGGGCCGTTGCGGTTACATTCAGGGCCTCGGCATCTGCCGCAGACCTGCGCATTTCCATGAAAAAGCGCTGCGCCCCTGCACCGGGCTGACGCTGCACCCAGCGGTAGCCGGGGCCGATCAGCTGATCCGGCCTGGTCGCATGTCTCGCAAGCTCGGGCCTCACGATCAGGCCCTGTTCACGACTGAAGGCACGTATCAATACCCAGTTGCGGTGTTGAGGCTGTTGTCGAAGAAGTGCGGGGTGGCGAGTGCGGCTTTCGGCACTCGGGCCCCAATGCAAGGCGCTGACATCCACCCTGCTCGCCTGCAGGAGCTCGAGCCCAAGCCTTGTGCCGGTTGGCGTATAACTGACCTGCGCGAGTGCGTTGACATCACGCGCAAACGCGGTAACCGTGCGGTACAGCAACGGGTCATCGCTGCCAGCGATCACCAGACGATCGGTCAACAGGCCGCCGTGCGCCGAATCCATCATCCAACGGTCGATCAGCTCGCGCGGAAACATCCATTTGCCGGTTACCTTGGTCGCCGGCATCTTTCCCTCATTGACCAGCGCGTAGATTTTTTTCTCATTCAGCTGGAGGTATGCAGCAACCTGCTTGACACTCATGAACACATCATTGTGCGGCAGCATCACAGCAGACATGGTGTTGTCTCCCGTGTTCAGCCCGTGCGTCTTGGACCGCGTTGCGAACCATCCGCCGGCATCACAGAGGGGATGGCATCGAAGCTGATCTGATCCGCACCGTGGTAGACAAGAAAATGCTTGCCCTTGGCCCGCGCGATCAACACCACGCCAATTTTGCGGGCGAGTTCCAGGCCCCGGAAGGTCACGCCCGATCGTGAGACCAGGATGGGTATCTGCATCTGTGCAACCTTGATCACCATTTCGGAGGTAAGGCGTCCGGTGGTGTAAAACCACTTGTCAGCCCCCTCGATGGCATTCAGCCACATGAAACCGCTGATCGCATCAGCGGCATTGTGTCGTCCCACATCCTCGACGAAAAGATCGATCTCCGGGTCGCTGTGAGGGTTGCAGCGACAGAGCGCGCAGCCATGTACGCCGCCGGCCCGTTTATATACCTCGTTGTGATCGTTTATCCGCGACAGCAGGCTGTATATCAGCGATTGCGCGATCTGCGGACGCGACAGCCGCAGCTTCTCGATCTGATCACCGATACGACCGAAGACCGTACCCTGACCGCACCCCGTGGTCACGGTGCGATGTTTCAGTTTCTCCTCCAGATCGGCTATGCGCTCAAAGCTGGCTACGCGCACCTCACTTTTCTCCCAATCGACCCTGATCGAATCGACCGATTCAAGGCAGGGCACCAGGCGCTGGTTGAGCAGGTATCCGAGGGTCAACATTTCAGGATGGGTGCCCAGCGTCATCAGCGTGACGATCTCACGATCGTCCAGGAACAAGGTCAGCGCCCGCTCACCGGCCACGAAACCAGATCTTGGCTGACCGTATTCATCGACTGCCACCACCTCGTGCGAGGGGCGCAGACCGAAGTCCGTCATTTCCGGCCGATACGGCTGCCCTTGCCGTTCATCCCCTGCCGACTGGACACCGTTCATGGTCTGTCACCCCCCGGTGTGGTTCATGTGCCGAAAAATCACCGGCTTGGCCTCGATATTGAAATCATGACCGCGCGGCTTGATCTCCATGGAGGCGACAATGGCCCTGCGCAGCGCCTCGTCATCCCCGGGGTTCGCACGCACGACGCGTCGCAGATCCACGCTGTGTTCCTGCCCGAGACACAAAAGCAAACGCCCTTCCGAGGTCAGACGGACGCGGTTGCACTGCTCGCAGAAGTTGTGACTATGCGGCGAGATAAAGCCGACACGTGTCTCGACGTCCGGAATCCGAAAGTAACGGGATGGTCCGCCGGTGGTCTCAGTGGTCGGCAGCAGCTGGTAATGACGGGAGAGATCCTCACGGATCTCGTCGCTGGAGTAATAGCACTCGGCGCGATCATGCTCCCCGACCACGCCCAGCGGCATCTCCTCGATGAAACTGATATCGATGCCCCGCGCGATCGCGAACCCTACCAGGTCGTGTACTTCGTCGTGATTGCGGTTCTTCAGGACGACGGCATTGAGTTTGATCCGGCCAAACCCGGCGGCCTGCGCCGCATCCAGTCCACGCAGCACCTGGTCGATCTTCCCGGTTCGGGTCAGCGCCTTAAAGCGGTCCGCACGCAGCGTGTCCAGGCTGACGTTTATGCGTGTGACGCCGGCGGCCCGCAGATCCACGGCAAAACGCTCCAGCTGGGTGCCGTTGGTGGTCACCGTGAGATCACGCAGACCCTCGAGTTCTCCCAATTCGCGAAACACCTTGAGGATATCCCGCCGATGCAGCGGCTCCCCCCCGGTGATCCGAATCTTGCTCACGCCGAGATCGACGAAGCCTCGGCCGATCTGCACGATCTCCTCCAATGACAACAGGCTCGCGCGAGGGAGGAACTTCATGTTTTCGGACATGCAATAGATACAGCGCAGATCGCATCGGTCCGTGACCGAGATCCTCAAATAACTGACACGGCGCTGGAACCGGTCGATCAGCACCTGGCCATTTTCGCGATCGTCTAACTGTTCTGTCGGCATCGCCCACCCTCTGCAACTAGCATGTTGGCTGCAAAAAGCGTTCCCGGTCT
>Ga0316190_10002696_pt1 | contig 12889 bp, 11 predicted proteins | sample Eddworburrow2_MG_FD_204929 | JGI IMG/M metagenome (GOLD analysis project Ga0316190, IMG submission 204929) | Coastal sediment microbial communities from Maine, United States - Eddy worm burrow 2 | ecosystem: Environmental > Aquatic > Marine > Coastal > Sediment | place: USA: Maine | collected... | reverse complement strand
CAGGTAGTCGAGCAGGTCAAAGACGGTACTGTCCCTGAATATCCCGATTGCTGACAACAGCTTCACCTCTGACCACAGGTTGAAGGACAGCACGGTCAGCAAACCGAACAGCCAGGTTGCAAGACCGGCAATCATGGATGCATACACGCGCGTAATGCCCTTGTTTTCCACCAGCCACGAAACCGCCGGCTCAATCAATGAAATCGATGAACTCCATGCAGCAAAAACCAGCAGCACGAAAAACAGCATGCCGAAAAATGCACCGTACTGCATATGTCCGAAGGCAATCGGCAAGGTCTGGAATATCAAACCGGGTCCGGCACCCGGTTCCAGGCCGTTGGCGAACACGATTGGAAAGATTGCCAGTCCGGCCAACAGCGCCACCAGTGTATCCATCAACGATACCGCGATGGAGGTCTTCGCGATCGAGGCACTATCCGGAAGGTAAGAGCCATAGACCATGATAGCGCCCATGCCCAGGCTCAGTGTAAAAAAGGCATGCCCCATGGCAATCAGGATGCCGTTTGCGGTGATCTTGCTGAAGTCCGGCTGAAACAGGAAGTTCACACCCTGCTGAAAGCCACCGCTGTTCCAGGCATATCCCACCAGTACGAACAGCAGCACAAACAACGACGGCATCAACAGCTTGACGGCTTTTTCCAGTCCACCGCTGACGCCGCGGGCGACTACGCTCATGGTCATGATCATGAAAATTGTGTGCCAGGCCAGCAGCCGCTCCGGGTCACTGACCAGGTTGGTAAAAATGGCCTGCACACCGTCGGCGGTGAGGCCGGTAAACAGGCCGCTGGCGGTACGAAAAACATAGGACAGCGCCCAGCCGGCAATAACGCTGTAATAGGAAAGTATCAGAAAACCGGCGAGCATGCCGGCCCCGCCGAGCCACTTCCAGTGCCTGCTGGCATGCTCCTCCGCGGCCAGTGTACGCATGGTATTGATCGGACTCTGGCGCCCGCGCCGACCGATCATCACCTCGGCCATCATGATCGGGATACCGATAATGGCGATACACAGCAGGTAGATCAATACAAAGGCGCCACCACCGTTTTCACCGGCGATATAGGGAAACTTCCAGATATTACCCAGCCCGACAGCCGAACCGGTTGCGGCCAGTATGAAGGCCAGCCGGCTGGACCACTGTCCGTGAATGGATTCCCGTTCGCTTGCCATGCTCTTTCTCTCCGATTAACGGCACGGGCATTGTCCGTGAAAAGATAGGCGATCACAACCGGAAAACAGGCGGGTATATGTCCCCCGGGAGGTTGATATACTGCGCGCATGGGAAAAAAGAAAACCACATCAAAGAGCAGTTCCAGCACCATCGCGCTGAATAAAAAGGCTCGCCATGACTATTTCATTGAAGACCGCTTTGAAGCAGGACTTGCACTGCAGGGCTGGGAGGTAAAGAGCCTGCGCGAAGGGCATGCGCAACTGACCGAGAGCTACATTGTCATCAAGAACAGCGAGGCCTGGCTGTTTGGTTTCCATATATCACCCTTGCTCAGTGCATCGACGCACGTGACACCGGACCCGACACGCACCCGCAAGCTGCTGTTGCACCGGCGGGAACTGGACAAGCTGATTGGCGCAGTTGAACGCAAGGGTTACACCCTGGTACCGCTGGCGCTCTACTGGAAGAAAGGCAGGGCGAAACTTGAAGTTGCACTCGCACGCGGCAAGCACAGCCACGACAAGCGGGCAGCGGACAAGGACCGGGAATGGTCGCTCAGCAAACAGCGCCTGTTACGCGGGCGCTAGTCCTGTGCCGTTTCCAGCACGGTCAAACTTTCCTCGCCGCCACTGCTCACATTCCTGGCATGCAATCGTGCAATCAGGCTGTCCATGCCATCGCTGCGTATCTGCTGGGAGAAACTGCTGCGGTGCGTGGCGACCAGACTAATGCCCTCAACGGCCACATCATAAATCAGCCATTCGTTCGTGACCCGGCGCATGCGGAATGTCACATGTGCGACCGGGCCATCGAGCTGGTCAATCTCGGCATTGACGACCGCAAGCCCGTTCTTCTGATCACCCCGCAACGGCAGGAAGCGCACACCGTTGTCCCTGTAGGCCGAGACCGAACGCAGGTAGCTTCGCAAAATCATTTCACGAAATTCGGCAATGAAGGCGGCGCGCTGCTGCGGACTGGCAGTACGCCAGTACTTACCCAGCACCCAGCGGGATAGCGTATCGAAATCAACGCGCGAGAAAACCACCTCGTTGGCAATAACGCGCAGACGCCCCTCGTCATGGATCACATCCGGATCCTGCCTGACGATGTCCAGCAGCGTATCCGTCATCGTCTGCAGCACTTCGACCGGTCCCTGCTCTGCCAAAGCCGTGCGTGAAAATCCCAGCAACAGCAGGGAGAGTAACAACCACCCTGCCCTGCACTTCACGCAATACCTGTCAGTCTCCAACCTCAATGCCCTCTCCAGTCACCAGGACGACCGCTACCGTTCTATATGACAGCGTAGATCAAATTGGTATTCCCGCTTGCCACAAACACCGTAATGGATAATGTAAATACTTCATATGGATACTGTCGAGGACAGTCTATAATGCTGGATCACGCGCCATTTAATTGCCATCCTCAATACATCTGTATAACATATTGACTTTAAAAGATAAGAACGAGAGCCGGCCAACATGAACAGACTAGTTATGCTCCCTTTCCTGTGGCTGTACGCGACGCTGGCGTTCGCGGCAGAGATACCGGAAGTCGTCCAGCTGTGCATGGATAAAAACACCCCGGCCACGAGTTCCATACAAAGCATCGAGCTGCGGGCACGCGACCGCAGCGGCTACGAGCAGGTACTCGAGGCAGATACCTACTGGAAACGCAGCACGAATGGGCAGTCAAGCATACTGATGCACTTTAACGAACCCGCCGATATTCGCGGGGCACGCTTCCTGATCATCGAAAATACACCACAGAATGACATGTACATGTATATGCCGGGACTGTTCAAGGTACGCAAGATCACCTCCAAGCGCATCTCCAGCTCCATCCTCGGCACGGACTTTTCCTACGAGGACTACGAACGACTACACGGTGTTTTCACCAACATGAGGGCCGAGCAATACCCCGATGAAGTGCTGGACGGTCGCCCCGTCCATGTCATCAACAGTTACCCGGAGGGAGATTCCGGTTACGAAAAGATAAAGACCTATATTGATATTGAAACCTGCGTCGCCCTGAAAACAGAATTGTTTGAACGCGGCCATCAGTTACGCAAGACACTGACCGTCAATCCGGCTGACATCAGGAAGGAAGGTGATATCCATGTTCCGCGCACGCTGCTGATGCGGGACCTGCGGGATAAAACCGAAACGCGCCTGCTGATTCAGGAGATCAAGACCGATGTCGCTCTCGAGGACGACCTGTTCGACCCCGCACAGCTGAAGCAGAAAAAGGCCCCGGTCATACCGACTGACTGATGGGCTTCATTATCAAAATAGCCGCGCTGGTGTCACGGCATACAGGGCTTACCCTGACCGCAATCCTTGCGCTCACGATACTCGCACTGACTGCAATCATTAACCCGTTCAGCGGCGAAATGCGGCTCGACATCGATCCTTCCGCAAACCGTCTGTTCTCGGAGAACCTGTCTGCCAAGCAGTTCTATGACAAGACGAGGCAACTGTTTGGCAGCGATGAAACCCTCATCATCACCGTGGCAAATAACGACATCTTCAGCCCTGAAAGCGTCACTGTCATCCGCAACATTACAGACCGCGTCAGTGACATTGATGCCGTCCACAATGTGTTATCACTCTCGAATGCCGTCGATATCCGCAGCATTGAAGATGACCTCGATATCGCACCCTTCCTGACCGATTTTGACGAGGGCACCGCAAGCCTTGATGACGTAAAGAAGCGAGTGATGGGCAATCCACTCTATGCGGGTAACCTGGTATCGGTAGCCGGCGACGCCACGGCCCTGGTGGTGTATTTCAACAACATCTCCGACCGGGATTACATCCGTGGCGGCATCCATGAACAAATCACAGCTATTGTCGAGGAGGAACAGGGCGATAGTGAAATTTTCATGACCGGCTCGCCGTACTTCAAGTACGCCATGGTTGATCTGCTGGTCGATGACCTGATCTGGACGCCACCGCTGATCACCATCATCCTGGTTGTTGTGCTGGCGTTTTCATTCCGCACGGTACTGGGTGTCATCACCCCGCTGCTGACGGTTGGCATCGGCGTCATTCTGACACTTGGCACGATCGCGGCACTCGGTTACTCCCTCAGCATGATCTCGGTACTGGTGCCTCCGCTGTTGATGATCCTGGGCTTTTCCTACTCGGTTCACGTCACCTCCGAGTATCACCAGCAAAGGATCAAACCGGATTCAAAAGACACCGTCATCCTGCAAACGCTGAAACACATGACGCTGCCGGTCATCCTGACCGGACTGACGACGATTGCGGGGTTTATAGCCCTGATGGCGAACCCGATCACCGCTGTCAAGGAGTTCGGTGTATTCGCAGCCATAGGGGTGGTCTACATTACTGCCTTATCAATCACTTTCACCCCGGCACTGTTAAAGGCGCTGGATCGCAAACCGGGTGCATGGACCGCCGCCAGTACAACACCTCACGGCAGCGGCTTTGACCATTTCGTTGACCGGGTCGCACTGTTCGACCTGAAGCACCGGCGCAAGATATTTGTTGCCTTTGGAATAATCTTTCTGCTTGCCCTGGCCGGCATTTCCAGGATTCACGTCAGCACCGAATCCATTACCAACTTTAAAAGTGACTCGGATGTCCGCAAGGGGTTTGATATCGTCAACGAAAAGCTGGGGGGTGCCAATCACTTTTATATTGTTGTTGAAGGCGATCACCCTGACAGCTTCAAGGACCCTGAAAACCTGGCGGCAGTGCGGGAACTGCAGGACTGGCTGGAACAGCAGCCCGAGGTTGGCGGGACCGTATCCATCGCAGATTACCTGATGCTGATCAACCAGGCATTCAATGACAATGACCCGGCGTTCCATGCCATCCCGGAAAGCAAGCGCCTGATCACCCAACTACTGTTCCTGAGTTCCAGCGACGAACTCGACAGGATCGTTGATTCACGCTTCAAAACGACCAACATCGTGGTCCGCTCCAGGGTCATCAACTCGGACAAAATGTCGGTGTTGCTGGAGCGCATCAACCGACAGATTGAAAAATTACCTGAACACCTTACCCCGGTCGTAACCGGCAACCCGGTACTTATCAGCGAGACATTGACTGACATTATCGTCGGCCAGGCCAGGAGTGTCGGCCTGGCACTCATCTTCGTCTACGCCATCCTGACGGTCATGTTCATGTCACAGCGCATCGGTCTGGTTGCCCTGCTGCCGAACATCGTGCCCGTCGCGGTTTACTTTGGTTCACTGGGTTTTTTCGGCATCAGCCTCAACCCCAGCACCAGCCTGATTGCACCCATGGTGCTGGGTATCGCGATTGATGACACCATTCACTATTTCTCGCGCTTTAACCGCGAGGTACGCCGTCACGCAGACGACAGAAAGGCAACCCTGCTGGCCATGAAGGCTGTCGGCAGGCCGGTCACCTTCTCCTCGATTGGATTATGTCTTGGCTTTCTTGTGTTGATGACCAGCGACCTTCGCATGCAGGCACACGTCGGCATGATGGCCTCCTACGCACTGGCGATTGCCTGGCTCAGTGACTTCTTTCTGACCCCTGCGCTGTGCGCCAGTGTCCGCTTTACTACCCTGTGGGATGCCCTGACACTGGACCTTGGTGATAATCCCCAGGAGTCCATACCGCTGTTAATGGGACTCAAGGCCTCACAGGCCCGTATCGTTGCACTGATGGCCAAGGTTATCAGGGTGCCGAAGGGTAAACGCATCATCAGTGACGGTGACGTGGGCAATGAAATGTACGTCGTTATCGATGGCAAGCTGCAAACTTCTGTCAACGGCGATCAGGGGCGAGTTGAGCTGGCAACACATGAACGCGGCGACGTGGTCGGCGAAGCCGGGCTGTTCTTTGCAACACGCACCGCCGATGTTGATGTAGCGGAAGACAGCCGCCTGCTGTGCCTGACCCAGGAGAACCTTGATCGACTCAGCAAACGCTATCCTTACATCGCCACCAAGGTTTTCAGAAACCTGAACAAGATACTGGCAACACGTTTGTTTACCACAACTCACAGACTCACATAATAATGGCCAGTTAAACAACAGGCCGGGAGTGCCAACATGGAAAACAATAATAATCAGAAAGAAATGCTGGAAATAGTGGAACGTTCGCTGGACGACTTTCGCAAGGGTATGGAATACCGGGAACAGCTCAGCATCCGAATCGGGCGACGCACGACACAGATCATCCGCTTTGGCATGCTCGGTCTATCGATACTCGGCCTCGCCCTGTTCTACCTGATCTTCATCCTGACCAAGGATTTCTCGAATATCACCACACACATGACCGCAATGTCGGGATACATGAACCAGATGGACAAGAGCTTCACCACGGTAGCCGGCACCATCAACCGGGTGCAGGAGACACTGCTGGTACTGAATGAAAGCATCACGGTGATGCCGGCACTGAATGGATCCGTCGGCAACATGGACCACAACCTTGGCGTCCTGAGTACCGATCTGCATGCCATGGTTGAACAGATACAATACATGAACGGCAATGTCGCCAGCATGGCCGGCAACATGCAGTTGCTGAACAATCAAATCTCGGACATGAACCGGACCATGGGCAGCATGGCTGGTAATGTTCACCAGATTTCAAAACCTATGAAGGTATTTCCATTCCAGTAAGCCCCACAATGGATGGACAGGCATGAGCGGACGCATCGAGAAGAAATTTCTGATCCATGCCGGTGAACGCGGCAATGTGATCTATTTCCTGCTGTTCTTCCTGCTGGTCAGTGCAGGTATGGCCATTGGTCGCAGCAGTGCCGATGCCCTGTTTTTCAAGCGGGTTGGTATCGAGTACCTGCCGCTGATGTACATAATCCAGAGCATGATGCTGGCCGCCGTGAGCCTGGTATATACCGCGTTTGCTGACCTCATCCCCGCCGAGCGGTTTTTCCGCAACCTGTTCGGCGTCCTGATCACCCTTATCCTCGGCAGCTGGATCGTCATACACAGCTCCGAAACGACACTCATCTACCCGGCCTACTACCTGATCTACGAGGTATCCTCGGAAGTGTTGCTGGTGCATGCTGCCCTGTACATGAACCAGAACATGACTACGCTACAGGCCAAGCGGCTGGCGCCGCTGGTCTATGCCGGCGCACAGGTCGGCACCATTATTGGTGGCCTGACGCTGGCATTCGCTGCACCGCTGGTTGGCACCCAGAACATGTTGCTGGTCTGGTGTGGTCTGCTGGTCGCCGCGTCTGCCGCACTGTATATCCGCCACAAACGACACGGGGCCTCCACCCATTTCCGCAAGCCACGCAAGACACAGCATCTGCTGAACGAAGGTCTGGCCCAGATACAGCAGGGAATAAAATTCACCTACAATTCAAGCCTGTTGCGTGCATCGTCCCTGACGCTGTTCTTCATGGTAGTGGCGTTCTATGTCCTCTGCTACAGTGTCAATCGCGTGTATACCCAGACATTCGAGTCGGAAGAAAGCCTGACCCGGTTCTTTGGCCTGCTGACCGCCGTCACCAGCATACTGGCCCTGTCCATGCAGCTGTTCGTCACCAACCGCGCAATCAAGCATTTCGGGGTACGCACCATCAACCTGTTATTCCCGTGGACGACACTGGCCAGCCTGGCTGCACTGACCGTCAGTTTTGCACTACCGGCGGCACTGATCGGCAGCCTCAACAAGGATGCATTCATGCCGGCCTTCAGGAACCCGGTGCACAGTATGTTCTTCAATGTCCTGCCTCATTATATGCAGGGCCGGATCCGCGCTATCTCGGTGGCCGTAGTGCTGCCCCTGGCATTGCTCTCGGGCGGCTTCCTGCTGCTGCTGATGCAACGCCTCGACACACCCGTCTACTTCCTGGTACCGGGTATGCTTGCAGCAATGCTGTATCTGTTCTTCAGCAGGAAGATGAACGATGCCTATGTCAGCACCCTGATTGCTACCCTGAAAGAACGCCTGTTCCTGCCTGATGAGCAGATGTATGCCGACCTGGGCGGCTGCAGTGACGAGGATAGGCAGGAAATCATGCGCGGTGTCACACACACCGACACCGAGGTTTCCATCGCCTTCTCCAGAGTCCTGGTAGAATCCTTCCCCGACAAGGCCGCAAGCATCATCCTGCAGCGCTCTTCCGGGGAAGACAACGCGACCGCCGACCGTTATTTGAAACTGCTTGGCAGACTGGACATCAGCGAGCATATCGATGACCTGAAGCAGCGTGCACAACACGGCGATGCCCACCTGCAGGCCAGCATCCTGCAGCTGTTACTGGCCTGCGGGGACCAGGGCTCGATCACACAGACAATACAGCTGCTTGACAGTGACAACCCGCGTTTGCGCGCAACGGGCATCCAGGCTGCCCTGCGCTACCCCGATTCCGCTCCCGGCAATGCACGCATCCTGTCCGTCTGGCAGGCACTGTTACAGGACGACCGAACCACGCAACTGGCGGCACTCGACCTGATACCCGAGCTACAACACTTGCCGGAACAGGAACGGCAAACTCTGCAACCGGCCTATCAAAGTGCGTTCTCGCAATTGCTGGGCGATGCACTGGATGACACCCGGGTTCGCGCCCTGCGCAGCATGCAATCGTGGCATGGAGATAGTTCAGATGAAATCCACCATGCACTGCTGCACTCGCTGGCCAGTGAGCAATCCGGAGTACGTGAAGCCGCGGCAAGATGCCTGCACCTGGCGAACGATGAACAGCGTACATCCCTGCTGCTGCAGGCAATCGGCGACGCAAACCCACGGGTACGTCAGGCCGGCATCGAGACAATGAAAGCGTCAACCGAAGATCACAAGGATCTGGCCCTGCAATGGATAATGGACAACCAGGGCTCCCTGCGAGCACAGCAGGCGCTGCTCAAGCCGCTGCTGGACGTCGGTCTGCCCAATAGCGTTTTCGCTGACATTGCGCGCAAGAAATCAGAAGAAGCGCAATTGCTGGGACAGGCATTGTCGATCATGGACGCGGATGCCGGCGGACTTAATTGCCTGGAGCTGTTGCGCATAACCCTGAAAGAACAGCTGGATCAGAACATCGATCTTGCCCTCTTGGCACTGGAGCCCCTGTATGAACCCGGCCTGATAGCCATCATCCGTGCGGGCTTTGCCAGCGGTGATGCGCGCCATGTTGCAAATGCCTGCGAGGCGCTGGAAAATCTCGACAAACAGGCAATCACGGCCGGACTGAGTGTTATGCTGCAGAAATCGGTGAGTAATGACTTCAGCAGTGATGACAGCTTCTTCCGTTCGCTCGAGGATGTTGTCAACTGGTGCGTGAATCATCGCAACAGCTGGCTCAATCTGTGCGGAGACCAGGCCTTGCAGCCATTGAACGCGTGACCGAACCATGCCTGACTTATTTGACCGCCTCATTCTGCTGAAAAAATCGCCCATCTTTTCGATGGTCATGACAGATGACCTGCGTGTGGTGGCCCAGGCGATGGAGAAGCAGGAGTATTTTGCCGGCGACTGCATCTTTGAAATCGGTGATCAGGGCGACCACCTCTACATAATCGTGTCAGGTAAGGTGGGGATTTCTCTGGAATCAAAGCCATCCGACAAGTCCTATATTGCCACCCTGTCGTCGGGTGACTGTTTTGGCGAAATGAATCTGCTTGATGACCTGCCGCGCTCGGCAACGGCCGAGGTTATTGAAGATACGACCCTGCTGTCACTTGAGAAGACCCGCCTGCGTGGACTGATACAAAGCTACCCGGACATGAGTGTCGGCATGCTGCGCAGCCTGTCGCTGCGGCTTCGGGATGCCAATCAGAAATTGATAAAAGAGAAATCACATGCGTAACCAATCAAACATAAAATTCCTGTTGCTGGCCGCGCTATCAGCTGCCAGCCTGTGGCCGGGGTTCGCGTTTGCAGCTCCGAATCCTGCAGACAAGCATTACAACAAGGTCGGATTTTTTGACGTACATGTCTGCAACTGGCCCAATCAACCGCTTTTTCTGATGCCACTGATATCAACCGCATTCTACGATGACATCGAAAAAGTAGATGTTTTCTACCCCGATGGCAGGCAACTGACGGAGCTCGACCTGTCACGTTTCCGCACCGTTGAATCAAAGGATGCGCCGAAGAAACAGGTATTCATCAACCAGCTCAGCATGCCCGGAGATGCTGTCGAAGGCTGGTATTCCGCACGCATCACCCTGAAAAACGGCGAGACACACACCGCGAGTGACTATGTCGTGCTCTCCAAACTGGGCCGCGCAAGCGGACAGAATCCGGCTCACGAACAGACGCTTGGCTCCCTGCCGCAGAAGCTTACCTGGAAACCGGTACCCGGAGCGAATTACTACCAGGTATTTATCCGTGACCAGTGGGAAGACAACAAGCTGATCTACACATCCAAGTTACTGTCTGAGCCAGAGCTCTCTTTGCCGCCCGGCTTGATCGAGGATGGTGGCTACTATTCATGGCTCATTCACGCACGTGATATCAATGAGGACATCAAACTGGGTGATTTCAACAGCGGCTCGCTGAGCACGCCGGTAACCTTCTCCGTCGACGCCAGCCAGTAACCGAGCGCTAGCGATGTAACGCTGCTTACCAGCGCGAAGGCAGTTTCTGGTGAATGGTGATGCGTTTCTTATCGACCGAGATATAACCACCGGCTTTAAGATCTTTCAGGATGCGGCTCACCATCGCACGCGATGCACCCACCATGTCGGCAATTTCCTGCTGGGTCATCTTCTCGGTGAGCATTTCACCGTCTTCCTGCTCTTCAGCCTGTTCCAGCAACACTCGAGCCACTCGTCCGTACACATCAAGTAAGGCCAGACTGCTGACATTCCTGGCCAGCATGCGCATGCGACTGGTCATCGGCTTAATGAGATTAATCGCGATCTCGGGGTTTTTCGACAGGCACAGCAGGAAATCCTCGCGCGAAATAATCATGAACCGGGACGCCTCGGTCGTCATCACCGAGGCAACTCGTGGCTGCTTGTCAATCAGCGCAAGATCACCGAAGTAATCCCCGGCACTCTGGTGGTTCAGAACCGCTTCACGGCCATCTTCTCCGCTGATATAGACCTTCACACTGCCGGACAGGATCACATACAGTGAGTAGGTCTCATCATCCTGATTAATGACAATCGCATTCTTCTTGAATGATTTGACCACACTGTGCTGTTCAATCTCTGCCAGTGCAGCGCTCGAAAGCCCGGAAAACAGAGGTACATTCTCTAACATAATCTGTATCTTATATTATATTTATAAAATATCACAAAGGTTGTGAAAACACGCAACCATCTGCTTTAGAATATGACGACTCACCAATATGGTGCAAGGTGGCCTACTGGCAGCTAACACATCATGGCCGGCAAACTCAAAGAACCACGCGTCATTACCGACCATCGCCGCGAACCGGTCTGCGTCCTGCCGACCGGATTTTATTTTGACGACCAGCGTTGGGACAGGATCTGGGAACGTTTCGAGGAAAAAGGCGAGGCACTTTCACACGATGACTTGCGAGAACTGTTCCCGGATGAACCCGCCCTTATTCCTCGCACCGGTCAGCAGCGCTAACTTTATGATCGGACGGACGATTGTAATGCAGTAATTCGCTGCTCCAGCGGCGGGTGGCTCATAAAGAGTTTTTTGATCCCGTTCCCCAGCCCGCCGGAGATACCAAAGGCAGCAAATTCACCTGGCAGGTCATGCGGCTCATGCTGGCGCTGCAAAGCCTGCAAGGCACCAATCATCTTGCCACGCCCCGCCAGCGAAGCGCCGCCCGCATCAGCCCTGAACTCACGACGGCGTGAAAACCACATCACAATCATCGAGGCCAGGATAGACAGGAATATTTGCGCGACGATCGACACGACGAAATAGGCCGGTCCATACCCGCGCTCTGTTTTGAACACGACCCTGTCAACCACATGACCAATCACGCGCGACAGGAATATCACAAAAGTATTGATCACACCCTGTATGAGCCCCATGGTCACCATGTCGCCGTTGCTGACGTGGGTTATTTCATGACCGAGCACCGCCTCAACCTCATCCGAGGACATGTTCCGCAACAGGCCGGTACTCACTGCAACCAGCGCATTGTTACGATTCATACCGGTAGCAAAGGCATTGGGCTCGGCGGCGTCAAAGATACCCACTTCCGGCATGCCGATGCCCGCCTGTTGTGCCTGCCGCTGCACGGTACTCACCAGCCACTGTTCGGTATTGTTAGCCGGGCGCTCGATGATCTTGACGCCCATTGAGCGCTTCGCCAGGAACTTCGACATGGCCAGAGAAATAAACGAACCGCCAAAACCAATGACTGCTGACATCACCAGCAAGGCCTGCAGGTTTAGATCCACGCCGTTCTCGGCAAGGATCCCCTCAAAACCGAATAGCTGAAAAACAATACTGATCAAGACCAGAATGGCCGCGTTGGTGGCCAGAAAAAGTGCAATTCTCATCATGGCGTGTTTCCTTCCCGGGTGTCGTCGTTACCGATGTCTGTAGTATAAGTGAACCTGAGTGACTGCTAGTAAAAATGGTGACAGATGCAGAATAAATCAAGCCGCAAACGAAACTTTTCCGGATCTGTGCTATCTTAGTGATTACCAATGGGGGCGACATGGCTTCGACGTGGGTCGCGAAACCTGAGGTGCATGCCGAGGTGCAGGATACCTCGTAAATCCATCTGCAAACTTTTAGTTGCCAACGACGACAACTACGCACTCGCAGCTTAAACCCCTGTAGGGTG
>Ga0316190_10002694_pt1 | contig 12890 bp, 7 predicted proteins | sample Eddworburrow2_MG_FD_204929 | JGI IMG/M metagenome (GOLD analysis project Ga0316190, IMG submission 204929) | Coastal sediment microbial communities from Maine, United States - Eddy worm burrow 2 | ecosystem: Environmental > Aquatic > Marine > Coastal > Sediment | place: USA: Maine | collected... | reverse complement strand
TAATCTGAGACCACAAATCCTTATAAACAGGGCCAACGACGCACATCGTGGGGGTAAACGACTATGAAAAATCAGTCTAAATAGGCTAACTCATGTTTAAATTCGAAAAATGAAGCCCCCTAGTTGCATCCAGGTTAATTCGCACATAATCAAAGAGATACGTCATTATGTTGCTTAACACATTCATTTGTTTTTGCTCATCCGGTCGAAAAATACCGGGAAATCCCTCTGTACTGCCCATTTTTGTTGAGATGACGTTTATTTTGTGTTTAATATTTTTTTTATAGATTTGGCAGCGTATAGAGTCTATTGCTAATTACTTATTAAACCTAAAACTTTAATCTATGAAAAGATTTGTTTTCGTATTGTCACTACTGTTATTTGCAGGCTTCAGTGCTTTGCAGGGACAGGGTGTACAAGTTACGGGTAATGTGACGGGTGCCGATGACGGTACTGCACTTCCCGGCGTGTCAGTTGTTGTACGAGGTACAACGATTGGTGCGGTGACAGATTTTGAAGGGAACTATTCCATTACCGTTCCGGATGCATCAGCCACGCTGATGTTCAGCTTTGTGGGTATGCTTACCCAGGAAGTTGCTCTGGACGGTCAGACAAGTTTGGATGTGGTTCTCGAATCTACCTCTACGGAACTGGACGAGGTGGTGGTGACTGCCCTTGGTGTATCCAGGGAAAAGAAATCACTGGGATACTCGGTTCAGGAAATAGATGGAGATGCAGTGAATTCTTCTTCTCCATCTAACTTTGCTGCCTCCCTATCTGGTAAGATATCCGGTGTGCAGATCAAGCAGCCCAATACCATGGGTGGATCCTCTAATGTTCTGATCCGGGGAAGTACCTCCTTAACGGGTAACAATCAGCCCTTGTATGTGCTTGATGGTGTGCCTGTGGATAACAGCAACTATGCCAGTAACAACGGCAATTACGGGGGTGGATTTGACTACGGTAACGTGGCACAGGACATTAACCCCAACGATATTGAGTCCATCTCTGTATTGAAAGGGGCCGCAGCTTCCGCGCTTTATGGATCACGTGCTGCCAACGGTGTTATCCTGATAACTACCAAGAAAGGAAAGACCCGCAAGGGAATTGGTGTTTCTGTTAACTCCAACTTCGTGGTGGGGAAAGTCGACAAATCAACTCTTCCGAAACAGCAGTATGAGTACGGTGCTGGTTACGGACCCTTCGGTGAGGATCCTGATTATAGTAATTTCTGGTGGGGCGATGTGGACGGCGACGGAGCGAACGATTACATCACAATCACTGCAGATGATGCCTCCTGGGGACAGAAATTTGATCCCAACCTGATGGTGGTTCACTGGGATGCCCTGGATCCATCTGCTTCCAACTACGGTGAGAAAAGGCCCTGGGTGGCTCCACCGGAGGGTAATCGGTTTGACTCGTTCTTTGAAACCAATACCAAATGGGTTAATACCGTTGCCTTTGACGGTGGCAACAAAGATGGTCGTTTCAGACTGTCCTATACCAATTATTCAGAGAAGGGTTTTCTTCCCAACAGTGAGCTGAAAAAGAACAGCGTTAACTTCTCAGGAAGCTACAACTTTTCCAAGAAGCTGAGCGTAAGTGCAAACGTATCTTATACCTACCAGAATGCTCTGGGCCGCATGGGTACGGGCTATGATGGTGGAAACGTTATGCAGTCTTTCGGACAATGGTTCCAGACCAACGTGGATTTCACCCGACTGGAACAGTATGAATCTCCCACCGGTCTGCACAGGACCTGGAACTATGCATACTGGACCCCTGATCGTCTTTCACCTATCTATTTTGACAATCCTTACTGGGTGCGTTATAAGAACTATGAAGATGACTACCGTAGCCGGGTTCTTGGATATGTGTCAGCAGACTATAAATTTACAGACTGGCTGACCCTTACGCTCAGAACAGCCGTTGATACCTATCATGATGTTCAGAATGAACGTCTTGCCGAAGGTAGTAATGGTATTTCAGACTTTACCACCCGCCAGAGGAACCTGCTGGAATCCAATACCGACGTGATGTTGAAATTCAACAAAGGCTTTGGTCAGATATCCCTGAATGGTCTGGTGGGTGCCAATTACAGGCATCGTCAGCAGCAGCGGATCACCGGTTCTACCGTAGGCGGACTGGTCGTTCCTGAATTCTATTCGGTTACCAACTCGGTTGATCCCTATAACGTTTCTGAATACCTGGGCATCCTGGGTGAGCAGAGTGCCTATGCTAACGTCTCCGTTGGTTATGGCGGATTTGTCTATTTGGAAGGTACCGCCAGGGTGGATCAATCCTCCACACTGAGGGGACTGAATCCCGATGCTGAGGACACCTACTTCTATCCCTCAGTTGCAGGTACCTTACTTATCCATGAATTGGGTGGGCTGAAGGATGTATCCTGGATGAACTATTTGAAACTGAGGTTGAACTATGCCCAGGTAGGTGCCGGTACAGGCGTCTACAGGACCATTTCCACCTATGGCCAGGGAACCAACTGGGGTAATCTGTCCCTTTTCTCCGTGGCCAATACCCTCCAGAATCCCAACCTGAAGTCTGAGAATACCAGCAGTTTAGAGGCGGGTATTGAGGCCTTTTTCTTTGAGAGCAGGGTTGGAATTGACCTGGCCGTGTACAAGACCAATTCATTTGACCAGATCTTCTCCGTGCCTGTTTCCAGGGCTTCCGGGTACAACAGCATGTATGTAAACGGCGGTGAGGTTGAGAATAAAGGACTGGAGATAGCTCTCCACCTGGTTCCTGTAAAAACTGCCGACTGGCAGTGGAACATCGATGTGAACTGGTTTACCAACCAGAACACCGTTATTTCGTTGGCGGAAGGTGTGCCTAGTCTCCAGCTTATGAGACAATGGGGTACATATATCACGGCTGCCGCAGGCGAACCCTACGGGACCATCAAGGGTACCAATTACGTGTATACCGATGGAAAGATCACCGTAGAGGACAATGGGTACCTGATGGTGGGTGATGACCCGCTTGAAGTGATTGGTAATATCCAGCCCGACTGGAACATGGGTATCGCATCCCGCTTATCGTGGAAAGGATTATCCTTCTATGCACTTGTAGATTGGCAGCATGGAGGTGATATTTCTTCCTTTAATACCCGATATGGATGGGCCACTGGTGTATATGCCGAGACTGCAGGGAACAATCCCAAGGGAAATCCCCAGCGCGATCCGGTTGCTGATGGAGGTGGAAATATCTTTGAAGGTGCCGTCTTTGAAGATGGTACCCCCAACGATGTTTACGTACCTGCCTTCAGGTGGGGCCGCTACTGGCACTATGGTAACTCTCCCGAGGCACGTTATGTTTTCGATGCATCCTATATAAAGCTTCGTGAACTTTCATTGTCCTATGCACTTCCTGCTACCGTTCTCGGTGATTCTTTCATCCGTGGGGTTAATATCTCTGTGGTTGGCCGCAACCTCTGGATCATCCACAAGAATGTGGAACACTTTGATCCCGAGATAATGTACACTGCCGGTAACATGCAGGGTATAGAGAATGGGGCTATCCCATCCCTTAAGAGTGTGGGTGTGAACGTGAAGCTCGATTTTTAAATGTTATATATTTAAACAGAAGAATCATGAAAATAAAGAATATATATCTTTTGATACTGGTACTTGGTGTACTGGTGTCATCTTGCGAGCTTCCGGACAATGTAGACCCGAAAGCCGCAACGGACGTGCCGGCAGAAACGATTCTGACCAATGCACTTAGAGATGGACTGAACCTGATCGATAATATGAGTCAGAATACAAATGTGAGCCGCATGTTGTGTCAGTATATTGGAATGACCCAGTATACGGAACCCAGCCGCTATGAATTCTCAGACCGCTCGATTCAGGACTCTTACTGGAACACTACCTACCTGACGCTGAATGACTTCAAAGAGGTGAAGATGCTGATCCAGGACCTGAGTGGTAGTGATGCCTTCAACCGCATGAATGCTAACCGTTTGGCTATTGTGGATATCATGGAAGTGCTCTTGTATCACAACCTGGTGGATATCGTGGGTGGTGTGCCTTATACCGAGGCACTGGGCGGCTTTGATAACAAGACTCCTGTATACGATGATCAGGTAGCCATTTATACGGATCTGCAGGCTCGTTTAACCGCTGATATTGCCACGCTGACTGCAGGGATCAATGATGGTTCCTGGGGTGCTGAGGACCTGGTATTTCAGGGAGATGTGGCCATGTGGAAGAAGTTCGCTGCCACGGTGAAGGCCCGTCTGGGCATGCGCCTGGCCGATGTGAACCCAAGCACAGCTCAGGCCGAACTGGCCGCTGCTATCACTGCAGGTATGCTGGAGGCTGGTGAGGCCATGCAGCTTCCCTGGTTCGGGTCATCCCCGCATAACAATACCATCTATACGATGTTTGCAGGTGGCAGGGAGGACTATGGACCAGCCAATACCATTGTGGATATGATGAATGACCTTGGCGATGCCCGTTTACCAGCCTTCTTTACACAGACAGATACTTCCACCGAGGTGGGTGTGGAGAAGTTGGCCTATGTGGGTATTCCTTACGGGGAAATTACCGTACCCTACAACAGCATCAGCCATTTCAGCGATGCTTCCTTTGAGGCCAGTTTCCCGGCTACCTTTGCCTGTCATGCTGAGGTTCAGTTTATTCTGGCAGAAGCAGCAGCCCGTGGATGGACCACGCCGTTGACCGCTCAGGAGCACTATGAGGCAGGTATTGCTGAAAGTCATGCTTTCTGGGGAGTAACCGTACCTGCAGGGTATCTGGCTCTGCCGGATGTTGCCTGGGATAATGCCAGGAACAAGGAGCTGATTGGAACCCAGAAGTGGCTTGCTCTGTACAACAGGGGCCAGGAAGGCTGGTGTGTATGGCGTTCATTCGACTGGCCAGTACTGAATCCTCCACCGGATCTGAGCTATACGGATATTCCTTTCCGTATGCCCTATCCTTACAATGAGCCGGACCTGAATCCCGATAACTACGCTAATGCAGCGTCTGCCGTTGGTGGAGATAATGTTCGTACTAGGTTGTTCTGGGATGCTACTGATGGAACACCAAATCCTTCTCCCTCATTCTAGTATCTTAGTGACATAATTTTTATAAAGACTGCCTCGAAAGGGGCAGTCTTTTTTTATTATCTTTGCAAACACTAAAAATTTCCGGAAAAACGACTTTTATATGAGTGATTATTCCATTACCCATCTGCGTGAACTGGAAGCAGAAGCGATCTATGTGATCCGTGAAGTAGGCGCGCAGTTTGAAAAACCCACACTGCTGTTCTCAGGAGGTAAGGATTCCATTGTAATGTATCACCTGGCCCGTAAGGCATTCTGGCCGCAGGTGGTTCCCTTCCCATGTCTGCATATCGATACCGGCCACAATTTCCAGGAGACCCTGGAATTTCGGGATCAGCTTATGAAGGATACTGGCGGACGTGTGATTGTACGACTGGTACAGGATTCTATCGATGCGGGGAAAGCAGTAGAGGAGACAGGTGTGAATGCCAGCCGGAATGTACTGCAGACCGTGACCCTGTTGGATGCTATCGAAGAATTTAAATTTGACGCTGCCCTGGGCGGAGGACGCCGTGATGAGGAAAAGGCAAGGGCCAAAGAGCGTTTTTTCTCCCACCGTGATGACTTTGGTCAGTGGGATCCAAAAAACCAGCGTCCCGAGCTCTGGAACATCTTTAACGGTAAGAAACACATGGGCGAGCACTTCCGGGTATTTCCCCTGAGTAACTGGACCGAAATGGATGTATGGCAATACATTTATCTGGAAGAGATACCCATCCCCAAGCTTTATTACACCCACAAAAGAGAGGTCTTTAACCGCGATGGAACCTGGCTGGCTAAGGCTTCCTTTATGCAGTTGAAAGAGGATGAATCCTATGAGCTAAAAGATGTACGCTGCCGTACCATCGGGGACATCAGCTGCACGGGCCTGACCTTGTCCATGGCCAACAGCCTGGAGGATATTATACAGGAGGTGGCAGCTGCCCGTTCCACTGAAAGAGGAGGACGCTATGATGACAAGCGTTCCGAGGCAGCTATGGAGGACAGAAAGAAGGAAGGCTATTTTTAAGTAAAAGTAGAAAAATATATGAGCAATAAAGAGAATCCGGCGCCAGGTTACCTCGATATGGAACTGCTGAGGTTTACCACAGCAGGAAGTGTGGATGACGGGAAATCAACGCTTATCGGGCGTCTCCTGTATGATTCCAAGGCCATTTTCGAAGATCAGATGGAACAGCTGGAGATGGCCAGTGAGCGCAGGGGAGAAGGGCAGGTGAACCTTTCACTGCTTACCGACGGACTCAGGGCCGAAAGGGAACAAGGGATTACCATCGATGTGGCCTATCGCTACTTCGCCACTCCGAAGAGAAAGTTCATCATTGCCGATACTCCCGGGCATGTTCAGTATACAAGGAACATGGTCACCGGTGCTTCTACGGCCAATCTGGCGATCATCCTGGTGGATGCACGCCATGGGGTGCTGGAACAGACCATCAGGCATTCCTTCATCGCTTCTCTGCTGGGCATTCCCCACATCCTGATCTGCATCAATAAAATGGACCTGGTGGACTATAAGGAGGAGGTATTTAAAGACATACAAGAGCAATTTGTGCCCTTCAAGGAGCAACTGAACATAGGTGACGTGAGGTTCATCCCCATCAGTGCCCTGAAAGGGGACAATGTGGTGGATCCCAGTGAATCCATGCCTTGGTACAGCGGCCCCACCTTGCTGGAGGCACTTGAGACCATTGATATCCGGAGCGATGCCGATTTTAAGAACCGGCGTTTCCCGGTTCAGTATGTGATCCGGCCCCAGCGCGATGAGTTCCACGACTATCGAGGCTATGCAGGACGTATTGCCGGAGGTATATGGAAACCCGGCGAAAAGGTAGCGGTCCTGCCCAGTGGTCTGGAAACCACTCTGGAAGCCATCGATACCATGACGGGAGAATTGGAGCGAGCCTATCCGCCGCAATCAGTTACTTTCAGGTTGGCTCATGATATAGATATCAGCCGGGGGGATATGATCGTTCCTGCCGATCAGAAGCCCAAAGTGGGCCAGGAGGTAGACCTGATGGTTTGTTGGCTGGGCGAAAAACCCATGATGCTGGGTGGAAAATATGCAATCAGGCATACCACTTCGGAACTGAGAGGCATTATCAGGGATGTCCAATTCAAGATAGATATCAACAAACTTGAAGAGAATTTGGAGGACAAATCAGTAGTTCTTAACGAGATAGCTAAGATTTCTGTCAAAATGTCCAAACCTATTTTCTACGACACCTACAAGGACAACCATATCACCGGGAGCATCATTATCATCGATGAGGCCACCAACAATACCGTCGGGGCAGGGATGATTGTTTAGGACCTTAAGAGGATTTTAGTCTCCTTCCCTGATCATTCGGATCACATCTGCAACTATCAGGGAGTGATCAAATGCCAGATCGGGAAGTTCGCTAAGAGTGAACCAGCGCAGATTCGCTGCATCGCTCCCGGCTTCAGGTATTCCCATCTCTTTCTTCCAAATCATCACGAAAACCTGGGTAATGGTTCGCCCTCTCGGATCCCGGCCTGGTTTGTCGTAAGTATCGAAACGGATCAGTTCTCCGGCTTTGATGCCGGTTTCTTCCATCAACTCTCTTCTGGCTGCCTCTTCCAGGCTCTCTTCCATTTCCATAAATCCCCCCGGAAGGGCCCACATATCCTTGAATGGAGAATCTTTTCTTTGAATCAGAAGAATTTCAGGAATATCTTCCAGGCGCAGAACTGCAATATCGGAAGTGACTGCCGGCCTGGGATAGTCATAAGTGTATCTCTCCATGTATGCTATTTACATGCTTTTGAACAAAAATACAAGGGAGAGGTTAAAAGTTGAATAAGATATTCTAATTTCACCTCATGAACTGGATAAAGGGCATTGTAAAATTCTGGAAGACCATCCAGATTGTTCTTATTTACTTCCTCAGTATTTTGCTGGTATACTTTATGTTTCCCAGAGAAGGGAAATTCAGGTACGAGTACTCCAAGAATACACCCTGGATGCACGAAAACCTGGTGGCACCCTTTGATTTTCCCGTGTATAAGCCCGATGATCAGGTACAGCGGGAACGTGACAGCCTTTTGAATAATGCTCACCTTTATTTCATACATGATTCAATCATAAGCAACAGTATTCTTAGCAGCTTCAATGCCGATTATAATGCTATGGCTGCTTCTTTGGGCATAGGGGCAAAGGTCACTGATTCATGGACCCTGACAGGCCATGTGATCGCCAATATGCTGGAGGAGATTTACGATCAGGGAATCATCGAACGGCATCCTGTTCTGGATGGTTTAATGCCTGAAGAGACCCCGGTGATGGTGGTGAAGGCCGGATTGGCAGAGGAACAACGCTTGTCAGCTTTTTACACCGGTCCATCTGCCTATCAACACATTCTAAGGGATCTTGAAGGGATCCACCCGGGTTCACTGGCCATTCTGGATCGAATGAACCTGAATGACTATTTGCGACCCAATACACTCTATGATGAAGCAATGACCCTTAATGTGCGGCAGGCCACCGCGGAACAGCTTGTTCTGACCCAGGGGATGGTTCAGTCGGGACAACTGATCATTTCACGGGGCGAACTGGTATCGGGTAGCGACTTTCTAATCATTGAATCGCTTCGCAGAGAATATGAGTCCAATCCCAATGTGGGTAAGAACTACCTGGTGGTTTACGTGGGACAATTTCTGTTAATTACACTTGTTTTCCTTGCCCTTTTTTGGTTCATCTACTATTTCAGAAAGGATATCCTTACCAGCAGCAGGCAGACCCTGTTTACCCTGGGACTGATCGTTGTGATGGTGGGTCTGACCCGGGCAGCGGCAACACGGGAAGCTGTAAGTGTCTATGTAATTCCCTTTGTGCTGGTGCCCATCTTCCTGAAAACCTTCTTTGATTTGCGTTATGCCCTGTTTGTTCATATAATCACCTTGCTGCTGGCCGGATTCTGGCTTCCCAACTCTTACCAATTTGTACTGATGAATTTTCTGGCCGGACTGGTGGGATTATTCAGCCTGCGATCTTACTATAAGCGTGGCATCCTCTTTTTTACAGCCACCTTTGTACTGGCTACTTATGCCTTCATCTACATCCTGCTTTCCATCCTTCAGGAGGGCGATTTCAGCCAGATCAACTGGATCAATGTGCTCTGGCTTGCTGGCAATGGTTTGCTCATTCTAACGGTATATCCTTTGGTTTTCCTGTTCGAGCGCCTGTTTGGATTTCTCTCCGATGCAACCCTGTTTGAGTTATCTGATACCAACCAGCCACTTCTCAGACAGCTTGCCGAGAAGGCACCCGGAACCTTTCAACACTCCATGCAGGTGGCAAGTCTTGCCGAAGAGGCGATTATGAAAGTAGGGGGTAATTCATTGCTGGTCAGAGCTGGAGCCATGTATCACGACATTGGGAAGATGGAAAATCCCCACTTCTTCATTGAGAACCAGCATGGAGGATCCAATCCGCATAACGAACTTGATTTTCGCTCCAGCGCAAGGGTCATTATTGACCATGTAATTCTGGGAGTGGAAATTGGCAGGAAATATAAGCTGCCGGATAAGATCCTTGATTTTGTCCGAAGCCATCACGGAACCGGCACGGTGCAGTACTTTTACAGGTCTTTCATCAATTCCAATCCGGAGGAGGAAGTAGATGTGGATGAGTTCACCTATCCGGGTCCTAAGCCTTCCAGCAAGGAAAATGCAGTCCTGATGATGGCCGATTCGGTTGAAGCAGCATCACGTACCCTGAAGGCCTATACAAGTGAGTCCATTTCAGAGCTGGTGGAGAGCATTGTGGGGCACCAGGCGGAGGAGGATCAATTCTCCCAGGCAGACATCACTTTCGCTGATATATCGACTGTGAAGGAGATTTTTAAGAACCGCCTCTCCAACATCTACCACAACAGGATTGAATACCCGGAAATAAAAAAGGAATAATAGGGCAGCTTATTCAAGCAGCTCGATGATCTCCGTATTTGGGAAGTCCGCAGGGTCAAAAGTAAAGGTAAGATCATCCAGGGATGGAAGCTCTTTCTTTTCCGAAAGAATCATTGTATAAAGGATTCCTTCCTTGTGCTTGAGTTGAATGGCTTCCAACTTTAATGAGACCGGATTAATAAGCATTTTCATGAGCGAATAGGGTCCTGTGATATCCTTGGGATAGAGCTGTATTTCTACCCGGTCCTTTCCCCGGAAGGATGTATTTCCCATGTACCTGTACTTGAAATCGAGGGCATAGGATTTGATGATCCTGATGGGAACGGCCTGAAGGTAACCGGGTTGGTCTGGATCCGGTTCGCTCACATAGACTTCTTCTGTCTCCGTATTTTGTGAATAAAGCTTAAGCCCGTTGTAATAGACGATGTATTCGTCTACCACAATTTTGTAGCTCAGCCCCTTCATCAAGATGATCCCCGCTCCCTCTGCATAGGTATCCTGCATCAGGTCTTCCCGTATGTAATCCATCTGGATCCTGTAAGCTGTGTTCATATCAAACTGGTCCGATACTGCCTGCAGGTAGCGATCGGCCTTGCTATCCTGCTGTGCGAACAGGGAAATCGTAGCACAAAGCAGCCAGGTCATTGCTATCAGCTTCCTTTGTTTTTTCATCCTTTGGGCCTTCATTTAGTTTAGCTTGTTCAAAATCTGTTCCAAACTAAAATCATCCTGCACAAGAACCTGCCTGGCTTTGCTTCCTTCGAAGGGACCAAGGACTCCTGCAGCTTCCAGTTGATCAACAATTCTGCCGGCCCGGTTGTATCCCAGGGAAAGCTTTCTCTGTATTAAAGAGGTGGATCCTTGCTGGTGCTGTACCACCAGTCTGGCCGCCTCCTCGAACTTATCATCCCTTTTATCCAGGTCCACATTTGATCCCTCACCCACCTCATCTGCCACAGGGGTAAGCATCATCGCAGTAGGATATCCCCTTTGCTGCCCTATGAAGTCGGTCACGTCCTCGATCTCGGGACCGTCAACAAAAGCACATTGTATCCTTATAGGATCGCTGCCACTCACAAAGAGCATGTCGCCCCGACCGATCAGCTGGTCGGCCCCCGATCCGTCCAGAATGGTACGGGAGTCAATGCCTGAGGTGACCCTGAAGGCAATCCGGGCCGGGAAGTTTGCTTTGATCACACCGGTAATGATGTTTGTGGTGGGACGCTGAGTGGCAATGATTAGATGGATCCCAATGGCCCTGGCAAGTTGGGCGAGTCTTGATATGGGGTGCTCAATTTCCCTTCCGGCAGTCATGATCAGGTCGGCAAATTCATCAATAATAACCACGATAAAGGGTAGGTACCTGTGTCCCTTGTTGGGATTGAGCTTGCGATTAATAAACTTGGTATTGTACTCTTTGATGTTCCTGACCTGTGCCGCCTTCAGCAGGTTATAACGATCATCCATTTCTGCGCAGAGACTGTTCAGGGTGTGAATTACCTGCTGGGTATCTGTTATAATAGCCTCTTCAGATTCAGGCAGTTTGGCCAGGAAATGTCGTTCGATCTTGCTGTATAGGGATAGCTCCACCTTTTTCGGATCTACCATTACAAATTTCAGCTGGGCAGGATGCTTTTTGTAGAGCAGGGAAGCAATGACGGCATTCAAGCCCACCGATTTACCCTGTCCGGTGGCTCCAGCTACCAGGAGGTGCGGCATCTTGGTAAGGTCAAATACAAAGGTCTCGTTGGAGATGGTTTTCCCGAGGGCTATTGCCAGCTCCATATCAGCATCCTGGAATTTTTTGGAGGCCAGGATTGATTTCATGGAGACAATCCTGGGATTCTGGTTGGGAACCTCTATTCCGATGGTCCCCTTCCCTGGAATGGGGGCTATAATCCTGATTCCCAGAGCTGAAAGGCTTAAGGCGATATCATCCTCAAGGCTTTTGATCTTGGAAATTCTGATGCCCGGAGCTGGAACAATTTCATAAAGAGTGACTGTAGGGCCGATGGTGGCTTTAATCTTGTCGATCTTGATGTTGTAATTGCCCAGGGTCTCAACAATCCGGTTCTTATTTGAGATTAGCTCTTCGTTGGTCACCGTGGTATCGCCCTGGTCGTATTCTTTCATCAGGCTCAGGGGAGGATACTGGTATTTGGGCAGGTCAAGGGTGGGATCGTATTCTCCAAGCGCTCCCTCGTCCGGATTGAAGTCATCGGGATTGTTGCCGGAGACATCTTCGATGGTCATTTCCACATCGTCTTTATTATCAGTCCCGGGAGTTTCCTGTTTTTCTTCTGCTACATCCTGTGTATTTAATTCTTCACCTGTATCTGCCGGCGTATCCGGATCCAGCGTGCTTACCACAAGGGGATCCTCTTCCTCCTTAGCGCTAATATCTTCGGTGCTTTCTTCCTCCTTCAGATCGTCTTCCTTGCCGATCTCACCCTTTAGCACTGAGCTCCAGCTAAATGAATAAGTACGCTCCCTGATCCATTCCAGGAAAGAAGTTGAGAATAGTATCAATGCTGTGTAACAGATGATCAGAAGAAATATGGTGCCAAAGGTGCCAATGCTGGCCATCAGCCATTTGCTGAGGAAATAGCCATGCTGTCCACCCGGTCCGCTACCTAGCAATCCGCCTGCATCTCCAAACATTAGTCCCAGGGTAATGGAAAACAGTACAATCAGAATGAGGCTGTTTCTGATGCTCTTTCCCGCTTTCACCAGGCGGATCCTGTACAGGGCCATGGCCCAGATCACGAGAATGACGGGAAACACAAAGCCAGCCAGGCCAAACCATTTATTAATCAGTAGGTTGGATAGCCAGGCGCCCAGTTTTCCACCCGAATTCTCCACCCGGATCTCC
>Ga0316190_10002693_pt1 | contig 12890 bp, 10 predicted proteins | sample Eddworburrow2_MG_FD_204929 | JGI IMG/M metagenome (GOLD analysis project Ga0316190, IMG submission 204929) | Coastal sediment microbial communities from Maine, United States - Eddy worm burrow 2 | ecosystem: Environmental > Aquatic > Marine > Coastal > Sediment | place: USA: Maine | collected... | reverse complement strand
TGGTGGTTTTCCTGCTGTAACCACTCGTTCTCGTCCACCGCGGGTTCCGGATCCTGCGCCAAGGTCCCGCCATCATACCGTGGCGGCGCCGCGGCGCGGCACGGCTATTCCGGGCGCTTTGCGAAAAAAAACGGCGCCCGAAGGCGCCGTTTGCGGTTCGTGGCGTAGCCCGGTTCAGGTCGGGTTGCGCACGGTGTCGTGAATGTGGATCGCCTGTGTGGCTTCCATGACCAGCCCGTAGCCGATGCGGTCGTAGACCTTGAATACCATCAGCGTGCCGGCTTCCTCGTCGGGAAGGCGAACCTTGCCGCCGCCAAAGCGGTCTTCGATGGTTTCGCCGGTGCGGAATACCGACAGCACGTCACCGACCGCCAGGCCGTCGCGCGTGCCGCGGTTCAGTACGACCACGTGGTACTGGCCGATCTGGGTAACGCCGCCCACCACCGAGATGATGCGGCCATCGATGGAGCTGCTCGGCGCGCGCGGATAGAAGTTCAGCGGCACATCCACCAACTCCGGAATCAGCTTGTCGCCGGGCACGGCTTCCTGGTTGGTATCCGTCAGTGCGACCGTTGCCGGGTCGCCGGTACGGCGCAGCGTGCCTTCGCCGATAAATTTGCCCTGGTAGCCGATGAGCTTGTTGTCGTCTGGGTCGATCAAGGGTTCGCCGATTTCGACGACGTTGTAGCGCGAGCCCAGCTGAGCGTCGTCCAGGCCGCGTGCGTAGACCACGTTGCCGGCCGCTGCGATGAGGTGGTCGCCACGTGTCTCGAGCAAATACGGCAGCTGATCCGTTTCGCGTTTCTCCAGTACCGCGCCGCTCGACAGGAACGCCGACACCGCTTCGTAGGGGATGCTGGTTACCGCCTGGTTAATCGGCGAGATGCGGGCCTGCGGCGAAAGCCGGTACGTCGAGGCGCGCACATTCGTTATGCGCGGCTGACCGTCGATGTAAACCAGCGCAAGAACGTCACCGGGATAAATAAGGTGCGGGTTCTCGATCTGGGTGTTGATGTGCCAGATCTCCGGCCAGAACCAGGGATCCTTCAGAAACGTGGCGGCGATGTCCCACAGCGTGTCGCCGACCTGCACGACGTATTCGTTGGGGTGATTGTCGGCGAGCGGCACCGGCTGGCTGACGCGTTCGACCACCGGAGCGCTGTATTCGGGAGCCGACGACTGCGGGGCATTGTCATAGTTCGGCGGCGGCGCGGGTGCCGGTGTCGGAACTGCGGCATCGTCGTCGCCCGCGAACGGGTTCAGGGAGCAGCCGGCAAGTAAGGCGGCCAGCGCAACAGCGGTGAGCCGAATGAAGGTGTTCAGGCTTTGTGTGCGGGGGACCATAGTTCGCGGGTGCTCCATTTTTGCGGATTCAAACCGGGCCTTGCGCGGCATTGCTATAATATGTCGTTCCGGCATTGCCACGGCTGCCAATCACGTCACATTTCCGGCCCAAAAAGCGCTCGGAGACGCCTCGTGATTGGCCGCATTTTCTGAAACTTATTCAATCAAGTCAAACATTTAGGCATTTTTTATAGATTTTTACGCGAGATCCGGGTGAAATAATTATGTCCTCAACGGGTCATATTGAGTCGACGAACCCGGAAATTGCTGCAGGCGAATTATGGCAAAACTGACGATTCTGGAATTTCCCGACCCGCGTTTGCGCAAGAAAGCGGAACCCGTCGACGTGGTCGACGATGCGCTGCGGACGCTTATCGATGACATGTTCGAGACCATGTATGCCGCACCGGGCATCGGCCTCGCCGCGACGCAGGTCGACGTTCACCGCCGCCTGCTCGTCGCGGACGTGACGGCGGACAAGAACGATCCGCACGTATTCATCAATCCCGAGATCACCGAGAAAGACGGTGTGACCACCACCGAGGAAGGTTGCCTGTCGGTCCCCGGCTACTTCGAGGAAGTGAAACGCGCGGAACACATCCGCGTGCGCTACCTCGACCGGGAAGGGCGCGAATGCGAGGCTGAATTCGAGGGCCTGCTGGCGGTGTGCGTGCAGCACGAGATCGATCACCTCGACGGCAAGCTGTTCGTCGACTACCTCTCCGAGGCAAAGCGGTCCCGCATTCGCAAGAAACTGGAAAAAGAGCGGCGCTACCAGGGCGCCGCCGTCGTCGCCTGATCATCGCCCGCCGCTAGCCGAAACCGAATCATGAGCGATACGAGAGTGCTGTTTGCCGGTACGCCGGAATTCGCGCTCGCGTCGCTGCAGGCATTGACGGACGCCGGCATCGCGCCGGTCGCGGTCCTGACGCAGCCGGATCGTCCGGCCGGGCGCGGCAAGCGCGTTACCGCGAGCCCGGTCAAGCAGTTCGCGCTCGAGCGGGGCATCGATGTGTTGCAGCCGACGACGCTCAAGGATCCCGAAGCCGTTGAGGGAATCGCCGCGTTCGACCCGGATGTGCTCGTGGTTGCGGCTTATGGCCTGATCCTCCCGCAGGCCGTGCTCGACGTCCCGGCGAAGGGCTGCATCAACGTACATGCTTCATTGCTGCCGCGCTGGCGCGGCGCGGCACCCATCCAGGCCGCGATACTCGCGGGCGACACGGAGACCGGAGTGAGCCTCATGGCCATGACCGCCGGGCTCGACTGCGGGCCCGTGTACGTCGAGGAGGCGGTTGCCATCGGCCCGGAGCAGACTGCGGGCGAGCTGCACGACCGCCTTGCAGCCCTTGGCGGCGACCTGCTCGTGCGCCATTTCGATGCCATCGTGAGCGGCGCGCTCGAGGCGGTCGAACAGGACGAAACTGCTGCAACCTACGCGGGCAAGATCAGCAGGCAGGATGCGCGGCTGGACTGGCAACGGCCGGCCGAGGAGTTGCACCGGCAGGTCCGCGCTTACAACCCGGTGCCGGGCGCCTTCTTCCTGCTCGACGACATGCCGATCAAGTGCTGGCGCGCGGCCGTCGCGGCCGGCGCCGCGGGGAGTGCGCCGGGCGAGGTCTTGTCCGCCGGTCGCGACGGCATCGTCGTCGCCTGCGGCAGCGACGCACTGCGGCTGGACCGTCTGCAGCGGCCCGGCAAACGCCCGGTCAACGCCGGCGAATTCGCTGGCGTCGTGCCGTTGGCCGGCCGGCGGCTGACCTGAGCGGGATGTCACACGACCGCCAGGGCGCACGACTGCGGGCCGCGGCGGCGCAGGTCGTCGATGCTGTCGCCACAGCGGGCAAATCACTCGACACGGCATTGCCGGAGCACGAAGGCCGGGTCGGCAAGCAGGACCGCGCGTTGCTGCGCCTGCTCTGCTACGGGACCCTGCGGCGCCACTGGCACCTGCAGTTCTGGATCGGGCGGCTTCTCGACCGGCCGCTGAAACCGAAGGACAGCGTGATCAACGCGCTGCTGGCCGTTGGCCTCTACCAGCTGACGGAGACCCGCATTCCCGACCACGCAGTGGTGTCGCAAACCGTCGAGGCGTCGCGATTGCTGCGGCGGCCCAAGCTCGCAAGCCTGCTGAATGCCGTGATGCGCCGCTTCCTGCGCGAGGATATTGCGTCGGCGGTGCCCGACACGGCGGAGGCGGTTCACGATCACCCGCAATGGCTGATCGATGCGATACAAAACGACTGGCCCGGGCACGCGGAGGTGATTCTCGCTGCGAACAACGCGCGTGCGCCGATGTGGCTGCGCGTGGACACATCCAGGGTGACGGCCGCGGAATATGTGCAGCGGCTGCAGGAAGCCGGGCTGGCGGCCGCGACGTTCGATCCTATCGACAGTGCGGTGAAACTCACTGAACCGGCCGCCGTTGACGACCTGCCCGGTTTCGCCGAAGGCCTCGTGTCCGTGCAGGATGCCGCGGCGCAGCTCGCGGCGCCCTGGCTGCTGGGCGGTGCGGGCCGGCGCGTGCTCGATGCCTGTGCGGCCCCCGGCGGCAAGAGCGGGCACCTGCTGGAACTCGGCGGCGCCCAAATCGACCTGACCTGTCTCGACAGGGACGCGAAGCGCCTGCAGGCGGTCGCGGATAACCTCGACAGGCTGGGCAGATCCGCGACGCTCCTGTGCGGCGATGCATCAACGCCACAGGCGTGGTGGGACGGGTCGGCTTTCGATGCCATCCTGCTGGATGCGCCGTGTTCGGCGACCGGCGTCATTCGCCGTCACCCGGATATCAAGCTGCTGCGCCGGGCCTCCGACATCGCGCCGCTCAGAGACCTGCAGCGCAGCCTGCTCGACAGCCTCTGGCCGCTGCTCGCGCCTGGCGGACGGCTGCTGTACGCGACCTGCTCGGTGCTCGCCGCCGAGAATGACGAGGTGCTGCGGCGGTTTATCGAGGCGACGGCCGACGCGCGCGAGGAGGATGCGTTGCAAAATAACAACATCCGCGATCTAATGCAGCGCAAGGGGTGTGGTTTCCAGGTTCTGCCGGGCACGGCGGGCATGGACGGTTTCTATTACGCCAGCCTCGAGAAGGCTGGCTGAGCATCAATGTCGACATCAAGAGACCAGAGGCTGGGCGGGACGATACGCAGCGCGATCATCGGCGCTCTGCTCATGCTGCTTGGCGCCGCCGCCCTTGCCCAGCAACCGGTTGAACGCGCCGGCTATTTCGAGGTGCGTTCGGCCTCGACCGAACTGGTCGACGGCGTTTACGTGCTCGATGCGCGGCTGCAACTCGTGCTTTCCAGCGAAGCGCTCAAAGCCCTCAACAGCGGAGTGCCGCTTACCATCGAATTGCAGATGCAGGTTATCCGCTCGCGACGCTTCTATCTCGATGCGCTCGACGCCGAGCTCGCCTTCCGTTTCGAACTCGAATACCGGCCGATAAGCCAGCGGTACATCGTCCGCAATCTCAACACCGGCAACCAGGACTCCTTCGCCACGCTGTATTCCGCGCTCAATAATCTCGGCCGCGTACAGCGATTACCCGTTATCGACGAAACACTCCTGGTCCCCGACCGCGACTACCGCGTGAGGCTTCGGGCGCTGCTGGCGACGGAGCAATACTCCGCGCCGCTGCGGTTACTTTTCTTCTGGCGCGACGAGTGGCAACTCAAGAGCGATTGGTACGAATGGACGCTCGAACAATAAAGCGCGCGTTCATCGGCATGCTGGCGACGGCCGGCGTCCTGCTGTCGCTGATTGCGCTGTTCCTGCTCAGCGTTACCGCGCAGAACTCCGACAGCTTCGATCGTCTCCATAACGTACTGGTCAGCGTCAACATCGCGGGCGCGATCCTGCTGTTCGTACTCCTTATCGGCAACTTGATCCGGCTGCTGCGCGACTATCGCGAAAACGTGCCCGGCGCGCGCCTCAAGGCGCGCATGGTCGGCATGTTTGTCGGCCTCGCAGTACTGCCGCTGATCGTCGTTTTCTATTTTGCCGTTCAGTACATCAATCGCGGCATCGACTCCTGGTTCGACGTCGAGATAGAGGACGGGCTCGGCAGTGCGATCGAGGTCGTGCAGGCCGTGTTCGAAGTCCAGATGCGCGAGAACCTGGCCGCCACCCGGAAGATTGCGGAGCGGCTGGCGGTGGTCCCCGAGCAGCGCTTCGTTTTCGAACTGAGCATGCTGCGCCGCGAAGCCGGCGCGAGCGAAATGACGCTGTTCGACAACAACGCGCAGATTCTCGCGACGAGTTCCGACCGCTCGACCGCGAGCCTGCCGAGGCCGCCGATCGACGTGCTGGAGATGCTCACGGTCGACAGGCCGAATCACGTGAGCCTGGACGAAAACGAAGCCGGTCTTTACGAGATTCGCACGGCGGTGCTTTTCAGGGTGCGCGGCCGTCGGGAACCCGTCGGCATGCTCCAGGCCCATTTCCCGTCGACCGAACGGGTCAGCCGTCTCGCTGCGAGCGTGAGCGATGCGCAGACCGGCTACGAGCGGCTCGTGTTCCTGCGCGAAGGCCTGAAGGTCACCTTCACCCTTACGCTGACCGTCGTCCTGATGCTGTCACTGCTGGCGGCGATCTACGGCGCACTGGTGCTGTCGCGGCGGCTCGTGGCCCCGATCCAGGACCTCGTCGCCGGCACGCGCGCGGTCGCGGCGGGCGACTTCGACACCCGGCTGCCCTCGCCGTCCCGAGACGAGATCGGTTTTCTGATCAACTCGTTCAACGATATGACCCAGCGCCTTGCAGCGGCCCGGCGTGAGACGCGTCTGAGCCAGGCACTCGTCGAAGCGGAGCGGGCTAACCTGGAGGTCATACTTGCGCGCCTGTCGACCGGCGTCGTGGCGATCGATCCGGACCTTCGCATCCGCACGGCAAACCGGGCCTCCGGCGCCATCCTCAACGTTGACCTCGAGAATCGCGTCGGCGAGTACCTGCCGGATATCGCGCGCAACGAACCGCTGCTGGACCAGTTCGTCGATGTGGCGCGCGTCCACCTCGACGCCGGCGAAACGGAATGGCGCGAGCAAATCGTGCTGCGCGGCGAAGTGGGCCGGCGTGTGCTGACCTGCGCGTGCACGGCGTTGCCGGGCGAAGGCGACCAGGCCGGCGGTTACGTGGTCGTATTCGACGAGATCACCGGCTTGCTGCAGGCGCAGCGCGATGCCGCCTGGGGCGAGGTGGCGCGGCGGCTGGCGCACGAGATCAAGAATCCGCTGACCCCCATCCAGCTGTCCGCCGAGCGGCTGCGCCGCAAATACCTCGACAAGATGTCGGCCGAAGAGGCCCAGGTACTCGACCGTGCGACGCACACGATCGTGCAGCAGGTCGAGGCCATGAAGGAGATGGTCAACGCGTTCAGCGATTACGCGCGCGCCCCGGACATGGACATAGATCGCTTCGATCTGGACAAGCTCGTTCACGAAGTGGTGGACCTGTACCGGGCGCAGGAAAGCGACGTAAAGATCGTCGTTACGTCGGACCCGACGATGCCCTTGCTCGAGGCCGACGAAGGCCGGGTGCGGCAGATCCTGCACAACCTGTTGCGAAACGCGATGGAGGCGCTCGAGCAGACCCCCGACCCGAGAGTCGACGTGCACGCGAGCGCGGCGGAGTTCGGGGGCATCGAATTCGCACAGCTGAAAGTCGAAGACAACGGACCGGGATTCGATACCGGCGACATCAGCCAGGTCTTCGATCCGTACGTTACAACCAAGCCCAAGGGAACCGGGCTCGGACTGGCCGTTGTCAAGAAACTGGTCGAGGAACACGTGGGAACGATCCTCGCCGAAAACCGGAAAGACGGAGGCGCGATCATCAGTATCAGGCTGCCCATCAATGAGGCAGCCCGGGAGACGATGATTGCGAAGGGAACGACCCGCACTGAGAAGAGGAGGGAAAGAGCATGAGCAACCCGCAGGTGCTCGTGGTCGATGACGAAGCTGATATTCGTGCGTTGATCCAGGAAATTTTGTCGGAGGAAGGTTACGGCGTGACCGTGGCAGCCAATGCCGACGAGGCGAGGTCGGCGCGTCACGACAATAAATTCGATCTCATACTTCTCGATATCTGGATGCCCGATACCGACGGCATAACGCTGTTGCGCGAGTGGTCCGCCGCGGGCGACCTGAAATGCCCGGTCGTAATCATGTCGGGACATGGCACGGTGGACACGGCGGTGGAGGCGACCCGGCTCGGTGCGCACGACTTCGTGGAGAAACCGTTGTCGCTCGCGAAACTTCTGCGAACCGTGGAAGGCGCGCTGGACAGTGCCGGCCGGCAGGCGACGGCGGCGCGTGGCAGCCTGCCGCCGCTGCTTGCCCCGGTTGGGCGCAGCGCGCTGATGCAGGCGCTCCGGGACAAGGTCAAGCAATATGCGAGGCACGATGCTGCGGTGCTTATCAGCGGCGAGCCCGGCACGGGCCGCGGTGCGTTCGCCCGATACCTTCACGCGCTCAGCGGGCGGGCGGACGGCCCGCTGATCAGTATCACGGCGGCTTCGCTGACGGCGGAGAACGTCGAGGAAAGCCTGCTCGGCAGCGAGGAGGACGGGGAAGTTCACATGGGCGCCTTCGAGAAAGCCAGCCAGGGCACGCTGATCATCGATGAACTGACGGATCTCGATGCGGACGGCCAGCGAATTCTCTTCAGCGTGCTGGAGGATGGCGGCTTTACGCGCAAGGGTGGCGGCAGCGCCGTGCCCCTCGATGCGCGAATCGTCGCAACGGTTCGGGCGAACTACGAAGACAAGGTCCGCGACGGGGACCTGCGCCGCGATGTCGTCGCGAAGCTGGGCGTGCTGACGCTGCGAGTACCGCCGCTTCGGGAATACTCGGAAGACGTGCCGGAGCTGCTCAACTATTACGTGGACAAGCTGGTCGATTCGGAGGGCCTCGAGTTTCGCCGCTTCAGCGTCGCTGCGCAGAACCGGCTGAGGAACTACCCGTGGCCGGACAACGTACGGGAACTCAAGAACCTCGTCCGCCGCCTGCTCATGTCGAACTCCGACGAGGACATTTCACTGCAGGAGGTCGAAGCGGAGATCTCGGCTGCCGCCGCCGAAGACGAACCGCTCGTCAAGCAGGACCTGCTGGCCCTGCCGCTGCGCGAAGCGCGAGAGCAGTTTGAGCGTGCTTACCTGCAGCAACAGCTGGTGCTTTGCGACGGCAAGGTCGGGCAGCTGGCCAAGCGCGTCGGCATGGAACGAACGCACCTGTACCGCAAGCTGCGGTCGCTGGGCGTCGACTTCAAATCAGTCGGTACCGACGACTGATCGTAGAAGATTACTGTAGGAGCGCGCCCTGGCGCGCGATCGCGGTTCGGAATCCGCGCCTACAATGCGTCGTCGGGAAACGTGCGGCGCGTGACGGGGGGTCGTTCGGCGGGGGTGATGCGGCCGTCGGCGTGAAAAGTCAGGCCCGGGTTGCCGAAGTCTTCGATGCTCAGTCCGCGGATCATATTCAATGCGCGGTTCTCCGGGTCCGGCGTAGGGCCCGCCGGCCGTAGCTGGCGGGTCGAAATGATCTCGCCTTCGACGAAGCGCCCTGCCTCGTCCAGGGTGGCGACCAGTATGGGCGCGATGCCCTTGATGCCCGCGACGCTGATCCCGTAGTAGGTCGCGAAGTTGCCGAGACTGTAAGCGATCAGCCGGTCCCCGTAGCGCTCCATGGCGCGCACGACGTGCGGCCCGTGACCGATGACGAGGTCGGCGCCGGCGTCGACGACCATGCGCGCGAAGCGCACGACATCGCCGCGGGGCTCGCCGTAGTATTCCTCGTCGGCGAACGGCAGGCGGGTTACGTCGCGGCCTTCCGCGCCGCCGTGAAAGGAGACGATGACGATGTCGTGGGTCGCGGCAAACTCGCGCACCGTCTGCTCGGAGAGCGCGTAGTCCAGCAACATGTTGGAGTTCTTCGTCACCGCATAGGCGAGCACCGCAATGCGCAGGCCCTTTGCCTCGAAGCTGGCGAAATCGCCCTCCCGTCCGGAGTGATGAATGCCTGCGGCCGCGAGCGTCTGCATCGTCGCGCTGCGGCCTTCTTCACCGAAGTCGCGCGCATGATTGTTGGCGAGGCTCAGCACGTCGAAACCCGCGGCACGGTAGTGAAAAGCGTAGCGGCCAGGCGATCGGAACAGGTAACAGGCCTTCGGATTGCTGCACGTCTTCCCTGGCTCGCCGCCATCGACGAGTACGCCCTCCAGGTTGCCGAACGCAATGTCGGCAGACCAGAGCCACGGCGCCACCCCGGCCAGGAAACCGACTCCGTCGTCGTCCGGCAGGTGATTCTCCGGGTAATCGGTGCCGATCATCATGTCGCCGACCGCGGCGATGCTGATCCTGGTGGTGACTCGCCGGACCGGAGCAGCCGGCTCGGCCGGTTCAATGGCGGGCGGCGGCTCCTGTTCTGCCGGTTCCGGTGGCGGCGGCAGCGGCGCCGTCGTCGTACAGGCCCCGAGTGAGGCCAGGACGAGTACCGCCAGGCAAAATCGCAGCTTATTCACCGAGGCGAATGCGGATGACGTCGATCTTCGCTGCGCGCAGCCGGCTGCGCAGCATGTTGAGTTCGTCGAGATTTTCCGTGGGGCCGATACGCACGCGATGATACGTCTTGTCGTCAATCGTCACGCGCTGGATGGTCGATTCGATGCCCTGCAGCGCAAGCTCGGCGCGTCGCCGGTCGGCATCCTCGTAGCGGGTGAACGAACCGGCCTGCAATATGTAGAGGCCCGGCGTCACGACCGCGCGCGGCTCCACGTCCTTTCTTACGTCGGGTTCCTGTTCGGGAATGACGACCTCGAAATTCGGCAGCATGTCGTAAAACGTGAAGCGGCTCTCTTTCGGTTCTTCTGCTGCTTCGCCTGCCGCGGCACCCGGCGCTTCCCCGTTGTCGTCGATGGCGCGCTCGAGGCTCGCAGGCTGCCTGGCAGCAACCGGCGGCGGGGCCGGCTGCCCGTCCCGGACATAGATGGCGAATGCGACCGAAAGGCCGATCGCGAGCCCGAAGATCATCCAGACCCAGCCCGGATACTCCTGTTTCCGGCTGGATGTCCTGCGGCGTTTACTGCGCTTTTTTGCCATTACATCGAGTCGGGCGCGGAGACCCCCAGGATGGCGAGACCGTTGGCGATCACCTGGCGGGTTGCGGCGCAGAGGCAGAGACGCGCGTCGCGCAGTCGATCGTCATCGACAATAAAAACGTGAGCGTTGTAATACGTATGGAAGTCATTGGCCAGGTCGCGCAAATAGTGGACCAGGTGCTGAGGTGCGAGATTGCTGGCGGCGAGGTCTATGACTTCCGGGTACCGGCTGAGCGTCGTCATGAGGGCCCGTTCCTGTGGCTCCTCGAGCAGCGCCAGGTTTGCGCAACGGTCAGAACCCTCCCAGCGGTAATTCTTCTCTTCGAGCTGGCGGAACACGCTCGCGATCCGCGCATGCGCGTACTGGATGTAATACACGGGGTTGTCGTTCGACTGGGACTTTGCGACGTCGAGGTCGAAGTCGAGATGCTGGTCGTTCGAACGCGAGACGTAGAAAAAGCGCGCGGCGTCATTGCCGACCTCGGCCCGTAGCTGGCGCAAGGTGTCGAACTCGCCGCTGCGCGTCGACATCTGGACTTTCCTGCCGTCCCGGTACAGCGCCACGAACTGCACGAGTTGCACCTCGAGATCATCGGCCTTGTAGCCCATCGCCTCGAGGCCGGCTTTCACGCGGATCACGTAGCCATGGTGGTCGGCGCCGAGAATGTCGATGAGGCGGTGGAATCCGCGCTCCCGCTTGTCGAAGTGATAGGCGATATCCGATGCGAAGTAGGTCTTCGCGCCGTTCTCCCGCACGACCACGCGGTCCTTCTCGTCGCCGAAGTCGCTGGCACGAAACCAGGTGGCGCCGTCTTTTTTGTAGAGCATGCCCCGCTCGTCGAGCACGGCAAGCGCGTCATCGATACGATGGCTTTTCGTCAGGCTCTGCTCGGAGAACCAGCGGTCGAAGGTGACGCCGAACTCCGCGAGGTCGTCCTCGATGTCGTCGCGAATGCTGTCGAGTGCCTGCTGCCGGACCCGGTCGAAGCCGTCTTCTCCGGCCAGCTCGTTCGCGCGCGTGATCAGTGCGCCGATGTGTGCTTCCTTGTCGCCATCGGGGGCGTCGGCGGGAATGCCCTCGAGCACGGCTGCTGCATCCACGACATCGATACCGTCCGTATCGACCGCCGCGGCAATGTCGCGGATGTAGTCGCCGCGGTAGCCGGCGGCCGGAAACGGGACGACGGTGCCCTGCGCTTCCAGCCAGCGCAGCCAGACGCTGACCCCGAGTATGTCCATCTGGCGCCCGGCATCGTTGACGTAGTACTCCCGGTAAACCGGGAAACCGACCGTTTCGAGCAGGTTGCCTACCGTGGCGCCATACGATGCATGCCGGCCGTGGCCGACGTGCAGGGGACCGGTGGGATTGGCGGATACGAATTCGAGCAGGACGCGAGGCGAGGCCTTCGGGGCGTGCCGGCCGTAATCCTCGCCGCGCTCGAGAATGGTCTGCAACTCTGATTGGAAGGCGGCCGGGGCCAGGTAGAAATTGATGAAACCCGGGCCGGCGATTTCGACCTTCTCCAGCTGGTCGGTCTCGGCGATCTGCTCGACGATGGCCGCGGCCAGGTCGCGCGGGCTGCGGCGCGCCGGCTTTGCGAGGCGCATCGCGATGTTGGACGCGAAGTGCCCGTGCGCGACATCCCGGGTGCGCTCGATCGTGCTCTCGGCCGCGAGGTCGCCCGCCGAGTCGGCGAGTTCGGGCAGGCGGGACAGGGCGTCGTCGAGGAATTTAGCTATCGAGGATTTCATTGAGCTGGAGCTTGCAGGCCGGAGCGCATTTCAGGGACTGACTGATCGGGGAGGCGGCGATTCTACCCGGTTATTCACCTTCGCGCCCAGCTAGAAGAGTTCGACCGGGTCGACATCGATGGACCAGCGCACCTTGCGCGCGGCGGGATCCGCCTCGAGCATCGGCCGCAATTCGCGCAGCACCGCGTGCAGCCCGCGGCGATCGGTGCTCTGCAGCAGAAGCTGCGCGCGATAGCGGCCGGCACGGCGCGCCATGGGCGCGTCGACAGGTCCGAGTACCCGCAGGCGACCTTGCGACAGTCGGGCGACGAAGCCTGCGGCGACCTCGAGGAAGGCGTGTGCGTCGCTGCGCCGGGCGGCGGCGGAACGCAACAGCGCGAGCCGCGAGAACGGCGGCCAGTTCGCGGCGCGGCGCTCTTCGAGGGCGTCTTCGGCCACGCGGGAATAGCCGCCCTCGATCAGGCGTTTCCAGAACGGGTGCGCCGGGAACGCCGTCTGGATGATGACTTCGCCGACCCGGCTCTCGCGACCGGCGCGGCCGGCTACCTGGATGATGGACTGCGCAAGGCGTTCGTCGCTGCGAAAATCGGTGCCGAAGAGGCCCTGGTCGGCGTTGACCACGCCGACCAGCGTGAGTTTCGGGAAATGGTGGCCCTTGGACAGCATCTGCGTGCCGACGAGTATGTCGGCTTCGCCACGGGTCG
>Ga0316190_10002692_pt1 | contig 12893 bp, 9 predicted proteins | sample Eddworburrow2_MG_FD_204929 | JGI IMG/M metagenome (GOLD analysis project Ga0316190, IMG submission 204929) | Coastal sediment microbial communities from Maine, United States - Eddy worm burrow 2 | ecosystem: Environmental > Aquatic > Marine > Coastal > Sediment | place: USA: Maine | collected... | reverse complement strand
GAAAGTCTTCAAATACTGCTCTTACTATATAGACTCTACCAACCATCGACCTGAATGTATTTCCAATAATATCGGTAGTACCATAAAATTTCATGGCGGTTTTTCTGGATAGCATTACGTCCTCACCCTTTTTCAATAAATCTTTTGGACTGCCTTCAATAAATCTGAAAGTAAATACTTCGAAGATGGTCGAATCAGCATTAAAAAAGTTTTCCACTTTAAGCTGTTTTTCATCAATGATCAACGTTGATAGATTGTTGAATGTGCTCGTCATTCTGAATTGAGCCTCCACCTCTGGAATTTCATCCTTCAATTTCGGTCCAAGAATATTCGGAGTGATATTTCCGATTTTACTATCCCCATTAATGTCCATACTTACGTTGATCCGGAAAATTCGCTCTGAATGTTCATGAAATGTATCATACGTAATCTCGTGGAATACATAGGTCAGGATCAACATGGCAACAGCCAACCCAACTGAAAACCCTAAAAGATTGATAGAGGTTCCAAGCTTGTTTTTCAAGAAACTTCGAACAGCTATTTTAAAATAGGTTTTTATCATGATTAAGGATTTGTTCAAGTCAAACAAAGGTTAATCATTTGGTTCGTTGGCTTACATATACATAGATGGTGAAAAGTTAGATTCGGTTACACCAATTTTATTAACGGCTCATGTTCAATAAATAAGACAGATATTAATGATAGGAGGTTAATCAAAATTTACGCGAAAAGAATATTTTGAATCTGTTTTGTATTAATTATAAATAATTGTCTTATTCACCTTTTGGAATAAATCTATTCATTATTCTTGTGAAGGTTTTCCTTTATTTGAGCTAAATTTATCACCTCCACAAAAAGGGTTAATTTTATGAATGACGTCAATTTTAGTGGATTAAACCAAACTAATAAATATGATGCGATCGTCATTGGATCGGGCATGTCCGGGGGTTGGGCAGCAAAGGAGTTTTGTGAAAAGGGCCTAAATACGTTGGTCCTTGAGCGTGGCAGGAATGTAGAGCATGTGAAAGACTATCCAACTGCCATGCTGGAAAGATGGCAATTTCCCCATCGGCTGCGAAATACAAATAAGGTAATAGAAGAAAATCCGATTGTCAGTAAATGCTATGCTTTCGATGAATCGACACAACATTTTTTTGTAAAGGATCATGAACATCCATACGTACAAATAAAACCTTTTGACTGGATTAAAGGATACCAGGTGGGAGGCAAATCATTGATGTGGGCACGATGGACCCAGCGATGGAGCAACCTTGATTTCGAAGCAAATGCCAGAGAAGGAATAGGCACAGATTGGCCAATCCGATATGAGGATATAGCACCATGGTACTCTTACGTTGAGAAATTTGCAGGAATCAGTGGAAATAAAGATGGATTATCACAAGTCCCGGATGGAGAATTCCTCCCACCAATGGGAATGACATGTGTGGAAACTCACTTTAAGGAACAGATAGAATCCAACTTTGAAAACAGAAACCTTATCATTTCCCGAACTGCAAACCTTACCCAGGCGCACTTGGGCCGGGGACCTTGCCAATATCGGGATCGCTGTAGCAGAGGATGCCCGTTTGGTGGCTATTTTAGCAGCAACTCTGCAACCTTACCTGCAGCTATGGTTACTGGAAATCTTACGCTAAGACCCTTTTCTGTTGTTCATTCCATCATCTATGATGAAAGTAAGGGTGTAGCTACCGGAGTTCGGGTGATCGATGCTGAAACAAAAGAAATGCAGGAATTTTTTGCCGATATCATTTTTGTAAATGCTGGCACACTAAATACTGCGCTAATTTTATTGAACTCTACTTCCAACCGATTCCCAAACGGATTGGGAAACGACAGTGGGGTCTTAGGGCACTATCTGATGGATCACAATTACAGGGGAAGAATTTCTGCAGTTATAGATGGATTTATGGACAAATATTATTACGGAAATCGACCCACTGGAACTTACCTCCCCCGGTTTAGAAATTTTGGCAACGACAACCAGGATTCTTTTTTGAGAGGCTATGCTTATTCTGTATTTGCTGGAAGATCAGGTGGAAATACAGGGGGAATAGACAAGCCTTTTGGTGCTGAATTCAAGGAAAAGATAACTGAGCCAGGTCCATGGCACATCTCTATGCAAGGCATGGGCGAGCATCTCCCTGATTTTGACAATCATGTGAGGTTGAGCAAAGAACAGAAAGACGAATGGGGGATGCCACTTCTGGAAATTGATTGCGAGTACAAGAACAATGAATTAAACATGCTTCAGGATATTCTAGATAGTGGCGCAGAGATGCTTGAAAAGGCAGGGTATAGGAACATCACTAAATCAGATTCTGAAGAGTCTCCAGGATTGGGCATTCACGAAATGGGAACAGCAAGAATGGGCAAGGATCCTAAGGAATCCATATTGAATGGCTTCAATCAGATGCATGCGGTCAAAAATGTATTTGTAACGGATGGTGCTTGCATGGCGTCATCTGCCTGTCAGAATCCATCTATTACCTATATGGCATTTACAGCCCGGGCGGTAGATTATGCAGTAAGTGAAATGAAAAAACAAAACATCTGATGGATAGAAGAGAAGCATTGTCATTAGTGAGCTTGATCTGTGGCGGAACAATCGTTGGTGCAGGTAGTTTTTTATCAGGGTGTCAGCCCAAGGAAAGAAAATCGATTTTTGGATTATTGAATAAGGAAGAAATAAAAACCCTTGAGGATGTTGCAGAGACTATTCTTCCAAAAACTACAAATGCTCCCGGTGCCAGAGATGTGGAAATTGGGAAATTTATTAATTCCATAGTGAGTGAATGTTATAGTAAAACAGAACAACAATCCTTTATAAAAGGATTAGTAGAGTTAAATGCTGTTAGCGAAGAAAAATATGGTGATGAATTTCTAGAATCAAGTTATGAAGAAAAAGAAGAATTGTTATTGCATTTAGAAGATGAATCTAGAACATATAACCGAAAACAAAATCAACCTGCGCACTTTTATACAATGATCAAACAGCTCACCATCTGGGGATATTTGTCCTCTGAACAAGTCGGAACAAAAGTTCTTCGCCATGTCCCTATTCCAGGACGATTTGAAGGATGCATCCCCTATCAGCAAGGTGAGAAATCTTATATATAACTGCCTTTACTTATATTCAAAAAGTTAAATATTTGGTGCCCTTTACTAAATACTAACATAAATGGCACAGTATAGTAATCTTTTAATATTCATGATTTTTGGCTAGATTAAAACATTATGAATAGCCATAGCCACCAACTTGCCGCAATCATGTTCACCGATATCTCTGGTTATACGGCAATGATGGGAAGGGATGAAGAAAAGGCCTTTCAGCTACTTAAAAAAAACCGTGAAATCCATAAACCACTAATAGAAAAATACCAGGGAAAATGGATTAAAGAAATGGGTGATGGCGTACTTGCCCAATTTGACAGTGCATATAACGCAACAAGGTGTGCTGTTGAAATTCAACAAAAAGCCAAAAGAGAGTTTAAGGGTGAACTCAGAATTGGCTTGCATATTGGAGAAATCATTGTTGAAAATAATGACATATTCGGAGATGGAGTAAATGTCGCTTCCCGAATTGAGTCAATTGCAGATCCCGGTGGAATTTATATTTCAGAAGCGATAGAGAAGGCACTTCAAAACAGAACTGATATAAAAACAAACTACCTCGGTGAGGTTTCTCTGAAAAATGTTGATGAACCTGTTAAGATATTTTATCTGGTTGGTGAGAATCTCAAAATTCCTTCCCGACAAAAAATAAAGCAACTAAAAGGCAGCATAGAAAAAAAATCTTTTAAGCAAAAGAGATTTTTCAGAAACCCACTATTCTATTCGCTTCTTGTCATCTTATTGATTTTACTATTGACAATCAATTATTGGTATAACTATCAGCCAGAAAGAAAGGTTGAATCCATTGCCATTTTACCATTTACAAATTTGACTGGCAATGACGATGAACAATCCATGGTGGATATGATGCATGATGCAGTAATTAGTGAAATATCAAAAATTGGTGAACTAATCGTTATTTCAAAAACTTCTACATTACAATTCAGAGATACTAAATTGACCATACCAGAAATTGCCAAAATATTGAATGTCGATGCAATTATGGAATCATCGGTTCAAAAGACGGGAGACAGCATTTATATGCAGGTGCAACTGATACAAGCTCGGCCGGAAGAAGATCATATCTGGGCGCAGGAATATAAACGAGACGCAAGATATATTCTTTCACTATATGGTGATTTGGCCAAATCAGTAGCAAATGAAGTTAAAATTCAATTAACTCCCCAGGAAGAAAACAATTTGACTCATCCTGATGAGGTGGATCCGGAGGTTTACAAACTATATCTGCAGGGACAATATAATTTACTCACACTTTCGAAAGATGCGATTGAAAAGTCAAAGGAATATTTTGAATTAGTACTTGAATTTGAACCCGATCATGCATTGGCCCACGCGGGATTGTGTATGTTTTATGTTGGTTATGCCCAACAAGGCCATATTTCTTTTTTTGAGGCTGGACCACTAGCCGATTATCATGCTAATAGAGCTTTGGAAGAAAATAGTATGCTTCCGGAAGTATTTCATGCCGCAGCATGGAATGCATGGATGCAATGGAAATTAGATGAATATTTAGACTTTTTTAATCGTGCCTTAGAATTAAACCGAAATTTTTCTGAAGTGTTGGCCTTTATGGGGCAGGCTTTGGTTATTGAAAATTTACCGGAAGAGGCCATTAATAAAGTTCGCTATGCTGTAGAATTGGACCCCCTTAATGATACCTACAAAGCATTATATGGCATGTGTTTGTATTTCACTCATAATTATGATGAAGCATTACAATTCTTACTGGAAGTTCACAAAAAAAATCCTGAACATCCTATGTTAAATTCTTCATTACGGGCAGTTTATCACCAAAAAAAAATGTATTTGGATGAATTCGAAAGTTGGGTTAACAAATATTCTATGAGTGGAGACACGATAGCTGTTCAGGAATTAAAAGCAGGATACGAAAAAGGAGGATATGAAATGGCATTGCAGAATTTGACAGAACACTTAATAAGAAAATTTAATTATTCTCCTGAATTTGTTTCTGCCTGGCAGATTGCCACATTATACACACGAATTGGCAAAAAGCAAGAAGCACTAATTTGGCTTGAAAAAGCATATGATGTTCATTCAATCAGTTTGCCGTTTATTCTTATAGATCCACTTTTCGACTATTTGAGGGACGATCCAAGATTTAAGGAAATTGTAAGAAAAATGAAAGCCCCTGCTTAAGAGTTGATCTAAACAAGAACTGCACTGTAGTTACTAAAAAATTTACCGCACATCAATTATGGCCGACAGTATACTGAGTTGACCTCCTTCGAGTGATGTCCAGATCGGTCTTACAAAACCACCATAGGCCGATACATTTATGTAGTCACCCATATAAATGTCTGGATTTGGAATGAATGGTTTTGCGCTGATTTTTTCATTAGTAAATGTCTCGCCCCCATCTGTTGAGATGGCAAGATATACATCAGTATTTAAATCATTGTGATTTCTTCTATCGTAAAAAATGATGTATATATTTCCCGTAATTGGATCAACAGCCATCCAGTTGTAGCACTGGTGTCTTCCTAACATCACCACTTTGTCGTCATTTACTTTTAATGGATCTGTCCAGCTTTTCCCTTTATCTGTAGATTTTGAAATCCATATATCAGTGTCATTTTCTCCGTTTCTCTGATCTGCCCAGTTGACATAAATAGTGCCATGATAATCTCCATAACTAATATCTACCCCGCTAACAGGTGCTCCTGATGCTTTGCCAAATCCAGGTACACTTAAATGCCAGCTTCCAGGTTGATCTGCAATGATGATGTCTTTCTTTAGCCAAGTAACACCTCCATCAATCGAACGGTCAAAATAAATTTTTTCTTCATATGCCCAGCTAACATATACTTCCTGATCTGGGCCTGCCACTGGAATTGCGGCAATTGGTGTTTCCGCTTCTCCTTCACAGTTGCCTCCATATTGATTTATCCTGATAGAAGGTGTCCAGTTCAATCCTCTGTCATCTGAAAAAGAAAGCATAATGTTGGCACTATCCTGTGGGTTTGTCGAAGCATAATGATCATACTGCGTCCATGCAGCATATACTCTTCCGGAGGTTTCGTCAAACGTGCCCCAGGCCTTTTCATGCTTTTTCGGAGGATTTAATCCAATTGATGCACCGGCATTCCAGGATTTACCATTCATAGATCGTTGGCACACAATCCTGTCCATTACCATGTTTCCTTCCCATCCCATTTTCTTCGGATCTGACAGATGAAAATAATAAAAATAGCCGAAGTTATCAGCGATGATGCATGGGTCTCCAAAATCTCCATATTTGGATTTAATCTTTCTAGGACTCCAAGTTTTGCCAAAATCTCTTGATAAGTAAATTCGATTTTGACGTGTTTTTGTTCCAGTAGTTTGCATGGTTTTTTCACTTATAAAGCTTGATACCATGATATTCGGAGATTTTGGACTTATGAAAAGTGAAGGTTGACATGGGCCCACTCCATTAGCTTTTTCGCTGGCTATTGTTACTATTTCATATTGTCCATATGACCATGAAATAGTATAAAATAATAATGCACCAGTTATGAATAGTTTGAACACAGACATCATATTCAATTAGAACTCAATTTTGAATTAAGAATTATACCTAAAATACTAAAAATATTAAATCTATTAAATTGTTTTTTATTTATGTAATAATAATCAACTATAAGCTCATTTTAAATATCAGAAGGAGTAACCTAAATTTGAACCAGATTGCATTTGACGTTTCTGGCGGCAGCGTAAACTTTGGACGAGCATTCGGTCGACTAATAGCCAAATATAGTAAGTATGAATCTGAAATTTTGGTTGATTGAGGATATGTCAAGATATATACACATAATGGAACCATGATTATGTCCAATAATTCTACTCCAAACCCTGATCAATTAGACCTCAAATTGAATACTACTGGAGAAAAAGTAAAAATACATACGCTTAAGATCCATGAATTGCGTTCAATGTATGCATAACTTTTCAAATCAGGATGCTGCATGACTCACAGGATTTGTAAAATTTCTATATTGCATCCATACTTAAAGACATACCCATTTTTTAACTATTGATTATGAAGAAAAAAGGCATTGTTGCCCAGTTGGATTCTGTAAATGAATTTGAACGGGAGCCTATTCCAAAATCAAAGCTCAAAGGACTAAAAAGTTTTATTGGTATGTATGCCGGCGAACATACTGCAGGAACTGAATTTGTAATTGGACCTCTTTTCGTTGCTCATGGCGTTACTGCATTCGATCTGATTGTTGGCCTTCTTGTTGGAAACTTATTGGCAGTATTGAGCTGGGGATTTTTATGTGCCCCTATTGCTGTCAAAGCACGTATGACCATGTATTTTCAATTGGAAAAAATATGCGGAACAAGCCTGGTGAAAGTTTATAATGTTGTTAATGGAGTTATGTTTTGCTTTCTCGCTGGTTCGATGATCGCTGTATCAGCAACAGCAGTGGGGATTCCGTTTGGTCTTCCAATGCCCTCATTAAGTGATATGCTGCCCAATAGTTTTGGATGGATCGTCACAGTATTTGCAGTGGGTGCATTGACCACCGTTGTGGCAATGTTTGGCTATCAACAAGTATCAAGATTTGCAAATGTTGCCGCCCCGTGGATGATTTTAATATTTTTTGCAGCAGCTATAGCTGTATTGCCAGAATTGGGCGTGAATTCAATTTCTGATTTCTGGGCAGTAGCCAACGAAAAAATTTGGACCGGTATTCCATTGCAGGGTCAAAGTCGCTTTACTATCTGGCATGTGATATTTTTTGCCTGGTTTGCCAATATGGCAATGCACATAGGCATGTCTGACCTTTCGATTTTTCGATATGCTAAAAAATGGCAATATGGATTCTCTTCAGCAACTGGAATGTACCTAGGCCATTACTTTGCATGGCTGGCTTCTGGTATACTCTATGCACTATTCCTACAACAATCGAATAATAGTGCTGAGTTTGCACCTGGAGTAGTTGCTTTTAATGCAGCAGGAATTGCAGGAGCTGTTTGTGTGATCATAGCAGGTTGGACAACTGCCAATCCAACAATATACAGGGCCGGCCTGGCTTTACAAACTTTAGTGCCTACGTGGAAAACGTGGAAAGTAACGCTGATAACCGGGTTGGTGACTACATTAGCAGCTTGCTTCCCGGCTTTAGTTATGAAACTTTTGGATTTTGTCGCGATTTACGGTTTCTTGCTTATGCCTATGGGAGCGGTGATATTTATTGATTTCTACGTACTCAAGCGATTTGGATTATCTGACTTTTATGCTGAAAAGGCCGGGTTGAAATTGAACTGGGCAGCAGCTTCTGCGTGGATCATTACCTTAATTATTGGATTAGCAATGAATCAACTAATGGGAATTGAAGTGTTTTTCCTTGGATTACCAGGATGGTTTATTGCATCAGCAATCTACATTATTGTCAGCAAACTATACCAATCTAAAACTTACTCTGAAATTGTAGTCCCATGAAATCAACTGTTCTAAAAATTATCTCTTACTTAGCTTTGGCAGGAACGATCATTCCATCATTGTTGGTTTTCTTTGGATACATGGACTTGCAAGTGAATAAAAATATCATGGTAATTTCCATGGTCATTTGGTTTTTAACGGCCCCCTTCTGGATTAACAAAAAAGAGGAAGAAGCAATAGAATAGGGCTCTTATTATAAACACCCTTGCAAACCCTTTTGAAGGGGTTCACGCTTGAGGTTGTTTCCTATAAAAACAATTCTACTTAATTTGATTTCACCATCCTGCCAAGGGCTACCGATATCAATTTTGCTATTGGAGCGAACGGACTGGAAAATGATCTTATTGGATTCATCTTTTAAATTTAAGATCCCTTTTATACGATATATTTGATATCCACTCAAGAAAAGCAACATTGTAATCCAATGTTCAAATTTCTCAGAATTCAAAGGTTCTTTGAATTCAAAACTATGGGCAACCAGTTCATCGTGTTGATGGTGGTGGTGAGGATTAAGTAGTTTATTTTCCAGCTGGTTTCCATCATATGCATGTAGCTCCAGCAAATTGTCATGAACTATTCCAAAGCTGCATTCATATATTTTCGCTTCTGAATTGTATTTTATAATTGCAGCTTTCGCTTCATTTAGTTCATCTCCAGATACAAGGTCAATCTTATTTAAAATAATAGCATCAGCAAAGGAGACTTGCTTATGTGCCTCTCCTCTTTCCCTTAGATTAGTGATGATATCATGAGCATCGACTAAACAAATTGTACCATCAAGCACAAACTTCGATGATCGATTATTACCAACAAATGCTGTTGCAATGCCATCCGGCTCCGCTATGCCAGTCGTTTCTATGATCAAATGATTAAACTCATACGCATCACTCATTAATTTTTGAAGTAGCTCTCCAAGTTCGACATTCAGGGAACAACAAATACACCCATTGGCCATTTCAAAAATGCCATCCTTTGCATTCACAACTAACTCCTGATCGATAGGAATGTCACCAAACTCGTTCTCGATAATGGCAAATTTTTTATCTGGATTTTCTTCAATTATCCAGTTTAAGAGGGTCGTTTTTCCTGCTCCTAAAAATCCGGTAATTATCGTGACAGGTATTTTATCTTTTGTCATGCTTGTGCTCCTTTTTTGGAACGGGATCGTAACCGCTGCCTCCCCAGGGATGGCAGCTTCCAAACCGTTTTAGTCCCAATAACAATCCTTTCCAGGGTCCATGGATTTTTAAAGCTTCTACCATGTATTGTGAGCATGTTGGGGTATACCTGCAAGTACCGGGAAATAGTGGAGATATCGCAGATTGATAAAACCTTACTAAAGCTATTAAAATCCATGAAAAAACATTTTTCATTTTTCTTTGTGTTGAACCTGCAATATACCTGGTTTTAGAAATTAATAGATAATAAATAGGACCATGAGCTCATGGATTTTAAACAATCGTGTGCTTTATTGATTTTATTATATATAACCACAAATTTTGTTTGTAACAATGTGATATAAATCATAACTGCAGACTAATTATTTAGTTACATTTGGATATTAACCCTATTGGCATTTTCAAGAAAACATCATGATCGCACCCGATAAGTTTGAAGAAATAAAGGAATTGTTCAGGCAGTATCTAGAGAAAAAAGAGTTGCGTAAAACACCTGAACGTTTTGCCATTCTTGAAGAAATTTATACCAATGATGGCCATTTTGATGTAGAATCATTATACATTAATATGAAAAATAAAAACTACCGGGTAAGTCGCGCAACTGTTTACAATACACTTGATCTCCTTTTGGAATGTGATCTGGTAAAAAGGCACCAGTTTGGTAAGAACCTCTCACTCTATGAGAAGTCTCATGGTTTCAGGCAACATGATCATGTCATCTGCACAGATACTGAGCAAATATTTGAATTTTGCGATCCCAGGGTTATGGAAATTCAGAAACTTGTAGAGGATACGTTCAACTTCACTGTGACCAGTCATTCGCTTTATTTCTATGGACACTTAAATAAATCGGAGGAAAAAGAATCCTAATATTTAATAAAATCCTTTTGTGACATGTGTCACTTAGTTGTTGTCCTGACAATAGATTAATTTAATATTAAATTTTCAACGAAAGATTCTACTGCATATCAAATATTTCGTAAGTATTTTTGATATTAAATTTTATTGCACTAAAATTGTGATTCGATTATTGAATAACCAATATATGAGCTTTAGATTGAATCCTGTAAATCAAAAAATTTCTGCCTCAAAACGATGTGCCTGCTGGTACTGGTGTTGTTGTATAGGAATTTTTGAGAAAGGTTTATTGGATCTAATGCAACAAAGATTTTAAAATTAGAACCAAAACAAAAGATATAAATCTAGCCTTTCTCAAAATCAGAGAAAGGCTTTTTTTATGCTATAGAAATCAAAAGAATCATGTTAAGCTTTAGAAGTGAATTAGAAAATTTGAACAATCCCGTAGTAGAAAACGACATCATTGATCTGGCAGATAAAATTTCAAAGTTTAAAAACCTACAGATTGATGAAGAAAAGTTCCGTGCCCTTAGACTTGCTCGTGGTGTATATGGTCAACGCCAACCTGGTGTGCAAATGATTCGCATTAAAATTCCATATGGAAAGATGTCTTTTCGTCAGCTAAGAAGAATTGCTGATCTTTCGGATGAGTATGCAAGTAGTAAATTGCATGCAACTACGCGTCAGGATATTCAAATCCATTATGTAAGCCTTGATAAAACACCGGAGCTTTGGGCAAAGCTTGAGCAGGATAATATCACCCTACGTGAAGCTTGTGGAAATACAGTGAGGAATGTAACGGCATCAGATAAGGCTGGTATTGATCCCAAAGAACCATTCGATGTAAGTCCATATGCACATGCAATTTTCGAATATTTCCTCCGTAATCCTGTTTGCCAGGAAATGGGGAGAAAGTTCAAAATTGCCCTTTCTTCCAGTGAAGAGGACTCTGCATTTACCTTCATTCATGATGTTGGGGTGATTCCGAAAGTAAAATTCGGGAATGGAAAAGAAATCCGCGGATTTAAAGTATACATTGGTGGTGGACTTGGCGCACAACCATTCCTGGCAAAACTGGCATATGAATTCCTAGAAGAAGGGCAGCTTATTCCTTTTATAGAAGGCTTACTTCGGGTATTCGATCGCTATGGCGAACGGGCGAGGAGACAAAAAGCACGATTGAAGTTTTTGCTGAAGGATCTTGGTCTTGAAGAAGTCTTAAAGCTTGTAGGTGAAGAGCAAAAAGCACTAAAAGTAAAAGAATATAAAATTGATTATAAGTCATTTGAAAGCGTCCCTACGCTTCCGAAAGATTCAGAGTATTCGTCTATCCAGGCAGAAGATAATACAAAGTTTGAAAAGTGGGTTCAAACCAATGTTTTTGAACAAAAACAAAAAGGATATCATGCTGCTTACATCAAGCTATTGTTGGGTGATATGTCATCTGATCTTGCACGCAGATTTGCTGACATTGCTGAAAAGTATGCTGCTGATGATATAAGAATTACAGTTAATCAGGGATATCTCCTGAAATTCATAAAAAAAAATGCGCTAAAGCCATTATTCAATGAATTGAATCAGGTTGGATTGGCCGAACCTGGATTTGACACCGCCGCTGACATAACTGCTTGCCCGGGAACAGACACGTGCAACCTGGGGATTTCAAGCAGTACTGGATTGGCAAAAGCACTCGAAGAAGTGATCACAACGGAATACCCTGATTTAATGCACAACAATGATCTGAAAATTAAAATAAGTGGCTGCCCGAATTCATGTGGTCAGCATGGCATGGCAAGTATTGGATTTCATGGCAGTTCCATAAAAAACGGATTAAACGTGTTGCCAGCTGTCCAGGTAATGCTAGGTGGAGGAGTTAATTCTGATGGAGAAGGCGAGATTGCCGAACGTGTTGTTAAAGTGCCAAGTAAAAAAGCACCGGATGCGTTAAAAGCTTTATTGGATGATTACGATGCCAATGGAAATGATCGAGAGTATTATAAAGACTATTTCAAACGACAGGGTAAAATGTACTTCTACAACTTATTGAAACCTCTTGCTAGTCTTGATTCGGTTGTTGAATTGGACTATATAGACTGGGGACAAGAAAATAAGTTTTTTGTCCAGACTGCTGTAGGTGAGTGTGCTGGAGTTATCATTGATTTGGTTACAACCTTACTCTATGACTCTGATGAGAAATTAGCCTGGGCAGAAGATTCATTAATACATGGTCAGTATTCCGATTCCATTTATCACAG
>Ga0316190_10002690_pt1 | contig 12896 bp, 13 predicted proteins | sample Eddworburrow2_MG_FD_204929 | JGI IMG/M metagenome (GOLD analysis project Ga0316190, IMG submission 204929) | Coastal sediment microbial communities from Maine, United States - Eddy worm burrow 2 | ecosystem: Environmental > Aquatic > Marine > Coastal > Sediment | place: USA: Maine | collected... | reverse complement strand
TGGTGAGAAATAGCGTCATGAATAGCATCATTGAAGTATTCATTGACGTTAAGGTTCGTAATTAAATTTGCATTATCAACCGAGTGCGACATAACTACCTCCTGTCACGACTATAATCAGTCTTAAACGACTCTTAATAGCTTTATCGGCTATTAATTCAATCTGCTTTAGAACATATCAGATATTTTAAGTAAAAGGGAAGCTAGCACTCTCGGTAAGCTGCTGATAATTGAAAGAAAAACGTCGCTTCGGACGTCCTGTCCTCGCGCGACGTACAGTACTTCCTGTACATAAAAAGAAAACCCGCATAAAGCGGGCTTTCTTTGGACTACATGTAGGAAAGAATTACATCTACTGCTCCTGTGCCTCCATGCACCCGCAGTATTCGTAAATCCCTTTACATCATTCCGCCCATACCACCCATGCCACCCATATCAGGCATACCACCACCGCCACCACCGTGGCCGTGATCATCCTGAGGGATTTCAGCAACCATCGCTTCAGTCGTTAACAACAGACTTGAAACTGATGCTGCATTTTGTAACGCAGAACGAGTTACTTTGGTTGGATCAAGAATACCCATCTCAATCATGTCACCAAATTCACCATTTGCTGCATTGTAACCGTAGTTACCTTTGCCTTTCGCAACATCGTTCAGAATAACTGATGCTTCTTCACCAGCATTAGTAACGATCTGACGTAGTGGCTCTTCAATTGCACGTTTCAGGATATCAATACCAATCTGTTGATCATGATTGTCGCCTTCAACTTTAGAAACAGCTTTCAAAGTACGGAGTAATGCAACACCACCGCCAGGTACAACACCTTCTTCAACTGCAGCGCGGGTTGAATGTAATGCATCTTCAACTCGTGCTTTCTTTTCCTTCATCTCAATTTCAGTTGCAGCACCAACTTTGATTACCGCAACACCACCAGCAAGTTTTGCAACACGCTCTTGTAGTTTTTCACGATCGTAATCAGATGTTGAATCTTCAACCTGTTGACGAATTTGAGTTACACGACCTTCTATATCTCCAGTCTTACCTTCACCATCAATAATAGTGGTGTTTTCTTTGCTAATCTGAACACGCTTTGCACCACCCAGATCTTCAAGGTTTGCTTTTTCAAGACTCAAACCGACTTCTTCAGAAATGACGGTACCACCAGTCAGGATAGCAAGGTCTTCAAGCATTGCTTTACGACGATCACCAAAACCAGGCGCTTTAACAGCAGCAACTTTAACAATACCGCGCATGTTATTAACAACCAAAGTTGCCAAAGCTTCACCTTCGATGTCTTCTGCAACAATCAATAAAGGTTTACCTGCTTTCGCAACACCTTCAAGGATTGGTAACAAATCGCGAACGTTAGAGATCTTCTTGTCATAAAGTAGTATGAAAGGCGCTTCCAATTCAACACTCATCGTTTGTTGATCATTGATGAAGTAAGGAGAAAGGTAACCGCGATCAAACTGCATACCTTCTACAACATCCAGTTCATTTTCTAAACCTGAACCTTCTTCAACGGTGATAACACCTTCTTTACCGACTTTTCCCATTGCTTCTGCAATGATATTACCGATGTTTTCATCAGAGTTTGCGGAGATAGTACCAACCTGTGCAATTGCTTTACTGTCTTCACAAGGCTTTGAAAGTTTCTTCAACTCACTAACAGCAGCTAATACCGCTTTATCTATACCGCGTTTGATATCCATTGGATTGGTACCAGCAGTAACTGCCTTCTGACCTTCGCGAACAATCGCTTGTGCCAAAACAGTTGCAGTAGTTGTACCGTCACCAGCCACATCAGATGTTTTAGAAGCAACTTCCTTAACCATCTGTGCGCCCATGTTTTCAAACTTATCTTCAAGTTCGATTTCTTTTGCCACTGAAACACCATCTTTAGTAACGGTTGGAGCACCAAAGCTCTTGTCCAGAATTACATTACGACCCTTTGGACCGAGCGTTTGCTTTACCGCATTCGCTAGAACGTTTACGCCTCGCGCCATACTTGAACGGGCGTCGTCCGAAAATTTTACTTCTTTTGCAGCCATGATTATATTCTCCTGACTATATTAATAATTTGATTTACTCGATGACGCCCATGATGTCGTCTTCACGCAGGACGAGATAATCATCGCCACTGACTTTGACTTCGGTGCCTGAATACTTACCAAACAACACCTTGTCACCTTTCTTAAGATCCAGCGCACGTAATTCACCGTTATCCAGTAATTTGCCGTTACCTACAGCAATAACTTCACCTTCGACTGGTTTTTCTGTGGCTGAATCTGGAATTACGATCCCACCCGGGGATGTTTTTTCTTCTTCAACTCGTTTCACGATCACACGATCATGTAATGGTCGGATATTCATAAAGATTGACCTCCTCAATTCCTAACCTATTGATTAATATAGCACCAACTGAATTGTTAGCACTCTAATTTAGTGAGTGCTAATATAGTCGAAATTTATACTCTGTCAACAGCTGGGAGACAAATTATTCAAGCTGTGTTTAGAATTCATCTTAAAGATGTTTGCTTATGGATATTAAAGGACTACTAAAGATCCTGAACGTTGCAGAATCAAATCTTACAACAGGCAAATAACATTTGATGTTCGAGACAGAGATTGACTCATCGTGCGCTAGCCCCTTTGGCCTGTTCTGCTATAATGCCCCGCTTTTTGAAGCTCGGAATTGAACTGATACATCTTTCCCGTACTCTTTTATAATTCTCTAAAATAATTAATGTAGATCTTTAATGACCGATTACAATCTGACACATCTCAAGCAGCTCGAAGCTGAAAGTATTCACATCATCCGCGAAGTGGTGGCTGAATTCGAAAAGCCGGTGATGCTTTATTCCATCGGTAAAGATTCAGCCGTTATGCTGCAGCTAGCTTTGAAGGCCTTTGCTCCGGGGAAACCACCCTTCCCGTTAATGCACGTTGATACCACCTGGAAGTTTCGCGAGATGATCACGTTTCGTGACGAGCTGACAAAAAAGCTGGGGTTGGATCTTATTGTTCATATCAATCAGGATGGCGTAAAAGCAGGCGTCGGCCCATTTACGCACGGTAGTAAAAAACACACCGATATCATGAAGACCGATGGGCTCAAACAGGCCTTAAATAAACATAAATTTGATGCTGCCTTTGGTGGCGCTCGACGCGACGAAGAAAAATCCCGAGCCAAGGAACGTGTGTACTCGTTCCGTGATAAAAATCATCGTTGGGATCCCAAAAACCAACGCCCCGAATTATGGAATATTTATAACGGCAAAGTTGATAAAGGCGAGAGCATTCGTGTATTCCCCTTATCAAACTGGACCGAGCTGGATATCTGGCAATACATACACCTGGAAAGTATCCCGATTGTGCCGCTTTACTTCGCCAAAGAACGTCCGGTAGTCAAACGTGATGGCACTTATATCATGGTTGATGATGATCGCATGCAACTGGAACCTGGCGAAAAAGTTGAGAACAAGATGGTGCGTTTTCGAACATTGGGCTGTTACCCGCTGACGGGTGCGGTTGAATCAACAGCGACCACTCTGCCTGAGATTATTCAGGAAATGTTATTAACCACGACATCGGAACGTCAAGGTCGTGTTATTGATTATGATCAAGCGGGTTCTATGGAAGAAAAGAAGCGCGAGGGATATTTCTAATGTCACATCAATCCGAACTCATTAGTACTGATATTAATGCTTATCTGGCACAGCATGAAAAGAAAGAATTATTACGTTTGTTAACCTGCGGCAGTGTTGACGACGGTAAAAGCACGCTGATTGGTCGATTGTTACATGATTCAAAGATGATCTATGAAGATCAATTAGCAGCCGTCACCGCAGATAGTGTTAAGTCGGGCACCACCGGTAAAGAAGTTGATTTGGCTTTATTGGTTGATGGCTTACAAGCAGAACGCGAACAAGGCATTACTATCGATGTTGCCTATCGTTATTTCTCGACTGCCAAACGAAAATTTATCATTGCCGATACCCCGGGACATGAACAGTACACACGCAATATGGCGACAGGCGCGTCAACCTGCGACCTGGCCATAATCCTGATCGATGCCCGTTATGGCGTTCAGGTTCAGACCCGACGTCACAGTATTATTTCTTCATTACTTGGACTAAAACATATTATTGTAGCTATCAACAAAATGGATTTGGTTGATTACGATGAAACCGTCTATGACAAAATTAAAAACGATTACCTGAATTTCAATGCAAAACTGGATAACATTGATATCAAGTTCATTCCTATATCAGCATTGAAAGGTGAAAATGTGGTTAAGCAGAGCGAGGAAATGCCCTGGTATGATGGTCAACCCCTGATGGAAATTCTGGAAAGTGTGCAAATCGTGAATGATAGAAATTTCGAGGATATGCGTTTTCCTGTCCAGTATGTAAATCGTCCAGATCTCAACTTTCGCGGCTATTGCGGCACCATGGCAGCCGGAGTTGTGCGCAAGGGAGATCATGTAACCGCACTCCCTTCTGGCAAGACCAGCACTATCAAATCTATCGTAAGTTATGAAGGCGAACTGGAACAAGCATTCCCGCCAATGGCAATCACACTAACATTAAATGATGAGATAGATGTCAGTCGCGGCGACATCATCACGCATAGTGATAATCAACCTTCATTAGGCAATAAATTTAAAGCCAATATCGTTTGGATGACGGAACAAGCCTTAACTACTGGTAAACAGTATTATCTCAAGCTTGCTACTAAAACCATTACCGGCTCTATTTCAAATATTCACCACCGGATTGATGTCAATTCCCTGGAAGAATCGGATGCCAGCGAACTCAATCTGAATGAGATTGGTCATTGTGATATCACGCTTAATACGACTGTCGCTTTTGATTCATATCAATTATGCAAAGGTACCGGTGCCTTCATCATTATTGATCGTTTAACTAACGTCACAGTTGGCGCCGGGATGGTTGTTGCTACAGCGGATGACACTGAATTACACCCGGTTAGCAAAAGCGAACGCACTGCACGTTACTTTCAGCATGCCTTCACGGCATGGTTAACGGGAGAAAATAATCTGCATATTGCTATGGAAGTCGAACGCCAACTTTTCGATAGAGGGTTTATTTGTACCGTTCTTAATCAACATGATATTGAAGGTAGTATTGAAGAAGTCAGTCAACTATTTAATCAGGCTGGCTTAGTCTGCCTGTGTGTTGTAGACAATGGGCCAAAAGATAATACAGAGTCTAGCGCCGTTTTTAATTGCGACGAAGATTCGGCCGACGTTATTTTCGGGCATATTAGTGACAAGGCTCATCTAGATTAGTACACTATTTTCGATAAAGATTACTGGTAGCGCTTTTATCCAGCGATTAAAATAAATAGGCACTTGTTAAGGGAGGAAACCATGTCAGACGCAAAAGCTGTAGAAGCAGCAGATCCAGCTAAAAAAACATCACAAATCACAGGACCTGTCGATGATGATGCGACTGTTTTAACGCAGGCAGACATAAAATGTTACTGGAATGATGAAGAATTTGAAAACGGCGATCGAATCTCTAACGAAGGCAAGAATTACGAAGCCAGCAATGGTAAGTGGGTTGAAGTCTAGTTCTTAACCTCTTTAACTCTCTTATACCAAGGTTGCTATAAAATTATAGCTGCCTTCTTTTTTTATGACATCACCAGTGTGCAACTGGAATTTTCCTCGACTCTTGTCATCAAAATAAAATTTTAACGTCTCCCTGATAGTTGTAAATGCTAGCTCATCCCAGGGAATATCTTCTTCATTGTATAGTTGAACCTCAAGACTCTCGGCCCCCGGTGAAAAATCCAGATCGGTCAATCTTGAGCGATACATCATATAAACCTGATCAACGTGCGGTAAGTTAAACACCGCAAACAAGTCTTCAACCTCAACTCTTGCATTAGCTTCTTCCAAGGTTTCTCGTATTCCTGCCTCAAGGCTCGACTCACCCAACTCCATAAAACCCGCAGGCAAGGTCCAATAACCGAAGCGTGGTTCGATCGCACGTTTACAAAGCAATATCTTGTCCTCCCAAACAGGAAGACAGCCGGCAACAATTTTTGGGTTTTGATAATGGACGATGTCACATTGCTGACAGATGTAACGATAACGATTGTCATCGCTAGGTATGTCATAAATCAATTCGGCACTACAATAACAACAGTATTTCATTTGAGTATTATTGCTTCCAGACTCGGCCACAGGTTATCTAACATCATTATTTGTGCTGCCTGCAAAGGATGCAGTCCATCTGTTTGCATTAATTCAGGATCTTGCGCAATGTCTTTCAGTATAAAGACTGACAAATTTACATTCTGTTTTTCCGCAACCGTTTTATAAATTGACATAAACCGTTCATTATAAGCCGCACCGTAATTAGGCGGTAATTGCATCGGCACCAATAAGACTTCAACATTTGATTGTTTTATTTCTGCAACAATAGTGGATAAATTCTGTTCAATTTCAGTCAGAGAAAATCCACGTAAGCCATCATTTGCTCCTAGCTCAATAATAACCAGTTCTGGTTTATGTTGCCTGAGTAATTTAGCCAGTCTTGTCTTTACACCTATGGTTGTCTCGCCACTTATGCTGGCGTTAACAACTTTATACTCCAGGTTTTGTCTGACTATTCGTTGCTCCAGTAATGATACCCACCCACCTTCTACTGGTATACCATAAGCTGCGCTTAGGCTATCGCCTAATATAAGTATCGTCTTTTCCTGTGCATGGACAGGGAAAGACAATAAATAAATAACAAAAATTAAGATTCGGTAATACATAAACATGGATTCAAATAGTAACAATATTGTGCAAGCTAAGGCTCTTGGAAAGCAAGTGCCTAGTCCCGAAGGAACCCTCACTATCCTCGACGATATTAATTTGTCTATAAAACAAGGCGAAAGTTTAGCGGTTATTGGCGTCTCAGGCTCAGGAAAATCTACATTGTTAGGATTACTCGCCGGACTGGATATACCCACATCAGGCAAGGTTATTCTAAACGGCACCATCTTAAACGATTTAGATGAGGATGGCAGAGCGAAAATTCGCAACCAATCCGTTGGTTTTGTATTTCAGTCCTTTCATCTATTGCCTGGCCTAACAGCACTGGAAAATACTGCACTACCACTTGAACTTGCTGGGTCAGAACAGGCTGATGAAATCGCCAAACAAAAGTTAGCCGACGTCGGATTAAGCGAGCGTATTCATCACTACCCTAATCAGCTCTCCGGTGGCGAACAACAACGCGTTGCAATAGCACGCGCCTTTGCCGGCAATCCACAAATTCTATTTGCTGATGAACCCACCGGCAATCTCGATCAAAAAACAGCTAAACGTATCATCGACCTCTTATTCAAGATGAACAAGGAAAATGGCACGACATTAATTATGGTGACACATGATAATGCGATAGCGAAACTTTGTGATCGAAAAGTCATTATGACAGGTGGTCAGTTGTCTGAAGACACATAATGAATACACTTAAATATGCATTCACAGGATTAAAACGCGATTGGTACTCTGGCGAGCTACGTTTAATTGGTATCTCAATTCTGATTGCCGTTGCATGTTTAACTTCGGTCAGCTTTTTTACCGATCGCGTACGAAGGGCAACAGAACAACAGGCAACTGAATTACTCGCTGCAGATTTAGTATTATTCTCCTCGGCAAAAATCAAAAATGAACATATCGATACCGCCAGAGAGTCGGACTTAATTATTTCCCTGAATGAAAGTTTTCGCAGTGTTGTGGTTAAGGGAGATAAGCTTGAACTTGCCGAAGTTAAAGCTGTAGATTCAAGTTATCCAATACGTGGTCATTTAAGAACCAGTGAAAATTTATTCGGCAAAGAAAACATCACCGATACTATTCCAACACCAGGGTCCGTTTGGGTAGACAGCCGTCTATTGCAAACCTTGCAAGTTAAATCAGGGGGAATCATTAATCTCGGTGCTGCTGAGTTTATCGTAGAAAAGATATTGACCTACGAACCCGATCGCGGCGGCGATCTCTTTAATATTGCCCCTAGACTGCTGATGAATCGCGCTGATCTGGATAAGACAGAATTAATTTTGCCGGGCAGCCGAATACAATATCGCTTATTGCTCGGTGGCGAATCAGAGAAAATTGACCGTTATCGCAAGCAAATTAATGTAGAAGATGATGATCATCTCCGTATACAAGGCATTAAAGATGCGCGCCCCGAGATTCGTTCTGCACTTGAACGCGCAGAACAATTTTTAGGTCTGGCTGCGCTTGTCAGCATTGCTCTTGCGGGCCTTGCCATTGCAATGTCTGCTCAACGATTTGCTATTCGGCATTATGATGTGTGTGCCATCATGCGTTGTCTGGGTTTACAACAACGACAAATTACACAAATCTATTTTTTCCAATTAATGCTACTGGGTCTTATCTGTAGTTTTATTGGCTGTGTCATCGGTTTTTTCGCGCAGGAAGGACTGAATCAAATGATGATCGGCATGACACAACAGTCATTGCCCGAACCATCGTGGCGACCAGTCTTGTCAGGCGTATTTACTGGTTTGATCACTGTGTTGGCATTCGCCCTACCGCAATTAATACGCTTGAGAAAGATATCCCCTTTACGTGTGTTACGTAAAGATTTAACGCCAGCCCCGTTAAATAATTATGTCATATATGCACTTGCGATTATGGCTTTAGTATTATTCAGTCCCTGGCAATCAGGTGATATTAAATTGACGATATATACTATTGCTGGCCTTTTCCTGACGGCAATAGTATTCGCTATATCAGCAAAACTGATGATAAAACTATTAAGGCAGCTACAACCTAGACTCAAAATGGCAGCACGATATGGCCTGGCAAATGTAGCACGACGTTCAAACCAAAGCGTGATGCAGATTACCGGTATCGGTCTTGGCGTAACAGTTATGATTCTACTCACATTAGTACGTACAGATTTACTCGAAGGCTGGCAAAACCGTCTCCCCGACAACGCACCAAATTATTTCTTAATTAATATCCAGCCCGATCAAGTCGCCAATATAAAAGCGTATCTATCGGAAGCTCTGGGCAAGGATGTTGAATTACATCCGATGATACGTGGTCGATTAAGCAAAATTAATGACGATAATGTCAACCCGGATGATTACGATGACCCGCGTGCGACCCGACTTGCTGCACGAGAATTTAATTTGTCATATGCCGATAAAATGCAGGAGGATAACCGCTTGGTTGCCGGTAATTGGTGGTCGCAGAAAAGCAGCGCTAATCCATATTTTTCTGTTGAAGAAGGTATTGCTGAAACACTCGGCATCAATATGGGAGACATATTAACCTATTCAGTTGCGGGCCAGGATATAAGCGGGGAAGTCGTTAATCTACGCTGGGTCGAGTGGGATTCTTTTAATGTTAATTTTTTTGTTGTATCCAATACCGAAGCACTACAAAGTTACCCAAGTACATTTATTAGTAGTTTGTTTATACCTGATACAGAACGATCTGTGTTAATTGATATTGTTAAGCAATACCCAAGTATTACTGTCTTTGATATAGATGCTATTTTAAAGCAAGTCAGAGCTATTATGAATCAAGTTGTCCGAACCGTTGAATTTGTATTTATCTTTACTATTTTGACCGGCATCGCTGTTTTATTTGCTGCCTTGCAAAGCACACATGATGAAAGAACACATGAATCAGCGTTAATGAGTGCGCTGGGTGCCAGCCGCAAACAAGTTATATCTGGACTCGTCGCAGAGTTCATGCTTTTGGGTTTTATTACCGGTTTACTTTCAGCCATAGCCGCCTCCATCATCGAGCTGGCATTGGCAGAATATGTATTCAAAATGGATATCATCATTAATCCACTGATCTGGTTAATTGCACCATTAGTGTGCTGCCTGATTATTGTTGCTACTGGTTTATTTGGCACGCGTAAAGTGCTTGCCAGTTCACCTATGCTTGTATTAAGAAATACATAATCTATTGAATTTTTTGAACACGCTACAATCTATATAGACATTATTAAATAAGGAGCCTGTACAGCATGTTACGGATGTTACTTTTCTTCGGTACCAACTTGGCAATTATTATTGTACTGAGTATAAGCATGCGCTTACTCGGTATAGATACCGCATTAGAACAACAAGGCGGTGGCTTGAACCTGAATACCTTGCTGATTTTCTCTGCCGTCTTTGGTATGGGCGGGTCGCTTATCTCGCTAGCCATCTCAAAATGGATGGCGAAGAAAACCATGGGCGTCAAATTGATCGAAACGCCAGCAAGCAGTCAGCAACAATGGCTAGTATCAACTGTAGAAATGCAGGCGCGTGAGGCCGGGATTAATATGCCAGAAGTGGGAATATTTAATTCACCACAACCCAATGCGTTTGCAACTGGCATGAATAAAAATGCAGCTTTAGTTGCAGTGAGCCAAGGACTATTGGATCACATGACACAAGGTGAAGTCGAAGCTGTATTGGGTCATGAGATAAGCCATGTTGCCAACGGCGACATGGTAACGCTTAGTTTAATCCAGGGCGTGGTCAATACCTTTGTTATTTTTTTCTCGCGAGTCATTGGTCATCTACTTGACCGTCTTGTCTTTAAAATCCAACGCGGACATGGCCCGGGTTACTGGATTGGCGTTATTTTCGTACAGATGATCTTATCCGTATTAGCTAGCACGATCGTAATGTGGTTCTCTCGTCGTCGTGAATTTAAAGCCGATGAAGGAGGCGCTTATCTGGCAGGCCGGGAAAAAATGATCTCTGCCTTGCGTCGTTTACAACAAGTCAGTAATCCACAAGCCCTGCCCGATGAAATGTCTGCCTTTGGTATCAGCGGTGGTGTTCCAACCGGCTTTAAACGCCTGTTTATGAGTCATCCCCCGCTCGAAGAACGGATAGCTGCCCTCGAAAATGCGCAATAAAAATAATGTAAATTAATAAACTAGTAATATTTTCACTCCCTTGTATAGGATAAAATGATTTGATGCAGCGACTTATCCTTACAGCACTATGAAAAAAATTTACTTCGGTGATTTTCGTCTCTATGTCATTGGGCATATCAAAGAGATTGAAAAAGTTGAGATAGAATCCTATACGACGGAATGGTTCCTGATTAGATATTTAAATAAAATCACCAAGATTGCGGACGGCAATGTTGAACATGGCCAGGTCGAAGGCCCCATACGGTCTTTGATACGATTTTATATTGATAACATCGACGATGAATCTGAACTTGGTGACCGTTGCAAAAAGATACACCTTGAATATCGAAAACTATTACGCAAAAAACAATCTTCAAAATATAACTAAGCGGCATAGATGAGTCTCGATCAATTACCAGAAGATCTGGCCGTACCTGTAGATGATGGTGCTTGCGACCATCTTCGCGGCACGAGTCTTCCTGATATAAACTTATCCAAGACTGACGGCAATACAATCAACATTAGAGAACTAACTGGCTATACCGTCATCTACATTTACCCAATGACAGGCAGACCCAATGTTGCCTTGCCTGAAGGTTGGGAATCGCTACCCGGTGCGAGAGGTTGTACACCGCAGTCCTGTAGTTTCCGTGACCTACATAACGAAATCATACAATTCGCAGACCTTTATGGATTAAGCAGTCAATACACAGACTATCAACAAGAAGCAAAATCGCGTCTAACGCTACCTTTCGAACTACTAAGTGACCACTCTTTTCAACTCAAGCAAGCACTGTCATTACCCACATTCACAGTTGAGGGAATACAGCGCTATAAGAGAGTAACGCTGATTATTAATGATAAGGTCATAGAAAAAGTCTTTTACCCAGTATTCCCACCGGATAAAAATGCTATTGACGTATTAGATTGGCTTAAACAAAATAAGTGAATAAATAAAATTGGCTTATTGGACTTATTTAGCAATATCCGATTAAAATACAAAGAATAAATTATTATATGGAGGTAATTGTGTCTCGCCTAAATTTATCTTTTTTAACCTGTTTCTTTATCACATTTTCATCAATCCCTGTTTACGCTGTCGATTGCTATAGTGACTCTCCTGGGAAAAAAGATGCGTCTTATGAGACACCTGTAACAGTCCCAAAAACTATAAGTACGTCGCAAATAAAAAATGCCAATGCATTGTTTAAAGGTTTCAATGGGAAATGGGTGGGTGATGCTGTCTATGTTTTTTGCAAAGGAGATAGATCTTCATTTAAAGAACAAAATAGTGGATTTAGACTAGAAGGCAAAGTCGAATCAAAAAAGAATGAATTAGTAATAAATGTAGATCTATCTTCCACAAATACAAACAAAACTTTAAATAAAAAATTAAGTATGTATATTACTGATAAATTTTTAAGGCATAATCATAAAGGGAAAAAAGGCGATATCCATATTATCTCAGCCGATAAAAATAAAATACATTATGTAAAAAAACATCCCGGCTCTGCTGGCTTAGAAGAAAAAACCGTTGTCCTACGAAAGCTAAAATCAGAATTTGTACTTGAGCAACGTAATTTCGTACGCGGTGAATTAGCGAGCAAAGAACTCTGGGTTTTTAGGAAATAATATTACATCAATTTAGTAATCACCGTTTTACACAAGTCTTTCATCGCCTTCTTCACTCCAGGGTGGATTAACAATCGCTAAAAAACATAATTCTTCATCACCCGTATTTTCTATCCATTGAATTGCTTCTGCTGGCACCAGTATGGCTTCACCGGGTATCACATCTTGCTCTTCATCATCAATATGCATGACTCCTTCACCAGAAAATATAATATACACTTCAGTTTGTTCCAATTTATGCTTATAGCTTTCTTTACCAATGGCAACGGTTGCCATTGCAACTGAATAAGGTAACCTAATAGGATCATTTTTAGGATGCAACCATTCTCTAATTTGA
>Ga0316190_10002688_pt1 | contig 12896 bp, 7 predicted proteins | sample Eddworburrow2_MG_FD_204929 | JGI IMG/M metagenome (GOLD analysis project Ga0316190, IMG submission 204929) | Coastal sediment microbial communities from Maine, United States - Eddy worm burrow 2 | ecosystem: Environmental > Aquatic > Marine > Coastal > Sediment | place: USA: Maine | collected... | reverse complement strand
CCCCATTGTATCGGCACCGGTTAGAAACTGTAAAATATAATAAACGACAATCCCAACTGCAAATGCTGCAAATGGTGCCGGAATTTTTTTTGTGCGGGCGCGAGCAAAAAACAAGGTGGCAAAAGTTACAACGCCCACTATTACGGAAAGCGGTCGAACACTCTGAGGGTGAGCCAAAATTTCCAGATAGGTCATTTTACTACTTAAGCCCAGAAGGGGCTTGATCTGTTTGATGATCAGCAACAAAGCGACACCATTCATAAATCCAGCGACCACAGGGCTCGGGATATATTTGACCAAGTTTCCCAAGCGCATGGCTGCGAAGAGGAATTGAAAAATTCCGCCTATCAGTATACAAGTTGACACAAGGCTGATAACAACCAACGGTTTTGATGCCAGTGAATCCGGCAGATGCTGACTGACTACCAATCCGGCTACTAACGATGCAATAACCAGTGCCAATGGCGCTTTGGGCCCTGTCATTTGCACAGGTGTTCGTCCCACTAGAGCTGCAAAAAAGGCACAAAAAATAGCCGCATAAACGCCCATGAGCGCACCTCGTGAGGCATATGTCGGTCCCAAAGGAGCTAATGCAATAACCCCGTAGCCAATGGCCATGGGGATTACCACAATCGTGTTGGCAATCGCCCCGGACAGATCCCCTTTAAAATGAAGATATTTCATTCTACTTCACCTTCCGCCCACTCTTGGGAATTATCTCTAGCGGGGAAGCCTTTGGCCTAATGATCATGTTGTGGGTAATGCAACCCGAAACGTTAATTTTGGGATACACTTGACATTGTCGCCCAATAATGGTTCCGGGATTAAACAGCACGTTGCCGCCCACGCCTGTTTCATCACCGATGATCACCCCAAAAAGGTTCAGGCCAGTGGGGAAAATTTGCTTCCGGCCGTCAATTTCCACACGTATTTCGATCTCTCGACCGTTGATCAACCGGTTTGCGGTATTGGTGTTACCGCCGATTTGTACATCATTGCCGACCACGGAAGTAAAAAAGCAGTTTTGGTGGGGAATATTGCTGCGGTTTAACAGAAGAACCTGGCGAAGTTCAGTTCCATGACCGATCATACACCCCTCGCCGGTCATGACATGCCCCCTGATATAGGCCCCCGAGCGGACAACGGTATTACGCCCGATAATCGTCGGCCCGCGTATTATGGCTCCCCGTTCGACCCGACTGCCCCCTTCCAATCTGACAGAGCCCGGTTCCAACCAGGCACCATCCTCTACCTCACCTAAAATCTCCGGCACAATACTTTTTTCAATGTATTGCGGAAGGGCGGCAACTGCCTCCCACACATAAGTCAATTCTTTAAAAAAGCCTTGCCAACTCACTTGGGAAGTGTCAAAGAAGGCTTCTGGCTTAAAGGTGTTCATTTAGATCCTCTTTTTAAAATCAGCGACCACCAGCAGAGCTGGGGAGGTATGAGGAAGGCCCCTGGAAGGGGCCGAGACGACGCTCTGCTGGTAGTCGCTGATTTTTTTAAAGAATTGAATTTTGGCCACCTGATAGGTTAATCCGGTCATAGCTTGCCCCCATAAATTTTCATAGTTTGTCTTGCACACGCTTATACCTGATTTGTTCACAAAGATTTAGTAATATTTGTTCCGCCGGCATATATAACCGCGTTGTAAAACAAAATGTGAAATTCTTTATTATAACTCCATTCATAAGCCACCGGCACTGGCCAGATTTGGAGCCATGTAATATGCTCTCGCGGTATCGGTAGAACCTTTTAAATTCTCACAAGCCGGTGGCTTATGAAAGGAGTTACGGATCCGCGATGGCTGTCAAATATTGCTTCCCTCATCAGCCGTAACCTGAACTGGACTCCCAACTGTAAAACAGCCTTTTGTAGAGGGCTTCATATTCAGGCACAATTTTATCCTGCCTAAAGCGCCGGGCTCGATCAAGAGCGGCTTTGCTTATTGATTGGCGATGGTTAGCATCCGACAACAGCGCCACAGAATGTTCCACGGCGGCGGATAAATCGCCCTGTTCGAATAAAAATCCGGTCCTACCATGGACGACGACCTCTGGTATGCCACCTACCCTGGGGGCTACGACCGGTACCCCGCAGGCCATTGCCTCCAGCGCGACAAGACAAAAACTCTCATAATGGCTTGTCACTAACAGCATATCGGTTTGGGCCAAAATCGCGGTCACCTGACACTTGAGCCCCCAGCAGCGAACGTCATTTTCAAAACCTTTTTGCCGCAACATTGACTTCAGGACCGCCAGTTCCTCACCATCACCGATAAGCCATAATTCAGAATCAATCTGTTTACGGATCCCGATAAATACACTGGCCAGGCTTTGGACATTTTTCACAGGCCGAAAGTTAGAGACATGGGCGATCCTTAGTTTTGAGTTGTTTCCAGGATTGCGCTGCTCAATCGACTGCACTCGGAATTCGGATTGACTGACAAAATCATAAATGACTTGGGGTAAAGTTGACATACCGAGCACTTGAGCCGCCAAATGTGCGTGGTTCACGGAGACCGAAGTGAGGGCATCCGTATAAGTCAGAGCTTCGCTCAGTTGTTGCCGCTTTACGGAATCAAAACTGCATAGGCTCACCTCGGTGCCATGGATTGTGCCGATGACATAGGGTGCGTGGTCTCCCAGGCGGCATTTAATCTCTTGCGCCACCAAAGCAAACGGAAAGCAGTAGTGAAAGTGAAGAATATCTAATCCGTATTTTAAAACCACCCAGACGACACTATCCGCCATGTCCTGCAGCTCTTCCTCAGGCCAATCAATATTTAGCGTTGAGGTGGTATTTAAGTTAGCGCTGCTTTTAAGTGGGTGCAAGGTTACGTTGTCGTGCTGTCCCCATCCAAAGGGCGGGCTGGTTCGAGTGAACAAGTGCGTTGTATGCCCCATATGTGCAAGGGCCACGGAAAGTTTTGTAGCGATGCGCACACTGCCGCCAACCCCGGAGTGGCACATGATACCGATTTTCATGAGTGTTGACCTTTACTGTGCTGCCAACTTCTGCACCAGCATCTTAATTACTTTGTCGGACATGGCAGGATGCTTATGCATCAGTGATTTGAAAAGTGCACCATCGATAACATACAGGAGGACATCCCCCTTGGCTATCATACTTGCGGAACGAGTCATATTGCCTAGAACGGCCATCTCGCCGATAATTTCACCTTTTTGATATACAGCAATTATCCGTCGCTGGCCATCCGTTTCCTTGATAATTTCTACTTTCCCATCAACGATAATATACATCTGATTGCTTAGTTCCCCGTCGTGACATAGATAGTCACCATCGGCCACCAACTGATCTTCAATGATGCCAGCGACTTCTTGTAAGTCGTCCTTACTCATAAATGAGAACAGCGGGATAGACTTGATGAATTCTGCCCGGATTAGGATACGGGCGGCCGGCAAAGCCAAGATGTTGGCAAAAAGCCTAAAGGCACCCGCAACACCGGCGGGTATCTGATAAAAAAAGGAATATCCGGTATATAGATAGGTACCCTGTCCGTAACTGGCCATAAGCAACCCACCCTGCTTGGCTGTTTCTCCCGGATCGTTGCAGCTTAATAGCGGTGTGTAGCGCTTATCCCACTCTCCAAAAAAATAGAGCCCTCGATCCTTAACCCAATCTTTAAAATCCGCGTTACCAATTCGGTTGGGCAGATTGAAAAGGTGATGGCGCGGGTTTAAAATGGTTACCGGGGCATCTTCGTGCGTTACACGGTCATGCGGCCGATTATACCGGAAAGTGTAGGGCGCAAACCACTTTCCTTCATAACCGAATCCCTGAAATTGGACGATGAGGGTTCCTCCATTGGCGACGTACTCCAAGAAACGACCTGCATTTTGGCGCAGTGAGTCTCTGATAAGATAAGCATTGGGTCCTACGATAACTGCGTCGAATTCAATCAGTTCTGCATAGCCCATCACCTCGTCGGTTAGTATGTGGAAATCAAGTTCGAAATTTTTTAATGATTTTACAATATTCTCGTCCATACCGATAATGTAGGCATATTTTTTCTTCCTGAGAAATTTTACATCAAACAAGCACAGGTTCACTTTGGCAGGTTTTGTTATGAATTCTTCACGCACGCAATTGTTTTCATCAGGAGCGCCGGGCAACCCCGGCATCCCTAAACGCACCGGTTTGTGAATCACGTCATATTCGCGATTACCGATACATACAGCGTATCGCAACCGGTAAGTTCCCGGTGAGGCACTGGCAGGGATGGTCACCGAAAACTGTGCTCTCTGTGAGGTATTATATTTGTCAATATGAAGATCAATCTTTGCAGGCACGATATTAAACGAGTCGGGGCCTTCAAGCCTCAGAGAGCCGGATGCTGGTTCATTAACATTGCTGAGCACACTGACATTCAGTTTGAGTTTTTGAGGCTGAGATTTGACGGGTAGGAATTCACGGGGATCCCTGGGAAATAGGGATATGGGGGGAATGACTGATACCGCCAATTCACGGTTGCCTCCTGGAAAACTCTTGCGGGAGATCGCTGCTGTCCGTAAATGAATCTCATGCTTTCCCAGCCTGACGGCACAATCCGCTGAAACCAAAGGAGGTCCGAAAGGTAAACCGGCAAAAGTTTCGTTCTCTAGATTGTAATGATATGGGCCATGCGGTCTTTTTAACCAATAAGGGCACGCCAATTCCTCTGTTTCGGGAGTGAGGAGCCTATGTTTAACACACATATGGACCGGGAGGGTGCATTCGGGAGGGCCTGATTCTTTCTGGATCTCCCAACCGATTGGTACTTTCAATAAAATTTCAGCATGCTCGATCGGGCTGCCGGTGTTATTCCACAAGATAGTACGGGTATGAAACGGCTGCCCGGGTGTGATTCGATCCGTATCACTAAGGCATTCAAGGGCTATACCCAAACACTGCGTTGCCACTTCCTGAAAATCATTGATTTTACGGACAAGATAGAAATCCAGGGCTTTGATTTGTATCGGATCAAGCGGCGACCCGGCCAAATCTGACCGGACGTTTTCAAGGATTTCCAGGGCTTCCAGAACACCATCTGCTGCCTGCCTGGGATCATTTATCCTGCAGGTATTCAAGGCCTCGGACACCAATGCCTTAACTTGATTCAAATTTGTCCGCAAGCCCTGAATCCCGTTTCCGGAATAGTCGCACAAGCCCGTTAAGGTGTTGTCCAGACCGTCGAAAATATCGACTTCTTTTTCCGGGACCGGTACACAACTTTCTTGAAGTTGTAAATAATAGTAAAAATCTCCAAGAGCCGGTGATAATCCAATAGCTTGGGTTTTGTTCTGGTTATAGGCCAACCAGGCTCTCTCTTGATAGCTGCAACCGGCAATCGGATCGAATTCGCCAGTGTTGATTCGCAACGCACCTTCATTTTCAAGTTCTGGATTAAGGCTTCCGCTCAAGTTCAAGGCAGCGATGGATACTTTTTGGGGCGAGTTAGCCAGTGAGTAATAGAATTTGGCGGGTTGCCAGAGTGGCAGTCCCTGTGCGTTAAGCCCGGGAAATCGTTTTTCGTCTGCGGCGACCCTATAAGCTTCAATAGCCGCCTTCCCGACAGCTTGATGGTGGCCGTGAAAATCTTCAGCGGTTCCCCGCCAGCGGGAAATTATCACCTGGGGTTGAACCGTTCGAATAGCTCTGACAATTTCGGTGATTAATCGTTCTTTACCCCATTTATCAAAGGCCTCATCGGCATTTTTACAGTAGCCGAAATCAATAAATGGCCCGTAAATGGCCTCGGATCGATCCAGAAGACGCGCCTCCAGGGCTTCCCAAGTGCGGAAAACACCCAGAGCCTCTCCCTTATATGGCCCAATATGGTTCTGACCTCCCTCTCCCCGTGTGGCAGACCAGTAAACGGAACGTACACAATGATTGCAGGCGAAATAGGCTAATAGCCCAATATCTTCATCATCCGGATGAGCTCCGATGTGAAGCACTGCTCCGGTTTTTGTCAATCCTCGTAAACGATAAACCAGTTCGGTAACATCTTTGTACGAGCCAAACATCATCCCTCTCCCAAGATTGGATTGGGCCATTCGGCGACGTCCGAAACATCTCCTGAATAATTTAAATACATCATTTGTCAACTAGTGTCCATCCTTAAATAGGGGTTTTGGCAAGCACCTGAAAGACAAGAGATAAGATCTGGGCATGGTTGATTCCAATCCCGTATCTAAATCATAGATAATCCACCCCGACCTGTCGGGGTGAGAATTTAAAAGGCTCTGCCGTTTTCAGAGTATTCGTGAAGACCTTAGACCGCGGTATGCCTATTTCACGGTCATCATCCTTGACAAACCGATATCTTTTTTTTATAGTCAACTCCACAAAAAAAACCTTTCAAAATCAATTCGTCTGCTACGGCTGTCAATAGTTACTTTCCATCTAATCTGAAAGCTGGAACGACAAATGGACAACCAATCCTCACCCTTTCCGGAAAAGATGCAAACCGAACTTGACCGGCAGATCTTTCATCTTCAGACACTTTACGATGTGAGTCGAGAATTGCTGGGCGTCGTTGAAATCGAGGCGGTTTTAAAGCGTTTTTTGCTTATGACGTTGGGAAACTTCGGGGTGATCGAAGGTTTTATATTGACCCATGACACACATTCTAAGGATGAACCCCGGCTTGTCGCTGTCGGCATTGCGGACAAAGAGCGTTTACCATTGGTGGAGGGTGCCATTCGGTTTTTGTCATCAGAGTGTCATGGTAACACCATCCTATCTGATGAAATGATTCAACATCTGGAATTTTTGCCACTTAACATGGCCTGTATTTTGGTCTTTTCTATTGATGAGGAGTGCGGCGGCATCATCGGACTGGGTGCAAAGATTGTTGATGAACCCTATCGGGAAGAAGACAGGGACCTTTTGGAAACACTGGTGAACAACCTGGTTGTTTCACTGAAAAATGCCAGAGCTTCGGAGGCGCTGAAGGAGGCTTACGAAGAAGTCACCATTTTAAACCGGGCCAAGGATAAAATGATGGATCATTTATCCCATGAAATACAGACGCCCGTGGCCTTGCTGATGAGTGCTCTGGCTTTACTGAAGCGACAGCTGGATTCTTTGCCGGAAAAAAAGTGGCAGCGAACCATGGCCAGGGCCGAGCGAAGCCTGGGGCGCCTGGTGGCCCTGCAGGGTGAGCTGGAAGATATTTTGAAGCACTCGAAACACAGGAACCACAGTATTCTATGTAGGCTGTTTGATCAATGTGCTGATGAACTGGAAGTTTTAATTGCTGAAGAAACCGGCGAGGGCCCCGTGGTCGATAAAGTCAGAAACCGCATTGAGGAGATTTTTGGCTCGCAGGAGGCTGTGGCGGAAAAAATTAATCTGGGAGACTTCGTTCAGGAGACGATCGAGAGGATCAGACCACTTTTTGCACACCGGCATCTGGACGTGGTCATTAATGTCGAGTCAACACCACCGATATACATTCCTTCGGATCCGCTTGAAAAGCTTATCATTGGCCTGGTCAAGAATGCCATCGAGAACACGCCGGATGAGGGCAGGGTCGAAGCGACTGTTAAAAATAAGAAAGCAGGGGTGGAATTTCTGGTTCAGGACGCCGGCATTGGTATTGTGGAAGAACATCGCAAACGCATATTCGAGGGCTTTTTCCCGACCCAGGAAACAAACAAATATTCTTCCAAGAAACCCTATGATTTCAATGCCGGCGGCAAAGGCGCAGACCTTTTGCGATTAAAGATTTTCTCCGAGCGGTACAACTTTAAACTTGACATGTCTTCTGAAAAATGCCGCCATATTCCGCTTAGCAGCGACGTATGCCCGGGCCAAACCAGTCGCTGCCATTTCTGTCACATTGCTGAGGATTGCAACACTTCCGGAGGCACAAGTTTTAAAGCTGTTTTTCAAGCCTATAACTCTAAAAACTTTTAACTTGGCGCTTTTTCTAACCGACAGGGGACACGGCGGTGATGGGGAGTGCCTGCGATTCTGTCCCGATGGCCGGCCGGAGTCAATATATTAACATTCACCCCAACGGGTTTCCCTTCGAAGTCCAGACCAAATCCCTGTGGCAATAAAACCATCCCCGGCCGGGTCAATTTGGAAATTTGCACCTCCACGGTCACCTCTCCCGCGCGGGTGATAAGTCGTGCCACGTCACCGTCAGCCAGGTTCAGGTCAGCGGCATCCCGGGGGTGGATCGCCAAACATCCAGCTCTACGTCCCCGGTTCCACGCCGGATCTCGCATCATCGTATTGGCATTGTAATCGTAATGCCAGCCGGCCATGAGGATCAGGAAAAATTATAAGAAATGGCGAGAACCAATGGGGCTAAGCACAAGGGTTTTGATTGTCGAAGATGATGATACAATATCTTTGGGAAGGTCGAAGGGAGATATGGAATAGTGATGCCAGGTTTTACAAAGCCTAATTTAAGTTAAGATCCCCACCTTTATCCGCTAATTCCTCCATAACAGCCACACTTATATCTTTAACGGTGTAAGGTTTTTTGATGTATTTTCCTGCCCCTAAATTTAGCGCTTTTTTTACCCGCTCAGTTTCCGAGTACCCACTTGCGAGAATTACTTTTTGTTTTGGATGCAGATCAAGAATTTTTTTGTAGGTGTCCAGCCCATCAATGCCAGGGTCCATAATCATATCCAAAACCAGTAAATCAGCAGTATTGTCGCTCATATATTTAATTGCTTCTTCACCACTTGAAACGGCGTTAACGGCATAACCAAGCTGGCTAAGCATCGAGGAGGCTATATCCCGTTGCTCTTTGACATCATCAATTACTAAAATTGATTGGCCGTCACCCTTATAATCTGATATCGGCATATTAGTGTCGACTTTTGTAATGTCTTTTTTTGTCACCGGAAAGTAAAGAGTAAAGACGGTTCCTTTCCCTTTCTTACTTTGCACCTCAATATATCCCTTATGATCCAGAACGGTTCCATAGACGACAGCCATGCCTAGTCCTGTTCCGCTTCTGCCCATCTTTTTTTTCGTATAAAACGGTTCGAAAATTTTTGAAATATCTTGAGAAGAAATTCCAATTCCTGTATCAGCTACCTCTAAGACAACATAATCACCTTCCTCCACACTATCGTAGCCGGTTATCGGTTGGTCTATAGATCGGTTCTTGGTTGACAAAAATATCCTTCCCCCATCAGGCATGGCTTCGACGGCATTGGATATCAAATTCATAACAGTTTTAAAAAGATGAACAGATGAACCAAACGAATTCAATAAGTTCGTCTCAAGGCAGGTTTCAATTTCAGCACCAGGCTGATAGGATTTTAATTTATTGAACTCCGGGCTGATGAGATATTCTGAAACCACATCATTTAAATTCAAAACTTCAAATGTATTCACCCCTCTCCGGGCTAGCGTTAATAAATCCTGTACAATCGCGGCCGCCTTTTTTCCAGACTCCTGTATTGTTTCGAGAGGCTGTCTCAAGGAGCTGTCTTCCGGTAAATCCATCAACAACAATTCAGGATAGCTTAAAATTCCAGATAGAATATTGTTTAAATCATGCGCGACGCCGCCTGCCAACGTTCCAATGACCTCCATCTTTTGGGCCTGCTGGAGTTGTTTTTCCAGCTTCTTGCGTTCAGTTATATCTTCCATGACGCCGTCATAGTATTTCACTTCACCTTTTTCGTCGTTCACTGCCACGGTTGTTACTGAGCCAATAAATGGCGTTCCATCTTTTTTCTTTAAGAGTAGCTCCTTGTTTTTGACAAAGCCTGTTTCTTGTATTCTTTCAATAAATTTTTTCCGGTCGTATGAATTTTGATAAAGATCTGCAACATTGATTGAGAAAAAATCGGCTCTGCTCTGATAACCAAACATCTTCACTATTGCAGGATTGGCCTCCAAAAACCTGCCTTTGGGTCCCGTGGTGTTTCGGTATATTCCAACTTGAAGATTGTTTGTTAATGTTTTATATTTTTTTTCACTCTGCAGCAAGGCCTCCTCTGCTTTCTTTCGTGCGGTGGTATCGAAGAACATGGCCGCCATATTATTCGGGGATGTTTGAAAGGCATGAACCTCAAAAGCGCCCTGTATCTGCTCATCTCTGTAATCTATCTGTTCGGTTTTCCAGTGTTTGCCTCGAGCACAAACCTGGCGATATTGGTCAGGAACTTCCGTTTTAACAAGCGCTGGAAAGGCTTCTTCAATCGTCTTACCAACAAATTGTTTGTTATCAACCCCCAAAATGATGTCTGCAGCAGGATTAGCACCGGTGAAAACCAGACGGCCGTCTGACTCCAATCTGTACATATAAATGCCCATCGGTGACGACTCTATAATTCTACGGAATTGTTCTTCTGATTGACGTGATTCTTGCTCTACCCGTTTGTGTCGCCGGTTACGCTCATCAAGCTCCGATTTGATACGTTCGATGGCATCAAATACCGGGCCAAAAGGATGGTCAGGATCTCTCACCTTGTCTTGATTTGTACCGTTAACCTCCCAGTTGATTTGCCCCAAAAATTCCAGCAGTTCATTGACATACTGCTTGATTTGATCGGGTTTACCATGGTTTTTGGAGGGTTTTCCTGTCATTTCCTGGCTATGATTGGTAACGGATTTGGTCGATGGCGTATCTTTGTGGCTTAAGTTAAGTCGTTTGGATTCATTTTTCATAATATCTATAAATTATGGTGTCCCAAAAAATAATTTTAAAATAAAATGAACGAAAAGATAAATACATATGTTTCTCTATCAATTTTATCGGTAATTATTTTAGTAACTTTAACTCGCAGGAATAATGGGGACGTCCCCAATATAAGCACGATGCATCTACCCATCTTCGCTAAAAAGTTCCTGGCGATCCTTGCAACCCAATGGTATCAATTCCAATAAGGTGCGCTTCAATTCAAGCCATATTTAGCGATCAGGACAAGGCGGTAAGCCGATGTGAAAAGGAACCTAATCTGAATCGGTTGACATCGAGTTGCGAAAATGTTTAAAAATCAATTGTGCAGACCTTGATAATTATTTTCGAATAATGGCTATAAACCGCTATATAAAATCAGATAACTCAATTCATACGAACAAAGGAAATAAAAGATGGGCGGTCGCTCTCCGCATTACACAATTATTTTGGCTGCCGGTGAGGGTACCCGGATGGGTTCGGCGACGCGTCACAAAGTTTGTTTTCCTATCGACGGACAGCCTGCCATCCATCGTGCGCTTGAAATATACAACAAGTGCGGCATCAAACAACACATTCTGGTCGTCGGCGCCTTAGCAGGGCAGGTCGTTGAAACCGTAGGAGCGGCGTTTGACAATGTCATTTTTGTCTATCAGGCTGATCGGCTCGGGACCGCACACGCTGCCCAGCAGGCCGTGAAGGTCTTTGAGACTCTGGAAGGGGATCAAGACGTGCTGCTTGTCGCCGGTGACCGTATTATCAAGTCTAGCGTTCTCGAACAACTCTTCGACGTATACTACAGTCAAAATTGCGATATGGCGATTTTAGCTGTTCCGGGTCGCCGGAAATCAAGTCAGGGACGTCTGGTGACGGGCAGCTTGGGGCAGTTGGTGGGAGTCATTGAAGCGGCCGATATCCGCCAACACCAGGTTTATAGAAAACTGCACGACCTCGCCCGTCAAGGAACTCTTCCGGATGGTGATGGGTTGTATGATATCGTCAAAAGCGGATTTGCCGTCGACGGAAAACCGCCTCAGGATATTAAATATCAGAAAGCTTTTGGTGACCTCTGGCATGCACTGGCGGTTGAAAAACGACGTTTATCTGCCGCAGATATTTTCAAGCTGATACCCGATCATAAGACGCAATTTGAATTTTTTGATGGCCCGGGGCAAACCTTGGTCAAGACGCCGGCGGAAATAGATACGTCCGACTGGCTGAATACAAGCGTCTATCTTATGAAAACCGAGGTGTTAAAGCAGGCACTTTCCAAGCTGGATCGCGATAATGCCCAGCAGGAAGCGTATCTATCCGGAATGGTCAATCATCTGTCAGAAGACATTGAGAACGGCCGTCGCAAGTATAAGTTAAAATATATGCCGGTGCGGGATCCCGGCGGGGTTTTGGGGTTCAATAATCCCTCAGAGCTGCTCGACGTCGAAGCCCTGATTAAATCTCATCGCGAAAAGCCGATGCTCGAAGACATGCTTTCGGAATTATCCTATCGAACCATAGCCGATTGGTTGGCGTCATTTGAGGAACTAGCTGATCAGGACCCAAAAATCGATGAGCGACTCCGGCAAGCACTCATTGAACTGTACAGTGCGGATACAGACGTCATTCTGGAGCGGGTAAAGGCTTATATATCAATTCTGAAGTATGCGGCCAGGGTAATCGGCCCGGAGCATAAAATATTTATTGTTCGTTCGCCGGGCCGGGTAAATGTCATGGGGCGCCACATCGATCATCAAGGCGGGATTTGCAATCTGATGACGATCGGATATGAAACCCTCATGATTGTGCGGCCGCGGGAAGACGATCTGGTCCGGCTTTTTAATCTAGATCCCGATCATTTTCCGGAGCGGGAATTCTCCATCGGGGAGATGGTTGAATACTTGCCCTGGGATGACTGGCTTTCGCTGGTCAATAGCGAAAAAGTATCCGAAATGGTTCATGCCCATGGCGGTGACTGGGCCCAGTATATCAAGGCAGCCGTATTGCGCCTTCAAAAAAAGTTCACTACCGAAAAACTCAATGGAATGGATCTTGTGGTCAGTGGCAACATTCCCATGGCGGCCGGATTAAGCTCCTCATCCACACTGGTCGTTGGTGCCGCAGAAGCGGCGGTGGTCATTAATTGTTTAGACACCTTCCCGGCGCAACTGGTTGACCTCTGCGGTGAAGGAGAGTGGTTTGTTGGAACCCGGGGTGGATCTGCCGATCATGCCGC
>Ga0316190_10002687_pt1 | contig 12903 bp, 11 predicted proteins | sample Eddworburrow2_MG_FD_204929 | JGI IMG/M metagenome (GOLD analysis project Ga0316190, IMG submission 204929) | Coastal sediment microbial communities from Maine, United States - Eddy worm burrow 2 | ecosystem: Environmental > Aquatic > Marine > Coastal > Sediment | place: USA: Maine | collected... | reverse complement strand
GCGCTGCAGCACGATCTGTCGACGATCATCGACGGTGCGTGCGGATACGGTACCGCGTTTAACCAAAGGCGTGGCGCGACTCAAGTCAGTAAGGGCGAGTTCAACCTGTTCGCGGGCGTGCTTGAGCGACTGCTTGCCCGCGGCTAACTCGCTTTCGAACTCGCTGATTTTGGCGCGGGTTTCCAGAAGCTGTGCTTCGAGTTCGGCAAGGCCGGTGCGATAATCGATCGGGTCGATCTTCAAAAGGAGTTCACCGGCGTCGATCTGACCACCTTCACGCAACGTCTCGCCGGTTTCGATGATTTGTCCGGAAACAAGGGCGCGGATGTCGACCTCACGGCCTGCGACAGTGGTACCGAACAAGGCGAGACTGGGCTGAAAATCTCCGGCTCGCGCTTCGACACTCGTGATTGCAAACGAGCGCTCCTGTTTGGGGCGCACGGGGGCTTCAGGTTTGGTGCCGGTCAGATATTTGAAAGCGAAGTATCCAGCTGCGATGACAGCCAGAGGAAGCAGCGTCTTCAGGGTGATGCGCGCTGTCGTGGCAAGGACTGGGAGGATGGAAGAGCGCGATCGCTGCTGTTGGCCCTCGGCAGAGGGCACCGATGCCGTCGAAGTCGACGACGCTTGCGGCGCATCACTGTGCGGTGACCCGCTGGGCGATTCTCTGCGGTTCGTTATCTCCGCCCTGGTCATCGATGTGATCTCTCGGTCGTGAACGTTCATCTTCGAGCACCGTGGCGTAACGTCGTTGTTCCAGTGTCTTGGTGTAACTCAACCATCCAAGCGCCAAGAATTACATTCGATCGTGTCGACGGTCTGGCAGGTTGGATACGGCTCAGCCCGATATTGGGATTTCTGGCTAAATCACCATGAATGCGAGCTGAAAACCTGATTGCTCCTTCACGTTAGCGCGATCAAAGCCACCGGAATTCCGGTCTAGACGCCAGTAAACACGATGTCTTCGCGCTCTTCTTTCCGCAATGTAAAGTTTTGTTAAGGGGAAAGGTCACCGGGTGTGTCGACATCTAAGAACACCAGTTCATCACCAATGATGACTTTTTGGCACCTGTCGGGGTCCTTCGGTATTAGAGGTTTAGCACCTTGGTCTTCCTGAAGCTTGCTCAGTGCCGCAAAGTAGCTGCGCGGCCACAGGACCGGATTACGCTGCTCGCCGGCCGCCGTGATGGGGATTGTGACGTGTCCGGATCCTGAGTTCTCGAATGCGGCAATCAATTCATCGAGTACGCGAGCCCGCATCCAAGGCATATCGGCAGGCAATATAAGGGCTCCAGTGATCTTGCGGGGCAGGCTGCGAATACCGGTGGCAATGGAGCTGCCGATACCGCTTGTGAAATCCCGGTTGACGCAATGGGTCACCGACAGTCCAGCGAGCGCAGAGGTGATCGGCTCGCTGTCGGGCTGGATAATGACGTTGACGCCGGTTGAGCGTGAGGCCAAGGCTTCGCGAACCACATGATGGATGACAGGTCGCCCATCAATCTCGGCGAGGAGTTTGTTGGCAGCACCAAATCGTGTGGATTGCCCGGCGGCAAGGACAAGGCAGGCGACAGGCATATTACCGGGCTCCCGGTTCGCCACGTTTCGGTCCGCGAAACGCCAATACAACCTCGGAAGCGATCGCCAGGGCGATCTCCTCCGGCGTAACCGCACCAATATCGAGACCGATGGGGCAATGGATGCGATCTATGGCTTCATTCGCGTGGCCTGCCTCTAACAAACGGGCGCGCCGCTTGGCGTGGTTTCGCTTTGAGCCAAGTGCACCGACGTATCTCGTGGAACTCTTCAAAGCCGGGCCAAGCGCGTCGTCGTCAATGTGGGCGACATGGGCCAAGGCGATGACCGCGGTGAACGGATCCAGACCAAGTTCGTGCAAGGCCTCCTTTGGCCAGGCCTTGATGAGCTGCGTGTGGGTGAAACGTGCTGAGGAGGCGAAACTGTCGCGGGGATCGATGATGATAGGGGTGAGTCCCAAGATGTCAGCAATCGAAACGAGTGCTTGAGCGATATGCGTGGCGCCGACGATGTACAGCCGTGGGCTCGGTGTGTGAGCATGAGCGAACACATCTCCGTCGGCACGCGAAACGAGGCCGCTGCGACCAGACTTGAAGAGTGATGCAAGTTCGCTGTCGAGGCTTTCATTGGATTCTTGCAAGGTTCTGGTTCCGCTGTCGAGATCCGTGGTGATCAGGAGCATGCGGCGCTCATTGCGGGCCGTGAGGACCGCGTCGGCACAGGCCAAGTCAGCGGGACCTTGAAGAGGTTCAACATAGATTTCGATGTTCCCACCGCAGGGTAGCCCAGAGGCCCATGCAGTTTCGTTGGCGATGCCAAAGCTCAGACGCTTCGGGGTGCGCTTGTCGACTACTTCCAGGGCGGCGACGATGACATCGGCTTCGATACAACCGCCGGAAACGGAGCCCTGAAACTCTTCCTCGCCAGCAATCACCATTTGGCTGCCAACTGCGACCGGCGAAGAGCCCCAGGTGTCGATCACCGTTGCCATGCCAATGGCGCGGCCTTGTTCAAGCCAATCCCGGGCATTGGCCCAGATATCGAGAGTACGGGTCGCATGGGTATCGTTTTCTTTGTTCATGTCACAATTCACATCGCTGCATTCGCTAACCGGGCTTGTCGGTGTTTAACTCGGAGCACGCGAAAGTCTGAATGTATAAGTTTCAGGAAAAAGTGATTTGCCAACAGCGCTGAATGCAATGTGGCCGTGACGTGGCACAACATACGCGGTCTGATTTGGGTGGGGGTCTAACTCATCTCGTTTCCTTTATTTTTCTGTCGACGATGCCTGTCGGGATCAATACTTCGTTGTCGGGAAATCTCTTGCCGGTTGTTTCTTCACATCTGGTTCAGGGTTGAGAGGCTATCGACAATGTGTCGCCGCCAGTCGTATTGGTTGGCAACAGCAACGAGGGTCATCGACGTGCCGTGCAGTTCAACCATATCCACGACGTCGGCCAATACGGATCTGTTGAGAGAAAAAATGGGAGGAGCGTTGTCGTGTTGAAGTACTCGGTAGCAGTTCTCACTGCAGTCATTGCGCTATCGTCGATCTCAAGTGCCGCGCAGGCCCGGAGCGATGAATGGTTTGCGTTACCGACGGAAGAGCGGATTACAATTGAAGCTATCGACTTCATACCAAAGATGGGGCGCTTTCAGAAGTTTAAGGTCCACGCTGCTCATGGACCGGTTTACGTTGAATCGTTGCAGCTTACGCTTGCAAGGGAGGGGACACGCACCTACCGAGTGGACGCTTTGCTCGGAAAAGACAGGTATTCACAAGCGTTCGATTTGCCTGGTCGAGATGCCGTGATACGCCGTGCCGAAATCAGATATAAAAAGGACCGGACCAGTGACGGCGTTCTTCAGATTATCGGATTAATTGCCGATCCGCCAGGTGGCTTCGAGGTTCTCGAAACTGTTCTCCTCGATACGAAAGACAGAGTAATCAAAATGCGATTGGACGGTGGAGAACGACCTTCCGCAAAGATACGTTTGCGAGCCTGGGGTGATACTGTCATTGTCAAAAGAGCTGATGTCGTCTTTGGCAACGGCCAGCGGCAAAGAATAAGGATTCGCGATCGATTGAAGCCCGGCGAATCGACAGAGGTTGTTGATCTCCTGGGCTATAACCGCAACATCAAATTCATCGTCTTGAAACTGCGCCCGCAACGTGGTCGTGCCGGGATCGCCCGCATTGATCTTCTCGGAAAACCTGCACCGAGAGGGTATCGGCGCGCGGTGAGGAGAAATCCGCCGATCAATGATTGGAACTTGTTGGGCCGGCGGAGAGCGGCTTTGTTTAGCAAGGATTCAAACGTCTTTAGGGTCGGGGAATCCGAGGGACGCTACACCAGCATTCGTGTCAGTGCCCGAGACCAGAACGTACGGATGTACGGCATGACGATCGTTTATGGAAACGGTGAACGGGAAGACGTTCCTTTTTACGGAACTCTTCAGGCGGGCGAAAGCACACCACCGTACCAACTCAAGGGGCCACGTTACATCGACTATATCAAGTTTCAGTACCGGACCCGGTTGGACTTCAAAGGATCTGGCGAGGTTGAGTTGTGGGGTATGCCTCGTCTTCAGCGGCGGCGTTAAGGACTGACGAAGTCAAGAATGATTGGGGATGGGAGCGGCCTTGGCTGCTCCCATTTTCAGTTGTCGCAATGCTCTCCAAGGCAAGTGGCGATGGTTCGTAAAATCGGCGGGAGTATTGCTTTCGATCGCCCGGTCGATGTTTTCCAGGTCCCCAATCCTCGCCACCTCGACCGGCGTCCAGATCGCCGGCCCTTTGCGCTACAACCTGATAGCCTCGCGCGCGGCGTCGGCAATAATGATTTCCAGGTGTTTGGCGTCTCGGGTGCCGACGAGCACTTGCATGCGGTGGCTGCCTGCGGCGCACACATCATCGGCCGCCGGCGGGGACGGTACGAAATCAGCAATGGAAATTCCCCGCGCCAGTATCACCTTGAAGAGGCGGTTGTCCTCGCTGACATGCACGGCGCAGCGGATGCCGTCTATCTCAACGGAGGTGACCTACCGGTCTTCGGAGAAAATGGCGTTCTCATACTGCAACACAGCTCACTTTCCGCAGTGAGGTGGAACTGGGAGTTGTATTGTGTTTTCGAAGTGCCTTGGGTTCCCCAAATCAGCACGCCTGCTTCACCGCGATACTGTACCTAGTGATTGTTAGAACTGCTCGCTTTCGACCGGCAAAAAAGCACGATGCCCCGACCGTGCGCTTTGCCGAACCCAAAACCTTTTTCCGGTGAGGAAAATGGCAAGCTTGCTGCAGATAAGGTTGTACTCATCGCGTAGCTTGTGAGACTTTTCGACACGTCCGGTTCGCGCTCGGCCAAGCATTATGTTAGGCCGGTTGCCAAAGATGCTTCAAGCTCGGAGGGCGAAACCCAATATGAATGATGCAGAATTGAGGTCGCTTGCCGAGAGCTTGACTGTGACGGCTCTCAGAGCCGGGCTGATTACGCTTAGATACTTCAAGAGCGAAGACAATAGAGCGACGCAGAAGGCCGATGGTAGCCCGGTAACACTTGCTGATCAGGAAGCTGAAGTTCTGATTCTGGAAGACCTTGCAAAACTCACTCCCGATATCCCGGTGATTGCCGAAGAGGCGGTCAGCCGAGGTGAGGTGCCGGAAGTCGGATCCCGTTTCTTTTTGGTCGATCCACTCGACGGCACACGTGAATTTACCGGCGGTTCCGGAGAATTCACGGTCAATATCGGACTTATCGAGAATGGTGAGCCGATTTTCGGTATCGTCTACGCGCCAGCATTGGGCGACATCTATTTGTCGCTTGGAAGGAATGAGGCGGCGACAGCCAAGATTGCTGATCCTGCCGCCGCTGCAGAGGCCGGCCTTTCCAGCTTGCCGCTGGTGCCGATCAGGACGCGCCCACCGGCGCAGGACGGCCTGACGGTGGTTGCCAGCCGTTCGCATGGAACCTCGGAAGGTGAAGCGTGGCTTGAAAGCCTGCCGCTTCCCGTCACCGGCCGGCGCAATATCGGATCATCGCTGAAGTTCTGTCTTGTTGCGTGCGGCGAAGCTGATCTTTATCCGCGTCACGGGCCGACCATGGAGTGGGATACCGCCGCGGGGCATGCGGTGCTGGGCGCTGCCGGCGGTGTCGTAACAACCGTTGATGGCGCCCCTTTCCGCTATGGCAAGACGGAGGCTGGTTACCTCAATGGCGGTTTCATCGTGTATTCTTCGGAGGCTTTGAGAGGGAAGCTTGCGCCCGTCACAGCGGCCCGCTGAGTACTAATTGCGGGGTTCAGGTCGCGGGCGAGCCGTAAAAACTTCGATACCACGTGACGAACCTGGTGAGGCCCGTTTCGATCGGCGTTTCGGGGCTGAAACCGACATCGGCTTTAAGGTCGTCGATATTGGCATACGTCTCAAGCACGTCTCCTGGCTGCATGGGCAAGAAGTTTTTCTTCGCCTCGATGCCGATGGTTTTTTCCAGGGTTGCGATCATGTCCATCAGTTGCACGGGCTTTGAATTGCCTATGTTGTAAATCCGGTAGGGTGCCGCCGATGTGGCAGGGTCCGCTGATGCTGCGTCCCAATCGGGATTCGCCTTTGGAACGCGGTCACTGGTGCGGACGACGCCCCGGACGATATCGTCGATGTAGGTGAAATCGCGGGCGTGCCGTCCGTTGTTGTAAATGTCGATCGGCTCACCGGCGAGTATGCGCGTGGTGAATTTGAAGTAGGCCATGTCAGGCCGCCCCCACGGGCCGTATACGGTGAAAAAGCGCAATCCTGTGACTGGAATTCCGTAAAGGTGCGCATAGGTGTGCGCCATCAGCTCGTCGGCCTTCTTGGTGGCGGCGTAGAGACTGACGGGGTGATCGACATTGTCGGAGACCGAAAAGGGCTGTTTGGTGTTGGCTCCATAAACGGAGCTTGAAGAGGCAAACACCAGGTGCTCGACGTCGTGATGCCTGCAACCCTCCAAGATGTGCAAGGTCCCGACGATGTTTGAGTCAATGTAAGCGTGGGGGTTTTCGATCGAGTATCTGACGCCTGCCTGTGCGGCCAGATGGACGACGCGCTGTGGTTTGTCTTCGGCAAAAAGGCTCTCGATGCCGTTTCGGTCGTTGAGATCGAGCTTGTGGAACTGGAACCGGGACTGGTCTGATAATTGAGCCAAACGGGCTTCTTTTAGGGCGACGTCGTAGTAATCGCTGAGGTTGTCCAACCCGATGACGTCATGACCGGCATCAAGCAATGCTTTGGCCGTATGGTAGCCGATGAAGCCAGCCGCTCCGGTCACCAGGTATCGCATGGGCTCACTTTCTTTGACTGGGTTCCGCGCATGCGCGATTAGCTTTGACCCGGTGCCGTACCGGTAAAACTCTCGCACCAAACGCGAGTAGGCGGTACAACATTTATCATCGAGTGCCGCTATGACAACGATTAGAAAGCGATGCTGGTGCCGTCAATCTGGTTGATTGATTATTGAGCTGACAATATTGCCTTTTTTCGAAGCCCAAGTCCTCCATCGAGCCGCAGATGAAAAAGCTAAATCGCCCAACTCCTGATCTTATTAGGCAATTCTCCGCGATCGTAGGGGAGAGGTATGCGCTCACGGATCCAGAGCAGCAGTCGCCTTATCTGCATGAATGGCGGGAGCGATACGTTGGTAAGACACTACTGGTATTGCGGCCAGGATCGACAGATGAGATTGCCGAAATTCTTAAGCTCGCCAACGAGGCGCGGATCGGTGTTGTCCCACAAGGCGGCAACACGGGGCTCGTCGGGGGGCAGATCCCGTTTGAGGCTGGCGACGAGATCATTGTTTCTACCGAGCGGCTCAACGGCGTCCGGCAGGTGGACTTGGGCGGCGGGTATATGATCGTCGAGGCGGGCGTAACACTTGCCGAAGCGCAAGCGGCTGCCGAGGACGCAGGGGCTTTGTTCCCTCTCAGTCTTGCCTCCGAGGGATCATGTTGCATCGGAGGCAACTTGGCCTCCAACGCCGGTGGCGTGCAGGTGCTGGCTTACGGCAACGCGCGAGATCTGACGCTCGGTTTGGAAGTTGTTTTGGCTGACGGTCGCATATGGGATGGCCTCCGCGCGCTCAAGAAAGACAACACCGGGTACGATCTCAGGCATCTTTTTGTCGGCTCTGAGGGGACACTCGGCATCATTACGACGGCGGTTTTGAAGCTCTTTCCAAGGCCGGTGGAAACCGCGACTGCATTCGCCGCACTGCCAGATCTGCGTCAGGTGCAGAGACTGTTCGAGGATGCGCGGGCAGTTGCCGGCACGAACCTAACGGCGTTCGAGTTCATGTCCGGTTGGTGTCTCGACATCGTGACAACACACATGCCGGGGACGCGTCGTCCGTTGGAATGCGATGCGCCTTGGTATGTATTGCTTGAGATTTCCAGTGGTAGCGCGGGTGGTACTGCTGAAGCGATGATGGAGCAGTTGTTGTCGACAGCTCTGGAATTTGGGGGCGTCGCAGACGCGGTCGTCGCCGCTTCGCTGGATCAAGCGCGGCAGCTTTGGAAACTGCGTGAAGATATGTCGGAGGCGCAGAAGTTCGAAGGCGGCAGTATCAAGCACGATATCTCCGTGCCGATGGCTGCAATTCCTGACTTCGTGCGTCGCGCCGGTGAGGTTGTTGAAGCGTTTTGTCCGGGTGTGCGACCGGTGGCGTTTGGTCACTTCGGGGATGGCAACGTGCACTACAACGTCGCGCAGCCCGTTGGTATGGACAAGGACGGTTATCTTGCTCTTTGGGAAGAGATGAATGAGGCCGTGCATGCACTCGTTACGGAAATGGGTGGGTCGATTTCGGCGGAGCACGGCATCGGCCGCATGAAGCGGGATGCGCTGGCGCGGTATCGTTCTGCCGTTGAGCTTGACATGATGCGTTCCGTGAAGACGGCGCTTGACCCGCGCGGCATCCTCAATCCCGGCAAGGTGATCTAGCCCTCGAGCAGGAGGGGTGGCGATCACTTAAACAGCCGCTCGATACTGAACGCGCAATGGAGTTTTTTAAGTTGTTGGGCCGTTTGCGTCGGGAAGCTGCAACCCTCACGGGGTATTTGGCGTTCATTCTGGTGACCTTTTTTGGAGATGGATTATCTCCTGGCACTGTCGGCGGGCCCATGGCCACCGTGATGCTGGTGGGCCTTTTCTGCGTAATGCTATGGCTCGCTTTCGCCGTTGTTCGGCATGCCGAAGGTCTGGCGACTTTATTGGGGGAGCCTTACGGGACGCTTATCCTGACCCTTTCGGTGATCGGCATCGAAGTTGCCTTGATCTCCGCGGTCATGATCACCGGAGACAACAAGCCGGCTCTCGCGCGCGATACCATGTTTGCCGTCTTGATGATTGTTTTGAATGGTCTTGTCGGTCTCAGTCTGGTTCTGGGTGGCTTGAGATACCGCCTTCAGAATTACAATTTGCAAGGCGCGAATGCCTACCTCGCGGTTCTAATTCCACTTGCGGTGCTTGGACTCATTTTGCCAAGTTTCACGCAGTCGGCGCCTGGTGGCGAACTGTCGGAATTGCAGGGGATGTTCCTCATCAGTCTTTCGTTGATCCTCTATGGGATCTTTCTGGCTATTCAAACTGTCACCCACAGTGACATCTTCCAGGAAGCGGCGCCTTTAAGCTCGGATGATCCTGATGCGCACCATCACTTCTTAGTGGAGAGCGTGACAGTTCACAGCCTCGGCCTCGTTGCGGCGATGCTGCCGATCGTTCTGCTTTCCAAAAGTCTTGCTGTTTATGTCGACTTCGGCATCGAATCCGCCAACGCGCCGGTGGCTCTCGGTGGGTTCCTCATCGCTGCGCTGGTGCTGACGCCCGAAGGGCTCAGCGCCATTCAGGCGGCGCAGAAGAACCAGCTGCAAAGGGCCGTCAACATCTGCCTCGGATCGGCGCTGGCGACCATAGCCTTGACCATTCCAGCCGTCCTGGCGATCGGATGGGCAATGGACCGGCGTGTCGAGCTTGGCTTGGGGAATGCCGGCATCGTCGAACTGTCGGCGACGCTGCTCGTCAGCATCGTGACGTTTGCCAGCCCTCGCACCAACGTGCTGCTTGGAGCGGTTCATCTGGCGCTGTTTGCGGCGTACATAATGCTTATTTTCGATGGGTCTGTTTGAGGTGTGATGGCGGGGCGCGGCGAGCGAAGGCTTTTCCGGGATCGGCGCGTTCAGAGCCCCGCAACGATATGCGGCGAGAGCAGAATCCAGCCTCCCCAAGCGATCATGATGAGCCCGGCGATGCGAGCAATTGTGTGCCCGGAAGGTGCGATCTTTTCGATCAAGACCAATATCGTCAGGCCAGCGATCCAGACCAAGTTCATAACACCGCCAGCGAATAGAAGCGCCATCAAGAACCAGCAGCACCCCAGACAATAGATGCCGTGCTTTAGCCCCATCCGGAATGCTCCCCATCGTCCGGGCCGAAAATTCTCGGCGAGGAATTGCGCTGGCGAACGGCAATGCTCCAAACAGACGTTCTTGAGGGACGATAGCTGGTAGAGGCCGGCGGCGATTAGCAATCCTGCCGAGAAGACGGGGTCTAAACTCCACATCACGAGCGCATGGACGAGGCCAGCTTTTTCAAGCGCCCACTGCATGCCGGTGGCAATTAGGGCGAACGCCAGCCAGGCCGTGAGATAGCCGAACAGGAAAGAGAAGGTCGGTGCGACAGACGCATCGATCTTCCCGAGTTTGTGCTCGTAGCGGTGGACGCGCGCGTAGAGCAAGATCATCGGCGCGGCGCTCGGTGTCATCATGGCGATCATCATTATCCACCACATGAGCAGCATGATGACCGCATATTCCAGCGACCAGTTTTGGACGAATAATGGTCGGACCGGTGGTGGAAACGACCAGGTGGTCATCATCGCTATGTTCATGCCAGTGCCGGCGCCATGAAGCAGCCACCACCAGGCCAAAGCCGCGATCGCCAACAAGCTTGCGACAACAATGAAACGCTCCCGTTTAAGGAGGGCTTCAACGTGTGTCGCATTGTTATTCATCGGCGTGAATTCAAACGGCGCGGTGTTTGACGACGCCGTGATTGTTGAGGTGCAAGTGAGCGAACTGACCGTAGCTATCCTTGAGATTTAGCTCGATTTTGCCCTGGGTGGTTGAGGTGCCGCTGCCGACTTCAGCGATCTCGTATTCAAAGCCATAAGGGATGTCGATGCGGGCCCGGTGGTCGGCGCCGGAAAGGGGATTCTTGATCGGCTCTCCATGGGCTTCGGCAACACCAGGAACGAAAAACCTCGCGCGCCTCGCTTCCACGTCGACATCGAACTCGATGGGGGCGAAGATGGGATCGTAGACCTCCACAAGCGTTGCCGCGAAAACGGCAAACACCGTCGCCATGGGATCTGTGTCGTGGCCGGACATAATTTTTAGAACGGCCTCGCGCTGCGCGTCTGTCGCGCTCTCGTCGACAAAGGGCTGAGCCCTGCCGTTGCCGTGGTGTATGGCTTCCGGCCACGAGAACACCCCGCCAAAACGCAACCCGTCGAGCTTCACATCTCCGAAGTGTCCTTCGGTGATCGAATTGCAGACAACCGCATCACAATTCCCATAGGTGGGCGGCGCATTGAATTGGCACGGGCAGCCGTAATCACAGTTGCAATTCGAGAATTCGATAGAACGGATTTCCCACGGTGTCATTTATCTGACCTCCGGAATACTCTCGGTGCTTGCAAAAGAACCAAATTGTAGGTGGCCATACTGCAGCTTAGTTGAGGCCGCTGCAATAAAGATCGGCAGGGATGTTCGCAGGCATTCCAGCAATGCGGAGAAGCGCAGACGGCCCAGGTTTCGTGATGCATTCGGTGCGTTGGCATTGAAGGACCAGCTTTATCGGTTGTCGTTGAAGCTTGCGGTTATCTTTGTTGGGATGCAGCTTTCTTGGAGTGTCACGCATTAGGTGCCGCGAAAGACAGCTTTGCGCTTTTCCTTAAATGCGCGGACGCCCTCGTTATAGTCGTTGCTGCCATAGACCAGCCTGCGCAAGCCTTGGATGCGTTCGAAACCCTGTGGGCTCATTGGGTGTGCGCCAGCCAGGATCCGCATCTGTTCCTTCATGACAGCAATGGCAAGCGGTGCGTTTTCGGCGATCGCTTCAGTAAGGTCGTAGGTGAACGCCTCAAGTTCGTCGGCGGGTACGACACTGTTGATCAGCCCTGCTCTTTCGGCACGATCAGCTGAGACCGGGCGTCCGGTGAAGGTCATCTCCTTGATAATGCGCACCGTTGTTGCATTCAGGAACGTCAACATTCCAGAGACGTTATAGGGAACGCCGAGCTTGGCTGGGGTGACGGCGAAGGTGGCGTCTGGAGTTGCGACGATCAAGTCGGTTGAAAACACGGTCTCGCAGGCGCCGCCCCATACACTGCCTTCAACCATCGCGATGACGGGAGCTGGAAACTCCTCGATGGCACGGACGAGATGGCGTAGCGGATCGTCCCAGCCAAGAGGATCGCGTCCCCCTTCCGGCAGTTCGCACACATCATGTCCGGCTGACCTTACCTTGGCGCCTCGCTCGGCGCGCAAGACCAGTGCGTGCACGTTTTCGCGGCGCATGCGAACAAGTCCGTCGATGACAACGTCGATAAGTGCCGCCGAAAGTGCGTTGCGCTTTTCGGGGTGCGTAAGAGTGATGGTACCAATCGGACCAGTAATGTCGATTTGGGCAAGCGGCATCTGTTCCTTATTATCTTGGGTCAGTTGCCGGCGCCGGAAATTGGCGTTCGCAGAGGAACAGTAGCGGTGTTTTCAACTCAAGTCCGCAAAGGTCGAGGCGGTGTCGTTTTGCGGAAGTCGCAGTTCGGTTCAGCCTATGCTGGCTGGCCGATGCCGGAATAGCGGAAGCCGGCGGCCGTCGCTTCAGACGGTTTGAAGATGTTGCGCAGGTCGACCAAGACGTCGCCCGACATGCGCGACTTTGCTTCACGCAGATCGAGGGCGCGGAATTCGTTCCATTCAGTGAGGACCAAAAGGACGTCGGCGCCATCAATGGCTTCAAGCGAGCTGCCACACCAGACAACACCGTCGAACAGCGGTTCGGCCTGTTTACGCCCTTGCGGGTCGTAGACACGAACCGTGGCACCACGCTCCTGGAGCATTGGAACAATGACAAGACTTGGGGCGTCGCGCATGTCGTCGGTGTTGGGCTTGAAGGTGACGCCGAGGACCGCGATAGTCATGCCGCGTACGGATCCCCCCGCGAACTGCTCGACGCGGGTCGCCATCGCGATCTTGCGTTCGTCGTTGACGGTTTGGACCTGTTCGATCAACGACAGGGGCGTGCGGGCTTCGCGGGCAGTGCGGACGATCGCGGAGACG
>Ga0316190_10002686_pt1 | contig 12904 bp, 14 predicted proteins | sample Eddworburrow2_MG_FD_204929 | JGI IMG/M metagenome (GOLD analysis project Ga0316190, IMG submission 204929) | Coastal sediment microbial communities from Maine, United States - Eddy worm burrow 2 | ecosystem: Environmental > Aquatic > Marine > Coastal > Sediment | place: USA: Maine | collected... | reverse complement strand
CAATCGATGTCATTGACCCAGGAACCCCCGCGCAGGACTTTCATCTGTGTGGCTTCGGGGCCTTCGGGGTCCAGTTCCGGGCTGATACGATAGTAATCCTTGTCGTACCAGTCGAGGCACCACTCCCAAACATTACCCGCCATATTGAGCGCTCCGAACGGGCTTGCGCCGGTGGCGTAATAATTAACGGGTGCGGTGAATTCATACCGATCCTCCATTCCGAATACATTGACGAAATAGAGTTTTTTTCCTTTGGCCCATTTCTCACCCCAGGGGTAGAGTCGGTCGTCGTTGCCCCGTGCGGCTTTTTCCCATTCCGCTTCCGTGGGGAGACGGCGCCCTTTCCATCGAGAATAAGCCATAGCATCAAACCAACTGACACCAACTACCGGCTGATTAGGGTGGTTGAACCGTTCGTCCTCCCAGTACTTGGGTTTGGCATGCCCCGTGGCTTCTATAAATTTTTTATATTCAGAGTTGCTGACTTCATGTTTGTCGATGAAGTAGGCTGAGGTGTAAACAAAGTGCATCGGCTTCTGGTCTTCGGACTCGCTTGAAGATTGGCCCATTTGAAAATAACCTTCAGGCACGTAAACCATTCCCGGTGGAGTTTGCGGCACCGCCCACGCAGAAGAGATCCATATCGCTGATAGAGCAAGCCACAACAATGTCTGGAGTTGAATTTTTTTTAAGGTAGAGAAATCAGGATGGGAATTCATGGAGCATCGAAAAATCCGATATAGGTGACCAGTTGGGTCTCGGGGTCGACGTGGAGTTCCTTGTCGATATTTTCAAAGTCAATCCACTTGTAATGTCCGTTCCAGCAATTCAACGTGACGACGGAATTACCGTACCAGTCGGTACAGTGATTCAGGAAAATGGGCGCATTGCACTGGTTGCATAGCCCCTGAATTTCGATTGTGCTTCCTATTGTCGTCATGTTTCCGCCGTATCGTCACAAAGTGTTCTCATCAAGTTCAGATAGTCCTAGTATGAATAAAAATCGAAAGGGTGCAAGTAAAAATTGCGTTTTTTAATATTTCCAAGTTCGGGCAAGCCTCCTTTTGTCAAGCGATTTCTTGATAACCGATTCCCGGAAATCGGACAAACAGATCTTAAATAAAGGAGGCGCCGGGATTCGGATTTTCGGGGGGTAATTTCGAGCTGGGGGTTACTGTGGGTTGTCTTCGTTTCTTTTGGGAATTGCAAACCCGGCCTGTTGGAAAAGATCGGTAAGGGCTTCCAAGGGAAGTCCGACTATGTTGGAATACGACCCTTCCCACGATTCGACCAAGAAGGAACCTTTTCCTTGGATAGCGTAGGCTCCTGCTTTATCGAGAGGCTCACCTGTCGCGATGTAGGCGCGGATTTCGCTTTCGGGGACGGTTTTGATGGTGACTGTCGAGACCACGGCGGCTTCATGTTCTTTCTCCTCAGGAGTGACCAACACGACACCGGTGATCACCCGGTGCTGTTTTCCTGTCAGTTTTGAAAGAATGCGGTAGGCGTCTTCCTCATCAGTGGGTTGGCCGATGATTTCCTGATCCAGCACCACCATAGTGTCCGCCCCCAGCACATAACAGCCGGGGTTCTGCCGGGCCACCCAGCGGGCCTTGTCGCGGGCGATCTTAGTGGCATTTTGCTCTGGAGATTGCTCAGGGTCGGTGATCTCGTCGACATGGGAAGGGCTCACTGTGAATTCCAGGCCCAGCGAGCGCAGTAATTCCAATCGCCGGGGCGAACGGGAAGCCAGAATCAATTTATTTAAGGATGAGGGCATAAGGTTTCTGGATATTTTAAAAGAAATAATTTAGACTAGCCAGCATTCAATCCACAAACAACCATTGTCGGTTCTCGTATTGCGGGAGCCTGTGATTTTCCGAGGGTGTACATGGTAGGCTTTTCTCATCAGATTCAGGTTCGCCACATTGTGGTGGAAAAACAGGAAGTCGCGGAATTATTAAAAGGGACCATCACCGAAATCAAAGCGGCTACGGGTCGGATTCAAATGCTGATGCGTTTGGCCGAAAAGTACAGCCTGTGTGATTCCAAAGAGGATGGCGGCAATCTGGGGTGGATCGAGTTGTCTTCCGACGATCCACGCATCAGGGGCTACGATCCCGTATTAAAAAATGCAGAGCTGGAACAGATCATCCGTGAAGGGGTCAAGGATATGACCCTTAATCGAGGCGAAGTATTTGGTCCGGTGCAGACGCCGGAAGGCTTTCACCTCGTTATGATCACCAACGACTTCGGTTCAGATCGGGCGACGGCGTTCACGGGTTCTTCGCTTTAAACCTGCTTCTCTGCCACAGCCACTGCCGGCTTTGCCGGTTCCTGATCCACAAAATTGTAGGCAAAGCATCCGCTGGAACACCGCACCATGTAATGCGGGCAGGAGCGGCAGGGTTCCTTAGCCTTCGTGTTCTCGAACACGTGAGTTAAAAAGCGGGAGCCCATCCGTGCTTCGCTGATCGGGTTCACTTCCTTGAAGTCCGAAATATTTCCCAGCTTCAAATCGTGAAACGGAAAACAGTTGAAGCAGTCGCCCTTGGAGTCGATATCCATGGGACTGCCGTCGGCGCACCCGAAATAAAATTGTTGGGTTTTCCATTCCGTAAACTCAGGCACCTGTTTGTAACCGTGATAGTAAAATCGGGTAACCAGATCTTCCTCGCCCGCGCCGATTTCATCCAGAAAGCAGGGCGGAAACGAGCAGTCGAAGCGAAAAGCCATCTGCGGGTATTGCTTAAGCAGATCAACCATCTGCCGCCCGACTTTTGGGAAATCTCGGATCGGTAAATAGACGTTGTCGATTTCGCCGACGATGGGAAACGCCGGGCTGATCCGGATGCGGTACGATTGATCCTTCGGCAAACCAATCTCCTGATAGATGGCGTCGATTTCCCGGCACTGGGTTTCCAGGTCCTGATCCTTTGAATACAGGTTGATGCTGAAGGTGACGCCGTAGCCGTTTTTACGAAGCAGCCGTTTAGCCACTTCGTGACAACGCTCGTGATTTTTTTCGGAGATGTTTTCCCGCGTCTGCCAGTTGAGGAGAACGGCGAAAGTGATATGCCGCTTGATGCTCCCCTGAACGCTGACTGTATTTTCCAGCAGGTCCAGCACATGGTCCTTCATCAGGCCGTTGGTGAACAGGCCGAGGTTGGAGTAGGGCGACATGGCGTCTAAGGTTTTTGAAAAAATTTCGTTAAACTGGGGATGCAGGGTCGGCTCGCCGCCCATAAAGTTGATGCCTCCGGTGGTTTGGATCTTTGGAAGCATCTCCTGCGTAAAATAATCGTAGTCCATGGATTTGCCCGGAGTATTCACCGTTTCTTCCATGTACTCATCGGCGAAGCAATAATTGCACTTCAGGTTACAGTAGCTGTTAAGAATTATATTCACGGCCCTGTTCCAATCCAGTTTCAGGGTTCAAAAGTTTTTTTCCGTCGCAGTATCTGTCCTGTCCCGGCATGCACCACCATCTTCAGTTCGAAGGGATAAGTCCGGCAGACGTTCACGAATTTTTCTACCGCGTCGTTTTTGGCATCTGATTCGTCCGGCGCATCCACTTCGATTTCCCAAGCGTATTTCAGAGTTGGGATACGCTCGAAGCAGGCTTCCTCCAGCCTTAGAAGCAATTCGCTCTCCAGGCCCTCGTCCAGATTATTCAATTCAGTTGCCAGCAAAACGTTAAATGTAGCCAAAACTCCTCCTTGCCAAAAACGGGTCTACGGAATGCCTGTATCTTATCACAGCCAGCGTGACGCTGGACCCAATTTCTAAAATGTGCTCATTCATGTTCTCTGGTGGTCACCAGTAGCCCACTCCCCCTCCGGGCAGGAGCTGGGAGGAGGCGGTGAATTGCCGCGGATAATTTAAAGCATTTTTTTAAATGCGCCCAACGATAATCGCTTGCCATTTACCGTCAGCAATTTCCCCCTCTGGGGAAGAGGCGGCACAGGCCGGCCACGAGGCTTCCGAGGATGCAGTGGGTAAGTGCGGAGATGGCTCCCGGTACGGTCGCCAACCCAAAGGCGGCAAAATTACTCCGCGCCAGTTCCGTAGCCAATCCAGAGTTCTGCATACCCACCTCCACCGAAATCGTGCGGGCGTCCTGGTCGCGGATCTTGAGGCCTCGGGACAAGCCGTAGCCCAGTAAAAACCCCAGTAAATGTAAAATCATCACCGCCCACAAAAGAGACGCACCACTTTCCAGAATCGCCTCCTTTTTGACGGCGAGAATGAAGTCGACAATGAACACGATGGACAGAACCGCCAGAAATGGTGTGTATGCTGCGATGCGTTGCACTTGTCGATGAAAGAAATGGTTGATCGCAATACCTGAGGTAACAGGAAGAATCACTACTTGAAAGGTTTTGATCAACAGGCCGAGTGTGTCCACTTCTACTGCAGTGCCGGTCAACGATTCTGAAGCGGATTGTACCAGCCAGGTGGTCAACAAAGGGGTCATGAGTACCGCCAATAAGGTTGAACAGGTGGTTAGGGTGACCGACAGAGCAACGTTCAACTTCGAGATGAAGCTGACTACATTGGACGCAGTGCCGCCCGGACAACATCCTACGAGCACCAGGCCGATGGTGAAATCGATAGGCAGTTTAAATAAATGCGCCAATCCGAAGGCCAGGAGAGGCATGACGAGGTATTGCAGCCCAACTCCGAGCATAATCGTTCTGGGAATTTCCAGGATCCGCACGAAATCTTTTGCGGTCAGCGTCAACCCCATGCTGAGCATTATGAGGGCAAGGAAATAAGGAATCCACGTCGGTTGAAACCAGGTGGCGGTGGCGGGTTTCCACAATGCCAGTCCCGCGCCCAATACCACCCACACAGGAAACGCGTTCGCGAGTGCAATGAAAAGTTTTCCCCCGGGCAAGGCCCGGAGCTGATTTTTTTCGGCGATCTCGGTGTCCTCTGTGATGTTTAGCTCCCCCTTGTAAAGGGGGCCGGGGGGATTCTTCCTTTAGCTTTTGTAGTTGCCTTCATTTAAGGGGCTGTTTTAATAGCTATTCTGCTTTTTGTACGATGATACTGGAGTAGGCCTGATCGTTGTCTTCATACGCCTGATAACGGATGATTTTCATATCTTTGAACGCTTCCAACAGTTCGTTGGATTTCAACAGCCACTTTGGATTGAATTCCTGATGCTTCAGGTGATCGATGTTGTAGGTTTCGATGATCGCCATGCCGCCCGGTTTCAACGCATCATTGATCTGCGGCCACAGGTCTCTCTGCATGTAATACATCAGGAGAATCACATCGTAGGCATTTTTCTCCAGTTGATGCTTCTCTAGATCGACCACCCGTGTTTCGATTTTCACCCCGTTCCGTTTTGCCAGCTGGTGCGCCTTGGCGAGACCCTTCTCCGAAATGTCCAGTCCCACCACCTCGAACCCTTGAGTGGCGAGATACACCCCGTTGCGACCTTCACCGATAGCGATGTCCAGCGCCTTGCCTTTGGGGAGCAGATGAACATTCTGCTTGAGAAACGGCACCGGCTCCTTGCCGAATATATAGGCTTCGGTACTGTATTTTCTGTCCCAGCGGTCCTTGTCGCGTGGTTTGGCGTCCAGCAGGGAAACGCCTGCCACGGCGGTAACTATCAGAAAAGCCAAGGTGTTCCGCAGAACTTTTTTAAGGGGAGAATCGAGACTCATGAACGCCTCCAGTAGAGTATGATGGCGTAAATTGTACTCCAACCCCCCAACCTGTCAAGCCAATTACCCGTTTACACGGGAGGGCTTTAAATTGTAAACTTGGGGGAAATTTTCCCATTCATGCGGAGTGTGCAATGTTGCAGACGGTTTTCATGCGGCGGGTTATTGGATGTTTTATATTAGCGGTTTTCGGATTCCAAGTGTTTCTTGTTTCCACCCTGTGGGCTGAAGATGCCATTCAGAAAAAACCGGTGGCGCAATCTGCCGACCAGCGGTTTCTGGATTTTGGTGATGGTACTGTTCTCGATAAGAATTCCAACCTCATGTGGATGAAGCTCGATTACTGGCTGATCGAGAAGAAATGGGTGAACTGGTATACCGCCATGGAGTTCGCCCAACGCATGAACAATAAAAATTATGCGGGCTATGAAGACTGGCGCCTGCCCACTCCCGAAGAAGCCAAGCAATTGTACGACCGACGCAAACGGAACGTCGACAAGGACGGCGACAAGGTGTTCATCGACCGCATCTTCCCGAAAGGCGGGGGCTGGGGCACCTGGACCAGTTCTGTGAAAGGCTCGCAGGCCATTGTCGTCTCCTATAAAGATGAGGGCGGCCAAGCCTATCAGGATAAAATCAACGGCCCCGACGCATTTCTCCGTCTGGTACGCGGCCCCGTTTCCCAAATAAAATGAGTATGAATACCCACTCCTGATTGACCCGTTTTGTTATTAAAACCGGCCTATTACGTTAATTCAGCGCTCTATTAAGGGTGTATTCCCGCCTCATGTTTGTAGTAAAAACCATGACAATAGAAACAACGAAACCATGATAGCAGTGCTCGGGGTAAATATGTATCCTGTGTGCGCATGACGGGGTTCCGTTGGAGATTTGTTTATGAAGGCCCCCATATGCCAACTAAAGTTTAAAAATATTTCTCTCAATCTGGAGGTTTTCATGAAATTATCAAAAGTATTCTTTCTTTCTTTGATTATGGTCAGTATGACTGCGGCCTGTGCCACAGCCGGGGACAAGGCGGCAGGTGACAAGCCACCGGCCAGCCCACTGGATGGCTACACCATTCACGTTAGCGCTCCGCATGTGATGAACGGCGAAGTGGTGGGTCCTTTTCATCATTATTGCAAGCCCATCAACGATGATATTATTCAATGCATTCTTTTTGAATCGACAGAGCCCAACGCCCGTATGACGGAGGTTGAGTACATGGTTTCCAAGAAGCTGGCACGGTCAGTGATTCCCGAATGGTCTCACAAGAAAAACTGGCACGATCACAAGCAGGAGATCGAAACGGGTCGCGTGGCAGTGCACTATCCCACTGATAAGAAAGCGGTGGAAGGTCTTGTCAATCATGTGGCGGATACGGACGGCATTATTTTCCATCTGTGGCCAGAAGGTGCACCCATTCCTGACGGATCGGTGGGCATTCCCCAGTCGGTCGGCCATTGGGAAGCAATGCATGGTAAGCTTGAAAAATAATTAACCGGATCCCCTCTTCCCGCCTAGGGAGAGGGGATTCCCTATTCGGCACAATCGATGCGTCTTCAAACCTTATTCATGCTGTGGGCAGGAATCCTGATCGTTCTGGTCGGGCAACCTGTCAGTGCGTTTCATCCGGATATTTACACCCCGCGCGTTCCCCCGGAGCAGCTGGAGGAAATCCAGGAGATCGAAAATCCATTCGAGATTACCCCGGAAAGGATCGAGGCAGGACGCCAGGTTTTTTTCGGCAAAGGGTTGTGTGTTACCTGCCACAGTAAAAACGGCAAGGGAGTGCGGATGCCCGGTCACGCTCCCCGCAATTTTACCGATACAAAATGGCAGGATGCCCGCACCGACGGCGAGTTAATGTGGGTGCTGAAAAACGGCAGTCCCGGAACGGGGATGCCGCAAAGGGTCGGCAAGTTACTTACTGAGGAAGAGGGCTGGAACGTGATCCAGTTTATTCGTACCTTCCGAGGTCAATGATATAATAACTAATGAATTCGGCTCATAACGCGTGCGCAATCAGAGACTGCTTTGATCGCTACCTATTCCACCACCATTCAGTTTTTCTTTGCGTTTATTCTTCGTCATCTCCTTAAATCTGAAAAATACCCCAAATCCGGGACGAATTGATATAAAATCGCTCCATATGTATCAATAGGCGCTATAAAATTTGTGTTCCGGATACGGTTCCCCATTAACCCGGATTCAGTCGAAAATCTTCAATTAGACCTTTTGGTTATGGCTTCAACTCCCAAAAATACATCGACAAAAAACTCTTCGAATAACATTACGGAAGAGTATCGAATTCTGCATAAAGTTGCCCAGATATTGCAAACCACCGGGGACTTGAAAAGTGTTTTGCAAGATGCACTGCGAGCAATCACAGGATTTGAAGAACTCAAGGTGGAAAATAAAGCAGGTATATTTTTCGTGGATGAAAGCAGTAAGGTGTTGCGATTATTCACCACATTTGGCAAGTTTTCAGGCGAGTTTCTTGAAAATGAAAGGGAGGTTCCCTTTGGGAATTGCTTGTGTGGTCGCGTAGCGGAGTCAGGTCAAATGCTCATGAGTGAAAGCTGTTTTTCTGATCCCCGCCATGAAATAAGATATGACGATATGACCGCTCACGGGCATTATATTGTGCCCTTAAAAACCAGTGAAAAACTGGTGGGAGTGATGTTTCTTTACACCAATACCAATCCTGATTGGTATCAGCATAGCCAGGAAGTATTGCTTTCCATCGGTGGCTTGATTGCCAATGTAATAGAAAAAAAGAAGTTGGATGATGAGTTGGAAAAATACCGAAATCACCTTGTAAGTCTGGTGAAACAGCGTACCAATGAATTGACTAATGCCAATGCTCGACTACTGGGTGAAATTGAAAACCATGAAAAAACCCAGGAGGGTCTGCGCCATTTAACTCATCAGACTGAAAAGATAAGAGAAGAGGAGAAAGGTGAAATTTCCAGAAAAGTCCATGACGAATTAGGTCAATTGTTAACTGCCATGAAGATGGATTTGTTGCAGTTGGATAAAAAACTTCCCCAGGAGAATTCGGATTTGCGGAAGCGAGCGCATTCAATTGTAGATTTAGTGGACAATACCATTCAGTCAGTTCAACGAATTGCAATGGAGTTGCGCCCGCCAATTCTGGATGCCTTTGGCTTATGTGAAGCCATTGCCTGGCAGACAGATGAGTATAAAAAAAGATATGGGATTCAGTTCAATCTTAATTGCTTGCAGAAGGACTTGGATTTAAGTAAGGATTTGGAAATCACCCTGTTTCGCATTTTACAGGAATCGATTACCAACGTTGTGCGACATTCTGAAGCAAACCAAGTGGATATCGACCTGCAAAGTGTGAATGACCAATTGTTGATGAAAATTCAAGATAATGGAAAGGGGCTTCAAAAAAGTAAAATAGAAGACCCTAATTCTATTGGACTCATAGGGATTCGGGAACGAATCCGACCTTGGAACGGAGAGGTCGAGTTTTCAGGAACAGTCGGGAAGGGGACTACCGTTGAGATCCGGATTCCCATTGTTGCCAAATGAATTCTACAAAAACTAATCCCATCAAAGTTCTGGTAGCAGATGATCACGATATTGTTCGCCAGGGAATCAAAACCATAATTTCTGAAGTCTCCGATATAAGTATCGTGGGTGAAGCTGAAAACGGCGATGAAGTGCTGAAGAAAATCCAGGAACTGAAAGTGGATGTTCTCATAATGGATTATGATATGCCCGATAGGAATGGCTTGGACACATTGATCGAGCTGAAAGCTATGCGCCCTCAATTGCCCGTCATTATTCTAAGCATGTTTCCTGAGGATCATTATGGAGTCAGGTTTCTCAAGGCAGGGGCATCCGGGTACTTGGGTAAATCCAATGTTACTCAACAATTGGTTGAAGCTATAAGGAAAGTTATCAACGGGCATAAGTATATTTCTGCGAATCTTGCAGATAAATTGGTTTCAGAGCTTAATAAAGACTCCGAAGGTCCCCTCCACGCAAAACTCACCGACCGGGAATTCCAAGTATTCCACTGTATTGCGTCTGGCAAAAGGCTAAAGGCAATTGCAGAAGAGCTCCACCTCAGTATCAATACCGTCAGTACCTATAGATCGCGTATTCTTGATAAAATGGAGATGAAAAACAACTCAGACCTGATTCGTTATGCGATCGAAAACTCACTGATAAAATAAGGCCTTTAAGCGCGAGATATTTCTTGCTGCTTGAGCCTCTTCTTTTTCCCCTCTCTTTGCCTGTAGTAAAAATCCCACAAAAATAGATAAGCTTTTACCTCATATTTTTAGAGTTTTGGGTGATTATTATTAAAATTCATTTCTCCTATAGTTACTACAGATGGCAATGCACTTGGACACAAAAAGCCGTCGATCCTTTTGAGTTGTTTTAGAGGCTTCCTGATGAAATTCAGATTAAAGGATTAAGAAGCTCGGCCCAATATTTTACGAACGTACCATCTATCACCAAGGAGAAATAAAATGCCTAAAGGAAAAATTCTGATTATCGATGATGAAAGTGATGTGAGAGAAGTCTTGAAGTTTCATTTAAGTGAAAATAACTATCAGATTATCGAGGCTGAAAACGGTCAGGAGGGGATGGACTTGCTTAAGTCCGGAGACAACTTGTCCAATGTCGGAGTCATTTTATGCGATATACGGATGCCGAAGGTTAATGGAATTGAGTGCATCCAATATATCCGGCAGGAGGCCCCAGGAATCCCCATTGTTGTGGTGACAGGATTTCCGGATACGCAGATGGCCGTAAATTTAATGAATGAAGGCGTTAAAGATTATCTGGTTAAGCCAGTCGATAAAGAAAAACTGGTATCCACAGTCGAAAACTTGGTAGCGGCTGGAAAGGAAATAAACTTTTAAAGCCGGGTTGTTTGGGGGCTACTTTGGGTTTTTTATAAGTAGCCCCCAAGCGCCCGAGCATCTTAGGGAAGTCGTAGAAAGATATATTATCTTTTTTAGGAATTTTAACCATTCTTGGAATCAGACATCATGCACAGCCAACGAGATCAACAGATTCTATGGGCGCTTCCTGATCCAGTGATGGCCTTGAACAGTGTTTTTCAGGTTGAGTACGTCAATTCAGCTCTTGAGAAAATGCTTGGCATCTCTTTGAGTCAAGTACAAGGTGAAAATATTCTTGAGGCTGGGATGGTGGCAGGGAATGACTGGGAAAAATTAATGCAGAAGTTGAAAGAATTGTCGAATGGGAATTTTGGAAACCTGAAAAGTTTGAGCCCAGAGAATAATAAAGCCAGTGAACTGCTCAATGATCCGTTGTTGCCCAAAAACTCATTTGGCCCTTACCAGAATCGGCCAAAAATAACTTTAAACGAGAAGATATATTTTTATGAAATTTTTAAAGTGCTTGATCCCGAGGAACTAAACCCTCTATTCGTAGTGCTTTTTCGGGAGATTACCAAAGACATTGCGATCAACGATCAAATGGTTCAGGCGGAGAAAATGTCGGGCCTTGGAACCCTGGCGGCTGGTCTGGCTCACGAATTAAATAATCCCCTGTATACCATTATTGGATTTTCGGAAATGATTCTTAAGAAGAACGATAAAGCCGAAATTGATTCAATAGCCAAGGGAATTGGAGAAAGGTCGAAAAAATTAGCGGCAATTTTAGAAAACCTGAATAGTTACATCCAGCAAAATCCGACCGATAGCTACATGGCGATCAATATAAATGAACGATTGGATGCCGCTTTGGATATAGCCTTATTGACCCATGAATCTAAAAATATCGTCATCAATAAAAACTATTCACCTCTTCCGTTTCTTAAAGCCAGGTCGGACGAAATTCAGCAAATATTTTTTAATATTTTCGCTAATTCGATTCAGGCAATGACTGGAAGTGGACATCTTAAGATTTGCTCGGCCAACCTTGATGGGGAAATTGTTGTCACTGTCCAGGATTCAGGGGGGGGTGTTCCCAGAGAATATATCGCGAAAGTTTTTGATCCCTTCTTTACGACCAAAGATCAGGGGGAGGGGACTGGGTTGGGTTTAACGGCTGCATATCAGTTAGTAAAAAAATACGGCGGAAAAATTGAATTCAATTCAGTTCAAGGCGAGGGAACGACTGTAGAAATATATTGGCCTGTGGAAAATGAGGCCACACTTAAAGGCACCTGATTGGGGCCATCATTTTCGGTTCACTTGAAGGGTAGTCTAGTTAGAGCGATAAGGAAATGATGGTCCCTTAATGCTTCAAAAGTATCTTGCGCTTTGTTTGAGTTGAGCAGGATAATTGAAGAAAAACAAAAACCTGAGGCGATATTATATGGACGCGAATATAAAGACTTCAAAGAAATTGGATAATGTTGATCCTGCCGAACAGGAGATTCGACAACGAACAGAAGAGTACAGGGTTCTTCACGAGGTGGCGAGCGCTCTTCACAATACCCAAGGCCTCAAGGAGATGCTTGAAAACTCCCTGAAGGTTCTGACGCAATTCAAAGAATTGGAGGTTGAGTATAAAGCTGGAATTTTTATAGCGGATGAAGAAAAAAGAGTTTTAAGGCTTATAAGTACGATTGGGAAGTTTACTGATGAGTTTCTGGAGAAAGAGCAAGAGATTCCCTACGGAAATTGTCTGTGTGGCAGAGCCGCGGTATCAGGGGAAATGATAATCAGCGAAAGCTGTTTCTCTGATAAGCGCCATGAGAATATTTTTGCGGACATGACTGATCATGGGCACTATATCGTGCCTTTAAAAAGTCAGGGGCGGATGATAGGTGTCCTGTTTCTTTATACCGACGCCAACCCTCCCTGGTATGTGCGAAGCCAGGAGATTTTACTTTCCATAGGTGGGCTGATCGGAGATGCCATCGTATCCCATAAAAGGGAGGAGGAGATTCTAGAGAATAATAAACAATTAAAAGAGCTTAATGAGCTTAAAAATAAATTTCTTGGAATTGCCTCTCATGATTTGAGAAATCCGTTGTATCTGATTCGATCTTTTAGTGAAATATTAAAAGATGGATCGGCAGGGACTGTTAGTTCGAAGCAAAAAGACCTTTTGGTGAAAATATTTAATGCCAGTAACTTCATGCGTTCTCTTTTGGAAAACCTTTTGGATATATCCAAAATCGAAAGCGGAAAAATCGAGCTAAATAAAAAGGTTCAGGATCTTAATTCTTTGGTGAGGCAGCAGGTGGAGTTGAGCCAATT
>Ga0316190_10002684_pt1 | contig 12911 bp, 10 predicted proteins | sample Eddworburrow2_MG_FD_204929 | JGI IMG/M metagenome (GOLD analysis project Ga0316190, IMG submission 204929) | Coastal sediment microbial communities from Maine, United States - Eddy worm burrow 2 | ecosystem: Environmental > Aquatic > Marine > Coastal > Sediment | place: USA: Maine | collected... | reverse complement strand
CCATCCGCGACGACCTCGCTGGCGATCGATCGGCTGAACGCGTCGAGCGCCGCCTTGCTGGCCACGTACGCGCTGAACCTCGGCGCGTTGGTCTGGACACCGATGCTGGAGATGTTGACGATCTGGCCATCCTTGCGCTCCCGCATGGTGGGCAGGAGCCCCAGGATCAATTTGAGTGATCCGAAGTAGTTGAGGGACATCGTGCGTTCGAAGTCGTGATAGCGGTCGTACGAATGTGAAACGCCCCGGCGTATCGAGCGTCCGGCGTTGTTGACGAGCAGGTCGACGTGTCCGTGCTGCTCGAGCACCTCGCGCACGAGGCGGTCCGCATCCTCCGGGCTCGACAGGTCGCAGGTGTGGATGAGAGATTCGCCCCCGCGCCCGTCGATCGTTTGCTGGACCGCTTCGAGCTTCTCCCGGGACCGGGCCACCAGAAGCACCTTCGCGCCCGCCTCCGCCAGTCGAATGGCCAAGGCTTCGCCAATTCCACTCGACGCCCCGGTCACCATGGCGACCTTGCCTGCGATTCGTCCGTGCAGTGTGCGATCTTGGAACAGGTCGGGATCCATGTGGCGCTCCCAGTAGTCCCAGATCTTCCAGGCGTATTCCTCGAAGGGAGGGCACTGGATGTCGGTCCTCGCGAGCGCGGCTTGGGTCTCACGGGTGTCGAACGAGGATCGCCAGTTCACGTACGGCAGGACGGCTTCGGGGATGCCGATATCTGCCAGCACCTCGCGGCGGGCAGTCTTCACGGCCGGCATCGCGCCTAGCAGAGCGGCGATGCCGGGCGGCACCAGCTTGAGGACCCGCGGATCGATTCGCATGTCGAAGCGGGGCGCGTGCGCGGCTTCGCAGAGGAGGTTGAGCGCGTCTCCGAAGCTCTTCGGCTTTGGGTCCGTGAGGTGGAACGTATTGCTGGTCGGAGCTTCGACGTGTGCGATCGCGTCCATGGCTCGGGCGACGTAGTCCACCGGTACGACGTGCAGTTCCGAACCTTCGAAGCCGACCAGGGGAACCCAGCTGGGAAGCATCCGGCGCATCCGTTGAATCAATTTGAACGCAAAGTAGATGCCGTCGATCTTGTCGGCCTCACCGTCGACCGAGGAGCCAACGACGGCGCCGGGACGGTAGATGCGATAGGGAGTTTGGCATTCGTCGCGCACTAGTTTCTCGGCGAGGAACTTGGTTCGGAAGTAGGCGCTCTTGTGCTTCTGCCCCTCGTCGAACATGTCTTCGCGGAAGAAGCCCTTGTAGTCTCCGGCAACCGCGGTCGAGCTCGCGTAGTGCAGAGTTGCCTCGAGGGCCTCGGCGAGCCGGCAGGCGTTGCGCGTACCATCGACATTGGCTTTCTGACTCTCCTCCATGCCCGCCGTCATGTCGTAGAGCGCAGCCAGGTGGAACACGTGGTCCACCTTGTCGCGGAGCTCCTTGATCGCTTCCGCGGATAGCCCGCAGTTCGGCGATCCGACGTCGCCTTCCACGATGACGATCTGCGATTTTGCTGCCGGCCATCGCTCGTCGATCAGGTCCCGAAAGCCGCCTACCGAGGCTGGGCGAACCAGGCAGTGGATCGGTTGCCCGCGACGCACGAGCGAATCGAGCAAGTGTTTACCGATGAAGCCACTGGCTCCGGTGACGAGATACATGGGGCCTCCTGGGGTTGGGACCGACGACGATATCCGCGATGGGCCTCCGGCTGCAATACTCTCTGATCGAGCGCCGAGATCATGCTTTTTTCAGGAAGCCCCACAAAAGCGTCGCATCGCAGCTCCGATGGCGGTACGCACGCAGCAAATGAACGCCACGCTCAAACAGTATCTCGATCGTGCGCTGTTGTGTATCGATGGCGTTCCCGAAGAGCGGAAGCGGGTTCTCGAAGAGGTTGCGGGGTTTATTTCGTCGAAGCGCAGAAGAGGGGAGACGGCAAAGCTCACGTTCATCTGCACCCACAACTCGAGGCGGAGCCAGATGGGGCAGCTCTGGGCGGCGGCTGCCGCGGCGCACTTTGGCATCGACGGGATCCATGCGTACTCGGGCGGCACGGAAGTGACCGCGTTCAATCCAAGGGCCGTGAGCGTCATGGAGAAAGCGGGGTTCACCATCGAGAAGCCTGGAGGCGAGAACCCGCGCTACCTGGTAACCTTCGATGAACGCGGACCGGCGAGGGAGTGCTTCTCGAAGACATACGACGATCCCGTGAATCCCAACGAGGGCTTCGTGGCGATCATGACCTGCGCCAATGCAGATGAAGCCTGTCCGGTCGTCTCTGGCGCTGCCCTCCGGGCACCGATTCGGTACGACGACCCCAAAGTTGCCGACGGGACGCCTCAAGAGGCCGCAGTCTACGACGAGCGCTGCCTGCAGATCGCAACTGAGATGCTGTACCTGTTCTCTCGGGTCGCTTAGCGGACTACGACGGGGCTGGGTTCGGGCGGTGCGCCCAGGACGCCTCGGTTCGACTTGGGCTGCCGCCCGTCAGCCTCGCGGATGCCGAATTCTTCGGCGAGCTCGGCCACGATGAGGACGTGACCTGAGCGTTCCATTCGCTTCGGGTCCCAGTGCAGTGCCTCGACGACACGGCCGATGAGATCGGGGCTCTCGGCGTTGGCGAGGAACTTTCCGTACGGCCCCTTCATGGCGTCTGGGTGCTGGAACAGGGGCTCGTTGCGCTCGGTTCGAACGAAGCCGAGCCAGAGGCTCATCGCGGCGACGTCTTGCTCACGAAGGTCCACGGCCATGTCCATCGCCATCTTGTCGACGCCGGCTTTCCCTGCGCCGTACGCCGGGCCGTGCATGTAGCATCGAGCCCCGTAGCTGGAGGTGAACACCACGAGACCCCCGCCCGTGCGCACCAGTAGTGGAGCCGCGAAATAGCTCGCGACGTAGTGTGAGCGCTGCCCAACGTCGAGAATGCGGAGCAGGTCGAGGGACTTCTTCCAAAAAGGGCCGGGCTTGGCGAGCTCTCTCGGCACCGCGGTGGCGTTGTTGACCAGGATATCGAGACGTTGCTGCTCGTCGCCCACACGCTCGAACAACTGACGCACCTGCTCGTCGTCGGAGTGGTCACACAAGACGGCGATCCCCTTGCCGCCTGCTCGGGTCACGGCCTCCGCGGTTCCTTGCACCGTTCCACCGAGAGGATGGTCTTTGCCGCCTTCGCTACTTCGGCCAGTGACGTACACGGTCGCGCCTGCGGCACCGAGGGCGATTGCAATTCCTTTTCCGACGCCGCGGCTTGCGCCGGTCACGACGGCAACTCTCTTCGGGTCGTCGCTCATAGCGTTAGGCTTCTAGCACGGGTGGCTGGGCGAAGTACCTGCCGCGGATCCATAGCGCTACGTTCACGAGTCCGATCGCGATTGGAATCGACGTGGTGCCAATGCTCATTGCGTCGAGCGCACCCGCAAAGCCCGGCACTAGGTAACCGAGTGCGATGCCGACCCCCATCGCGACAAAGATCCAAAGCGTGAGGTAGCGGTCCAAAAAAGAGAGGCGGCGCGTGTTCGTGGTCATCGAGTGCGGCTTTCAATATACTCTGCGGCAATGGAAGCCGAGCCGCATCAGTCCCGCCCGGGCGACTATCTGATCCAAGGGCGTACCGTCACCATGCCCTGCATCGTTCGAGATGCGTGCTCCGCCACCGCGACCTGGCTGGTCAGCTCGCGAGCTGCTCAAACTCTGCTCCCCGGGCCAGAGCTCGAGATCGCCGAGGTCCTTCCCGGTCGTGGGTTGCTCAGCATCGCGTGCATCGACTACCGCGACAACGACCTCGGGGACTACAACGAAGTGTCGATTGCGTTCTTCGTCCGCAGGCGCGGCGAGCGCAAAGGCATCCCTTACCTCGGAGCAGTGGCAGACATGATGCGGGGGCTTCTTCCCACGCACATCATTCACCTTCCGGTGACCCAGTCGTTTACGTGCGAAGCAGGCCGGACGATTTGGGGTTTCCCGAAGACCGTCGACGAGATCGATTTCGACACGAGCGGGGACCGTGCCCGGTGCATCTGGAACAAGGATGGCCAGAACGTCCTGAAGATCAGTCTGCCCACTGGCGGAAACCGCGAGTTCCCCGAGCAGACGCTCTGCACGTACAGCTACATTGGCGGCGCCCTCCACCGGAATCCGTTTGTGTCGAGCGCCGAGAACCTGGGTATCCGCATGCGTGGCGCCGAGGTCGAGCTTGGCGCGCATCCCATTGCAGACGAGCTGCGATCGCTCGGCCTGCCCAAGCCGGCGCTGATGAGCATGTGGATGGGCAAGATGAAGGGCCGGTTCGACGCAGCCGAAAGGTGTTAGGCGGCCTTCTTACCCAGCCATGTGTATACGGCGGGTAGTACGAACAGGGTGAGTAGGGTGGAGGTGACTAGTCCTCCGATGACCACTGTGGCCAATGGCCGCTGTACTTCGGCACCGGCGCTGGTCGCCACGGCCATCGGAACGAACCCGAAGGCAGCGACAGCCGCGGTCATCAGCACGGGTCTCAGCCGCGTGAGGGCCCCCTCTTTCACGGCATCGTCGAGCGGCGCACCTTCATCCTGAAGTTGCAGGATGTACGAGACCAAGACGACGCCGTTCAGGACGGCGATTCCGAAGAGGGCGATGAAACCGACGCCTGCCGAAATGGAAAACGGCATGCCGCGAGATAGGAGCGCGAGAATGCCACCTGTTGCCGCGAATGGGACGTTGAGATAGACGATCAGCGCCGGCGCGACCGAATCGTAGGTCATGTACAGAAGGAAGAAGATCAAGAGTAGGGCGACCGGGACGGCGACGATGAGGCGCTCCGTGGCTTCTTGAAGATTCTTGAACTGGCCGCCCCATTCGAGAAAGTATCCTGAGGGCAGTACGCCGGCTTCTTCGATCTGAGTCTGTGCTTCCGCCACGAAGCTTCCGAGGTCGCGGCCTCGGACGTTGGCTTCGACGGTGAGGCGGCGTTGAATGCGGTCGCGGCTGATCTGGGCCGGTCCTTCCTCCACGCTCAAGTCGGCAAGTTGCCCGAGCGGAATCAGCGCTCCCGTGGGGGCGGCGATGGGGATCTGCCGAATTGCATCGATGCTCGAGCGTGCGTCCTCACGATACCGGACTTGCAGGGCGAATCGACGCTGCCCTTCGAAAACTTCCCCAACTCGACGTCCTCCCATCGCTGCGACGGCGTCCAGGACGTCGCTTGCATTGATGCCGTAGCGAGCGATCCGGTCACGGTCGATCCGAACTCGAAGCACCGGAAGCCCCGCGGACTGCTCGGCTTTGACATCTGCTGCGCCCGCTACGGCGCCGAGAATCTTCACGAGGTCCTCTCCGGCCTTTTCCAGCGCCTGCAAGTCCTCGCCGTAGATGCTGACCGCCACATCGGAGCGGACGCCGCTGATGAGCTCGTTCATCCGCATTTCGATGGGCTGGGAGAACGAGAACCGTTGACCTGGAACCTCGTCGCGGAGCGTTCGTTGGATCGCTTCGATCAACTCTTCCTTGGAGCTCGCGGCGCTCCACTCCGAGGTCGGCTTGAGCATGATGATCACGTCGGAAAGCTCGACTCCCATGGGGTCCGTGGCGACTTCGGGTCGCCCAGTCTTCGACACGACGGTCTCGACCTCGTCGGGAAACCGGTCGACGAGGACGCGTTCGACTCGCGTCGTGGCGTTGACCGACTCCTCGAGCGAGACCGATGGAAGCCGAATCGCATGCATGGCGATCGCACCCTCTTCTAGAGTCGGGACGAACTCGGCACCGAGAAACGGGACGGCGGCCAGGGATAGCGCGAACACCCCGGAGGCGATGGCGAGCGTCCTCTTTGGGCGAGCCAGCGAACGCTCCAGCAACGGTGCATACCAGGTCCGAATCCTGCGAAGCAGCCAGGTGTCGTGCTCCACGACGCCTTTGCGGAAGACGAATGTACAGAGCGCCGGCACCCAAGTCAGAGCTAGAACGAGCGAAACGGCCAGCGCGAACACGACGGTCAGCGCCATCGGCTGAAACATCTTGCCTTCGACACCGCGCAGGGAGAGCACGGGAAGGTAGACGAGAATGATGATCGCGACGGCGAAGGCGACGGGTCTGCCGACTTCGAGGGCGGCTTCGTGCACGGTCGACTTCAGCGCACGGCCGGCCGGCCGCCTCTCGCTCAATACGCGCACCACGTTTTCAACGATCACGACGGATCCATCCACGAGGAGCCCGAAGTCGATCGCGCCCAAGCTCATCAGGTTTCCCGAGAGACCGGCGGCTCGCATCGCGATGAATGCCCCCAGCATCGACAACGGGATCACGGAGGCCACCAGGAGGCCGCCACGAACGTTACCGAGCAGCAGGAGAAGCACCACCACGACGAGGACGCCTCCCTCGATGAGGTTCGTGGCAACGGTGCGGATGGTTCGATCGACCAAGTCGGTGCGGTCGTAGAACGCTTCCACCGTCATCCCTTCCGGCAGCGTCGGCTGAATAGCCTCCAACTTTGCTTCCACTTCATGCGCGACCTCACGCGCATTTGCACCCATCAGCATCATCGCGATGCCGATGACCGTCTCTCCTTCGCCGTCCCGGGTTGCCGCGCCCTGACGCACCATCGGGGCGTTTGCGACCGAGCCGAGGTCGTTGATCGTAATCGGCGTACCTTCATGGCGATTGGCGACCACGATTCGGCGAATGTCGTCGAGATTGGCGATCAGTCCTTCGCCCCGAATGAGAAGCTGCTCGCCGGATTGCTGGATGTAGGCGCCGCCCGCGTTGGCATTGTTGCGCTCGATCGCCTCGAACACGTCGCCCAGTGGTATATCGAGGGCCGTCAGTCGCGCAGGGTCGAGTTGGACCTCGTATGTTTTCAATTGACCGCCGAAGGTGTTGACCTCGACTACGCCCGGGACCGAGCGGAGCTGGTACGCGATGTACCAGTCGAGCGTGCTCCGCAGCTCCATCGGCGTGAAGCAGTCCTCGGTGTCGGGCTCGTCGGCCGGGCACATCGGCTCGCCTTCCACGGTGAACTGGTAGATCTCGCCAAGCCCGGTTGAAATGGGACCCATGGTAGGCTGCCCATAGCCTTCGGGAACCGCTTGGCGCGCCTCGGCGAGGCGTTCGGCGACGAGTTGTCGCGCGAAGTAGATGTCGGTGCCCTCGTCGAAAACGATGGTGACCGACGAGAGGCCGAACTTGGACAGGCTTCGCACTTCCGCGAGGTGCGGGAGTCCGCTCATCACGGTTTCGATCGGAAATGTGATGAACTTCTCCACTTCGAGGGGCCCGAGCGCCGGGGCAGTGGTCAGGACCTGCACCTGCACGTTGGTGACGTCGGGTACCGCGTCCATCGGCAATTGCTGAGCTGCCCGAAGGCCGAACGCTCCCATCAGCAACACGCCGAAGACGACGACCGCCCTGTTTCGTATGGAGAAATCGATGAGACGTTCGATCATGGATCCCCCTCAGTGCGCGTGGTCGCCTTCGGCCAGCTGGCCGCGCAGCAACTCCGATTTCAATGTGAACGCGCCGGATACCACCACCTGGTCGCCTTCGGCCAGCCCGTCGCGAATTTCGACCTTGCCGTGTGAACGCGCCCCTAGGGTCACAAACGCCGTGCGAAAAACGCCGGGCTCATCGGTCGCGACGAACACGAGCGTTTGCCCTTCGACCCGCTGCACAGCGCTCTGCGCAATGACCGAGACCTGCTCTGCGTGGTCGCCCTCGGGGCTCAGCGAGATTCGTCCGAATAGCCCGGGCCGGAGCGTTCCGTCCGGGTTGTCGAGCTCGACCCGAATGTCGAGCGTGCGCGAGTGCGGGTCCAAGGTATGACTGACGTAGCTCACTTCGCCCGGCCATGACTTGCCCGGGTAGGCCTGAAGCGAGACCACGGCCGGCGCCCCGACTCGGGCCGCCGCCACGTCTTGCTCATAGACTCGGCCGACGATCCACACTCGGGACAAATCCGAAACCATGAAGAGGGAACTGCCTTCCGACACCACTTCACCTGCGGTGGCGTGCCGCTCGATGACGATTCCGGCCAACGGGCTCCGGATCGTCGTCGCACTTCCTGCGCCTTTCCGGCCCCCGTACACGTGCAGGCGTTCCGTGGCTGCGGCCAAATCCGATTCGGCGGCGCGGAGCTCACCCTGAGCTTCGAGATAGGCTCGCTGTGAGCCGATGCCTTCACGCTTGAGCTCCTCCTGCCTAACGAAGTTGGCGCGCGCGACTTCTACGGCCGCGCGAGCGTTGGTTACCGATGAGCGCGTCTCGCCGAGCGCCACACTTCGCATCGTCGCCAGGGCTTGCTTTGCCTTCACGGAGTCGCCGAGGGAGACGTAAACCTCGTTGATCCGACCTGCGACCATGGGGGTGATATGCGCGGTGCGGTTCGGATTGAGCTGAACTTCGGCGGGCACATCGATGCCGCCGACCAGGCGTTCGAGCCGAACAGGCTCGGTTTGAATTCCGCTGCGTTCGAGGCCGGCTTTCGATACCCGAACCATTCCGCCAGGCCCTGGCTCGTCGTGGTCGTCATGAGCGGCCTCTTGGGCGTGCTCGTCGTGTGCAGGCTGACTTTGGCAGCCGGCTAGCAGCGACAGTGCGACCACCCACCGCAAGAGTTCGTGCCTATTCGTCATGGTGCTCTCCGATGTCATGTCCGTGTTCGTCGTGTTCGTCGTGTTCGTCGGGCCATACCTCCATGCCGACCTCCGCCTCGAGCGCCGCGACATCGCGGTAGTAATCCTGATGCGCGGTCAAGGCGTCTTGCTGAATTCGCAGTAGTCGTTCCCGTGCGACCAACACTTGCAGCAGATCGACTTCGCCGAGCTCGAAGGCGCGGCGTAGCAGTGCGAGGTTGCCTTCGAATGCCGGAAGGATCTCGGTTCCATAGGCTGCGATACGATTCGCGTCGGCATCGACCGCGATGGCGGCCCGAGTGAGGCGGGCCAGTAGAGCCTGCCCGAACGCTTCCTGCTCGGCTTGCCGCACGGAGAGCTCGGCCCGGGCCCGAGCGCGTTTCTCCTGATTTCGCTGAGACAGCGGAATCGGCACGGCGATCGTCCCTTGGATGATGTGCTCGTGGATGCGGATGTTGGGCAGCGACTCGCGGGTGTAGAGCACACCAAGGGACGGTTCCGGCCAGGCTTCGCGATTCTCCAGCCGCACCAGCGCTTCCGCTTCTTCGACCGCGCTTTGCCGAGCGGCGATGCCTGGGTGTTGTTCTAGAGCCAAGCGCAAGAGGTCGTCGACCGGCGGCGCCCGCTTCGGTTCGTCCAACTCCCCAATGGGCTCCGGCAGTGGGTCCGGCGGCCAACCTGCGACCTCCGCAAGGTCCAGTTGGGCCGTTCGATACCCGCGTTCGGCCGTGAGCGAGGTTTGCCGGGCCTGCGCGAGCTCGCCCTCTGCAAGACGGACGGCAAGCGGTGAGATGTCCCCGGCTCGAAGCCGACGCTCCGCGACCGACAGCAGCTCTTCCGTCGAGACCAGGAGCTTACTGACGACGTGCCAGCGCTCTCGGGCGACGAGTGCCTTGTGAAAGGCCGCGTGGACTTCGCGATGTACGAGCCAGCGGGTTTCCTGGAGCTCCTTCCCCGTGAGCTCTTGGAACTTCGCGGCTGCTTGGCGGCGTTGTTTCCGCTCGCCGGCGATCTCGATGGGCTGTGCCAACCAGACTTGGAAATCGACAGCGCGCGCACCCTCTGCGATTCGCGGACCTGCAGCGGCCCCCGCCCTCAAGTTGCGCTGCAAGACGACCGATGCGCCGTCGACCGCCGCCTGCCCGCGCTCGATCTCCGCACGTCCCACGAGCATTCGCGGCGCGTGCTCGTCCGCATGAGCGAGTATCGCTCCCAGCGAAACCGGAGTTGACTTTGGGCCCTCATCGGCCCGTGCGTCTGCAGACGCCAATTGAAGCGCGAGGATTGCGATGCTCGCGCGCAGCCTAGCTGCCGAAGTCATTTGTCTCTCCTTTGCCCCGCTCCTCGGGGCGAGCTCAGTGTTGAAGGTTGGGTCACGCGCGCTCGGACTCTGCTGAACGTCGCGTTCAGCGGTCTCGAGGCGCACCAGTCCCTAGAACGACAAAGCTAGGCGATGGGAGGACGGAAGACGCCGGTCATGACGCCGACCGCTTCGAGGTCGGCCACGAACCAGTGGAGCGTTCTGATTTCGAGATCAGCGGCAGACACTTCGACCGACCCACTATCCACGACGAACGCGGACGTTCCGTGGCAGGGGCAGGTTTGAAATGGGCCCGAACAGCCGTGTGAATCTCCGCTCGGCGTTTCCTCGGCCGCGTGCGGCGCGTGCGCTCCATGTCCGTCGAGTGCGAAGTGGGCGACGTTTTCAGTCATCTCGCCGGCGCCGGGCGTGATCGCGTAGGCAAGCAGAACCGCGAAGCCTGGAATGAGCCGATGCACGCCCCAAGGTAGCGCTCCTCACAAAGAACGCCAATCACGCGCCCTGGGTTTCCGGTTGAAATCCGGTTGCGACAAGCGTACCCATGTTCTTTTACGGAGGGATTCCATGGAAGTTCGCGCCGCAGTCGCACATGAAGCCGGCAAACCACTATCCATCGAGACAGTACAGCTCGAGGGGCCCCGCGCGGGCGAGGTGCTCATCGAGATCAAGGCTACGGGCATCTGCCATACCGACGCATACACCTTGTCGGGTGCGGACCCGGAAGGGATCTTTCCGTCGGTGCTCGGCCACGAGGGTGCCGGGGTCGTGGTCGAGGTCGGTCCGGGTGTGCGCTCGCTGAAGCCAGGCGATCACGTGATTCCTCTGTACGTCCCCGAGTGCCGCAATTGCGAGTACTGCACGTCGGGCAAGACCAATCTCTGCCAGGCGGTCCGTTCGACGCAGGGGCGGGGTTTGATGCCGGATGAGAGCAGCCGCTTCTCACTCGGGAACGAAACGCTCTTTCACTATATGGGCACCTCTACTTTCGCCCAGTACACCGTCGTGCCGGAGATCGCCGTGGCGAGGATCCGCGAGGACGCGCCGTTCGATAAGGTTTGTTACATCGGCTGCGGTGTGACGACGGGAATCGGAGCCGTCATCAACACCGCCAAAGTCGAGGCTGGCGCCAACGTCGTGGTGTTTGGGCTCGGCGGCATCGGGCTCAATGTGGTGCAGGGAGCCCGCATGGTGGGAGCCGACAAGATCATCGGCGTCGACATCAATCCCGCGCGACGTGAGCTCGCGGAGAAGTTCGGGATGACCCATTTCGTCAATCCGAAGGAGGTGGCGGGGGACCTGGTGGCGTATCTCGTCGACCTCACCGGTGGCGGTGCGGACTACACCTTCGAGTGCATCGGCAACGTGGACGTGATGCGCCAAGCGCTCGAATGCTGCCACAAAGGGTGGGGCGAGAGCGTGATCATCGGCGTGGCCGGCGCGGGCGAGGAGATCGCCACGCGGCCATTTCAGCTCGTTACGGGGCGCGTCTGGCGAGGCACCGCGTTTGGCGGAGCCAAAGGGCGCACCGACGTGCCGAAGATCGTCGACTGGTACATGGAGGGCAAGATCAACATCGACGACCTGATCACCCACAAGATGCCGCTCGAAGAGATCAACACCGCCTTCGACCTGATGCATGAGGGCAAGTCGATCCGTAGCGTCGTGGAGCTCTGACATGGCCGCCGAATCCGAGATCTTCGTTCACCAGTTCGAGCTCGGCCCCTGGGACAACTTCATCTACTTCATCGGTGACAAGGCCAGTCGAAAATGCGCGGTCGTCGATCCGGCCTGGGACGCTGGCTTCATCCTCGACGAAGCCAAGCGCCTCGACATCGAAATCAGCAACGTTCTCTGCACGCATAGTCACTTCGACCACGTAAACCGGGTCGGCGCGATCCTCGAGACGCGGGACGTACCGGTGCACATGCTCGGTGAGGAGATCGACTTCTCGGACTTCCGCTGCGAGAACCTCCAACGTCAAAGCCCCGGCGATGTCTTGCGCATAGGCGACCATCTCGAGATCACGATGGTACATACCCCCGGCCACACGCCAGGCTCGACCACCTATCGCATTCGTGACGGGGTCGTGACCGGCGACACGCTTTTCATCCAGGGTTGCGGCCGCTGTGATTTCGTCGGCGGCGATCCGAAGGTCATGTACCAAACACTCAAAAGCCTCACCGAGTCACTCCCGAGAGACACGCGCATGTACCCAGGCCACAACTACGGCCCAGTGACGGTCTCGACGCTAGACGAGGAGCTCAAAGAGAATCCATACCTGCAGCACCAAACGCTCGACGCGTTCGTATCGCACCGGATGGAAGGCAAAACCCCAGGAACAAAGCTCCCTCCACCACCCGAGTGACCACAGAATACAGCGTCAACTGTACAACCGGAGAACGGCACGCGACGCACGTGCTCGCGAGCGAACCGGGGCACGGCGGGACACGACACGGGAACCCTGCGGACGGGTCGGCTTGCAAAGGTGGCCGGAGGGGCTTGGGGCCTGAGGCCACGCAAGCCTCCCCTCGGAGCTCGCGCCCAATCGGGGGTGGTTGCTGTCTTGCCGATTGTCACTCGCTACGCCGCTGGGTCCCCGCATCGCGCCCCGCCGTGCCCCTCCACACGGAACCATCCACGAAGAAGGAAAAAGGGGACAGTCCCCTTTTTCAAAGGGTTAAGTCCAAGCACGTCACACACGACCCCCCTCCGTACATCGACTTCTACACAGGAGAACGGCTCGCGATGTGCGGCACAGCGAGTGGGGGGGAGGCTAGCCGTATATCGACGTAAGGAGATGGCCGAGCGGGTCCCGCTCGCGAGCACGTGCGTCGGGAGCCGTTCTCCGGTGATGCAGTTTACGTACTCCTATGTGCTCGTCGTCGGCTGAATCCTGTTGTTACGTATTGGACTGTGCTGATTGCGATCGTCGTTAGGATTGCGACACCGAGCATTCGTAGGACGATGATGTGCGGCTGACCTAGCCAGGCGTGGGTGATGGC
>Ga0316190_10002682_pt1 | contig 12915 bp, 16 predicted proteins | sample Eddworburrow2_MG_FD_204929 | JGI IMG/M metagenome (GOLD analysis project Ga0316190, IMG submission 204929) | Coastal sediment microbial communities from Maine, United States - Eddy worm burrow 2 | ecosystem: Environmental > Aquatic > Marine > Coastal > Sediment | place: USA: Maine | collected... | reverse complement strand
GTAAGCTGCTGAAACAGTGAAGATTAAGGTGACACGAAACGCCTGCATATTCGAAGGCGATTGGTTATCTGTGACGGGGAGAGCATGAACCATTTTTCAATCCGACGGCGGCAGCTTCTTCTTGCTGCTGTGAGCGCTGGACTCCCGTTATCCCAGGTCGCGGCGCTCGTCAATGAAAGTGATCCTATCGATTCCGTTCCACAGCTGGCCGTATGTCTGGGTAGCGGGGGGAAGCACGGCTATGCGCACATTGGCGCTATACGCGCTTTCGATCGGCTCGGACTGAAACCGGATATTGTCTGCGGTACCAGTGCCGGCGCGATCGCCGGCGTGCTCTGGGCGGCCGGCCACGGCGCCGATGCGATCGAGAAAATCGTCAATGAAGCGGACTGGTACACACAACGTTTGCCTCGCATCCCAATGCTGGGCATTGGAAGGCTGGACAGTCTGCGCGAGCTGATAGACCGACATGTCGGACACAAGCGGATCGAGTCATTGCCAACCCGGTTTGCCGCTGTCGCGACGGACCTGGACACAGGTCAGCCGGTTCTTCTCGACAAAGGGCACACAGGCCAGGTGGTCGCGGCATCAGCAAGTGTGCCACTGCGCTACGAACCTGTGACGATTGGAGGAAAACGACTGGTCGACGGGGCCCTGTCGGCACCTATACCCGTTGATGCAGCGCACGCGATCGGTGCCAGGTTCGCCGTGGCTGTCGATGTCGCATACCGTCCTTATGAAGAACCCGTCTCCGGAATCAGCGACGTGGCGTTTCAGACGTTTCACATCATGGTCAACCGTTTGATTGAGGAACAGATCAAGCGCGCCGATTTCGCGATTCGATTGGACGTTCATGAGGTGATGCGTGGTGACGATGTTCTATCTAATGTGATTCGGGCGGGCGAGGGTGCGGTTCACCAGCACTGGCCGGAATTGAAGCGGGCATTGTCGCGAAGGGGTTTCGAAGCCGTCGGTCAGTGATCGTGGTTTGAGGCGCAAGCGTATACGGTTGAGTGATTAGGCTCAGGAGGTGCGCAAATGAAACATCCAGTATTGAAACTGGAAGGGCCTTGGGAGGTGCGTCGCAAATTCATAATCCCGAGATGTCCGATTGGACGTATGGCGAGCACGTCGAACAAATATTGAAATAGGTGTCCGGTGTGCGGGGTTGCGTTGTCGATTTGTCTCACCACCTGGTGCGGATCCGCTACGAGACGACTGAGACGGATTACGAAACGATTCGAACAGCTCTCTCAGCGGCCGGTCGATCACCGATGCGCGGGTGGTGGGCGGACCGAAAAGCGCGGTGGCTGCAGGGCCTGGATCTGACAAGTCGTGAAAATGCGGGTACGCGGCCATCGCCGTGCTGCAACAAGCCGCCGGGCGCCAAGCGGTGATTGGAGGTCTATGGCTGTGCTCGCCAGGTTCGAGCGCATCCTGGGAAGTATGAACGGAAGATTAAACGACCAGCTCGGCATGTATGACCTCAGAAAAGAAGAGGCCAAGGGGTGCACATCCAGGATAGAACGCAGCGAGATGCGTAGAGCAATTTGGTTAACCTCAAAGGAGGGCTTCATCATGAGATGGCAGACTTTTATCGGCGGGGTGGTCGTTTGGGCACTCCCTTCACTGGCCGTACAGGCGGTTGGAAACAACGTGCTGCACCTCCCGCCCTATGATTTTTTGATGGGAAACCACATCGACCCCCATATGGAAAACAACCTGCAGAATGATGGTTCGCTCAAAGGACCTGAGGCGCTGAGCACGATGAGGAATGTGGCGTCGACGACATTGACTGCGTGGTCGGGTGGCACGTCCGGGCCTTGCTGGCTGAGGCAGTGTTTATTTCACACAGCGGTGTAAATGGCGATGACCACCCAATTTGGCTGATCAATTCCCGTAATGGGATCCCGCAACCGGGCAGTTATACCCACTTCCACTGGATTACCTCCACCAGTAGCGATGAGCGGTGGGATCAGGTCCCGGCCGAGTGCAACGTGCAGATGGCCGGGATGCTGGAAGGGGACGTCGTGACAGGGAGCCTGGAGCTTGACGATGGCGTGAATCCACCCATCACGTGGGCGGATGCCGAGGTGCATGTTGGCGGTGGGGCGGAGAACCTCGTTTGTCCTGGCTGGCTGCTGGAGCTGAAGGCGATCCGGGAGTTTGCGTTTATGCATGGAGGCGAGAAGATTGCAGTTTCACCTGGCTTTGACAACAGCACACATCTCAACATCGTCACCAATTACGCGATAGTCCCAGGTATCGAGGGTGGTCATGCCGGCGGCGGTGGACACGGAGGTGGGAGTCACTGAGCCGGTCGTTCGCAGTCTGATATACGGCATGGCCTCGCGAGGGGCCGCGTTTTCACGTACATTTTGGCGATAGCGCCGACAGCTCTCGTTCGCGCCTCGGAAGTCGCCTGGCTTCAACGAGGCAAGGTCAATTGGGCGTGCAGACCGCCGCCATCGCGATTGCGCAGTCGCAACTCACCTCCATGAGACCGTGCGATATTCCGCGCGATGCCAAGTCCCATGCCGGTGCCCCCAGTATGTCGTGAGCGCGATCCCTCAATGCGGAAGAAGGGATCGAAGACCTTATCCATCAATGCCTCGGGGATCCCCGGGCCGTTGTCCACGACGTCGATTCGAATCTGGGATCCGTCGTCATGCGCCGTGATCTCGACGCTATCGCCGTAACGCACGCCGTTTTCCACCAGGTTGGTCAAGCAGCGCTTGAGGGCTAACGGGCGCGCTGTGAGCGGTGAGTTGATAGTGCCGGAAACAGTTACGTCCCAGCCGGCGTCGTGCGCATCGTCACGGATGCCCTCGAGTAATGCCATCAGGTCCAGCCGTTGACTGTCTTCGCGGATCTCGCTGCTGCGCATGAAATCCAGTGTGGTGCCGACCATCGATTCCATGTCGTCAAGATCGACCTGGATGCGCTCGCGTAGCGCATCGTCTTCAAGCAGGTCAGCGCGCAAGCGTAACCGTGTCAGAGGCGTCTTGAGGTCGTGGGAAACGGCGGCGAGTATGCTGGCCCGATCTTCGACATAACTTCGTATGCGACGCTGCATGGTGTTGAATGCACGCGCGGTCTCAGCGACCTCGAGGGGGCCGGATTCCGGCAACGGTGACCTTTGGATATCGCGCCCCAATGCCTCGGCGGCCTGGCGCAGCGTTCGCAAAGGTCCCACGATCCAACGCACGGTCAGCACGGCGAGGGCAATCACGCTGACCAACAAAACGGCGAGGGTGAGCAGCAAGCGGGTCGGTTGGTCGAGCAGGCTGTCGGGGATGCGACGCTCGAACCGGACCCATTGCCCGTCCTCGAGCTGGGCCTGAATCAGAAAACCGGTGGCCGAGAGATCGACACCATGCAGATAGGCCCAAGGTCCAGGCATTCCGTGGTGTCGCATGTGGCGTTGATGCATCGCCGCAGCAGATCGCTCCACGACGACAGGGTTCCAAAGCGCGACGCGAACCGGGTTTTTCGTGGGCAGCCTTTTGCGCAATGCCTTTGCGACTGCTTCGACTGCGCGATCTCCCTCTGACGTTTGCACGTCAATGGGGGAGTCTGCGAGGCGGATGGGCATCTCCGGCGTACTCAGCAGCGGCAGCAGTCGCCCTCGCTCGGCAGGCGTCAGGGCATTCAACAGATGGATGATGCCGACTGTCCGTGCCACCAAGTCTGCGCGGATCGAATGGTACAGGGTCTGGCCGCGGTCACGCAGCAGGATCGAGGCAGAGAGCAATTGCGCAAGCACCAGCCCGACAAGTAGCGCCAGGGTCAGACGGCCGAACAGCGAGCGGGGTAACAGACGCATAGCGATAGTCCTCACGATCCGTGCGAGACCTTGCCCGCGAACAGGTAGCCATGCCCACGCACCGTCTTGATCAACTCAGGTTCTTTCGGGTCGTCCGCCAGTCGGCGGCGCAGCCGTCCGATCAGGACATCGATACTGCGGTCGAACGGGCCCGCCTCGCGACCTTGTGTCAGGTCCAGCAACTGGTCGCGGCTCAGCGTACGATTGGGGTGGGTTGCCAAGACGTGCAACAGGCGGTATTCCGCATGACTGAGTACCACCACGGCCCCATCGGGCGACGTCAGGTGCTGGGTGCGTGTGTCGAGCAGCCAACCATCGAACTCGAGCTGGCCCGTCGATTCCTCAGAGTTGGCCACCGGCAGTTCACGCGCGCGACGCAGCACGACCTTGATGCGTGCCAGCAGCTCGCGGGCACTGAATGGCTTGGCCAAGTAGTCGTCGGCACCCATCTCCAGGCCGAGGATACGGTCCATTTCGTCCCCGCGCGCGGTGAGCATGATGACCGGTAGCCGAGAGCGGCTGCGTAGCTGGCGGCACAGTTCCAGCCCGTCGACCCCCGGCAACATGATATCCAGGACAAGGAGATCGACTTGGGCCTTATCGAGCGCTTGCCACATGGCATCGCCGTCGGCCACCGTGGTCACGCGCAGGCCGTTTCTTTCGAGGTACGTCTTCAGGAGTGAGCGAATTTCCGCGTCGTCGTCCACTACCAGAATGTGGTCCGGTCTCGTATCCATGGTTTGCAATTTACCTGGTTCGGCCGCTCGCTGATCAACGAAATGGTAACGAGATGTAACCCGGGCCGCTCCTGTTACACAAGCTTACAAAGCCGATGCGCCCAGACATCGTGCGCTTACATACGTGGGTTGAAATGGCAATCAAGGCGAAACGCCGAGAACGCATTTTCAACCCTCGATAGGAGGCCAGTCATGAAACAGACGAGCAAAAAACTTCTTGCCATCGCAACGGCATCGGCACTGGTGATCGGCGCCGCCGGCGCAGTGTTCGCCCACGGATACGGATACGGATACGGTGGCGGTCCGGGCTGGGGTGGACATCACAGCATGATGGGTGGACCAACTGGCATGCACGGGCCGTTTGGCGGCCCCGGCCGCAAGGGCGGTGGCTTCCCGATGGCCGCCGGGGTGCAGGATCTCGACCAGCTCAAGGCGTCGTTGGGTATTACCGCGGACCAGGAGGCAGCCTGGACGGCCTACGCGGATGCAGTGGCCGGCAAGGCTGAATTGCGGAACACCCATCGTGAAGCCCGCTTTGGTGGCAGTCCGATTACGGCCGACCAACGCCTTGAATTCCGTCAGCAGGGCGCTGCTCAGATGCAGAAGCTGGTCGACGCCACGCGCGACCTGCAAGCGGTGCTGACTCCGGCGCAAAAGGCCGGGGCCGGTAACCTGCTGGGACCGCGTTGTGCCGCTTGGTAACCAACGACGGCTCGGTGGCGCCTATCGGTATAGGCGCCACCACTGATTAAACATTCATTAACGACAAGTTAGGAGTAGCAGTCATGATGGGTAGCGGTTTCGGATTCGGGATTCCGGGTCTCGGCATGTTGTTGGTTTGGGGGCTGGTCATCTGGCTCGTGGTTTGGCTTGTCGGCACACTAGGGAAGGGCGACCGGGGTACCACCAAGGACGCACGAGCCGTGCTCGACGAGCGCTTTGCGCGGGGTGAGATTGATCGTGAAGAGTATGAAGAGAGAGAACGCGCACTGATCTGACACGATGCCGGGTGAAACCTGTTGCAGTTGCGATAGCCGTAACAGGCCAGGTTGCCGGATAGGCGGCGTCAGCCGATACCTCACATTTCATATCAGCAGAGTTAGGCCGAGGTGTAGCCTTTGATCACCTAGGTTTTCGTTGATAGGCGAAGTACATTCTGATGGATTCGAGGTGTGCTGGGGGTATTTTGGCCGTGCTCATTTCATACCCCCATTTGTACCCCCAATTCGCTGTCGCAGGAACATGATTCACCGGTGAGCGGGCAATGTGCCCGTGAGAGGCTACGATGGATTTGGAAAAGCGGGAGAGGGTGATGAACGGCGAATAAAGCTAAGATTTCAGGCGCTTGGAGCGACGGAGTGTGATTCCCGCATGCACAATCACACTCGGCGGCTCTTTGCTTAAAGTGATGCTTTATAAAGGCAGCATAGGCCTATGAAATATAACGAAATTATTGGTGGAGGCGGCGACAATCACACTGCCTTTTAAATCAATCGTTTAAAATGCGAAATGCCGATTATGCCCCCACAGATACCCCGAAATTGATTCGGTTGATTAACTGACTGAAATCAAACCGATTTTAACGCTGCTCCTGACAGTCCTGTCGCCGGAAGAGGACGAACCGCCGGATGCTGGCTTTTTTACCTGTCCACGGGTAACAGTGGCATCCCCCTCCTGCGCCTACCGATGGTAGCTTAAGCGCCGCCGCCGTGGGTGGAAATGGTCCCGGGTTGGATCTGAAGTTCGTATGGATATACACTCATGCCGTGTATATCCTGCCGATTTTTGGGAGCCGCATATGCAAGTGTCCAAGTGGGGAAACAGTCTGGCCGTGCGCCTGCCTGCGGCAGTTGTAGAGGCCCTTGGGCTCAAAGAGGGTGACGATATCGAGATCCATGTCGAAGGTTCGCGTGTGTTCAGCGTAAAAAAGCCGCCTGACGGTCGCGAGTTGCTGGCACGGTTGCGGAAGTACCGCGGCCGCCTACCCGACGGATTCGTGTTCGATCGTCTCGAAGCCCATGAGCGAGACTGACGCGTTTTTCGACACGAACGTCTTGCTGTACTTGCTGTCTGGCGATGCATCGAAGGCGGACCGTGCCGAAGCCCTCGTCGCGGCGAGTGGCATTATCAGCGTTCAGGTCCTCAACGAATTCGCATCGGTCGCATCCCGCAAGCTTGGGATGTCGTGGCGCGAGATACGCGAGGTATTGGAGACGATCCGTACAGTGTGTCGAGTCGAGCCATTGGGGCTCGAGACGCATGATCTCGGTCTGGCGTTGGCCGAGCGTTACGGCTTCTCGATCTACGATGGGACGATCCTTGCCTCGGCGCAGCTAGCGGATTGCCGGGTTGTGTTCACCGAAGATATGCAACACGGGCAAGTGATCGATGAGCGGCTCAAGATCATCAATCCGTTCTCCACGGGCTGAAACCGAATCGATTTGGCACGCGTCATCAAAGGGCGGGCCGATTGAATCATGCAATTTCAGAGAGTTGCGAGCTACGAGGAAATGGTCTTCGGCGGTGATCGCTGCGTTGCTGCGCGAAGTCGCACATTTCACTTACGCCGAGGTGGTGGGCTTTCGTGTAGCCTTTCTTCACCAATGTTTCCGTTGATAGGGAGGGAGATGCTGAGGGATTCAGCAGGCACTGGAGGTATTTTCAGCCATGCTCATTTCCTGCCCCCATGTGTACCGCCATTTCGGTTTCGCAGGTACAACATTCACCGGCTTGCGGGACAATGCGACTACGAGAGGTTACGATGAACTCGGGACAGCAGGAGAGGGAAGTTGGATTGATCAGCACTGCTGTATTGGTCGGCTTTTTAGTTTTTGTCAGTGCTTCTGCGGCGGAGGAATGGACTTGCCCCGGGCCAGTAGACACAGCATCTATTTCCCCGGTATCGCTTCAATCGTCGAATACCCAGTCGGGCAGATCTTTCAAGACTGGCGGCTTGTTTTGCCACGGATCCGCTGATATTCCAAGGTCGTAGCCGACCTCGAACGAAGCTCGCATCTGATCCGGATTGAATGCCAGAAAATCATGTCCGACATCGGCATCATCGGGGATGGCAACGATATTGAAACGATAACCTCTAACCTTGGCTCCTGCATAAGACCGCATCAACAAACTATCTGTCGAGTTATCAAGCATCGCGCCGAGTGCCGGACCGGCAAGGTGTATTGCATCGTTGCGAACGGCCTTTGGCACATCGACGTGCTTGCCATTGAGTACTACGAATATGTTGCCCGGACCATACTTAGGTGCGGCAGGCTTTTCCTTGCCGGTGAACCCCGCCACGACCAGATTTTGGCGAACACCTCCATCGGCAAACAAATGTCCTTCAATTTCGATCGGGGGAAAGGCAATTGGCGGTGCCGCGGAGGCGTGCAAGACCTTCTTATAGAGTTCAAGTGCCTCCTGAGTGCCTTCTTTGGCAATCAACCCCAGGCTCCACACCCAGGTCTGGTTGTAGTCGAGGTTGGTAGTCCCGACATAGAGGCGCCGGCCCTTGTCGTAGCCTGCCGCAACCCGCTGCAACACCTCGGCGGTGATGTGCTTGTCGAGCAGCGCCTGAAGCGGGGAGGTGTCGTATATCGCGTTTCTGCCCCACAGCAGGCCAAGCATGCCTTTGTTGACGTAGATGTCCGATGCGCGGATGCGGGTGAATATTTCCTCGAGCGTCGCGTCATCGGCGGGCGTGCCGAGGAAGGCATGCGTGGCCAAAAGGGCGCCGGTGCTCACTCCCGTTACTATGTCGAACTGCGGTCGCTTTCCGGTTTTGTACCAGCCCTTCAGGAAACCGGCACCGAATGCACCATACTGTCCGCCGCCGCTGAGTTCGAGGATGTTTAAGGGGCGTTGGTGCTTGGCTTCGAGCGCTGGTATGAGGCCTGTCATTGCCGCGCCTTCGGTGTCGGCCAACCGGGCTTCACCTGGGTTCAGTGGATTTGTTCCGTTGGGTAGAGTCGCGCAACGCGCTGGCTCGCGAGAAAGGACGCGTTCAGGAGCCGTTCCGCATCCCGCCAAGACGATCATGACCAGCATCACGGCCAGGATTGATTTATAGCGCGCTGACATCATCTGTGTTGCTCCATGAGTTGATGCAGTCATCACTAGCGTATGCGAGGCATACCAGACTCTTCCGCCTGACTTATCGTGTAAATCGTTACATAGGCCTGTTACGAGAAATTTGCAGGTCTCTGCGCATCAGAGCCCTTCGCGTGCGGAATGCGGTTGCTGAGCACGATCAAGGTTTTTGATGGCGATTCGGCCTGTGGCGATCGCGTTTGGTGATGGTGTGAGTGGGATCCCCCTCAGGGATCTTGATTAACAAGATGCCATCCGGGGGGCTCCGGTTACCAAGCTGGGAGACCCACGAAGTGTGCCACGCCTTTCTGCAAGATCCCGCATTTTTTCCTTTCCTTACCCGCATCGATGAGGAGCTCGCCGCCGCAGCCCGGCTTGGCGGTTGTCGGTTCTGCGAGGGACCGCTGCATGTCGCGGACTATCCGCGTAAGCCGCGCGGCTGCCCGGCAGCGGTACAGTAGGAGTATTCGCGGCGGTTGAGCTTCACCTGCGGGCGGTGCGAGCGACGAAGGTCGTACGTCCATGCTCGCTTGCCAGCTCGCCACGTTCACCCAGTGTTGCCATGACGATAGCCTGCCAATGGCTAATCCAACGACGGTTGCCGTTTCCTAGATCGCATGGACGACGAACATCAGGTAACTGCTCAAGAGCGCCGCCGTCAGCAGCATCTGCGTCGATCCCAGACCGAAGATCAGCCGGCGCATGGTCCAGACCTTCCCTGGGCGCATTTCCAGGCCCACGGTGAACAAGAACAGCGCCACGCCAAGCTCTGCGACGCTTTGCAACTCTTCAACCGCATGCACCGGCACGGGGCCTGGAGCATGGGGTCCGACGATGATCCCGGCAACGATGAAACCCAAGTATAGCGCCAAAGCCGAGTCGTTCGAACAGCAAGACGCTGATGGCAGCGGCCGCGAGCAAGACGACCAAGGCGAGCAGGATGGAGGATATGTCCATGGATCTGGCCTCTGATCAATCCGGTTCTTGAGCGAATTCCAGCGACGTAGATCACGAGAGTATGTCTCCCACTATCACCAGTCTTGCCTCAGCGGGGGTGCTACGGTGGATCGTCGGGAGGTTTTTCGAATTGAAATCGGCCAGAATATGTCCTTCGTGCCTTGACGTGCGCGTTGGATAGTGAAGACCACTGAGTTTGACTGTAGGAGGCCAATTCCATGAGGAGAGCTCGCGGGCGCTGGATGCTCAGCGCGTGGCGGATCCTGCAAACGAGTGCACTGCTGACTGTTCTCGCCCTGTTCTCTCCTCTCGCTGGTGCCGAGCAGGACAGCGACCTGAATCCAGTCAGCCATCCATTGAGTACAGTCGATACGTCGAGTCCGCGAGGCACATTACTTGGCTTCCTTGCCAACGCAGACGTAGTGGGGGATGCCCTGCGTCGGGGCGAACTCGACGTGGAGGGAGTTCGCGCCTATCTGCGCGCTACGAAGACCATCGATCTCAGGTCGACACCTCACAGTGATGCCTGGTCGGTTAGGACCGAGCGAATCCTGTTGCTCAAGGAGCTGCTCGACCGGATCGAGCTACCGCCAGATAGCGAAATACCCGGTGATCAACAGGTCGCAGGCGGCGCGATTGTGCAGTGGAAGATTCCCGATACCGAGATCACCATCGTATCAATTGGTGACGGTATTCGGGCGGGCGAATTCCTATTCTCCGCTGGCACGGTTGAGCAGCTCCACAGGTTGTATGCGCATGCGAAGCACCTGCCGTACAAACCTGGCGCCCAGGGGGCGGGTTATGAGGAGTGGGCTCGGTCCGAGCGCACGCTATGGGCCCGTGAGCAGCGGATTCGGAATCGGTTGAAGCCAGTCGACACTTCGAATCCGAGATCCACGCTCGAAGGGTTCTTGAAGAGTGTCAACGGTGCCTACGCGCTCGTGATGGAAGCGGATGCAGCACTCAAGGCCACGCCGCCGGAAATGACCCTGCGAGAGGCCCTCGAGGTGGATACAGCGGCGAACAACCTCCTACGGCGCGCGGTACAGACGCTGGACTTGAGCCGGGTGCCGGAAGCGCTCCGCGAAGATGTCGGTGCTGAGGCCGCCCTGCAGTTGAAAGAGGTATTCGACCGGACGCTTCTTCCGCCTGTGGACACCGTGCCCGATGCGCAGACGGTGGCGGACGCGCGGGAACAGGCGGCGCGGCCTGTGTATTGGCGGTATCCGAACACCGAGATCGAGATTGTAGAAATCCAAGAGGGTGACAGACAGTCGCGGTTTCTGTTCAGTGCTTCGACTGTGGAAAACATCCCAAAATACTACCAGGCGGTAAAGGGTGACGCTTATCGGCCGGTTGTCCATCCGTTTGACTGGGTGTCGCCCGAAACGTCAGAGGGTTTTTTCGAATACTACATCTCGACTCCCGGTTCTTTGGTGCCGCGCACCAGCTTTCTCGGTCGGCTGGTCGCGGAGTTGCCTGCCTGGGCGCAAACCGTGCGCGGTGGACAGACTATGTGGCAGTGGATCGCTACGCTGTTTTGTGTGGTGGCGTTCGCCTTGGCTTCGTGGGCAATCCACTGGGCGACCAAGCGAACGGCGAAAACACTGCGTGCGCCGCTGAATACATGGTTGATTATCGTGGCGCCCGTTGCGATCGCGTTCATCGCCCGACCCATGGCTGGCTTTATCGACAAGGACATCAACGCGACGGGCGATCTTGCCAAGATTGTCTTGACAGGCGGAAGCGTGATTGTCATCGCTATGATGGCCTGGGCGGTTTTGCTGCTGTGCAAGGCCATTGCAGAGACCGTTATTGCAAGGCCACAAATCACTAATGAAAGTTCTGAGGCAGCTCTGCTACGGATCGGTGCTCGTGTGATCGGTACTCTGATCGCGGCGTGGATAGTCATCGATGGCCTTCGGGCCCTGGGCGCAGACCTAGTACCGCTGTTGGCCGGGCTCGGTGTCGGCGGTCTTGCGCTGGCCCTGGCGGCGCAGACAACGATAGCCAACTTCATCGGTGGCTTGATTCTATACATCGACAAGCCGGTTCGTGTCGGAGAATTCTGTCGCTATGGTGAGGATCCCGATCCGGGTTGGCTGCGAATAGGCAAGGTTGAAGAAATCGGTTTGCTTTCGACGCGCCTTAGAGGAATCGATCGAACGCTGACAACGATTCCGAACGCTGAGTTCTCCAAAATGCATATCGTCAATCTCGCCAAACGCGACGAGCGGCTGCTTAGGACGACGCTGCAGTTGCGTTACGAGACGACACCGGATCAGCTGCGCGACATCCTTGTCCGCCTGCGCGAACTGTTATTGGGCCACCCGATGGTGACCCCCGATCCGGCGCGTGTTCGGTTCATCGGTTTTGCGGCATACTCGCTTGATGTGGAGGTTTTTGCCTACCTCCGTTGTGTTTCGCAGGACGCGTTTCTTGCCGTCCAGGAAGATCTATTCCTGCGTATAGCCGACATCGTGAGCGAGGCCGGCAGCGGTTTCGCTTTTCCTTCGCAGACAGCCTATCTTGCGCGAGACGCGGGCCTGGACGACGAGCGAAAGGATGCGGCGGAAACCCGGGTCGGCCAGCAACGGGCCGTCGGCAAGTTGCCCTTCCCGGAGTTCGAAGAAGAAGACCGGGAGAGACTGGAAGACATTCTCGACTATCCGCCGAAGGGGTCGAGCGGCTACCAGTCCCGCTCAGGTGTAACTTAGGTGTAAGCACAGTGACACTGATGAAAGTCCCACAATTGGTATGAGCAACGTGGGTGCTGTAAACGCATGGTCGCCCCTGCGTCGTAACGTATCGAGCGAATATTGGATAGCCAAGGAGTAGTCGTGGCGCCGATTGCCAGCGTGGTCCATGTGCATGGGGCGTCGCAGGATATTACCGAGAGCAAATGCATCGAGTTCGAAATGCAGGAGCTTCGTCGCAAATTGGCATATGTCGCGCGCGAGGATACGCGCAAAAATGAGATGCCTTCGGCGTCTGTGATCGAGCGAATATGATCGCTACTGAAGGGTTGTGACATGACTGTTGAAAGGCTCATAGTCGATCAGGTGGCCGGGAAGGTCGCTATTCGTTTACGCCATCTGGGGTCGGGCGCGTGGCAGTCGTGGCTTCGTGGACGAGCTCGCGTAGGGTGCGGGTTGGCAGCGGTGGTGATGGCCACGCTTTCGCCGGTGGTGATGGCGGTGGACGCGTCCCCCCGACGCGTGCTCATGGTGTATTCGTTCGGCCGTGATTTCATGCCCTATGCCGCGACCGGGATTCAGTTTCGGAGCGAACTCGCCCGTCTCTCTC
>Ga0316190_10002681_pt1 | contig 12915 bp, 10 predicted proteins | sample Eddworburrow2_MG_FD_204929 | JGI IMG/M metagenome (GOLD analysis project Ga0316190, IMG submission 204929) | Coastal sediment microbial communities from Maine, United States - Eddy worm burrow 2 | ecosystem: Environmental > Aquatic > Marine > Coastal > Sediment | place: USA: Maine | collected... | reverse complement strand
TACACGCCGGAGCTTGCTGCGGAGGTGACCCTGCAGCCGATCCGACGGTATGGCTTTGATGCTTCCATTTTGTTTTCAGACATCCTGGTTGTTCCCGATGCGTTGGGCCAAGAGGTCAGGTTTGTCGAAGGCGAAGGGCCACGACTGGATCCGATCGAGGATGTCGGAGGATTGACGCGGCTCAAAGCGAGCCGGACAGGAGAAAAATTCTCAATCGTCGCGGAAACGGTGACGCGACTGCGTCAGGATCTTCCGGATGAAACCGCGCTCATTGGGTTTTGTGGGGCACCGTGGACGGTTGCCACCTATATGGTTGGCGGGCGTGGCTCCCCTGATCAAGCCGCAGCGCGGCTAATGGCTTACCGGGAGCCACAGCTATTCGGACCGCTTATCCAATTGCTGGTCGATGTTTCGGTCGATTATCTCTCCTTGCAGGTCGAGGCGGGCGCCGATGTGCTGCAGATTTTCGATAGCTGGGCGGGTTCGCTTCCAGATGATCAATTCGCCCGTTGGGTGACGGAGCCGACTCGGGTAATGGTCGAACGGTTGCGCAGGAAGCATCCTGAAATTCCAATCCTTGGATTTCCGCGCGGCGCAGATCAACTCAGTGCTGCATTCGTAAGGGAGACTGGGGTTGACGGGGTGAGCTGCAATACGGCGATGCCCGTTTCAGGGATGGTTAAGTTGGCGGAGGAGACCGGCCGTGTTGTACAGGGCAATCTCGACCCGTTATTGCTCGTCGCCGGCGGCGGCCAACTGGATATTCGCGTGGCTGAGATTTTGGCCGCGATGAAGGGACAAAAATTCATCTTCAATCTGGGACATGGGATTTTGCAAACAACACCGCCTGAAAATGTGGCGCGGCTTGTCGAGGCTGTGAGGCGGGACGGTTGACGGAGATCGTGAAGGAACGGCGTCTGGGAAGTCCGGCTGTTCGGGCTTTTGTCGCTCTCGGAGTGACGGTTGCCTTGACGGCAGCAGCGATCTTAGTGCTCGGCCAAGCGGCTTATGATTGGGTTAAAGCGGTGCACGTCATCGCGGTTATCGCGTGGATCGCCGGCATGCTCTACCTGCCGAGGTTGTTCGTCTATCACGCCAACGCAGTCGCGGGTTCGGAGTTGTCCGAGACGTTCAAGATCATGGAATACCGTTTAATGACGATCATCATGAATCCGGCGATGATCGTCGCTTGGGTGCTTGGACTTTGGCTCGCCTATCAGGCCGGCTGGTTTTCATCGGGGTGGTTTCACGCCAAGCTTGCACTGGTGCTTGCCTTATCGGGCATGCATGGCCTGTTGTCAGTGGCGTCGAGGCGGTTTGCGGAAGACCGGAACACCAAGTCTTCGCGCTACTGGCGGATGATGAACGAAGTTCCGACGGTTCTGATGATCGGTATTGTCGTGCTTGTTATCGTAAAGCCGTTTTGACGCGGGATAGAGTCTCAGACGGGTCTTTTCGAGCGGTATTGTTTCTGATAAAGCTAGTCCACACCCCAGAAGTGTTGCGGCGTGCCACGTATCGATCGGCATGTTCCGCGGGGTGTGTTCCTCAACACACCTAACACCTCAATGACTGCGGAGCACGCGCAGCGCCTTCGAGCGCAGCGTCGAAGTTTCGCTTCCGAAGATTCTCTTCCCCCCCCTTTCGGCCCGGCGATCACTGGCCCCCTTCACGCTATCGCTACTGCCGCTTCCGGAGCCTTCCGATGGACGAAATCAAGCTTAAGGACTTGAAGCTCAAGTCGCCCACCGAGCTTTTGAGCTTCGCTGAAGAAGCGGGCGTTGAAAACGCAAGCACGATGCGCAAGCAAGAGCTGATGTTTGCGACGCTGAAACAGCTCGCAACGAATGACATTGAGATTATTGGAACCGGCGTCGTCGAAGTCCTTCTGGACGGATTTGGTTTTCTACGGTCCCCTGATGCGAATTATCTCCCCGGGCCCGATGACATCTATATTTCACCCTCGCAAATCCGTCGCTTTGCGCTTCGCACAGGGGATACCGTCGAGGGGCATATTCGTAGCCCAAAGGAAGGCGAACGCTACTTCGCGCTGTTGAAAGTCAACAAGATCAACTTCGAAGAGCCTGAAGCCGTCAAGCATAAGATCCACTTCGACAACCTGACGCCACTCTATCCGACCGAGTGGCTCAACATGGAGATCGAGGATCCGACGATTAAGGACTTTTCGGCGCGTATTATCGATATCGTTTCGCCGCTCGGCAAGGGCCAGCGCGGCTTGATTGTGGCACCGCCGCGCACCGGTAAAACCGTGTTGCTGCAGAATATCGCGCACTCCATCACCGCCAACCATCCGGAGTGCTATCTAATCGTCCTTTTGATCGACGAGCGACCGGAAGAAGTCACCGACATGCAGCGCAGCGTGAAAGGTGAAGTAATCTCGTCGACCTTTGATGAACCTCCAACAAGACACGTACAAGTGTCTGAAATGGTTATAGAAAAAGCAAAACGCCTGGTTGAACACAAGCGCGATGTTGTGATCCTTTTGGATTCCATTACGCGACTCGGCCGGGCTTACAACACAGTCGTTCCGTCATCGGGCAAGGTGCTTACCGGCGGTGTCGACTCGAACGCTTTGCAGAGACCGAAGCGTTTCTTTGGTGCGGCTCGCAATATCGAAGAGGGTGGGTCGCTGACCATTATTGCAACGGCACTGGTCGATACCGGTTCGCGCATGGACGAGGTCATCTTCGAGGAATTCAAGGGTACCGGTAACTCGGAACTCATCCTTGACCGCAAGGTCTCCGACAAACGTATTTTTCCAGCGATCGACGTGGCCCGTTCGGGAACCCGCAAGGAAGAACTGTTGGTGCCCGCAGATCAGCTCAAGAAGGTCTATGTCCTGCGGCGTATCTTGAATCCGATGGGCACCATGGATGCCATCGAGTTCCTCACCGACAAGCTGAGGAGCACAAAGACCAATGGAGAGTTCTTCGATTCAATGGGCTCGAAGAACCAGTAGGCTTTCTTACAAAGACTCGGAAACTGGTGGTGTTTACTTCGCGACAAAGATGTCAAGTTGTAAGGACTCCAGTTTCACGTGAAACCTCTTTGTTTCGACTCGGAATTCACAGCTTCTGATCTTTCACGTCTCTTTTTTATTTAGGCTTTGGCTTTTCGCTGATCTTGCAACAAGGAACGTAAGTCATCCGCGTTGGTGATCGGTTCGGAGCATTGCGGGCCTAAGCAGACGTATGCCGTGGAGGCTTCTCCTTTTGAGGATTTACCCTCAAGGGCGGGAGAGATGCGGTCTGCTGTTCCGGTGTCCAGGACATGTTGGCTGGCTCCGGGGAGGGAAATTGCGAATAACACCTCGACCAACTCGCCTTGGTTCTCTCCCGCCGTCACCACAACTTGCTGCGGGCTAATCGCGTCTATCGCACCGGCAAGCAGGCCGGTATGCGCGACGAGGTTGTGCTGAATGTCCGGCGAAAAACTCTCCAATATCGACATCGCTTGCTCGGAATAGGTCTGGCTGCCGGTGAGCAGCGCCAGTTGCGCCAGGTTCGACAACTGAATGGCGTTGGCGTTGGGAAGGGCGTCGTCGGATCCGGCGGCGAGGCGGACAAGCACGTCGTCCGTGTCGTCGGCGGTGGTGGCGTAACGGCCTTCGTCGGCAAGCCAGTAGTGGCTGTGCAGAACATCCGTCCATTGTTCGGCTTGCTTCAAATAGCTCTCTTCAGAGGTGGCTTGGAACAGCCGTAGGGCCGCCCAGGTCATGTTTGCGTAGTCGCTTGCGGTGGCGGCCGCGCCCAGTTTGCCATTGCGATGCGAGTGCCGCAGGCGTCCATCAACAGTCATCTTATCGGTAACGAAAGCGAAGGCGGTCTGCGCCCGCTGGAGCCATTGCGGCCGATCGAAGACTTGCGATGCGCGGGTTAGGGCCGCGATCATCAGGCCATTCCAATCGGCAAGGACCTTGTCATCCCAGCCTGGGCGGATGCGCTCCTGACGATGGATGAGAAGCTTTGCGCGGAGGTCTGCAAGCCTTGCTTCCTCATCCCGCGAGAGGAGACTGAGGCTTCGCAGGCGGTTGAGGATATTATGTCCTTCCCAGTTTCCTTCTTCCGTCACGTCATAGATGCGGGAGAAAAATTCGGCATGCTCCGGGCCGAGGAGCTCCGTCACCTGCTGCTTGGACCAGACATAGAATTTTCCCTCCTCGCCTTCGGAATCGGCATCCAGGGAGGCTGCAAAGGCTCCGCCTTCGGTGACCATCTCTCGTTCGAGCCAGTCGACGGTTTCGGCAATGCGGATCTTGAAGAGCGGGTTATGCGTCTCGCGCCAGACCTCGGTCATCAGGTCAAGGAGGAGCGCGTTGTCGTAGAGCATTTTTTCGAAGTGCGGAGCAAGCCAGCGCTCATCTACGGAGTAACGAGCGAAACCGCCGGCCAAGTGATCGAAGATGCCGCCTTGGCAAATATGAGTCAGGGTTCTCTCAACCGCATTGGCGGCTTGTTTGTTGTCAAATCGGATGGCACCCCGCCACAGCATCCAAAAGAAACTCCATTGCGGGAATTTCGGTGCGCCTTGGATACCGCCATGTTGGGGATCGATGACGCCAACCATGCGCTGGGTCAACTCTGAGAGTAGGCGGTCGGAGACAACGATACCGCTTGATCCTGCATTTCTCTTCCCAAGTGCCTCAGTCAAGACTTCGGCGTTATGGGCGACCCGATCGGGCTCTTCTCGGTAGATGCGGGCGAGATTGTGTAAAACGTTGACAAAGCCGGGCCGGCCAAAGCGCGGAGCGGGGGGAAAGTAAGTGCCGCCGAAAAACGGTCGTGCATCCGTGTCGAGAAACATAGTTAGGGGCCAACCACCCTGTTCACCCTGCATGTGTAGCGCTGTCATATAGATGGCATCGATGTCGGGACGTTCTTCGCGGTCGACTTTGATATTGATGTAGAGGTCATTCATGACAGCGGCGATTTCTTCGTTTTCGAAGCTCTCGTGCGCCATTACGTGGCACCAGTGGCATGCTGCGTAACCGATCGATAGAAGGATTGGCTTGTCGGTCGCTTTAGCCTCGGCCAAGGCTTTAGCGCCCCAGGGCCACCAGTGGACGGGGTTGTCCTTATGCTGCAGCAAGTAAGGACTAGTCGTCTCGCTCAAGCGGTTGCGGCCCATGGTGGGTCTCCTTGATTGGCAGTGCCCCGTTGCGTAGGTGAGGCCTAAACGAGTAATCGAGATTGATGGCCTTCCATTCAACCTCCAACGATACGATTTTTGCCCTGTCCAGCGCGGCTGGCCGCGCTGGCGTAGCTGTGGTCAGGGTCTCCGGCGATAGAGCTGGAGATGTCATCGATGTCCTTAGTGCGAGGCGGCCCGAGGCACGCGTAGCTGTTCTTAGGAAGCTGGTCGATCCGCAAACCGGTGGTCTGATTGATCATGGGCTGGTGCTTTGGTTTCCGGGACCAGCGAGTTTCACCGGTGAGGATCTGGCGGAGTTTCAAGTCCACGGCGGGCGTGCGGTTGCCGCCGCCCTACTCGGTGTGCTGGGGCGGGTCGAAGGCTGCCGCCTAGCCGAGCCCGGTGAGTTCTCAATGCGGGCGTTTGAGAACGGAAAAATCGATCTTTCACAAGCCGAAGGGCTTGCCGATCTCATTGACGCGGAAACCGAGACACAGCGGGTGCAGGCCTTGCGGCAGGCCGGAGGGGTGTTGTTTCGTCTGACCGAGCGGTGGCGGGCAAAGCTGATTGAAGCGATGGGATTGGTTGAGGCGGCAATCGACTTTTCAGATGAAGCAGACGTTGCTGAGGGCGCGGTTGGTCAGGCCGAGGAAAGGGTGCGTGAGCTTGGCGACGAGATTGGCAGTCACCTCAATGACGATCATCGTGGTGAGATCCTGCGTGACGGATTCCAAGTGGTGCTGGCCGGTGCACCCAATGTGGGTAAGTCGAGCCTTCTGAACGTATTGGCGCGACGGGATGTGGCGATTGTTTCCTCAGAGGCCGGTACGACCCGGGACGTCATCGAAGTGCGTCTCGATCTGGAGGGATTGCCGGTTGTCGTTTCGGATACGGCTGGATTGCGCGAGGCATCTGGAGATGTTGAACGTGAAGGAATGCGTAGGACACTAGCGCGGGCACAGGATGCGGACTTGGTGATACGGGTGGTGGATGGTTCCGTAGGTCCAGCGGGGGTGGATATACCCGCAGTGGGTTCCTCCGGTGAACAGATTGTTCTCGTCAATAAATGCGATCTCATTGGTGAAGCCGGCGGCAATGATGCCGTCGGTGACATTCGCGTGTCGGCCAAGACGGGTGAAGGTATTGCCGAGCTGATCAGAAGTATTGCGCTGGTGGCGCGGTTGAAAACCGGGACAAGGGAAGACACCGTGATCACTCGCTCACGGCATCGATCGCAGCTGGCAAGTTGTCATCAGTATCTATTGGCATTCCTCGGTAAGACTTCAGATGTCGAATTGCGGGCGGAAGATCTGCGGTTGGCAGCAGACGCGCTGGGTCGTATCTCCGGACGTATCGATCCCGAGGACGTACTGGATGAGGTGTTCGGCCGTTTCTGTATTGGTAAGTAACGGAGTGATCTGTTTTCTTGTGTTTCACGTGAATCAATTTCGCGGAGTTTATTCAAGGGGATTGAAATACCTAGACGGAGCCTGATGTTTCACGTGAATCATTCGTCAATAGGTTGTGTTAACACGCTTGTGGATAGGTGCTCGGTGCGTTCTCGGCGGTCTCCCAGCTTCCATCTAAACCGGCCAAGCTCTAAAGACTGAGCCATGAAAACGAGATTTGATGTCATCGTTGTTGGGGGCGGACACGCCGGCTCTGAGGCCGCGGCTGCTGCCGCGCGCCTAGGTGCGGATACCGCACTTGTCACGCACCGGTTCGACACCATCGGCGAGATGTCGTGCAATCCTGCCATTGGCGGTCTCGGCAAGGGCCATCTAGTGCGAGAAATCGATGCGTTTGATGGCTTGATGGGCCGAGTTGCGGATCGGGCAGGTATTCAGTTCCGTCTTCTCAACCGCTCCAAAGGACCTGCCGTGCAGGGTCCGCGGGCGCAGGCGGACCGGAAGCTCTACCGCGAGGCGATGCAGGCGGAGATCCAAGCAATCCCGAACCTGGTCGTCATCGAGGGTGGGGTGGAGGATGTTATTGTTGAGGGAGATTGCGTTGCAGGTGTCGTTACTGGCGATGGAAGCCTCCTGCATGCCGGTGCGGTCGTTCTAACTACCGGTACATTCCTCAACGGACTGATCCACATGGGGGATGAGCGGATTCCTGCCGGGCGAGCAGGTGAAGCGCCCGCCCGTAAGTTGTCGGAGCGACTTTACGGTCTCGGGCTTCAGATGGGCCGGCTCAAAACCGGTACCCCGGCACGACTCGTGTCGGGCTCTATCGACTGGGCGTGCTTGGAGATGCAGCCAGCCGACGACCCGCCGGTGCCGTTCTCGTTCCTAACCGAGCGGATTACGACGCCACAGATCGCCTGCGGTATCACCAAGACGACGCCGGAGACGCATGAAATCATCCGGGCGAACTTGTCTCGGGCGCCGATGTATTCGGGTGCAATCCAGAGTGTAGGGCCACGCTATTGCCCATCGATCGAAGACAAGGTTGTGCGGTTCGCCGACCGGTCCTCGCATCAGGTGTTTCTGGAGCCGGAAGGCCTTGATGATGATCTCGTTTATCCGAATGGCGTTTCGACATCGCTGCCGGCAGAGGTTCAGACGGCTTTTCTGCGGACCATGCCAGGCCTCGAACGGGTCGAGATCCGGCGTCCTGGTTATGCGATCGAGTACGACTATGTCGATCCGCGCTCACTGAAGCCGACGCTCGAAGTCAAAAAGGTCTCAGGCGTGTTCTTGGCTGGTCAGATCAATGGCACGACTGGATATGAAGAGGCTGGTGCTCAGGGTCTCATCGCGGGCCTCAACGCGGCGTTGCTGGCGGCTGGTGGAGGACGCGATGTCGTTGTTTCGAGAGCCGACGGCTATTTGGGTGTGATGATCGATGATCTGGTGACGCGCGGAGTATCCGAGCCCTACCGGATGTTCACTTCACGGGCGGAATTCCGGTTGAAGCTACGCGCGGATAATGCCGATCAACGGCTAACCCCGCTGGGTGTATCGATCGGCTGCGTCGGTGATGGACGAAGGCATTTGTTCGAAGCCAAAATGGCGGCGTTGCGTGACGGGAAGGAATTGCTTGAGCGGTTGTCGCTAACGCCGAATGAGGCGGAACGCTACGACATCCGGCTCAATAAGGACGGGCGGCGGCGCTCGGCGTTTGATTTATTGTCGCTCGCCGAGATCTCAATCGAACAGTTGCAGCGGATTTGGCCGGAACTCTCGCAGCTCGACGCTGTAATCGCGGGACAGCTTTCCGTCGATGCGCGCTACTTTGCCTACGTGCGCCGGCAAGAAGAGGAGGTTGCGGCGTTGCGGCGGGACACTGCGATCGTGATTCCGGAGGATTTCGATTACGCCTCCATTTCCAGCCTGTCGAACGAGTTGCATCAGAAGCTGGAACAATACCGTCCCCATACCCTGGCGCAGGCACAACGGATCGACGGCATGACGCCGGCGGCGATGATGCTGCTGGCGGCGTACTTGAAGAAGCTGACGTTCAAGGCGTCGGCCTGATTGATGGTCCAGGACACCAGAGGGATGAGGATTGCAGGGCCGGAAGACTTCCAGGCTCAATTTCGGGTGTCCGCGGAGACGCTTGAACGGCTCGTCGTCTACGAGGAGCTCCTGCGGCGCTGGCAAAAAAAGATCAACCTGGTGGCGCCGAGTACGCTGGATGACATCTGGCATCGGCATTTTGCAGATAGCGCGCAGTTATTCCGACTTGCTCCCGAAGGTGCCCGTCAATGGGTAGATCTTGGTACGGGCGGCGGTTTTCCAGGGATGGTGCTGGCGATCCTCCGAGCTGGCCGGAACGATCCAGAAACCGGTAAACCGCATGTGCTCATCGAGAGTGACAGCCGAAAAGCAGCTTTCCTTGGGGAAATCTCTCGAAAGACTTCCGTGCCTGTGGACATTGCTGACACGCGAATCGAGTTATCGTCGACTCAGGGTAGATACACATCTGTGGATGTGTTGACGGCACGTGCATTGGCGCCGCTCGATCGGCTCATCGGTTTGACTGTTCCTTTTTTCGGTCCCGGCACGGTTGCGTTGTTTTTGAAGGGTCAGGACGTTCAACAGGAAATAGAGACCGCGAGTCGGAGGTGGCGTTTCAGATATGAGCTGGTCGATAGCCTAACGGAGCAACAATCGCGCATTGTGGTTGTGACCGGGCCGGAGGCCAAGAGCGAAGGAACATAGCCGTGACAGGCGCAAATTCTGCCAGTAAACGCCCGCGTGTCCTCGCCATCGCAAACCAGAAGGGCGGGGTCGGTAAGACCACGACAGCCATCAATCTTTCGACTGCACTGGTTGCCGTAGGTGAGCGCGTTCTTGTGGTGGACCTGGATTCCCAGGGGAACGCTTCAACGGGCCTCGGCATCGAACCGGCGGATCGTGCATATACATCTTATGATGTAATGGTCGGTAAGGTCAGTCTCGCCAAGGCAGCGCTAAAGACAGCCGTACCCGGGCTTGATCTGGTAGCGGCGAACGTTGATCTGGTGGGGCTGGAAGCCGAAATCTTTCATGAAGCGGATCGGCCGTTCCGGCTTCGGGACGCCGTGGCTGAGCTTATTCAATACTGTCAGGGGCTGCCGGAGGATGAATCCTATTCCTACCTTCTGATCGACTGCCCACCTTCGGTGAACACGCTCACGCTTAACGCGATGACGGCGGCGCATGCAGTTCTGGTGCCCGTGCAATGCGAGTTCTTCGCACTTGAAGGGATCTCGCAGTTCAAGGAGACGATCGACCAGATACGGGGGACTTTGAACCCGGTGCTGGAGATCCAGGGTGTTGTGTTGACGATGCATGATGCGCGGACCTCGCTGTCGAAGGAGGTCGCGGAGAACGTGCGCGAATTCTTCGGGCCGAAGGTCTACAACACCGTTATTCCGCGAAACACACGGGTTGCTGAGGCTCCCTCCCATGGCAAACCGCTCTTGCTATACGATTATGAATGTGCGGGCAGTCAGGCTTACATCCGCCTGGCGACGGAGATCATTGAGCGTGAACGGCAATTCAAGGCCGCCTGATCGATGACGATGGGGCACCAGTCTTGGCCCTGTTTGCGGAGATAGCGGCATCACAGGAGAGGTCTCTGGCAGTCCGGTTAGTGGCCAGAGGCCGATGCATTTGAGAGGGTGGCGCGGCATGAACACGCCGGCGAGGAAGAACAGATTGGGTCGGGGGCTTGCATCATTGATCGGTGGAAACGGGAATAGCAACGTTGAACCACTTCCCGTTGCTGCAAAGCGAGCTGCGGATGCTGGCGATGCCGGCGGAAAGTCCGGTGGAACAGCTATTGACGCCAGGTCCGGGGATCGCCTGGAGGGCGAACATAAGCTCATCGCGATCGACAAGATCAAGCCGAGCAGTCTTAATCCGCGGCGCGATTTTCAAGATGATGAACTTGCTGAACTAGCCGAATCAATCGGCTCCAAAGGACTGGTGCAGCCAATCCTCGTGAGACCCGATGCGGTTGCAGGAGGCTACTTTGAGATTGTCGCTGGGGAACGCCGCTGGCGGGCAAGCGGCAAGGCGGGTCTGCATCGGATCCCTTGCGTTGTGCGAGATCTCACTGACAAAGAAGTGCTGGAGCTTGCTATCATTGAGAATGTCCAGCGCTCCGATCTCAACGCGATCGAGGAAGCTGCTGGTTACCGCGAGCTGATCGAGCGGTTCCATTATTCGCAGGAGCAGATTTCCGAGATCATCGGCAAGAGCCGCAGCCACGTCGCCAATACACTGCGCTTGCTGAGGTTGCCGGACGCCGTTCAGGCGTTAGTGCAGATGGGCAAACTGACGGCCGGTCACGCGCGGGCACTCATAGGGCGGGAGGATGCCGTCAATCTTGCCGAGAGGATTATTGCCGACGACCTTAATGTGCGTGCGGTCGAGGCGCTGGTGCAAGGTGGTGGAGGAACCGCCGGGAAGGTGCGCAAGACGCGGGAAAAGGACGCCGATACAAAGGCGTTCGAAAAGGAGCTCACGGAAGCCTTGGGCCTGAAGATCGAGATAAAACGCGGCTCCGGCGAAAGCGGAACGCTAACGATCAAGTATGGCAACTTTGATCAGCTCGAATACATCCGTATGAGACTGACGGGCTCCTATAACTGAGCCTACTTTCCTGCTACCAATCTGTGCTTATCCATTTGTTGGTCGCATCTGCTTGACGATCTGGATGGGGCCTGCTCGATTAGGTTTACGAAGTTTGCAGCACAGAGAAACTTATGAATGACGCGGTCTTGATGCGGCTTGCCACGACGATCCGGGAGCGACGTGCTGCCGGTGCAGACAAATCCTATACGCGGCAATTACTCGATGGCGGACCCAAGCGTTGCGCCAAGAAGCTGGGTGAGGAGGCTACCGAGACCGTGATCGCGGCGTTGAGCGAGGACGACGAAGCGTTTCGGGGAGAAGCCGCCGATCTCATCTACCATCTCCTGGTGTTGTTGGAATCGCGCGACATCGACATCGCTGAAGTTTTAGCTGTTCTCCAGGGCCGGACTGGGATGTCTGGTCTGCAGGAGAAGGCAAGCCGTCGAGAGACGGCGAGCCGGACATAAGCCAGTGGCAGAGTCCGATATCATCCCCCCCAGGTTGGAGTTTTCTCCGTATCAGTTCTTCAGCCGGGAGGAGTGGGCCAACCTGAGAGCCGATACGCCGATGACCCTGGTGCCGCGGGAGCTCGATGAGCTGTCCGGTCTGATTGAATCGCTGTCGGTGACGGAAGTTGAGACCATCTACCTCCCTCTGTCGCGGCTTCTCAATCTCTACGTGGCCGCCGCGCAGGAACTGCATGCGGTGACTTCTAAATTCTTAGGACAGAAGGAACGCAAGGTTCCTTTTATTATTGGTGTTGCTGGATCGGTCGCAATCGGCAAGAGCACGACGGCGCGTGTTCTGCAAGCTCTGCTCGCACGCTGGCCGGATCACCCCCGTGTCGACCTAATTACGACAGACGGCTTCCTGTTTCCTAACAGCGAGCTGGAAGAGCGCGGGTTGATGGATCGCAAAGGGTTCCCGGAGAGTTTTGATTCGATCAAACTCCGGAACTTTCTCGTCGGAGTGAAATCCGGGCGTCAGCGCGTTGTGGCGCCTGTCTATTCGCACTTTCATTACGACATTCTGTCCGACAAGGATGTTGCCATAGAACGGCCGGATATCCTGATCGTTGAAGGTCTCAATGTGCTTCAGCCCGCGCGCTTGCCGAAGGACGGAAAAGCTATTCCGTTCATTTCCGATTTCTTCGATTTCTCGATCTATCTGGATGCCGATCTGGACCTCATCGAGCATTGGTATGTTGAACGCTTCATGCGGCTTCGCAAAACGGCGTTCCGTGATCCCGCGGCCTATTTCCACCAGTATGCGTTGTTGAGCGATGAGGCCGCCCGGGCAAAGGGACAACAGATCTGGCGTGACATCAACCGCAAGAACCTGGAAGAGAATATCCTGCCAACCAAGCAGCGGGCGAGACTGATCCTCCGGAAGTCGGCAAGCCATAGGATTGAACGGGTGGCACTCAGGAAGCTCTAGAGTCGGTTCGACCCAAGCTAAATCGCCATCCCTTTTCGGGCGCTCTCGACGCTTTTTTAAGGGGAGAGCCATCGTCCTGCTGGCGAGGATGCACAAAAGAAAAAAGCGGCCGCTGTTGGGGGAGCGGCCGCTTTTTTGTGCGCATTTGTATATTTGAGGGAATGTCTAGTTGTTTACGTATAGGCGAGTGGCATAGCGCGTTGGGGCCCAGAGAAACCCAGCATGGCTTGGGAGAAAGCAAGTTGATAGCGTAAGG
>Ga0316190_10002679_pt1 | contig 12918 bp, 10 predicted proteins | sample Eddworburrow2_MG_FD_204929 | JGI IMG/M metagenome (GOLD analysis project Ga0316190, IMG submission 204929) | Coastal sediment microbial communities from Maine, United States - Eddy worm burrow 2 | ecosystem: Environmental > Aquatic > Marine > Coastal > Sediment | place: USA: Maine | collected... | reverse complement strand
TTAATTAAATAATACGTTTGGGTTTTTCTTTAATCTATATCTTAGAAGTATTAATATTCAACAATTAATCAATTAGATATGCAAATACATTGAAGTAAAGTGAGATTATTTGGCATGTTTTAGTAACGTTGGCATGACTATTGCGTGTTACATCGGCAACACACATTGTGTTTTTTAGTAAATCATTTTCAAGGAGCACTACATGAAAAACGTACAAAAAGGTTTTACCCTGATCGAACTGATGATCGTTATCGCGATTATTGGTATTTTGGCCGCTGTTGCATTGCCTGCCTACCAGGACTACACCATCCGCGCACGCGTATCCGAGGCATTGCTTGCTGGCTCTTCGGCACGTACAGCGGTATCCGAAACCTATGCAAATGCTGGCACGATGTTGGCTAGTGCTTCTTCTATGGGCGTTCAGAGCCAAGCTACAAACGTAGTTGCATCAGTGGGTTGGCTGCAGACTTCTGCCGATGGTGGCGATGTTGTCGTGACTACTTCAGCTGCTACAAACCTTGGAGCTGCTGCAGGTAAAACGCTAGTTTTGAGAGCATTAGGAAATTCTGCTACCGGCCTTGTTATTTGGACATGCGGTAAGGGTACGATTGATTCGAAATACCTGCCGGGTTCATGCAAGGACTTCTAATCAAAAGTTTTACTTGACCAAAACCCCCGGCATCCCCGGGGGTTTTCTTTTTATCAGGGAGAATTGTCTTGAGCTTCAATCACCGAATTATGAGTACTTCTGCTGCATGGCTCATCATTTTGGGGTTTGTACTCGTGATTATGGCCCCCGGATTGAAAGGCGAGTTCTATTTTGATGATAATCCCAACATCGTCAACAATGACGCAGTTCACATAGAAGAACTGACGGTATCTTCTCTAGCAAACAGCATTAAAGGGCCGTCCGCAGGGCCACTTGGGCGTCCTGTGAGTGTATTGAGTTTTGCGTTAACGCACTATTTCTTCGGATTAGATCCATTTGCTTTCAAGGCAATCAATCTTGCCATTCATTGTGTAAATAGCTTGTTGGTAGTTTGGTTGGTAGCTCTGCTATTACAGGTGATTGGGGTTCAAATTACTGAAACCGTCAGGCGTTGGCTGCCCATATGGGTGGCAGCAATCTGGCTTGTTCACCCCATCAATATTGTCCCCGTGTTTCTGGCTGTGCAGCGGATGACCCTGTTGTCAGGGATGTTTGTGTTGCTTGCACTCATCTGCCATTTGAAGGCGCAGTTAATACCGAAAGAAAAAATGGCATTCTGGATATGGCTTGCCTCCAGCTGGTTGTTGTTCTGGCCGCTTTCAATTTTGAGCAAGGAAACGGGCTTACTATTCCCGCTATACCTCTTGGCGATTAACGTATTTTCACGTTCGGACTTTACAGAGCAAAAGATAAAAAAATTCAGAGTGGTCATAGTTTCAGCCATTATTTTGTTAATGATAGCAATAGCTATGCAGTCATTTCTCGGATGGGGTTGGCTTGAAGCGGGATACAGTATGCGGCCTTTTACGATGATAGAGCGACTGTTGACCGAGGCGAGGGTGTTGTGGTTCTACACTGCCCAGATTGTTATCCCTAATTACAGTGCCTTCGGAATATATCTTGATGATTTCGAACTGTCGACAGGGTTATTCCATCCATGGAACACAATTGTTGCACTCGCTGGATGGTGTGTTGTAATTGTAGTTGTTTGGTTGTTTCGAATACGCTATCGGATATTAAGTTTTGCGGTTGTATGGTTTCTTGTTGGACACAGCCTAGAATCCACTTTTTTACCGCTGGAGATTGCTCACGAATACAGGAATTATGTTCCTTCCATTGGCCTGATATTGGGTACTGGGTATATGGGAGTGGTAGCCCTACAACAATTGAAGTTGGATTACCGAAAACTGATGATCACCTTGATATTCACCATCTCCATACTGGTTCTTGCATTGTTTTCCTGGATGCGTGCAGATCAGCTCGGAAATTCATTAGTTGGTTCCCAGATTGAGGCCGCACGTCATCCACTGTCTGCGCGGGCGAACTATTCTGCCGCTTTAGCTTTAGTTAAGAACGGTTACGGAGATTCCGGTGATCCAATAGGCGGGCAGCAGGTTAAATATTATTTTCAACAGGCTGGAGCGGCAGATTCGACTTTTAAAATAGGCTACTTGGGCTTGATTGTTTGGGTTTGCGCTTCTGGAAGGGAAGTGGAAAAGCTATGGGTAGATGAACTTGCCTCTCGTCTTGAACAAACTGCTTTGTCGCCACGCGATCGCGGTATTCCTTCAAACCTGCTCAAGTCCTTGCTCGGCATGCCAAAATGCCTAGATCGAGAAGATGCCATTCGGCTGTTTGTTGCTGGTGCAAATAACCCAGTAGCGAAACGCACTTTAAAGGCAAATTTTTTAGAGGCTGCATCCGACTACGAATTGTTGGTGTCGGTTGACCCGCAATCAGCCAAGGATTACCTAGTGAAGTCACTAGAGCTTACGCCACACAACACAGCACTACGAAAAAAACTAAAAAGCTTTGAGCCAATATTTCCTTCTTCTGCGCGATAATGGGTGAAGTTATTTGGATATTAAAATGAAAAAGCCTAATCAAGCACTATCTAAAGTTAGTGTTAAGCATGATTCGCTTAGCCTGATACTTCCTGCACGAAACGAGGGGAAAAGTTTACGCTGTTTATTGCCAGAGATCCTGGCAATCCTGCCGAATGCTGAAATCATTGTTGTCGATGACGGATCGGGAGATGATACCCTGAAGGTGTGCGCAGAATATCAGGTGAAAATTGTCAGTCACCCTTATCCGAAAGGAAATGGTGCGGCGATCAAGTCCGGCGCGCGTGCTGCGAATGGTGATGTGCTGCTTTTTATGGATGCAGATGGGCAGCACAAACCGGAAGATATTCCTGAATTACTGGAAAAATATTCTGAAGGCTATGACATGGTAGTCGGAGCACGTCAGTCTGGTTCCCATGCAGGCGCGCACCGCGCAGTCGCTAATGACTTTTTTAGCCGCTTTGCATCCTGGATGGTTCAGCAACTGGTTGAAGATCTGACTTCCGGATTTCGTGTAGTGAAGGCAAATAAATTCCGAAAATTTCTGTATTTGTTGCCCAACGGATTTTCTTACCCAACAACGATAACTATGAGTTTCTTCAGGGCTGGTTTCAGTGTGGCATATGTCCCTATTCATACTCCACGACGCACAGCTGGTAATAGCCATATTCGTCCGGTTCGGGATGGAATAAGGTTTTTGTTGATAATTATCAAGGTTGGTACGCTATTCTCCCCGCTTAAACTATTTCTGCCAGTCAGCGCCGGATTCTTCCTGACCGGGCTGAGTTACTATCTTTTTACCTATATTACAGCTGGAAGGTTCACAAACATGAGCGCACTGCTGTTTATATCAGCCATCCTGACATTTTTGATAGGGATCGTTTCAGAGCAGGTTTCAGCGTTGCACTACAAGGATATAGATCTTTCCGATAACGAGGATAACTAGTTTGAAGGTGCTAATGGTCAGCACTTCTTATCCTGAAGATGCGGAGGACTGGCGAGGACGTTTCATTTCTGACCTGGTTGTGGCACTAGCAAGAAAAAAAGAGGTTGACCTTGGGATTTGGGCTCCAACCGGCGACTTACCAGATAATGTTATGGCTGCGACAACACCAAACGATGTTCGCTGGCTGAAGCGTCTTTCTCAGCTGGGTGGTATCGCAAATGTATTGAAAAATCATCCAGTATCATCACTATTTGTTGTAATCCAATTGTTGACACGACTTGCCCGAAGTTACAGGAACTTGCCAGTCGATATTTGCCACGTAAACTGGTTGCAAAATGCCTTGCCGCTGTGGGGAACCAGTACTCCAGCCTTGATTTCTGTGTTGGGCAGCGATTATAGGCTGTTGAGATTTCCTGGTATGACATCCATTTTACGTTCAATATTTCGTCAACGTCGTGTCATTCTGGCACCTAATGCCGAATGGATGCGGCCTGAGTTGGAACGGCTGTTTGGTGATTTAGCTGAAATTTATCCAATAGAATTTGGTGTTGATGAAGCTTGGTTTTCAATCGAGCGTCAACCTGCAGATGGTATGCAAAATTGGTTGGCGGTTTCCCGACTAACAAAGAATAAAATTGGCGACCTGTTTGATTGGGGAGAAGGGTTATTTGGAGAAGATAGACACCTTCATTTATTTGGCCCCCTGCAGGAAAAACTTGTGGTTCCTCAATGGGTGCATTACCACGGCGCGACTAATCCTGCCCAGTTGATGCAAACATGGTTTCCTCAAGCCACCGGTTTGATTACCTTGAGTCGCCATGATGAAGGTAAACCGCAGGTAATGCTGGAGGCAATGGCCGCTGGTCTGCCGGTAATTGCCTCTGATCTTCCTGCGCATCGAGATATTGTTCAGCATATGGGAAATGGCTGGCTGGCCGTCTCTCCTGATAGCCTGAAGCATGGGTTAGACTGGCTTGAAGAGAAAAATAATAACAAGAAAGTAGGGGAGTGTGCACGTGATTGGGTCAAAGCTTCGATAGGTACATGGGATGATTGTGCTGACCGTTATGTCACTGCCTATCTGAAATTGTTGGAACTGGCATTGGAGTCATGAAATTGAAAAGAGATACATTTGATGCCGGCTGAATCAAAAATAAACCCAGAACCAAAGGTTTCGGTTTGTATCGCAAATTACAACGGACTTGGCTATATAGACGAGTGCATCAACTCAGTTCGCAGTCAGGATTGCAGTTTTCCGCTGGAGATTATTGTGCATGACGATGCATCGCAGGATGGTTCAGTAGATCACATACGAACGAGCCATCCAGATGTTTGCCTGATCGAGAGCATAACCAATGTTGGTTTTTGCGTTGCTAATAACCGCATGGCATTAGTGGCAAAGGGAAAATATCTGCTGTTACTCAATAATGATGCCACACTGTTCCCGGATGCATTGCGAATGATGTATCAAGAGGCAGAACAAATCATATGTCCCACAATTTTGAGCCTGCCACAATACGATTTCGATAGTGGTGAGCTTGTAGATCATGGTTGCCGACTTGATCCGTTCTTCAATCCGGTTCCAAATATGAGCCTGACGAGGCAAAATGTGGCGATGGTGATAGGTGCCTGTATGTGGATGCCAAAGAGTTTGTGGGCAACTCTGGGTGGTTTTCCAGAATGGTTCGGTTCCATTGCTGAGGATATGTACATTTGCTGTCTAGCACGCCTTGAAGGCTATCAGGTTCAGGTAATCGGATCTTCTGGATACAGACATAGGTCAGGTATGAGCTTTGGTGGTGGCAAGATACCAACGAAAGGGTATTGGGTGAGTACTATTCGCAGAAGAGTTTTGTCAGAGCGGAACAAGAGCTTTGTGTTGATTTTGACCTGTCCTGCACCAATATTCCAAATTTTACTTTTCCTGCACTTGATAGCACTAATTTTTGAAGGGGCACTTATTTCGATAGCGAAATATGACCTAAAGCTGTGGAATGATATATATCTCGCTTGTCTAGTTGCGATATGGAGAAGGCGAGGAGAACTGAAAGCGGAGCGAAAAATAATTCAGGGGAATCGTCGTTGCACAGTGCTTGAGTTTTTTTCAATGTTTGGCTGGCTTCCACACAAGTTGAGGATGCTGTGGCGCTTTGGGTTACCAATTATTCAGTGAAATTTTGACCATTAAGTACCAATTTTCCTTGTTGGTCTGGCTTGTTTGTCTTTCAATACATACTCCAAGGGGATAAACGCCAAGAATTTATTACTTATAAGTAATTAAGCTGAATTACGTAACTATTTATCCCTATTAGTCTTTGCATTTGGCGACGCAAAAGGAATCATATAATGTTGAAACGAATCATACGGACATTACGCACTCTGGGCAGTATTGCGACTAAACCTCAGCAGTTGAGTATCCGCAAGGCTTTCCCGGATGGACATTTTTATTCGCCCATATTTGATACCACTTTACTTGAAAAGGAGGTTGAGAGGATTTGGCCAGTTGATCCAGAGGTAAATGGAATAGACTTTAACGAGGATGAGCAATTACGTTGGATAACAGAAATACTCCCAAAGCATTTGCCGTTCTTTGATTACCCGGAAACCGTGAATCAACTTGACGCAGCCGATACTTTTTATCAATGCAATACCCAGTTTGGGGGTCTGGATGCCCGTATGCTATTTGCTTTTCTACGTGAAACCAGTCCCAGACGATTGATTGAAGTTGGTTCCGGTTTTTCTTCATTACTTACGGCAGACGTGAATCAACGATTTTTAGAAGGTTGCATGGACTTTACATGCATAGAGCCTTATCCTAGGAATTTTCTCCGCAATAGTGTGTCTGGAATTTCTCGCCTTTTGGAATCAAGGGTTCAGGATGTTCCTTTAGAGACTTTTGATGTGTTAGACGAAGGAGATGTGTTGTTTATAGACTCATCCCACGTGGTAAAAACTGGAAGCGATGTTAATTATCTTTTTCTACAAGTTTTGCCACGCCTAAAGTCGGGCGTGGTGATTCACATACACGATATATTTCTGCCACAGGATTACCCTAAGAAATGGGTTCTGGGAGAGGGAAGGGGTTGGAGCGAACAATATCTTGTTCACGCATTACTTATGTATTCATCAGGCTTCAAAGTACTATTCGGTTCAGCTTATTGCCAAATCCGACTACGAAGTGAAATGATGCAGGCATTAAATGGTCGGAATTGGGGTGGAGGTAGTTTGTGGTTGCGAAAAGTACAATAAAGTGGAATGCCGTAATTTAAAATTTTCTTCGTTAAATATAAATAAAGGAGTTAAACAATTGCAACTATCTGGAAGGTGTTTACTTAATTCTTCAAACTAATAAGATAAGAAGAAATTGCTAATGACAACACTGGAAATTAGTGGTGGCATCGGCAAGATCAAGACATAGAATACGAGTCCGATGTCAACATTTTGGAAATTTCAAATGATTTGCGATTCAGTTATTCGATAAATGTTAAACGCAGTTTGTTGATTTTCGTTTATTCTTGTATTGGAAGATAAGTAAATATGTGATCTTGAGAAGCAGACATGAATGATAAAAAAGATAAACGAATCGTAATTTTTCATTACCATATTTTCAAAAATGCTGGTTCGACTATTGATAATATGCTCAAGAATAACTTTGGATCATCATGGGTAACTTATGATGGCGAGCAAGCGCATTCAAGGTTGTCGTCACATGAGATTGAGAATTTTATCAGCAACAACCCTAAATGCAGGGCAATCTCAAGTCATAATGCAATATTGCCAATCCCGAAGATTAACGATATATATATCGCGCCGATAATTTTCTTACGACATCCTTTAGATCGCGTACGATCAATATATGATTTTGAACGTCATCAAGGGTTGACTGCTGGACCAGTTAGCAGAGGTGCAGATCATGCATCAAAACTAAGTTTTAAAGACTATATACGTTGGCGACTTGATTTCACAACAAATGGTGTGACTCACAACCACCATACCGCATGGTTATTACATCATCCACGCTATAATCGTCATAAAATCCAGCAGCATGATTATGAGCAAGCCCTAAAGAACCTAAAGAACCTTCCATATTTTGGCCTTGTCGAGCAGTTTGAGGAGAGTCTTTTCGTTCTATCTGCTTTTTTGAAGGAATTGAAGATTGAAATAAAACTAGACTATAAAGTGAAGAATAGTAGTAAGCATTATGGAAAATCACTTGATGAAAGGCTAGAAGAACTTCGCCTTTCATTGGATAAGGAAACATGGGATGAAATCGAATCAAGAAATAAATTGGATTTGCAGCTTTATGAGATTGCTAAAATAGAATTTCAAGGTCGGATTAAGTCTATTTTGCAGACTTGATTGCGCAGTAGTTTCTTGTCATAAAGATTGGTTACTTAATTTGATAAAGGCAAATCTTACCGTTATTTTGGATTGCAATTTAAGCAAAAAAGATTATAGGAGTCAAAAATAACGCTCTCGGACGATAATAAAGCAGTGGCGGACTTAAATTCAAAATTTACTAAAACGATTCTGGAGCATGACTGGGTTCGGTCAAATCATGCTTAGTCGATAGGCATATCACGCAACAAAATTTCCTGTGCAATTGTTCTGGAAAAGTTCTGTCTTACTGTTTGGGTCACCCTTTCGGCGGCAGTGTTCCATCTTTCGTAGTCGATGTAGGCCTTGATTACCTCATCGGCAAATGTAGATGCTTTATCGGCGATAAATAATGCCTTTTCTGCATCGCCAATACCTTCCGCACCGATCGAAGTGGTTATCGTTGGAACACCGTAGCGCATTGCCTCAACAATTTTCCCTTTTACTCCTGCACCATAGCGTAGCGGCGCGATAACCAGACGACGCTGGCGGTATTGTTGCTGCAATTCCTCATCAGATAATCTACCAGTGATTATCACGCCATTACTTTCTAGACCAATAATCTCCACTGGTGGATTAGAGCCCACTACAGTGAACTTGATGTTAGGTAGCTTAGTGCGAATAAGTGGGTAGATGTCCTGGACGAACCAACGAACGGCATCAACGTTGGGTGCATGCATGAAGCCGCCGACAAACAGTAAGCCATCCCGCTCAGCGAAACCAGGTATTTCTTCGCTGCCAAATTCTGTCTCGCTAAATAGGAACAAAGGGATTGATCGGACGGCACAATCTGGAAGATGTTCGCGTAATTCGTTTGCTTCGAAATCTGAAAAGAAATAACTTATATCGACGCGACGAATAATATCAGTTTCGATTTTCTTCCATTTTCGGGAAGCGGTGAGGTAGGCGTGCTGGCCATTTAATTGGTAGTGCCGCTCTTCCCGTAGGTAGTGAAGGTCATGTCCAGAATAGAGCAGCTTTGCATGTGTGTTGGATTTGATGTAGTTCAGGTATTTGAGGGTAATGTGTGGGCGACTCAGGTAGATATAGTCAAAGTGTCGACTATGATAGGCAATCCACTTCTTCCAGTTTCGCTGGTACCAAGGTCCGTATAGAACCTCTATTCCCATCTGCTGGAGCGCAGCAGTGTAAGGTTGGTGGTCGACAAAATTATCCCCCAAAAATTTGATGTTGTAGCCCATTGCTACCATTAACTGTAAGTATTCAAAAGTGGACTTTGAACCCGCATCTTGATCGTACATAGGGACGTAGTGGTCGATAAATAACAGGGTTTTTTTCCTGCTACTGCGATCCCGTGCCGTGAAAATATTTTCCACACCAATGCCTTGCTCGGCTACAAGTACATCCCGCCACTTGGCATAGAATTTTTCCTGATTCACTACTTGATAAGCCTTAGGGCCGGAATTGACATTCTTGCCGTGAGAGATTCCTTCTAGATGTACCACCAGAGAGAGCGGTTGATACATCACTTTGAAGCCGCGTCTGCGGATTTCGAACGCGAGATCAGTATCTTCATAATATGCGGGAGCGTAACGTTCGTCGAAGCCACCAATTACATTCCACAGAGATTTTCGTACCATAATGGAAGCGCCAGAGATGTAATCAACTTCCTTCAGATAGTTGTATTCCGGACGTTCAGGAAAATCCATATGACCATAATTCCATCCGCTACCATCCTGCCAGATGATACCCCCTGCCTCCTGCAGTCGACCATCTGGGTAGAGCAGCTTTGAGCCTGCCATGCCGACGTTACCATCATGTTCCATTAGATCAACTAAGGGTGCCAGCCAACCTGGTTGTACATTAGTATCGTTGTTGAGGAAAACCAAATAGCGTCCTACTGCATGGCTTGAGGCGCGGTTACAGTTCCTCAGGAAACCGAGATTAATATTGTTGACGATAGACTTGATGTTGGATGCATTAAGATGGATGTTGCGTGTTTCGTCTGTGGAGTTGTCATCTGCAATGATCACCTCATAGGGGATGGTCCCTGAGTTTTCTAGTATTGAGACCAGACAGGCTCGGGTCGTTTCCCATTGGTTGAAAACTGGAATGATGATGGATACCATCGGACTTTCATGAAGAGGGAAGTCCAATCGGCCTGACTGGTCTGCTGCAGAATAAAGGACGAGCTTGAGCGGCTGGGGAGGAGCTAGTGCAAGTAGTCGTCTCACTCTGTCAATTATCACCGAATACCTTTGGGTTTGTACATAGAACCACAGTCGTCGTATGCGCTCGGATGTGACAAGTCTGAATAGATGAGTTGGATTGATGAGTAGTCGCAAGAAAGTTTTTAGCATATTAAGATAGTTCGGAATGCATGCGAAAAAGTGCAGCTAAGGTGGGTCGTGCAGACAACTATATTTATGAACACAAATTAATTGCCTTATAAGCAAATGGTATCGCACTAAATTCAAGCTTAACGATGATTCGCAAGGATATTTTCGTTGGCGGGTGGACTCATTCTAACGAAGTCCACTTGCAGAGCAATATTTATTCGGGATGCGATCCGGAAAACTACTTCCATATTTTTCGAATGGTATTCCAAGTCACCCTGAGGGGCGATGTAATACGCCAAGATAGTGTACTTTTGATACGCCCGATTTCTTTTTGAAGTGCAACATTTTCTGATTCGAAGCGGCTGTTCTGATTTTCAAGAATATGGATGTGTTTTTCTCTGAGATGCAATGGTTTCGACCAAGGGTTAACGAGATTGACGAATTTTTCAGCTTGGGTGCGTAGCCGGTCAAGTTCAACCGGGTCTGGGATTGGAGCTGAGAGTAGTATAAACCCTTGCTGAGCCATTTGACACGCCGGGTGGTCGGGTAGAGTGACGCAGCCGAGATGATGGTGCAGAGAAGAATCGAGGAAGGACTCGATGTTGTGTGCGGCATCTTCAGCGGAGACTGGCCAAGTGAAGTTGAGGGTTTGGCCGATGTTAGTCACAGTATCACGCCAGTCCGTCAGTAGATGCTCGTAGGCGACGAAAACTCGGTGTTGCTCTCGAGTCTGAAATTCTGCATCCAGCATGTAAGTTAGCCACAGCAAACAGGATGCCTCCTCGGCCAGATCATCACGTTTACGCAGGGATTGAGCCACTTCGGCCGGGTTCCGCAACGTGAGGATAAACAGGGGTTGGCAGGCCAGTTCACTTAATATTTCATGCCACATTGGGAGCAGGCGGCACGTGCGCGGGTCCTTGATGAGCCAAACGGGCAGGTTGCCAAAGTCGCGTCGCAGTATGCTGATGATCCGGTCACGCAATGGAGCGACAAGGGATGAATGCCACCATTGATCCGGCAGGGGGGATTCGTCATCCCAAGATGAGCCCAAGACATCTAGCAATTGGTCGTGAATGGAAACAATCTCCGCATGTTCCCAGAAGCCTTTGGGATTGATACCTTCCATTGCCGGCATGAGAGCGTCGCCAAGTTCGATGCCGAGCAGGCTCAGTACACCAGCCAATGCTGAAGTGCCGCTGCGGTGTATGCCAAGAACTACCAAGCTATGGATAGCTGAATCCATTTGAATAGTATTGCTGTCGAAACTTGCCACAGTGTTCACCATACTCCAGCTAAGGTTAATATTATTTGAAACGTTTTTGAGAGCCAGTCAATTTTCGGATAATTTTCAAAAGAAGCGAAATGATCGACTTGTTAGGCAGATTTGAATTGCTAGTCTTTGAACTTTTCGCGAGCGAGGACGATATCTTTGATATGGGTATTGCGCTATTTAATTTCATTGACACCCAAGTTTGACCGTTAGGGTGTGTACAGTCCAACTTAGAGCACACTAGGCCAGCGCGAGCAGCCAAGGTGCTGAAGAATTCAAACGTGTAGTGAACACATTCTGGATATACCCAGTCTTCACCTGAGTAATTGCACTCTCCTTCGACTATGGTGGCTGCAAATATGGCTTCTGGGGACATTATCTTGGCAGCTTCTTGAAGGCAATGTTCAATCTGGGTGATTGAGGCGTGCGAAAAAATGGACTGTGCAACGAGATAATCAAAATGCTGGTTAAAGACTCTCAGATTAAAATTTGATACGTTGCTAAAAGTGGGTTGTTTGATTCTGATCTGGTCAGCGCCCACTTCATTCTCTATGCCTTTTTCAATTAACCACTGAGCAGGCTCTATTCCATAATAGTGCCTTGGTAGTAGGTAAGGGATGAAAAGACGTCCTGCGCGTAGAGATCCACAGCCGATATCTAGTAAATAATGATCTTGACGCAAACCAAGAGATGTAAGTAGGTTAAATTGCATAGCTGCGATGAGGTCATATTTTTTCGGTGGCCCTACGTAGGCACGGTAATGTGAATCTCCAGGCTTGAGTTCTATACCGTTCTCGTTTGTTACTCTATCTGTTGAAGTTAATTGAGGTTTGTTCATTTTTGATTTAACGATTTTGTACTCGATTTGATGAGCTGGCCTAGCAAGTAAAAAATGTGCCAGATTTCTGCAGCAATGCTCAGGGGGATTTAAGGTTATTGTACTCATTGAAGTTTGTGGATATCAATTGCGATTCTGAGAGTGGTCGATGACTTGACTGGTTCGTCACTATGCACGATGATTCTGGTAGTGGTCACAGACGCCAAAGTATAAAACCTGACGCTTCAATCGCAGCAGTACCATATGCTGATTTTACATCCACAAAGATTCCGCCTGATTTCAATTTTATAAACATATCAGCTTGAGACATGGTTAAATATTCTTTGTGAGGTACCGCTGCAACGATGGCATCTGCTTCAGGCAAGTTTCCCCACTCCACTAAAGTAATCCCATATTCTTGCAGTGCATCATCCGCATCAGCGATTGGGTCATGTACCGACACATTACATCCAAAATCCTCTAATTCTTTTACAAGATCAGCCACTTTTGAGTTTCGTAAGTCACTGCAGTTTTCCTTGAAAGTCAGACCTAAAACAATGATGTTTGCATTCTTGATAGGACTACCTGTTTGCAACAGTCGCTTGACTGTCTGCTGAGCAATGAATGCAGCCATGCTGTCATTGATTCTGCG
>Ga0316190_10002677_pt1 | contig 12926 bp, 13 predicted proteins | sample Eddworburrow2_MG_FD_204929 | JGI IMG/M metagenome (GOLD analysis project Ga0316190, IMG submission 204929) | Coastal sediment microbial communities from Maine, United States - Eddy worm burrow 2 | ecosystem: Environmental > Aquatic > Marine > Coastal > Sediment | place: USA: Maine | collected... | reverse complement strand
TTTTTTCTCACGAAGGTAAGCACACCCAGCGCAAATGCAGTATCTGTTGCCATTGGGATGCCCCAACCAATCTGTGAATCCAGTGACCAATTGAACAAGGAATAAATCACAGCCGGACAAACCATTCCACCTATGGCACAAAAGATCAGCATGCGTCGATTCTCTCGTCGGGCGAGATCTCCTGCGAGCACTTCACGCTTGATTTCAAGGCCAAGCAAGAAGAAAAATATCACCATTAAGCCATCATTAATAATGTGTTTAAGTGAAGCTCTCAGCTCAAAATCACCCAAAAATATCCCAATCGGTGTGTGAACCAAATTCAAGTAGGTAGAAGAATAAACGGAGTTTGCCCACCATAAGGCTATGAGTGTAGATAACAGAAGAAACAGGCTGGATGTTTTCTGTGCGCGAATGAAATTGGAAAAAGGATCGTGAATGTTTTCCAGACCACGCTGCAATACATTTTTAGAGTCGTTGGGCATCTTTATCAGCTGAATAGGCAATATAAATAGGGGTTGGCTTTATTATTAATTAACGCCAATAGTCGTGGCACTTCAACTGCATGAAGCAATTTGAATGCAACACATGCATTATTATTCACCTAAAGTATCATAAAAAAACAAACCAGTAATTTGGGGACAGATCACGCTTCCCTATTCTTTATCGACTTCTTGGATCTCTGCTCAAGAATGTATTTCGTCACCAATAAAATCATAGGGAACGAATGCCAGAACAAATCGAAAATATCGACTGGCTTACTCAAGTTTCCTTGTGACAACATGACTATCTTTTCAAGCAAATGTGGCTCAGGTTTAAATGGAAGTAGCGCCATCAGGACTGATGCGCCAATTAATACAAAATACGGAATTTCCTTTAACCAATTCATGTGTTTTTACTTTCAGTTATATTCAGAGGGAAAGTATGATCGCTTCCCTATAGTTCTACTCTTGTCCATGTAACGCAACATAACATGGATCATCAGAAGTAATCAGGACAGGGACAATTTTCGGTTAAAAGTAGTGTCCAAAATGGGTTGAAAGCGGAAGTTCCTAAGACTAAATCTTTCAGTCCGTTAAGGCCGGGGAGCAGTCGTTGGCACTATCCACTCACACCTGTCACATAGGCAGCAGTCAGGTCATGGCTGGGTGAATCGAACAATGATTGGCAGCGGCCGAACTCGATCAATTTTCCGACGCGTCCCGTCATCCAGAAGAACGCCGCGTAGTTGGCGACACGCCGTGCCTGCGCAAGGTTGTGGGTGACAATCACCACGGTGTAGCGATTACGCAAGCTGTGTATCAACTCTTCTACCACTACCGAGGCGATGGGGTCTAGTGCGCTGCAGGGTTCATCCATCAAAAGGATGGCGGGCTCCAACGCCAGCGCTCGTGCAATGCACAGGCGCTGTTGTTGCCCACCTGACAATGACAGCGCGGGTGTATCCAAGCGGTCACGCACTTCATCCCACAATCCGACATCCTGCAAGGCAGTTGTGACACGGGCTTCGAGTTCGCCGCGCTGTTTGACACCGTGTTCGCGCAACGGCATTTCGATGTTGCGTCTTATCGACAACGGGAAGGGGTTGGGTTTCTGAAAGATCATGCCGACCTTGCGGCGCAATGTCATCACGTCCAGTTGCGGGTCGCGCACATCAACACCGTCGATGTGTACCTTGCCCTGCATCTGGCTGCCCGGTATCAGGTCGGTGAGTCGATTCAGGCTGGAGAGCAGGCTGGTCTTGCCGCAGCCGGATGGGCCGATCAAGGCTGTGATGCACCCTTTGTTAATGTTCAGCGAGACATCTTCCAGTACGATCTTGCCCTGATAGGCAACACTCAGATTTTCCACTTCTATGTGCGGCACCGGTATACAACAGGCGGCGCCCTGCTCCATGTCGCCCAGGGTGTAAGGAACTGTTGATGTTTCACTTTGCGAAGTAGTATTTGAATTTATTTTCATGATGGGGTGATCCTTTGACTGAGGAAACGATTGGTCAAGCCGACGGCGATGCCGCTAATCACCATCAAGGTGATGATGAGTACCAGCGCGGAACCATAGGCTGACGCATCACCGCCGGTGACGTTCATCGACAGGTCGTAGATATGGACCGACAAAGCACGGCCGGAATCGGACAGCGATGTCGGCATCCTGTCCACATAGCCGCTGGTAAAAATCAGCGCGGCGGTTTCTGCCAATGCACGCCCGATGCTGAGCATCAGGCCCGCCGTGATCGCTGGGGAAGCAGCAGGCAGCAACACCTGCCACAACGCGGCGGTGTGACTTAGCCCGAGTGCCGCCGCACCGTGTCGCCATTCGTTAGTCACGGCTGACAAGCCTGACTCGGTGGTGCTGATAAACAGGGGCAGCATCATGCAGGCCAGCGTCAATCCACCCGACCAGATCGAGAAGCCCATCCCCAGCCAGATGCAGAACAACGCATTGCCGAACAGGCCGAAGACGATGGAAGGCACGCCAGCAAGTATGTTGAGGCTCATGCGTATCCCGTTTGCCAGCGCACCGTTGGTATATTCGCTCAGATAGACTGCCGTGGCCAAACCCAGCGGCAGAGTGGCCAGCAGCGCCACCGCCAGGATCAGCAAAGTCGAAACCAGTATTGGAGCGATGCCGCCTTCACGACCGGCGTTCTGAGGTACATCCAGCAGGAATGCCAAATTAAGTTTGCTGTAACCGTGCAGGATCAGGTCGCCCACTAACCAAGCGAACAGACCGACCACCAGCAGGGTTGCCAGCCATACAAGCAGGGTCAGCATGACATCGCTATAACGTGCGGGCTGCTTAAACATGGGCGAGTTCCTCGCGCCGACCAGCCAACCAGGACAACAGCGTGACGATCAACATCAACATCAGCCCGGTCGCGAACAGTGCCGCACGATGATCGCCGATGGCATAGGGCATTTCCAATGCGATATTGGCTGTCAGCACCCGCACGGAATCGAACACGCTGCCGGGTGTCTGCACCACGTTGCCCGCCACCATCAACACTGCCATGGTTTCGCCTAGCGCGCGCAAAGCGGCGAGTAAGGCACCGGTCATAATGCCGGCGCGGGCTTCCGGCAAGGCCACACCCAACACTATGCCTTTGCGGCTCAGCCCCAGTGCCGCTGCGCCCTGCAAGCTGGCGGGTGATACCGCTGCCAGGGCCGCTTCGCTGGTGAGGGCCACGGTTGGCAACACCATCAAGGCGAGAATCAATATCGCGGCCAGCAGGCTCGCACCCGGTGGCTCCCACTGCGCGATCAATGGCACCAGCACGGTCAGCCCCCACAAGCCATACACCACGGATGGGATACCGGCGAGCAGCATCATGACGCGACGCAGGGAACTGACCATCCAGCCGGGCGCATAGAAACGGCTGAATACCGCGCTCATCATACCCAATGGCAACGCAATCAGCAGTGCGCCCAAACTAGCGGCAAGGGTTGCCCATAACATCGGTAACAGATCGAATTGCCCTCTTTGCGGATACCAGCCCTCGCTATCAAAAAAACGTACCCAGCCACCGTCGACCAGCATACCCCAGGATTCTCGAATCAACAGCAGTATCACCAGTCCGAGTAAAACAGCCACCGCCATCGCAAGGCTGCCGGTCACCCGTGCCAAGGTGGCATCAGCGCGCAAGGGGGACGAAGTATTGTGTCGTGACCAGATCATCGACTGCCTGCGATTGTGCGAACGTTATAAATCTTAACGCCAATGCATTAGGCGCACCCTTGATCACCAAATTCAGTGGACGCAACAATGGGAAGCGGCCGGCACGCACAATGTCCACGGTGGCAGCGACACCATCCATCGCCAACAGCCTGATGGGTGTGCCGTGCGTCTGTTCATATTCCGCCGTGCCAATCGACACATAACCTATCGCGCCGACGCTACCCGCCACGGTCTTGATGCCTTGCTGATTGTCACCGATGACGACATGGGCGCGTATCTCGGGATTGTTCAGTTGGAAGTGGTGCAGGAATAATTCCAGCGTGGAGCGTCCCTCGGCCTTGTTGACCACGGTGATCTTTCTGTCCTCACCCCCCACTGCCTGCCAGTTGCTGATCTTACCGGTGTAAATTTCTCGGATCTGATCATCACTGAGCGTCTGAACCGGATTGTCTTGATGCAGGATGATGCCAATACCGTCCATCGCAATGCGATAACTAGTGAGATCGCTTTCCGTCGGCTTAAGGGCGCGTGATGCCATGCCGATGTCTGCCAAGCCGGTACGCGCATCATTCACGCCGCGCGTCGAACCGCCGCTTTGCACATCCACGCGGATACCCGGATTGCGTTGCTCGAACCGCTTTCCAATCTCCAATGCCAGAGGCGCAACCGTGCTGGAACCGGTAAGTACAAGTTTTTGCGTATCGGCAAAAGAGCTGCCTAGCGTCAGTACTGTGATGCAAAGGGTTGCAGCTATTTTAATGGTCAGTTTCATGTTCTTCACGTCCGCTTCAGTTAGCAACATGCACCGCTGGTGGCAACCGCAACCTCACCTTGGCCGAACGGCATATCGCTGCCGCAACCGGGGAAGATGCCATAGTGTGTCTTGAAATTTCCGATGAATTCGAAATGCGTTTTGAATCGCGTGTCATGCAGCATGCGCCAGGTATTGCCGCACACTGGAAACACTTTCCCCGTTTCGATATCGTGATGTGCATCCAGTACAAAACGATGCGCATGGTAGGGAAGGGTGCCGCGATAGATAACTGCCTGGCCGTAATTTTCACAGGCAGGTTCCAGCCCATCCAGTTTGAATAAGCGATAGGTCGCCGAAAAAAATTTGATGTTGCCGACCCGCTCTGCCAGTTTGGCGTCGGTTACTTCCAGAGGTTTGTCTTCCACCAGACGCACATCGGCAAATCCGTGGCGCTTACCGAGATTGACGAAATCATTCCAGTACAACGCACCCCCGAGGCATTCTCCATAAAGCACCGGATCATTGCGCACCGCATCCGGCACGCGACGATCCGCATAGACATCAGAGAAATAAAACTCGCCGCCTGGCTTGAGCAGACGATGCACCTCGCGCAACACGGCATCTTTGTCGGGTGACAGATTGATGACGCAATTCGACACGATGATGTCGAAGCTCCCGCTTTCCAAACCGAGTTCATCGAGCTTTTCGATATAGCCCTGTTTGAAGATCACGTTGTCGTAACCAAATGCCTGTGCGTGGTGGCTGCGGAAATTTTCCGCCACGGCGAGTTGCTCTTCAGTCATGTCCACGCCGACCACCTGGCCATTTTCACCCACCAGTTGTGCCAGCGCATAGACATCGCGCCCGGAACCACTTCCCAGGTCGAGGATGCGACAGCCTTCCAACAATGAAGGGCACACCAGACCGCAGCCGTAATAGCGCGACAACACTTCGGGATGTATCCTCTCCAGCAGTGGCTTGAGCCAGTCTGGCACCTGCGTTGCATCGCAACAGGCGGTTGTCTTCAGGTCGCCGGAGGTTTGTAGTTGTTTACCATAGTAGTCCTTGACAATTTCGTGCATGATTTAATCCTCATTTATTACTTAGAATTTTTGTGTTACTTATATTTTCGGCTGAAAACAGTCAGAGCCTCTTTCTACAAAATGAAAATCTGCAAAACCCGCATGCGCGTTTTCCCCAGTATTATCAGTATCCGATGCGACCGATAGTTGTATCAGTTGTGCTTTGTCTGAGGTGAACTCAGCGATGACATCCTGCAATACGTCATGGCGAGCAACAACCCACTTACCCACATTTGCGTCACCAGATTCGGCCACGATCATGCGGGTACGGTCTGTATAGGCATTCGGCTTTCGCGTGCCAACTGGGTAACGGTTATCCCAAACGTAGTTAATCGCGGCATCAGGAACGTCATCTCCATAAATGCTGCGTGCCAATTTTAGTTTTGCGCGTGTAAAAAATCCCAGCTCGGATGCCGGCATAGCAAAAGAGACATATACGCGTGCGGCATAATCGTCCCCATCCTTGGTCGCCATATCCGCCTTGACCAGGGGTGCATCCACACGCCAGTGCCAGCACATTACCGGCGTACGATTCAAATCCACTTCAACTGGACGTGCCAGCAGCGCCATACTGTTATCAGCACGCGCCTCGATAGCCATCACATCGTCCCAGCTGACAATTCGATACTCCGTTGGAGCAATCTTTTTGTTCAATTGCACAATTCGCCACGGCTCTGGAACCTGCTCTGCCGCTGCCGAAAAACGCTTCAGCCAGTTAACATCGGCGGCATATGCGCCACAGGGAATCATGCCCAACACAAAAAATATTACGTTACGCCACTGCATATACACCCCATTTTTTTGGTAAAAATTCCAAATCCTGCGGTTCGTCTACGTCACGCAACACCTCACCAACATGTAATGACCAACCGAATTTCCTGATGCGATCCAATGTCAGACTGGCGACATCATTGCTACTCCATGGCATATCAGAGAACAACAACGGGTTGTAGCGATTCAGCCCCAGTAAGGCGTAGCCGCCATCGGTGGTGCAATGAATGGCAGAATCATGCTCAAGTAAAGCTTGCGCAGCATTGCGCAATAAGGAGCCGGTCATTTCGACACAGTCTGTACCAATCAACAAGACAGACTCTCCATTAAGCGCCAAACGCGCTACCGAACGCGATAGCCGTTCCCCCAGATCGCCCTCACCCTGATCTGAAATTTCAATGCCTGTTGGTAACGTAACGCCCTGCCAGGCAGAATCCTGAATCGTTGGGGTGACACACAATTCGACTACTCCGATGTCGGCAGAAATTGCTTCATGCAAGGTGTCAATCAACATATTCCGCGCTAGCGCGGCTGCACCTTCCTGCCCCAATGCCGGAATCAACCGTGTCTTGGCAAATCCAGCCAGTGGCGCTTTGGCAAAAATGATGGTGCGCGTCGTCTTCATTGATATAACCTCGCCAAGTCAGACGCATCGGTACCGCGCCAATAGGCCCAGCGTAAACGCCACATCAAAATAATCGTGCGCCACACACCACGCGTCTCCCAGCGTCGACCGGAAGTTGTCACGTATTGTTTGAGACAAGCTGGGCGTGATATGGGCAACAAGCGTTTGCTAAGCTCTACATCTTCCATCAACGGTTGCACCGGAAAACCACCTATTTTTTCGAACACATCACGGCGCACAAAAATTGCCTGATCACCGGTGGCAATACCGGTCAATCGGGAACGCAAATTAATCAGGCGACTAACAATATGCAACATAAAAGGACGACCGACGATACACACATCAAAACGCCCCCAGCAATGAACACTTGGCACTAGCGAAGCCTCGATATAGTTTGGTGCACCTTGCGGCAAACGCGTATCGGCATGCAGAAACAACAGCACCTCACCGGTGGCTTGCGTCGCACCCGCATTCATCTGCAGTGCCCTACCTCGCTCGCTCTGCACCACCGCAAACCCTGCCTCCCCTGCCAATCTGGCTGAGCCATCCCTACTACCACCGTCGCTAAAGATAATCTCGCAACCGGCACTTTGCAGTGGTAACAGGTGCGCGAACAGCTCTGGCAATTGCGTTGCTTCATTGAACATGGGCACAATAATGGAATACCTCATATCAACCTCGCTTCCAGGTGTGGTAGCGCTCCAACCACGCTAATATTTTTTGCGGGGCATGGGCGCGCTTCCATTCACCAGCCGCATATTTGTTCGCTTCCGCCAGGGTTGGGTAGGTGTGTATAGTGCCCAGAATCTTGTTAAGTCCCAGCCCGTACTTCATCGCCAATACGAACTCTGCCAGCAGATCTCCCGCGTGTTCGCCAACAATAGTGACCCCGAGGATCTTGTCCTTGCCCGGCACGGTCAGCACTTTGACGAAGCCGTGCGCAGTACCATCTGCAATCGCACGGTCTAGGTCATCGATACCGTATTTCGTGACTTCATAGACAACCCTCTGCTCAAGCGCTTCCTGCTCATTCAAACCAACTCGGGCAACTTCTGGCTCGATAAAAGTTGCCCAGGGAATTACCGAATAATCTGCCTTGAATTTTTTGAACTCACCGAACAAAGCATTCACTGCTGCATACCAGGCCTGATGTGCAGCCGTGTGAGTAAACTGGTAAGGACCCGCCACATCGCCTGCTGCGAAGATATTGGGATATAGCGTCTCCAGATAGTCGTTGGTGTTCACCGTGCGTTGTGTGGGAATACCCAGTTCTTCCAGGCCGAACCCCTTGAGACGAGCGCTTCGCCCGACGGCGCAAATCAGCGTATCGAATTCGATGCGTCGCGACTGCCCGCCATGTTCTACCACTATATATTTCTGCTCGCCTTCTTTTTCACAACGTACCGCTTTGTGATCGGTCAGCACTTCCACGCCGTCTGCAGCAAGTGACGCACGAGCGAGATCGGAGATTTCACTATCTTCGCGAATCATGATGCGCGGTGCCATTTCGATCTGTGTCACATTCGAACCCAGCCGTGCAAAACTCTGTGCCAGTTCGCAGCCAATCGGCCCGCCACCCAGCACCACCAGCTCCCCAGGAGGCGCATCCATTTCGGCAAATTTTTCCCACAGAGTATCGCTGGTAACGTAGCCGACCTCATCCAGTCCCGGCAGTGGTGGCACGAAAGGTCGTGCGCCGGTAGCAATAACGATACTGCGCGTGGTTAGCGTTTGTGTGGTGCCGTCGTTTAGTTTGATCTCCACTGTCCACGGATCGGTGATACGCGCGTAACCTTCCAGCACCTCTACACCCAAACCGGTGTAGCGCTCCACGCTGTCATGAGGAGCAACGTTGCGGATAACCTCATGCACCCGTGCCATCACCTTGCGAAAGCTAAAATCCGGCGTTTGCGTATTCAGTCCGTAGTGTTCTCCGTGACGAATCTGCTGCGCCAGCTTGGCGCTTTTGATCAGGGCCTTGCTCGGCACACATCCATAGTTAAGGCAGTCGCCACCCATTTTATGGGTTTCGATCAGCGTAACCTTGGCTTTTACTGCTGCTGCAATATAAGAAGAAACCAACCCGGCAGCGCCACCACCAATCACTATTAGGTTGCGGTCAAACTTTACCGGGCGTTGCCATTTCGCATATACGCGACGAGCTTGTATCCAGGATATAAACTTCTTTGCGATGAGCGGGAATATACCTAGCAGCGCAAATGAAAATATCAGTGCAGGGGATAGAATTCCCGACAGGCTTTGCAATTGTCCAAGTTGCGTACCCGCATTCACGTAGACCAAAGTCCCTGCCAGCATACCTATCTGGCTGATCCAGTAAAAAGTCGCGGTTCGCATCGGCGTTAACCCCATCAGCAGGTTGACAAGAAAAAATGGGAACACCGGCACTAGACGCAGCGTGAATAGATAAAGTGCGCCGTCCTTTTCCACACCTGCATTGATTGCTTTCAACCTGTCACCAAAACGTCGTTGCACGCTGTCACGCAACACAAAGCGGGAGACCAGAAAAGCCAGAGTCGCGCCTATGCTGGATGCAAAGGAAACCAGCAACAAGCCTTCCAACAGCCCGAACAACGCACCTGCTGCCAGTGTCATGATGACCGCACCTGGCAAGGATAGTGCCGTAGCAATTACATATAATGAAAAAAACACTCCAGCGAGTTGCCATGGGGATTGCGCATTAAGTGCAGCAAAGTCATGCTGGCTTTGCTTGAGCGCTTCTAGCGTCAAAAACCGCTGCAAATCGAATGCAAAAAAACCAACAATCAATGCAAGTATCAGTGTGATGAGTATCGCGCGCTTCATGCTGCGGCACTCTCTTCTTTCAACGCACCGCCGCAACTACTGCCCTGACCAGCTGTACAACCATAACAGTGATCCGCAACACGAATCGGATGATTATTTAAATCCTGATCTATCAGATCACGTAAATGTGGGCGTCCCTGACCAGAAAGATCAATCTCTAATAGCTGATTAAAGTCACAGTCATACAAATAGCCTTGCCAGTCTACGCTGACCAGATTACGGCACATCACAGTGTCGAGATTGGCGGCGGCATAATTTGTTTTCAGCAGCTCCATATAATCATCGAACTGGCCCTTGGAGATCAACGTAGAGCCAAAGCGCTGTATCGGCATGTTGGCAATGGCGAATAGCTGATTAAATACAATGCCGAAATGTTTGTACAATTCACGCTGGTAATCCGCCTGCAGCGCTTCTTGATTGGGTGGCAAAGAGGCACCTTGCGGGTTATACACCAGATTCAATGTCAATCCAGTATCAGGCTTTCCATATCCCAATGCATTCAGTTTTTGTAGCGCATCAACACTTTTATCAAAAGTACCTTCGCCACGCTGCTTATCCACGTTACCTAATGAGTAGCAAGGCAATGAAGCAACAATTTCGACCTGCTGTTCAGCAAGAAAATCTGCCAGACCTTCCTGCCCAGACTCGAACAGGACAGTGAGATTGCAACGGTCTATCACTTTGCAATCTTGCTCGCGTGCTGACCGCACCAAATCACAAAAACCTTCATGCAACTCAGGCGCACCACCAGTTAAATCTAGCGTATGTAAGTTTTGTGCGGTAAGTATCTGAGGTATCAGATCCAGCGTTTGTTGATCCATCATCTCGGTACGAGTAGGGCCCGCATTTACATGACAGTGCAAACAAGTCATATTACATTTGTAACCCATGTTCACTTGCATGATCTCCAATGTACGTCGGCGAATTGCTGGGAACTTGGTAGCTTGCAACAAGGGTAAAGTGGCGTGCATATTCTTTCCTGTTTATGATTTGTTTTCGATATATAGAGTCGGCTCAAAGGACAGTTTCTTACATAAATATAGCCTTCCACTTGCCTCAATTTATCCCATAGACGAATAATTGACCCAATTTTGTTGAGCGTCACCTTCTACTCCTAAAAAAACAAGGTATTACTCTACAATGTGCTGGTAATCAGGAGTTGAATTTAGCGGACAGTAATAGACATATTCCCCATGCTTAAAATCCACTTCGTAATCTTGCGTTTTTCCAGTAGTTAAGCCCCCACCGAAAACACTTGGTAATATGGCTCGACCGGCAAAGGTTGCTCCCCGCAACCAATAATCTAGTTCGTAGGGAACATTCTTGTTCGAGACGCGAAAGATGGTTTTGCCAGGTTTCAGCTTAAGTGCAGGCGCATGTGCCAATCGCCGATCAACTTTAGTGGCATTTGTCGATTCACAATCATGCAATCTGGCAGATTTGAATCCACGATTGACTCCCTGCTCACTTTCAAGCAATTGGCATGGGACTTGTGTCAATTCGATCACCTGTGCTGCGGACTGAGCCACGGAGACATAAAATAACAAATCTACTATGGGAATAAATCTGCAATACATTTCACGGGCATCACTTTGACCACAAATACCAACGCTATTAGTGCGCATCACCCCACAATGACTCTACCCGTGCATCTCTTCCACAACTAAACCGATAGTATTGATACCGGATAGGATTTTTCTTGTAGTAGTCCTGATGGTATTCCTCTGCAGGATAAAATCGGGTAAATGCCTCTATTTCAGTATAAATTTTGGCAAAACGACCACTTTTTTCCAGGTCTGCCTTGCTTTTACGGGCTAACTGCTCTTCGTCTGCATTCTGGTAATAGATGCCACTGCGATACTGGGAACCTGAATCACAAAATTGCCTGTCTTTGCTCGTAGGATCTATATGTCGCCAGAAATAGTCGACCAATTCCCCATAACTAACCTTTTGTGGATCGTATTGCACCTGCACCGCTTCCGCGTGGCCTGTGCCGCCACGACTGACTTGCGGATAAGTCGGATTGGCGGATGCACCTGCGGTGTAACCTGACACGACAGCGATCACACCTTCCAGCTTTTCAAAGTCAGCCTCTATACACCAAAAGCAACCACCCGCAAATATCGCTGTTTTTGTTGTAGGCGTGTCGACTGCCATCAGCAGGCTGGAAAACAGTAGTGCGCAACTTGCCAGCATCAATTTGAATAGCATGTTCATTTGCGCATCTCAGGCAGTGAAATGCCATCTGCAACAAATTCCAATGCCAATCCATTATTACAATAGCGCTTTCCAGTTGGCTCCGGACCATCATCGAATAAATGCCCCTGATGACCGCCGCAACGAGCACAATGATATTCAGTACGGGGCCAAATCAATTTGTAATCGGTTTTACTAGCCACCGAATCAGGCAATGATTGCCAGAAACTTGGCCATCCAGTACCACTTTCATATTTATTTTTGGAAGAAAAAAGTGGCAAGAAACAAGCCGCACAAATGAATGTACCGTTGCGCTTCTCATGATTGAGCGGACTGCTACCTGATGGCTCGGTACTTTCTTCGAACAGGATCGCATAACGATTCGCGGGTAATAATTCGCGCCATGCCTGCTTACTTTTCATCAATGGCTTCATTGTGGTCACCACCTCTTTCGCAATTGCCGGGAATGCAAGCAGCAAAGATAACCCGGTCAGGTTTTTCAGAAAACTTCTACGTTTCATTTTTTCTCCAGTTCGGTATATGACATCAGCTACTCGTACTAACAAATTCTCATAATAATAAATAAAGGTTACATGCCATTCCAAAATTAATTGCTTATTGCTCGCCGGCTTTGCCAAATCTCACTGGTTCACATTCTGAAAGAATAATACTTGCTACAACGACAGTATCAACCCGCACGGTAATAGGGGCATGAAACTAACACCAAATTAACTGGGAACAGGACTTGCGAGATTTCTCACCCTTGACAGGCATATCCATAGCGCAACTACTGCTAAACCCGCCGCACAGATGCTTATGGCGCCATGCATAAGTGACTTGCTGTTAATCGATGGCAGTAGTCGTGCCAGTACCGCAGTAAAGTACATCACGCAATCTATCTGGTCACACGCCGCACTGTATATTGGTAATCCTTTACAGCGCTCACACCAATCAGGTGATCAACAAAACCTTGTCGAAGTGGAAATGGTTGAGGGTGTACGCA
>Ga0316190_10002676_pt1 | contig 12927 bp, 9 predicted proteins | sample Eddworburrow2_MG_FD_204929 | JGI IMG/M metagenome (GOLD analysis project Ga0316190, IMG submission 204929) | Coastal sediment microbial communities from Maine, United States - Eddy worm burrow 2 | ecosystem: Environmental > Aquatic > Marine > Coastal > Sediment | place: USA: Maine | collected... | reverse complement strand
CCTCCCGGATAGGAGTCGGCGGTGCGGCTGAACTTGCCGTCGCAAGTGCGCGCTGAGGAAGGGAGCGAAACGACGCTTTTCCGGTTCGCGACCGACCGAGGGGACCCCGCAGGGGCGCGCGTACAAGACGGCAGGTTCAGGCACGCCGCCGACGGCTTCGGAGCGTGGCAATAGAAGTAGGTAGTGGATACAGGAGTAATACTGAAAAAAGGCCAGCTCGATCGCGGTGTACCACCGAAGTGACTGGGGTTCGGAGCGCCGGGGGTATACCGCGATCGAGCTGGCCGCCTGGCGGGAAGATCCTTTCACCAGCGACCCCGCAAGATGCGATGAAACAAAAAAGGCCCGCCGAAGCGAGCCTTTGAGGAGACCGGGGCCGGGCCCCGGCGGGAGAATTACTTCTCGCCCATCTGCGCCTTGATCAGGTCGCCGATCGTACCCGGAGAAGCCGATTCCTCGGTGTCCTTCAGGGACTTCACTGCTTCCTGCTCATCATCGTAGTCCTTGGCCTTGATAGACAGGGCCAGGCCGCGGTTCTTGCGATCCACGGAAATGATCTTGGCTTCTACAGTGTCGCCAACCTTGTACAGGCTGCGTGCATCTTCTACACGCTCACGGCTGATATCAGAGGCCTTCAGGACGCCCTCGACTTCGTCAGCCAGCTTGATGACAACCGACTTGGCGTCAACTTCAGTCACTTCACCGGTAACAATGGAGCCACGGTCATTGGCTGACACGTAGTTGCCAAAGGGATCGTCTTCCAGTTGCTTGATACCCAGGGAGATGCGCTCGCGCTCGGGGTCGATGGACAGGATAACCGTCTCGATTTCATCGCCCTTCTTGTAGTTGCGTACCGCTTCTTCGCCAGTCTCGTTCCAGCTGATGTCGGACAGGTGTACCAGACCGTCGATATTGCCTTCCAGGCCAATGAAAATGCCGAAGTCAGTGATGGACTTGATGCTGCCAGCGATCTTGGCGCCCTTGGCGTGCTGCGATGCGAAAGCATCCCAGGGATTCTGCTGGCACTGCTTGATACCCAGGGAAATACGGCGGCGTTCCTCGTCGATCTCCAGCACCATCACCTCTACCTCGTCGCCCAGGTTGACGATTTTGGAGGGGTGTACGTTCTTGTTGGTCCAGTCCATTTCGGACACGTGTACCAGGCCTTCCACGCCCTCTTCCAGCTCGGCAAAACAGCCGTAGTCGGTAAGGTTGGTAATGCGCGCCTTGATACGGGCACCTTCGGGGTAGCGACCGGTGATTTCGACCCAGGGATCTTCACCCAGTTGCTTCAGACCCAGGGACACGCGATTGCGCTCGCGATCGAACTTGAGGATCTTGACGTCGATTTCCTGACCCACTTCCACAATCTCGGAAGGATGTTTGATACGCTTCCAGGCCATATCGGTAATGTGCAGCAGGCCGTCTACGCCGCCCAGGTCAACAAACGCACCGTAGTCGGTCAGGTTCTTCACGATACCCTTGACGGACATGCCTTCCTGCAGTGATTCCAGCAGGGCGTCGCGCTCGACGCTGTTGGCAGCTTCCATCACGGCACGACGTGAAACCACCACGTTGTTGCGCTTCTGGTCCAGCTTGATAACCTTGAATTCCAGTTCCTTGCCTTCCAGGTGCAGCGTGTCGCGCACCGGACGTACATCTACGAGAGAACCCGGCAGGAAAGCGCGGATGGTGTTGATATCCACGGTAAAGCCACCTTTGACCTTGCCGTTGATAATACCTGTGACCACTTCGTCCGCTTCGTGGGCCGCTTCCAGTTCCTTCCAGGATTCGGAACGCTTGGCCTTCTCACGAGACAGCTTGGTCTCACCGAAACCGTCTTCCACGGTTTCCAGGGCAACCTGCACTTCATCACCGATGTTCAGGCTGCATTCGCCGCTGGCATCGATGAACTGGGCACGAGGGATAACACCTTCAGACTTCAGGCCCGCGTGAACGGTAACCCACTCGTTATCAATGTCGATCACCACGCCGGTTACGATAGCACCGGGTTTCATGTCGACGGTTTTCAGACTTTCTTCAAATAGATCGGCGAAGGATTCGCTCATTACACATTACCTGTAAATAGTTGATCGGGTGGTTGCCCACCGCTACCGCGTCTCCAGCCGACCCGGGTCATCCATAGTAAACTGCCCCCGCTAACCCTGACTGGATTCAGTCGCAGGAACAGAATTTTGCCATTTAAAAGGAGATCGCAGCAATTAGCTGCTAGATAAAGCCTTTTTCTTTCACTTTCTGCATCGCCAGCTGAAATACATCAGCAATGGGTACGGCGGTACTATCGATGATAATGGCGTCTTCTGCGGGGACCAGAGGAGAGACTTCACGGCTACTGTCACGCGCATCTCTCTCTTCGATGTCCTCCAGAAGGCGCGGGAGATTAACACTTTCCCCCTTTGCAATCAACTGCTTATAGCGCCGCTGGGCGCGCTCCCCGGCGCTGGCGGTAAGGAAAAACTTCAGCGGCGCAGCGGGAAAAACCACGGTCCCCATATCCCGGCCATCGGCCACCAGTCCCGGGGCTTGTCTAAAGTCGCGCTGACGCGCCAGCAGCGCCTCGCGCACGCTGGGAATAGCAGCCACAGTAGACGCGCCGCGCCCCCCTTCCTCGGTGCGAATGGCGCGGCTTACATCCTCGCCTTTATAGGCCACCAGGATCTCGCCATCTTCCGCAGTACGAAAACTCACATCCAGATGGCGCGCCACCGCGGCGACCGCCGGGTGGTCATCCCAGCTCACACCCTCAATCAGGCAAGCCTGGCCGGTGACCCGGTAAAGCGCGCCACTGTCCAGGAAGTGCCAGCCCAGGGTGTCCGCCAGCATGTGACTGATAGTGCCCTTGCCGGCCCCGCTGGGTCCGTCCACGGTAATGACTGGAATATCATCCATGGCTCAATCCACCAGCGCGGAAATCTGCAGGCCAAGACCGCGGGCCAGGGCGTCAAAACCAGGAAACGAGGTGGCGACATGATCGCAGTCGAGCACACGGATTTCCCCTTGTGCGCGCAGGGCCGCCACGGCAAAGGACATGGCGATACGGTGATCGTGGAAGGTGCGTATCACGCCGCTGCCCAGGGTACCGCCTTCGATGACAATGCCATCTTCGAGAATTTCATTATCGATACCCAGGGTAGTGAGCCCTTCCGCCATGGCGGCAATGCGGTCACTCTCCTTTACCCGCAGTTCCTTCGCCCCGCGCAGTACCGTGCGACCCTGGGCACAAGCCGCCGCGATAAACAGGGCCGGAAACTCATCGATAGCCAGTGGCACCTGCGCTTCGGGTATCTCGATACCGTGCAGGGGCGCATAGCGCACGTGTAGATCCGCCACCGGCTCGCCACCCACTTCGCGACGGTTTTTCAGGGTAATATCCGCGCCCATCAGCTTGAGTATATTGAGCACCCCGATACGGGTCGGGTTGATACCGACATGGGTCAACAGCAGGTCAGAGCCGGGGGCAATGCTGGCGGCCACCAGGAAAAAAGTGGCGGAGGAAATATCCGCCGGCACTTCAATATCTGCGGCGCGCAGCTTGCCACCCCCCGCCAGGGAGATCACGCCGTTGTCGCTGCCAACCTCGTAGCCGAAACCGCGCAGCATGCGCTCCGTGTGATCCCTGGTGGGCGCGGGCTCGGTGACAGACGTCACGCCCTGGCTGTACAAGCCGGCGAGCAGCACGCAGGATTTGACCTGGGCGCTGGCCATGGGCAAATCGTAGTGAATACCGTGTAACTGCCTGCCGCCGCTGATCTTCAGGGGCGGCCTGCCACCTTCCTCAGATGCTATCTGCGCGCCCATCAGTTGCAGGGGATCAATGACCCTGCCCATGGGTCGGCTGCAGAGGGAGGCATCGCCGGTCAATTCCGAATCGAAAGCCTGGCCCGCCAGCAGGCCGCACATCAGGCGCATGCCGGTGCCGGCATTGCCCAGGTCCAGTGGCCCCCGCGGTGCCTTCAGACCCCGCAAGCCAACACCGTGCACCAGTACTTCGCTCTCGCCAGGGCGCTCTATCTCAACCCCCAGGTCGCGAAAAGCGGTCAATGTCGCCAGGGCATCCTCTCCCTCGAGAAAACCACTGACACGGGTGGTACCCTCTGCCAGGGCACCCAGCATGATGGCGCGGTGGGAGATGGATTTATCCCCCGGTACACGCGCTTCGCCACACATGGTGCCGCCTGGCAGTAATTTGAATTCCATAGATAGTCTCTGTTTTCCGTCGCTCCCGCGTAAGCGGTAGCCCTGTGACTCGTCAGTTGCCGGATTCCCACCAGCGAAAAATGACTAATCAGGTTTTCTTTTCCTGACCCTGCTCGGCCAGGATAGCGGAAAATGCATCCCGTGCCGCCTTGGCCCGGGCAAATGTTTCCTGCATACCCCCGGCATCCTCATCAGCCACCGCCTGGCGCAACTGCCCCAGGTGTTCGCTGAACAGGTCAATGGCGTTGAGCAGCGCATCCCGATTGGCTATCGCAATATCACGCCACATCACCGGGTCGCTGGAGGCGATCCGGGTAAAATCGCGAAAGCCCCCTGCTGCACAACGAAAGATCTCGTCACTGTTCTCGGACTGGGCCAGGGCGTCTACCAGGGCGTAGGCCAATACATGGGGTAGATGGCTGGTAGCCGCCAGCACCGCATCGTGATCAGCAACAGCCATGGACACCACATCGGCACCGGTACTGAGCCACATGTCCCGCACCAGCTCTACCGCTGCCGCCTCATTGCCTTCCACCGGTGTGAGTATCACCCGGTGATGACGAAACAGTTCCGGGTCGGAAGCATCCACGCCGCTGCGCTCTGATCCGGCAATCGGATGCCCCAGCACCAACCGCGGCGGCATATTTCCACCGCAAGCCTGTCGCGCTGCCTGCAGTAAATTGCCTTTGACACTGGCGGCATCAGTAATTACCGGGCCATCGACGACACCACCCAGCCTGGTCAGAATTTGTTGCAACAGGTCTGCGGCAACCAGCGTGGGCGCACATATCACGAGAATATCCGCCCGCTCGATAACCTCGTCCAGATCCAGGCTGAAATCATCGATAACACCGAGTTCCACGCCGCGGCGCAAGCTGGGTTCACGGTGACCATAACCGATCAATTGTCGCGCGAAACCGCTACTGCGCAGGGCGCGCGCCAGGGAACCGCCGATCAGGCCCAGCCCCAGTATTGCCACTGTATCCCTGGGCAGGCTCACGATGGCTTACAGCACGGCCTGCGGGTAGGAACCCAGTGGCTTGAGCAGGATTGACTGCTCTTCCAGCTCTGCCAGGATGGTCGCGATATTGTCATCCTGCACATGCCCTTCAAATTCGATAAAAAACACATAGGCCCACTTTTCCGTGCGCGAGGGCCGTGTGTCTATACGGGTCAGGCTCACGCCACCGCGCCGAAAAGGCTCCAGCAGGGTAAACAGGGCGCCGGGCTTGTTGCGACTGGATACCACGATTGACGTCTTGTCGTGACCACTGGGGGGCACTTCCTCACGGCCGATCACCAGGAAGCGCGTGGTGTTGTCCGCATAGTCCTCGATATGTTCCGCCAGCTTATCCAGTTGGTACAGCTCCGCGGCCATGTCACCGGCTACCGCCGCGACACCGGGCTCTTCCAGGGCCCGGCGCGCCGCTTCGCCATTGCTGCTGACAGCCTCGCGCTCCACATTGGGCCAGTGCTTATCCAGCCAGTTGCGGCACTGGGCCAGGGCCTGCTGGTGAGCGCAGATGCGGGTCACGCTGGCGGCGTCGGTATCCTGCGCCACCAGCAGGTGGTGACCGATACGCATCTCCACTTCACCGGAGATCTTCAACGGCGAGTCCATGAAGCTGTCCAGGGTGTGGCTGACCATGCCCTCGGTAGAATTCTCCACTGGCACCACGCCGTAATTACATTCGCCGGATTCCACCTGGGCAAAGACCGCGTCAATAGTCGTCTGGGGCACACAGATGGCCGCGTGACCGAAATGCTTGATTGAGGCGGCCTGGGTAAATGTCCCCTCGGGTCCCAGGTAGGCGACTTGCAGCGGGCGCTCCAGGGCCAGGCAGGCCGACATCACCTCGCGGAAAATATGCGCCACGGTTTCTCCCGGCAGGGGCCCCTCGTTGCGCTCCATTATCCGCCGCAACACCTGGGCTTCCCGCTCGGGGCGGTAGAACACCACCTCGGCTTCTTCATCGCCGCGCTCCCGCGCTGCGTTGATCTCTTCCAGCTTGATACCGGCCACGCGCTGGGCGCACTTTGCCCGGCGACTGATCAGCGCCTGGATTTCACGGTCTATGGCGTCTATATCCGCCCTGACCTGCTCGAGATCCCTGTTATCTGCCATCAGCGAAGCTTAACCATTGCATTGTTCGAAGTCCTGCATGAAGGTGATCAGCGCATCCACCGCCCCCTCACTTACCGCATTGTAGATGCTGGCACGCATTCCACCCACTGAGCGATGGCCTTTGAGGTTGAGCAGGCCTGCGGCTTCCGCTTCCTGCAGGAACAGCTTGTCCAGGCCGGCATCGGCCAGAGTAAAGGGCACATTCATCAGGGAGCGACTGACCAGCTCCACCGGGTTGGCGTAGAAACCACTGCCGTCGATGGCCGCGTACAACTTCTCCGCCTTGCGCCGATTAAGCTGCTCCATGGCCGCCAAGCCACCCTGGTCGCGCAACCAGTCGAACACCAGGCCCGCCAGATACAGGGAGAAGGTTGGGGGCGTGTTGTACATGGAGTCGTTATCCGCCGCTGTCTCCCAGTTCAACATAGCCGGACACTTGGCATCAGCCGCACCCAACAGGTCACGGCGCACAATCACCAGGGTGAGACCCGCCGGGCCGATATTTTTCTGCGCACCCGCGTAGATGGCACCGAACTCGCTGACATCGACGGGTCGCGACAGAATCGTAGAGGACATATCCGCTACCAGCGGCACATCGACCTGCGGGATCCAGAAGTACTCCACGCCACCTATGGTCTCATTGGGCGTGTAGTGCAGGTAGGCCGCATCGTCGCTCAACTGCCAGGTGTCCTGCGCGGGGATGGTGGAGAACTTGCTATCCTCGGAACTGGCGGCAACATTTACCTGGCAGTAACGCTGCCCTTCTGCGATCGCTTTCCTGGACCATTGGCCGGTATTAACGTAATCCGCTTTGCTTTTTCCAGCCAGCAGATTCAGTGGTACCGCAGAAAACTGGGTGCTGGCACCGCCCTGCAGGAACAATACTGCATAGTCTTCGGGAATCGCCATCAGCTCGCGCAAGGTCTGCTCAGCACGCTCGGCCACATCAACGAATTCCGGGCTGCGATGGCTCATTTCCATTATCGAAAGACCAGCGCCATGCCATTCCAGCATTTCATCACGGGCTGTTTCCAACACCGCTTCGGGCAACGCGGCGGGGCCGGCACAAAAATTGTAGCAACGGGTCATTCTTCTACTTCCTTCAATCTACTGTTATTTGCCATCATCCCCGCCAACGCGGGTCAAACGCGACGTGGCTACTCGGCATCATCCTCGTCAAATATCTCTTCCTCTGCCGGCTCGTCGATGCGCTCCACGCCTACCAGGGTTTCGCCTTCCTTGGTACGGATCACACGCACGCCCTGGGTGTTGCGCCCCAGTATAGACACCTCGTCCGCCCGGGTACGCACCAGGGTACCCTGGTTGGAAATCAGCATCAGCTCGTCCCCGTCGAATACCTGCACCGCACCCACCAGGTTGCCATTGCGATCGCTGGTGGACATGGCAATCACACCTTTGTTACCGCGACCCTTGGTGGGAAAGTCCTCAACCAACGTACGCTTGCCATAGCCGTTCTCACTGACTGTGAGCACCTTGCCGTCCGGCTGCGGGATAATCAGGGAAATCATACTGTGGCCATCACCCAGGCGAATGCCGCGCACACCCCGTGCGGTACGTCCCATGGCGCGCACGTCGCCTTCCTTGAAGCGCACTGCCTTGCCCTCGGAGCTGAACAGCATGACGTCACAATCGCCGTTGGTGATAGCGGTGCCCAGCAGCACATCGCCCTCATCCAGTTCCAGGGCCCGCAGGCCAACACTGCGCTGACGCGCGAAGTCGGTAAGCGCAGTTTTCTTCACCGTGCCATTGGCGGTGGCCATGAAAATAAAGTGGCCCTGGGTGTATTCCTCCACCGGCAGTATGGAGGTAACACGCTCACCCTCCTCCAGCGGCAACAGGTTGACCATGGGTCGGCCACGACTGTTACGCCCGGCCAGGGGAATATGGAACACCTTCAGCCAGTAAACTTTGCCCATATTGGAAAAACACAGAATGGTCGCGTGAGTGCTGGCAATCAGCAGATGCTCCACGAAATCCTCGTCTTTGACTGCGGTGGCGGACTTGCCCATGCCGCCGCGCCGCTGGGCCTGGTAATCGGCCAGCGGCTGGGTCTTGGCATAGCCACCATGGGAGATGGTCACTACCCGGTCTTCCTCGGTGATCAGATCCTCAACAGTGAGGTCGTGCTGGGAAGCGGTGATTTCCGTGCGCCGCTCGTCACCGTACTCGGTAGCAATATCCTGCAGCTCTTCGCGGATCACCAGCTTAAGGCGTTCGGGGTCGGCGAGAATGTCGAGAAAATCCGCTATTTCAATCAATCTCTCCTGGTATTCGTTCAGCAGCTTCTCATGCTCCAGGCCAGTCAAGCGGTGCAGGCGCAGCTCCAGAATGGCCTGGGCCTGGGCTGGAGACAGGTGGTACTTGCCATCGTGCAGACCATAGCGTGCCTCCAGCTCATCCGGCCTGCAGGCATCGCTGCCGGCGCGCTCCAGCATGCCGGACACATCACCGGGCTCCCAGCCCTGGGCCAGCAGCTTTTCCCGGGCCTCGGAGGAACTGGGCGAGGCCTTGATCAACGCGATGATGGGATCGATATTGGACAGCGCGATGGCCAGGCCTTCCAGGATATGCCCGCGCTCCCGGGCCTTGCGCAACAGGTAAACCGTGCGCCGCGTGACCACCTCCCGGCGGTGGCGAATGAAGGCCTCCAGGATCTGTTTGAGGTTGAGAATCTTGGGCTGGCCATCGACCAGGGCCACCATATTGATACCAAACACCGTCTGTAACTGTGTCTGGGAGTAGAGATTGTTGAGCACCACGTCGCCGATTTCGCCACGGCGCAACTCGATGACCACGCGCATACCGTCCTTATCGGATTCATCGCGCAGCTCGGTGATACCCTCGACCTTCTTCTCCTTGACCAGCTCGGCAATACGCTCGATCAGGCGCGCCTTGTTCAGCTGGTAGGGCAGTTCGTGGATGAGAATAATGTCCCTGCCTCTTTTCTCATCCCTGACGACCTCGGCCTTCGCGCGCACATAGATGCGGCCGCGCCCGGTGCGGTAGGCCTGGATGATGCCGGCCCGGCCGTTAATGATGGCGCCCGTGGGGAAATCCGGCCCGGGGATATGCTCCATCAATTCATCTACGGTCAACTCGGGGTCGCTGATCAGTGCCAGGCAAGCACTGACGACTTCGGTCAGGTTGTGGGGGGGGATATTGGTGGCCATACCCACGGCAATACCCGAGGAACCGTTGATCAGCAGGTTCGGTACACGGGTTGGCATGACCGCGGGAATACGCTCGGTGCCGTCGTAGTTATCGACAAAATCGACGGTTTCCTTGTCCAGGTCAGCCAGGATGGCATGGGCTATCTTGCGCATGCGTATCTCGGTGTAACGCATGGCAGCAGCAGAATCACCGTCTACGGAGCCGAAGTTGCCCTGGCCATCTACCAGCATATAGCGCAGGGAGAATGGCTGCGCCATGCGCACAATGGTGTCGTACACCGCGGAGTCACCGTGCGGGTGGTATTTACCAATCACGTCACCCACCACGCGGGCAGATTTCTTGTAGGCCTTGTTCCAGTCGTTGTTCAGCTCATTCATGGCGAACAACACCCGCCGGTGCACCGGCTTGAGGCCGTCGCGTACATCCGGTAATGCCCTCCCCACGATCACGCTCATGGCGTAATCCAGGTAGGACTGCTTCATCTCGTCCTCAATATTGACGGGAAGAATTTCTTTAGCTAGCTCACCCATTTACAACGGTATCCTTACAACGCGCGAAGTTCTGTTTTTATGGCTTTGGAGCCGGTACCGGGAAGTCCCGACCAGTGTCGCGGGCGACGCCCCCTACCCGCGAAAACAAGCCCGCAATTATACGGGAAAATGGCCCCCACTAGCCATGTTTTTGCAGAATTTAGCCGCCATTTAAGCCCGGTTAACGCATTTGCGGTTATACTTTCGCGCTGAGCGCTCTCAGCCCGTCAGGCTGACCCTGCGAGGCTTGCAATGCAGGGCGAGCAGGACCGCGCCAGCAAACAGGAACTGTCTATTTTTTGAGCATTGACGGGGTGATCTCCCCCGCCATCAAAGGACATCAATGAGTACACCATTACAAGCGGTAGATACCCTGATTCACCCGGGCTGGGTCGTACCGGTGGTGCCCCGCGGCACAGTGCTGGAGGCCTACAGTATTGCCCTGAGCGGCGATCGCATCAGCGCGATCCTGCCGCGCGAGGAAACACGGGACATGCAGGCTGCCAGGGTGATTGAATTACCCCAACACGCCCTGCTGCCCGGACTGGTCAACTGCCATGGCCACGCCGCCATGTCGCTGCTGCGCGGCTATGCTGACGACCAGCCCCTGATGCCGTGGCTGGAACAGCATATCTGGCCCGCGGAAGCAGCCCATGTCAATGCGGAATTTGTACGCGACGGCACCGAACTGGCTGTTGCTGAAATGCTGCGCAGCGGCACCACGACTTTCAGCGACATGTACTTTTTCCCCGATGCCAGCGCCGAGGTCGCCCAGCGCCTGGGCATACGCTGCCAGATCAGCTTCCCGGTGCTGGAATTCCCAACCGCATGGGCGCGCAACGCAAACGAATACATCAGCAAGGGTCTCAGCCTGTACCACGACCTGAAACACAGCGCACTGGTCAATATCTGTTTTGGACCACACGCACCCTATACGGTATCTGAGGAAAACCTGTCCAGAATCGGCGTTATTGCAGCGGAGCTGGACTGCGCTATACACATCCACCTGCACGAGAGCAAAGGCGAAGTATTACAGGCAGTGGAACTCAACGGTGAGAGACCGCTGGACACGCTGCATCGACTGGGCCTGCTCGGCCCGCGCACCCAGTGTGTGCATATGACCGACCTGGGCGAGCAGGACATGGCGCTGCTGGCGCAAACCGGCGCCAGCGTGGTGCACTGCCCGCAATCCAACATGAAGCTGGCCTCCGGCGCCTGCCCGGTGAGCAAACTCAGCGAGAAAGGCATCAATGTGGCGCTCGGCACAGACGGTGCAGCCAGCAATAACGACCTGAACCTGTTCGCGGAAATGCAAACGGCCGCCCTGCTGGCCAAACTCCATAGCGGCGACGCCACCGCGCTGCCCGCCGCCGACGCGCTGGCCATGGCGACCATCAACGGGGCGCGCGCCCTGGGTATGGAAGAGCAAATAGGCAGCCTGGAAATCGGCAAGCAGGCGGACCTGATCGCCGTCGATCTGTCGGGTCCGGAAACACAACCGCTGTACAATATCCTGTCACAACTGGTTTACGCCTGTAACGGCAGCCAGGTCAGCCACAGCTGGGTGGCAGGACAACTGCTGATGGAGCAGCGCACACTCACCCATATTGACCTGGCGGCACTGTCGGCGCGTACCCGCAGCTGGCAGGCAACAATCAGCAATACCCAGGAGCAGGCGCAATGAGCCGTGAAATGAACGTCGACCCCCAGGAAATCGCCAAGTTCGAAGCGCTGGCATCACGCTGGTGGGATCGCAGCGGCGAATTCAAGCCACTGCACGATATCAACCCCCTGCGCGCCAACTACATTGACCAGCACTCCCGCGTGGCGGGCAAACGCCTGGTCGACGTGGGCTGCGGTGGTGGCATACTCGCCGAAGCCATGGCGCAGCGCGGTGCTGAAGTCACCGGTATCGACATGGGTGAAGCTCCGCTATCTGTGGCCCGCCTGCACCAGCGGGAATCAGGCGTCACGGTGAACTATCTGCACAGCACGGCGGAACAACTGGCGGAGCAGGAACCCGGGGCTTACGACATCGTATGCTGCCTGGAAATGCTGGAACACGTACCCGACCCCGCTGCCGTCATCGCCGCCTGCGCGACCCTGGCAAAACCCGGGGCCGGGCTGTACTTCTCCACCATCAACCGCAATCCCAAAGCCTTTGCCTTCGCCATTGTCGGTGCCGAGCACATATTGGGATTGCTGCCGGCGGGTACCCACGAATATGCCAAGTTCATCAAACCCTCGGAAATGGGCAGCTGGATTCGCGAGGCCGGCCTGGTGCAGCAGGGCATGACCGGCCTGATCTACAATCCGCTGACCCGCCAGTTCAAACTGCAACCCCGCGATGTCAGCGTCAATTACATGGTGCGCGCGGTAAAGCCCGCATGACCAGGCGGCCGCAGCAGCTGCGCGCTGTCATCTTCGATCTCGACGGCACCCTGGTAGACACGGCGGATGAGTTTGTCCCCGTGGTACAGGCGCTGCGCGCGGAGCACGGGCGCGAACCCATGGACCCGCAGCGCATTCGCGCATCCGTGTCCAACGGCGCCCGCGCATTGGTCAGCCTGGGACTGGACATGCAGGAACACGAGCCCGAATTTGAGAGCAAGCGCCTGCGCCTGCTGGAACTGTACAGCGAGGTGCTGGGCAGCATCGCGCGCCCCTACCCGGGCATCCCGGAGCTGTTGCTGGAACTGCAGCAGCGGGACATCGGCTGGGGGATTTCCACTAATAAGCCGCGAGCCTATACCGAACCACTGCTGCACAGGCTGGCTATGCAACCTGCGCCAGGGAGCGTGGTTTGCCCGGATGACATCACTGACAAAAAGCCACACCCTGAGTCACTCTACCGCAACTGCC
>Ga0316190_10002674_pt1 | contig 12930 bp, 11 predicted proteins | sample Eddworburrow2_MG_FD_204929 | JGI IMG/M metagenome (GOLD analysis project Ga0316190, IMG submission 204929) | Coastal sediment microbial communities from Maine, United States - Eddy worm burrow 2 | ecosystem: Environmental > Aquatic > Marine > Coastal > Sediment | place: USA: Maine | collected... | reverse complement strand
AAGGACAACTAGAATTTCTAAGCTCTTTTCAAGATATGCTGAAAAAATATATTAAATCGCTTAAAGAATATCATAAAAGCGAATATAATACCCTGCCTTTGAATGCCAGATTGGCTTTTGAACATGGCATAGCCTCCTACGTATCTACCTTAAAATGGTGTGTAAAAACGATTTCAACCTTAAAAAAAACAGAAAAATGAAAACTCCCTTGTTCGTAAAATCAATTTTTGGAGCACTGCTGCTTACAGTGCTCTACATACTCTTCAATATGCTACTTGGCCAAACCTTAGCCTTTGATAATTTGTTTTGGGGCATCCTTCCCAACTATTTGGTTGCCCTGCTACTGGGATATTATATAATGTCTTCCAGTTTGGGTGGAATACGGTTAAGTATTTCGGTTTTTCTAATCTATTTCCTGATTGGTCATTTTAATATTCTAATAGAGGCCTATATTTTTAACGTCAGTTCCCGCCAGGAAACTGCTCTGGAAATAATAAGAGGGTTTTTTATATCGATAACATTTGCCCCCCTCTATGTTTATATATTCAGAACCAAAATAGTGAAGGAAGCGGTAATTTTTTCGAAAAGGTCTCTTATAGGCTGGTTCTGGAGAATCCTTGTAGCCGATATTTTATATCTCCTTCTTTATATTATTGCGGGACTTGTTTTAACCATTGTATACCCACAATTGCTTCAGTTTTATGAAGGTAAAATCCCGCCTTTTGATATTTTGATCAATACGCAACTATTTATACGAGGATTTATATTTATTGGTATAGCACTATTAATGCTTCAGACTCTGAACATTTCGGTGGTAAAAAAGGCTATATTAATAGGTCTGACTTTTGCGATCCTTGGTGGAATAGCCCCTTTGATCCCGCCAAATGAACTCATGCCTTCCTATGTTAGGCTAGGCCACGGTTTTGAAGTGGGGATTTCCAACTTTATTTATGGAATTCTTCTGGCGTTGCTACTGAAATTAAAAAGTAGCGCAAAAGCAGATATAAATCCAGGTATTGCAGTTAAACCCACGGTTTAATTCCTTTATTAGTAAAACATCAAAAGAAAAAAAATCACTTCCACAGCCTGGCAATTCATATTAGTCGAATGCAAATCCTGTAGACACTCTAAAGATAAATGCATAGAGTGCAATCAAGAACAAAGCAAAGCTAAACCATGCAAAAAGTTTAAAATAGTTTCGAACAATAAGGATTCCTAAATCCCTGAATCCTTCTAAATAAATTTCCCTAAGTAATTCTATCGTTTTCATAACACTAATTTTAGAATTCACTTATAAGACTTCAAAAGCCGTTCTAAGTTTAGTTTTTTGCCATTCTTTTAGCCAAGGGAACAGAATTCCCAGATAAAATGCACAATTTATAAACAGCAACCCTGGAATTAGAGATTATAAGGAACGGGTGGGGAGCAGCAACAAAAAATCCCTGTAAGTGTGAACCTTACAGGGATTAATTATTATTTAGGTTGGTTATTTAATCCACCGGAGTTCTTAAGAACCAAGTGGTTACCTTAGACTTCTTTATTGGACTCCCGCTGCTGTTATTATCATAAACATTATCACAGAAATAAACAGACATCCGGCTGCCACAAAAAAGTCGATTATACTGAATCCTTTATGTCTCTGAGCCATAGGTTTTTATTTTAAGTTAATAATTAGTCAAATGCGAATCCTGTAAACACCCTAAAAATAAAGGCATAAAGGACCATGGCATACATTATAAAACTAAACCAGGCAAAGGCCTCAAAGTACTTCTTAACAATAATATTTCCCAAATTCCTGAAACCTTCTAAATAGATTTCTTTAATAAGTAAAGCTGTTTTCATATCCCAAATCTTAAAAAATTATTATGCTGCCAAATTCCATATTTTATCAATTTCTATTTCAAATTATAGACTAAAAACACATTAATTTGATAAGATGCGTATTTTAAACCTAAGAACGGAAAATATCGCAGATTATGGAGATTTGAAATTTTACTTCCCTTAGTTAAACATACCGTACATAACGACTAACGGCACCTGGTATTTACGCTAATTCCAAATAATGGATGGAAGATATTAGTGAAAACAGCTCCAAAAACACATACAATATAAGCTGAGGGGCCTGTTGTAATTGACAGGGAAAAAAATAGAATGGAGGATTAGAAGGAATATATTACCAGAATGACAATCGAAATTACAAAACACAAACAGGCAAAGAGTACAGCCGGATATTTTGCCAATAATCTACCTGGTCTACCAAAATTCTCAACCAGGTATTTATTTAAATTTAAAAAAGGCTTCATAGCTAATTATAGTTGACCTTACTATATACATCAGTATAAAGCCTTTATCAAAAGACTTTATGATGACTCATAATAGGTGAGGAAACTTTCTAAACAGACTAATCAAAGGCAAAGCCGGTTGATATCCTGTAAATGAGCGCGTACAGCACTATAAAGAACATGATAAAACTAAACCATGCAAAGGCTTTAAAATATTTCTTGACAATAATATTGCCAAGGTTCCTGAAACCTTCTTTATATATTTCTTTAATAAGTAGTATTGTTTTCATAAACTAAGATTTGTGGTTATTATTTAGATGACAAAGCTCATACCTTGTTTACTTTTTTTCATGAATTTTAGTGGTATTTGAAGATAATTCGGTTAAAAAGTACCAAAATGAGCTCCTAGCTCAAAAGCACTTCGAATTGTAATACTTTGGAATAGGATTAGCGGTGCGCTTTGTCGATTAACGACACCCGGCGGGAATCCCAGGGAATACTTGTAGAAAGTGATTTAGTTTTAAACTAAAAAAACCCGTCGGGAAATCCCGGCGGGTTTATAGTTTTTAATTAAACAATTGATTTGTAATTAATAAATTTCCATTGAGGATATCACTGTCTTTGTAAATTGATTCCTATGTGCCAATAACCAATTTAAAAGTGACCTGCCTTAAAACAGTTTTACTGAAAATCAGCGTCGTTATCGCCTTCTCCTATAGGCTCTTTCCCGGTTCTGATGTAACCCATATTCAAGTTTATAGAATAACTAAAATAAATTGGTTTTTCATTTCTTAAAATGTCTATAATATTCGGATACATTGACATAGGGTAGCGCAAGTACACCAATTTATTCCTTTTATCGTAACTATTTGCAGGTACGCTTTTATTATCCGGATAGAAGTTTAGCTGTACAATAAAATCATCATGATTATAACATTTTATAAGGGCACGCGGGTAAACACGATTCTTATCAGCTCCGCCGGCTTGAAAGTGAACCCAATAATGGTCTATTTCGCTATCTAGTAACTTCATTGTATCTAGGTTTAATTGATTAATAAGGTAACAAGTTAAAGATTATTTCACAAGATAGAAATAGAAATAGAAAAAAAGGATAATTTTTTGTCCTAAGGCGCTATATTTTTAATGCTGGTGACTAGCAGGATCAAGGATTTATAATTGGTTTAAAGTATTTAAGTGAGTTCATGTTAATTTAATTTAATGTGTTTTTGGTGAAATGGGATATAGAAAAATGAAATGTCAGGTTCCGGACTCACACATTTTAATACCAATCAAAATAAAAAAGCCCCACAAATTGTGAAGCTTTTTATCGTAAGGCGCCGTAGCACGGCGAATATGCACCTCGGGTGGGACTGAATTACTTTGCAATTCTTCCCAGGAAAGCTCGCTTTGAAAATCACAAAAGGAAACACATCGCTTTATTTCAAAAAAAAAAGCGAGCTTCATTTTTGAAACTCGCTTATATTTCCACTCTTTTGTGGTTTATTCGTACCTCGGGTGGGAATCGAACCCACACGTCCGAAGACACTGGATTTTGAATCCAGCGCGTCTACCAGTTCCGCCACCGAGGCAAACGGACTGCAAAGCTAAAAAATAATTTCGGTTGCAAAACTAAAATAACCCACATTTATCCTTTAGCAACCCAAATAAATTTTTAAATTTGCACCTCCTTAAGAATCAGGGGTTTTAAGAAACTAGAAAACAAGAGATTAACCATGGCTTATCAAGTACCGGAACCGAAAATTTTTGCCTGCACCCAGAGTATGGAATTAGGCAAAAAAATTGCCAAGTCTTATGGTGCAGATTTAGGAAATGTTTTGTTTTCTCATTTTAGCGACGGGGAGTTTCAACCTTCATTTGAAGAGTCTATTCGCGGGACAAGAATTTTTGTAATAGGTTCTACCAATCCAAGTTCTGAAAATCTTATGGAAATGCTACTGATGTTAGACGCTGCAAAGCGGGCATCAGCCAGGCATATTACCGCTGTAATTCCCTATTATGGTTGGGCCAGGCAAGACAGAAAGGATAAACCAAGAGTTCCTATCGCCGCTAAACTAATAGCCAAGATGTTGGAAACTGCAGGGGCAACACGGATAATTACCATGGACCTGCATGCAGATCAGATACAAGGATTCTTTGAAAAACCAGTAGACCATTTATTTGCGTCAACATTATTCCTTCCTTATCTGAAAGGCCTTAATTTAGACAACCTTACTATTGCATCTCCCGATATGGGTGGCTCAAAAAGGGCATATGCTTATTCCAAGGCACTTGAATGTGATGTGGTAATCTGTTATAAACAAAGGGCAAAAGCGAATGTAATTTCACATATGGAACTCATTGGTGACGTACAGGATAAAAACGTAGTTCTGGTTGATGACCTCGTAGATACCGCAGGAACTTTAGCAAAAGCCGCCGATCTTATGATGGAACGAGGCGCTAAAAGCGTAAGGGCTATAACCACTCACGCTTTGTTATCAGGCAATGCCTATGAAAAAATAGAAAAATCGCAATTGTTAGAATTGATTGTTACAGATTCTATCCCTATCAAAAAAGAAAGTGGAAAAATACGAGTTTTAAGTTGTGCCGACCTGTTTGCAGACGTTATGCACAGAGTTCATCACAACACTTCAATTGCGTCCAAATTTTTAATGTAAATATTAATTAAACTTAGATAATGAAATCAATTACAATCAAAGGATCAGAAAGAGAAAGCGTGGGCAAAAAGGCAACGAAGGCCCTACGTAATGCTGGAAAGGTTCCTTGCGTGGTATACGGAGGGGAAAAACCATTACACTTTTCGGCGGATGAATTAGCATTCAAAAATTTAGTGTACACTCCAAACGCCCACACTGTAAAGGTTGATTTGGATAAAGGTGACAAGTTAAAAGCAGTAATGCAGGATATACAGTTTCATCCTGTAACTGATAAAATTCTACACGTAGATTTTTACCAACTGTTTGACGACAAAGAGGTTTCAATGGAAATTCCTGTTCGTTTACAAGGTAGTTCCCCGGGGGTAAGAAATGGGGGTCGCCTGCTATTCAGAAATAGAACACTGACTATAAAAGCATTACCGGATAACCTTCCCGATTTCTTTGACATAGATATTTCTAACTTAAAAATTGGAGATAACATCCTGGTAGAATCTTTACTAAAAGATGAATTTTCAATTCTACAACCAGAATCTACCGTGGTGGTTCAGGTTAAAACTGCTCGTGCAGCCATAGAAGTTGAAGAGGAAGATGAAGAAGGAGTAGAAGGCGTAGAAGGTGCTGAAGGTGCTGAAGGTGCAACAGAAACTGCCGCTGAAGGTGGAGAAGCCCCAAAAGAAGGCGCTGAATAAATAATCTCAAGCTATCAATAAAAAGCATCCCATCTGTCATATATCAGGATTCGGGATGCTTTTGTATTTTTACCCTTAACCAATTGAGGGTATGAGAAGATTTTTTGAATTTCTTTTTGGGAAGGAAAAACGACTATTAAAAGAAACGGATTCCATGAAAAAGTACCTGCTAATTGGCTTGGGAAACATAGGTGATGAATATGCCGACACCAGGCATAATATTGGTTTCCAAGTACTTAACAAACTGTCTGAAAAACAAAAATTCTCCTTTGAGACCCAGAAATTAGGAGATTTAGGTTCCTTTAAAATAAAAGGAAGAAGTGTTTTATGTTTAAAACCATCTACCTATATGAACCTAAGTGGTAAATCTGTAAAATACTGGATGGAGAAAGAAAAAATTCCATTAGAAAATATCCTTATTATCACCGATGATTTAAACCTCCCCTTTGGGACACTAAGGCTAAAAACCAAGGGCAGTGATGGCGGCCATAATGGTCTTAAGGACATTCAAAACAGCTTGCAAACTGTGAATTACAACCGATTGCGAATTGGAGTTGGCGCTGAATTTAACAAAGGAAGACAAGTAGACTATGTGCTTGGAAAATGGAATGATGAAGAAAAACAGGTACTGGCTGAACGGTTGGAGAGAACCGCTGAGCTTATTGCATCTTTTGTCCTTGCCGGAGTAAAGATAACCATGAATGAGTATAATAATACCTAGCATACCTCATCACACTGACAAGGACTACTAACAAAAAGCTTAGAGTTTATAACGCCCGAAAAGAATAAATACCTGAATCTGAACTGTTCCCCTCAGCATCCTTGGTGATCACCTTCCAGTAATATACCGTATTAGCTGTAGTATTTATTTTAATGCTGGAGACAGAAGCTGCAGGCGAAGCTACTAAAACCTGTGGAGGAGACACAGTATCAAGGAATATCTCATAACCTACAATATCATTATCAACATCTGCCCCGGACCATTCCAAAACGATTTCTCCGTTGATATCACGCACCACCGAAGCCCCGGATAAAGGAGCTATTATTTGCGCCGGAAAGGGTGCATGGGTAATTTGGGAACCGGCATTGAAAAACTGCCAGGTTGTACTTGATGCAGTTTCCTGCACTTCCGTATTCCTGGTAATAACTAACCACGAAAAAGGAGTTCCTTTTTCAATGGTGAGTTCAGCACTGGTAGATTGCGTACTAACGGTTTGGGTAATATCAGTTAAAACATTCGTTACCCTTAATTCATAAGTGTTTGTGTTGTCTGCGGTCTGCCACTTGAACTCTACCCTGCTTGTTGTTGGAGTTATACTTACCCCTGTGGTACATAGCGAGTTCTGCAAAGGGAAAGTTAAAACCGCGGCAGAAGGTGGCTTGGGTGAGTCCTTTTTACAGGCTGTAAAAAGCAGGCTTATGAAAACTACTATAACAACTCTCATCGCTTCAACACTTTATAAGTTCCTTTAAAAGTTCCTCCTCTGACATTTACATAATACAGTCCTGAAGGTAATCCAGCAAAATTAAGCGTAAGTGTATCCTCATTACTATTATACCTTTGACTGCTAATAAAGCGGCCGTCAGATGCAAAAACGGTAATGTCTACAGGATCTAAAGTTGGTCCTAAAAATATATTTAAAGTCTCAACTACCGGATTTGGATATATAACTGGAACAGCCGGAATAAAGACAGTATCATCATATGCACCCTGACAAGGAAGATTAGTAGATACTTTTAGGGTATTTATTCCCTGCTTCAGATCCAGTATAATTTCTGAGCCTTCCGTCTGGGTAAGGTTTCCATTTAATTCAATATTATACAATTGGGCACCAGATAATGTCAGAACTGCCTGCAGACCATCTAATGAGACCACGGAACTAACAGCTAAAGGTTCGGGCTCATTTATTTCTACCTCAAAACAGATTTCCTCAAAGGTATTTACTCCATCCGTTCCTCTAATGCAGACCGAGTAAGTGCCGGCAGCCAAATTTTCCAGATCATAAACCTTGATAAAGTCCTCAGTAATATTCAACCCGTTGCCCACTACATTAACTGTATAATCCATAGACATCATTGCTGTTATTTCAAATGATCCGTTATCACTGGTAATGCAGGATTCACTTTCTATTTCCAGGTTGAAATTATCCGTAGCAAAACGATAAACAGGACAGCCGTCTGTATTCACCTCTGTTCCCGGAGGTGTTCCCAGGCAAAGGTCATCTCCATCGTCAAAAACACCATCTTCATCATCGTCGGGTCTCAATTCACCTTCACCACAGATTTCCAGGAAAAAGTTATTAATGCTACCGCCATCGGCCGGGGCAGTATCAGAAACTGTTAGTATCCATTCGCCAAAAGATGATTCGCCATTAAAGGAGGCTAATGAACCCAAGGGGCTTACGGTACCACTAATTGCGGCCGCTCCGCCACCACAGATAAAAGGATCTCCGTCATCGTCAAAAACGGCATCAATATTTTCCAATTCCCCACATGAGTTGGAAGTTAAAATAACCTCCGTACCCTGGGGCGATGTAATACTAATTATCAAATCTGCCAGAAAGCTATGCTCCAATACCAAACCTACATTTACATCCGTTACAGGTAAATCATTTAAGAAGGTAATTTTAGAAATTACCGTTGGTGTGCCTATAGAAGTTATTTCTAAGGGCAGGTCTTTAGCTGTTTCAATGTCGCAACTTATTGTAATCGTTGTAAAGCTGAATGGTGGGCCAAAAGCTCCTTCTCCACATGAATTTTTTGGTTTTATTCTCCAGTAATAAGTAGTTTCTTCCTGCAGGTTTTCCGGTAAATAGGTGTTAAAAATAACATCGCTGGCAGATTCAATAATTGTAGTAAACAATATATCTGTGGCAATTTGTATATCATATGAGCTGTGCTGCGTATTCAACTCCCAAGTAAGGAGTTGTTGCAGACCTACCCCAGTTGCCGTATCAATGGGAGTCTGTAAAACCACATCCGAGAAGTTAGCATCGTTAATATTAATATTCAGTGTTACATCTTTAGTGACGCTCAGAGAAGTGGCTGTGACGGTCACAGGATAATTCCCGGGAAGAACAAGATCTGTATTTGAAAAAGCAATAGAAACCGGGGTATTATTTGTTGTTGCAGTTAGCGGTGTAAAAACCGCTGTGAGACCGGCAGGCATACCCTGAACACTAAATGTAACCTCCTCATTAAACCCTAAATAGGTTTCATATATAAACGGCACCACAAGGTCGTCAGGTTGGCAAACTTCATAATTGAGGTCTGCAAAATTTAGGATAACTTCAGAATCTTCAATTACAAAATCAGAAGAGTTCATACTGAAAAAAACATTGTTTGTTCCCTTAACTATAATACGGGCAGTTGTAGTGCTATTGCCAGGAATAATAACCTCATGGCTGCCATCGTTTGGAACTGCGGTTGCCAGTTGAATTGGAAAACTCAGGCCTCCGTCTGTAGATAGAAATATATCTACCTCTTGTGTATTTATTGGTGTTTTGTTTGTGTTGGCGACATCCCAGGTGATGGTCTGTACAGATCCGGCCGTATAGGTCTCCACCGTATTTTGAGAGTTAACAACAAATGGTCCCGCGTTATTTAAAACATTGAGCTTTACCAGTTCTGAAGCTACCTGCCCGCCTCCTGCTGCGTTATCTCTAACGGTTAAGGCGAAGTTCATTTCGCGTTCCACATTGGAAACCGTTTCCCAGGCCGAATTTATCGGTGGATTGGTTTGAGTAAGATTCCCCTGGATAACCTCAGATAATTTTGGAAAATATCTGTTGGAATTTGTGGTGGGCTTAAGTGATCTGAAATTTGCACCACTTGGATTGTCAGGTCCGAAATTTTCTGTAGTGACTACACCGTCATCAATCTGTTCCCATACATAGGTTAGTATATCTGTAGAATCCGGATCTATGGCATTTCCTGCTAATACAAATGGTGTTCCTTTGGGAATAATATAATCAGCTATTGGATTAATAACCGGAGGGTTGTTTGTTAAAGGTGTAAGTTCTCCACAGCTTGTGGTCTGAAGATATTCTATGATTTGAAATATGCTGTAATAATGGAAATAGTCATCACCGTTGGGGGCTACGTTTTGTCCGGGTATTATACCCGCGTATCCCATTATGGTGGTTCCGGTCCCGGGTTCTGCCTGTACCAAGGTGCCTTCAGATTCAAAGGACCAGGTATGATTTGCGCCAAATTGATGCCCCAATTCATGTGATACAAAATCGAGATCAAAGATATCACCCTGCGGATTTAAGGCTGCAGCGTATCCACTTCCTTTTTGGTTATCCCGGCAAACTGATCCTATAAAGCCCGCATTCCCTCCATCGGTATCCTCATGAAATAAATGACCCACATCATAATTTGCTTCGCCAATTGTTGTGGTTAGTGTATTTTGAACCTCTGAATTTAAATTTCCTCCATAGGGATCGGTATCCGGGTCTGTAAATATTACCAAATCTGTATTGGCGATCAATTCTAAAGTAACGCCTAAATCGGTTTCAAAAACCTGATTTACCCTTGTAAGTGTTGCATTTATTGCAGCCAGGGCGTCGGCCACCGTGCCTCCATGAAATTCGGTATATTCTCCTGTAGCAGAAATTGCTATTCTGTATTTTCTTAGCATTTGATCATCCACGAGTTTTGAAACAGCCCCGTTGATGCTTTTTTCAATCACTGATTGGGTAAAACAAATAAAGTCGCTGTCGAGCTTCGAATGTATACTTCTGTCGTAAACTACATAAGTACTGCCACCATCTGAGACTTTCTCCATGAACGTCGTCTTTTCAGTTCCTGCATGAACGATCATGCTTTGTACTCCCTTGTGAGAAATGCTAAAACGAATACGATCTTTGTTTCCATCCAAACTATACCCTGAATAGGACTTTATACCGGGATATTTTTTTGCCAATTCCGGTGACAAGACCGAATTTTCTGAAACTCTGAATGCTCTTAGTTTCCCTTTGACATCTGGAAAATAAATTGTCCCTGATGATTTCTTTAGTGTGGATATAGATAAAAGTTCCTCGGATAAAGATGCCTGATCCAAATCAAAAACCTTTACCTTAGTTACGTCCGGATTGGATAGTGAAGGCGAAGAAAACTTACTGGGAGAAATCTCCTGACCCCAATATTTGGATTGCGCAGATCCGTAAAAGGAGAGAAATATTATGGAAATTGATAAAACAAGACGTAGTTTTGCTAACATCAAGGGATTTTTAAACTTTTAAAAGTAAGCCTTTTTATTATTTTATTTGTGTGGTCACAGTTCAAAGCATTTCCAATTACGATAAAAAGCACCCTACTGCTATAACCATTGGTACTTTTGACGGTGTGCACATAGGTCACAGAAAAATACTTGAACGCCTCATAAATGATGCCAAAAAAACTAATCTGCGATCTACGGTACTTACTTTTTTCCCGCATCCCAGAATGGTTTTACAAAAAGACACCGAAATAAGGCTTCTGAATACCATCCAGGAAAAAATCAAAATTTTGGAGCACATTGGCCTGGATTACTTAATTATTCATCCCTTCACTCTTGAATTCTCACGTATTTCTTCCACAGAATTCGTTAGGGACATCCTGGTGAATGAATTAAAGGCAAAAAAAATTATAATAGGTTATGACCACCGCTTTGGACGCAATAGAAATGCCAATATACAGGATCTTTTCGCTTTTGGAAATACGTTCAACTTTGAAGTTGAAGAAATTGCGGCACAGGAAATAGATGATGTTTCTGTAAGTTCTACAAAAATCAGAAATGCGCTTATTGATGGAGATATAAAGACCGCCAATGAATACCTGGGGTATAACTATATGCTAACGGGCGATGTTAAAAAAGGTAAAGGTCTGGGAAGACAATTAAGCTTTCCAACAGCTAATTTATTTATTGCAGAAAAATACAAACTCATCCCTAAAAACGGGGTTTATGTTGTAAAAAGCATCCTTAATGGCAAGCTTTTTTACGGGATGATGAACATCGGTTTTAATCCTACCGTAGATGGTTCCACAAAGAGTATTGAAATTCATTTTTTTGATTTTAACTCGGATTTATACGGGCAAAATATCCAGGTAGATATTATAGAGCGCATCCGCGATGAACATAAGTTTAAATCGCTTGAGGAGCTTAAAACACAATTGCTAAAGGACAAAGAAACGTCTATTTCCATAATTTCAAGCTAGATGTTTAATACCTTTTTATTCAAAAGAATAGACAATAGTCCTTTAGTAATATTTCGCATATTTTTGGGTATTCTCATTAGCCTTGAATGCTATGGAGCGATTCTTACAGGATGGGTGCGAAGAACAATGATTGAGCCCGCATTTACCTTCTCTTTTATTGGTTTTGAATGGTTACAGCCTTTACCCGGTTCCGGGATGTATATCTACTTTTTTATAATGGGCACCCTGGGTGTTTTCATTGCTCTAGGTTATAAGTACAGACTTAGTATTATTTCATTTACGCTGCTCTGGACGGCAGTTTATTTGATGCAAAAAACATCGTACAACAATCACTATTATTTGTTGGCATTAATCTCCCTGATCATGTGCTTTTTTCCTGCAAACCGGGCATATTCATTAGACGCCCGGGCTAAGCCTCAGATCAGGAATGAAAGCATGTACAGCTATGTAAAATGGATTATTGTGCTACAACTTTTTATTGTTTATACCTATGCCGCCCTGGCCAAACTATACGCGGATTGGCTTGATTTTAGTTTTGTTGGAATACTGATGCAAAGCAAGGCTCATTATTGGCTCATAGGCGATTTGTTGCAGGAATATTGGGTTCATAAATTTATTTCAGTCATGGGAATTTTCTTTGATTTACTCATTGTTCCTGCCTTGCTTTGGAAGCCCTCCAGAAAAATTGCATTTTCCTTCGCGATATTCTTTCACCTCTTCAATTCGGTTGTATTTCAAATTGGGATCTTTCCCTACCTTGCGCTGGCTTTTACCGTTTTCTTTTTTGAGCCCGAAACAATTCGGCGTATTTTCTTTAAAAAGAAACCTATACCAGAACCTTCTAAATTGATTATCCCTAAATACAGAAACCTCTTTTTAGTGGGATTTGGGATTTACTTTACAGTACAACTTATTCTCCCTGTGAGACATCATTTTATAAAAGATGATGTTCTATGGACCGAAGAGGGACATAGATTGAGTTGGCGCATGATGTTGAGAAGCAGGTCTGGCGTAATAAGTTTTAAAGTGGTCAATAATGATAACGGTAATATCATTAATGTAAATCTCAATGACTACGTTTCA
>Ga0316190_10002673_pt1 | contig 12941 bp, 3 predicted proteins | sample Eddworburrow2_MG_FD_204929 | JGI IMG/M metagenome (GOLD analysis project Ga0316190, IMG submission 204929) | Coastal sediment microbial communities from Maine, United States - Eddy worm burrow 2 | ecosystem: Environmental > Aquatic > Marine > Coastal > Sediment | place: USA: Maine | collected... | reverse complement strand
CTCTGGTATAGCTTCTTCACTTTCACCCTCTACCTCTTGCTCTTGCTCTTGAATCTCTGGTAATACAAAACTCTCACCGGAAGTAGCAGGAGTATAGCCAAACCCTAATCCGTTTTTGATATAATTTTCAATCGTTTCATTGCCAAAATTAACATTAGATAAAACTTGATTACTTTCAACTTTTACAAAAACAACAGGTGGAGAGAAAGGAAGCCAATCTGAAACTGTCTCTTCCTTTACCAAATATGACCCTGGACGTATATTTTTAAACTTATAGACTCCATTTTTATTTGTTGTTCTTACTAGCTCTACATCACTTGTTAGGTGTTTCAGCGTAATAACCCATCCCTTTACCCCTGGCTCACCAACATCACGTACTCCATTAAAATTACTATCTTGATACTTTCTTCCGCGAATTTCTGCTGGGCGATAATTTCCAAAATTTTCATCATTTTTCACTAAGCCACTTTGGTCGACTAGAAGTTCGTATTCACTTCCATTTTCAACCCCTGGCTGTGATTGCTCCCAACCAGCTTGCATTTCTTCATCTATAAAATACATCCCTGATGTAAGATTTAAAAATGAATATTTTCCATTTGTATCGGTTACAACTTCCTTGATTAGATTATAACTTTCATCTAAAAGTCTAATCGTCCAACCTGGTAATAATGGCTCACTATCACTATACCTACCATCACCATTTATGTCTTCATACTTAACCCCATGTACTTCGGCTAGTTTAAAATTTCCAAAGTTTATATCAGATACATGTTCTCCTGAACTAATGCTGACGTCATAATGGTAAGGTAAAGATGTCTGAATCCAGCCAGCTTGCATTTCTTCCATAACCTCAAAGTTTCCAGCAGATAACCCTTCTAAAACGTAAAGTCCTTCGCTATTTGTTGAAGCCTCTGCTGCTACACGGTAAATCGTAACATGGAGAGCTCCTAGATTACCTGGATAATATAAGTCATTTACTGTGAAAGTATGCGTACTACCATCACCAATAAAAGGTACCCAATACTCGTGGTCTGCATTAAATCCACCCCACTCTAGAGACACCCCGTCTACTTGTAAATCAAGTAACTCTGCTCCATAGGATTCATAATTTTGTACCATGTCAGTCCAAGTAGTGTTTGGGGTACGAACAGAGTATTTAGCATCAGCTGTAATAGAATCTCCTGCTTCGTAGGTCCCAGAAACGTGAATCATGTATTTTTCCCCCATAATCAATGAGCTTGAAGTAACACCCATTGCACTCGAAGAATCAACATCAAATTCTTCGATCTGAGCTGTAGCTATAATATTCCACCCCTCTAACCCAGGCTCAGTGAATTCTCCACTTTCTGGATCTACATCTCGAGTACCGTTTGCATTTACATCTTCATACTTAAACCCAGAAATGATTGTTTGTGGCTGATTACCAAAATGTCTTCCTGACTTAACCTGCCCACTTCTAAGGGTTACTGCATGAAATCCATTGATTGGTGCTGTTTGAGTCCAGCCAACCTGTTGAACTTCAAATACTTCATATGATCCAGGTTCTAGTCCGTCGAATATATATAGTCCATTAATGTCTGTAGTAGATGTAGCAACTAACCCAATACTATCGTAAAGCCCTATCTCCCAACCTTCTAGCCATGGTTCTGGGGAAACTCTAGATCCATCACGGTCATCGTCTTGGAACTTCTTGCCTCGTATTGTTCCTAACTGATAATTACCAAACTCTACTAACTCAGTACCAGCTGCACCATCCAAGATAACTTCATACGAAGTAGCTGTTGAGGCTAACCAGCCAAATTGAGAAATCTCCTCTACCTTGTAAGTACCCTCTGGTAAATTCATAAACCAAGCTAACCCATTTGCGTCGGTTGTAGTACTACCAATTAAGGTATTTAAATCATCGTATAGATTGATACCCCAACCTTCTATTAGCTGATCGTCATTATTAAAGTCTCCATCAGCTTCCATGTCTTCATACTTGAAAGCATTAATACTACTGGTCTGTTGGTTACCAAAATTTAAGTTTTCTTTACTCTGACCACCAACTGCTGGAAACGACCAATTTCCACCTGCTGATGGCTCTGTTTGTACCCACCCAGCCATCTGACTTTCAGATACAGAATAAGAACCTGGTCCTAAGTCTACAAACTTATAAGCTCCGTCAATGTCTGTAACGGTAGAGGTCACAAAGCCATTTGGTCCAGAGATATTAATAGTCCAATCAGGTAATCCTGGCTCATTCAAATCCCTAGAGCCACTACCATCTAAATCATTATATTTAAACCCACGTACTGTGATTAATTCAAAATTTCCAAAATCTAAGTCACTCAATTCAGAATCATTCGTATCAAGGGTTACACTATGTCTTTTGGGGCTTACTGGGTAAACTTGAGTCCAACCAACTTTTTGCTTTTCAGTCAAACGATAATCTCCTGCATCAAGTCCTTTGAATTCATAGTTACCATTAACGTCTGTAAAAGTCGTAGCAATTATAGAATTTACACCTGAATTCATATCCTTAAGTCTGACCTTCCATCCCTCAAGTCCAGGCTCTTCTAAATCCTTCGCTCCATTACCATCTAAGTCATGAAACTTCTGTCCAGAAATAGAGCTAAGACAAGGCACTTCCCATGGTGTAAATGTGACTTTATTTTTTACCTTATTGCCTTTACCGTTTGGGTTTAAAGTAGCATTGAAAGGTCCAGAACAAGACCCCCAAAAGTTATCTTTCGCATTAAAAGCAGTATTGCTCCAAGCTCCAAAAATACTATTTTCTAAAATGTCATTATCATGAGCTTCAACCATAGGTAATGCACCACCTGAAGTATAATCACGAACCAATAGACCATAGCCATGATTTTCGATATTATTATTTAATATTGATCCAGCGGTTGCAACTTCAGTAAAACCAAGTATACCTGTCCACTGATCAGAATCCCATACTGCAATACCAACACCAAAAGCTCCGATAACATCGTTATCGTGAACATTTATATGTTCAGCACCAACTGTCCAAATATTAAATTGATTACCGGATAAAGTATTGTTAGCAACTTCAACCGAGTTACCAGATGCATAAAGTAAAACTCCAGAAGCACCATCTGCGGTTAGAGAAACCGTCGGATCATCAGTACAACCTCCTCCAGTATTAGTACAAACGTGACCACTAATAATATTGTTTAAAATCATACCAGTTGCACCACGGCTGATCTGGATTCCATTTTGTGCAACTACAAGGTCATCTCCGCCACCTATTACTGTATTACCAGTAATATTTGCGCTAGAGTCTGAATTATCAACTACAATTCCACCCTTGCCATAGCCACTAATATTATTGTTGGAAATGATCGCAGTACCAAATGTAGAGTGAGCCGCGCGTCCAACTAGAATACCCAAACTACCCCCACCGCTACCGATAGTAGTGATTGCATTATCATGAATATTAGCATTAGCTCCATCTCTAACGTAAATACCAACACCTAATCCAGAACCATCTCCTGTTAAAGAAAGGGCTGTTATTTCAGTATCAATGTTTCCAGTTACTGTAATTAAATTCTTTGAACCGCTTACATCTCCTACCAAACTTGAAGGTTGATTTAAAACTGTAGAGCCAACACCTGATCCAACTAAATTTAAATTTTTATTTATGACTAATTGCTCCTCATATAGTCCTGGAGCTATATTAACAGCACCACCTGATACAGCGTCGATAGCTCTCTGTATGCTTGCCTTAGTAGTACCAACTAAAAGAGCAAAGCTGTTTGGTGTTACATAAGCGTTACTTAACTCCCATGAAACTAAACCAAATCCAGGTGCATCTATCGCGTGGAAAACTCTATCCTCTATATCGAACCCATCAGTAGCTCCAGAAAAGATTACATCAAAAGCCTCTACATCTGCAACTTGTCCATTTACTATACTTGCAACTGTATTACCAGAAAATTCTGTAAAACCTAAATTTAAGTCATTTCCTGAAAAACCAAAAATACTACCACCGTGTCCTTCAAAATACACTCCCATTGGATTACCAGATATCAAATTATTTCCTGCAAAAGTAACTCCCGTTATATCCCCATTACCACCCAAACTACCCAAAGTATAAAAGGCTATTCCTGCCCAACCATCAGACTTACCGTTAGCGATGACTGAAATACTATCAAAGGAAATATTACTTGAAGCCCCATCACCGGGAGCATAACGCCCTGTCAAGGCAATTCCATTCTTGCTATACCCTGTAATTGAAGTATCAAAAACTGATATATTACTAACTGAATTAAAATCAAGACCCGTAATAAGCCCATAAGACTTTCCATTGCCAATCATTGTTACTTCGGAAATAGAAAAGTTACTAAGGTGAGAAACTTTAATATTAAAACGACTAACTGAGTCATCTAGGGCTCCATTTTTGACTGTCATTTTTTCTAAGTTCACATTGTCTGCGGTAACACTTATTCCATAACTAGTAGCTAGCATTGGATTAATGACTACCACACCCACTTCACTTGCACCTTTTAAAGATACCTCCTTATTTATAATTAAATCCTCATTGTAAGTGCCGTTGGCAATATTTACTACATCACCATTATTTGCTGCATTAATTGCAGCTTGAATAGTAGAATAGTCCGTTGGCACACTGATTGTGGCTGCATAAGTTTCACTCACACCGACTGTTGCTACAAAAATTGATAAAAGCAAAAACAAACCAACAACATACGTGACTCCATATCTGCACTTTAAGTTAAAAACAAAATTCATAAACCTAATCTTTAAATTTTTTAAAGTACATCTTCTTTGGCTCGACCAAAGCTCAATGAAGCCTGCATGCACTATCCATACCTTAAGCTATTTATATAATTAAATCAAGTCCCTATTTTCCACAAAAATGTTAATCTTATTTACAAGCACTACTCTTAATACACAAAAACCGCACTCCTAGTATGAGTGCGGTAAATACTGCTACAAAAAATAAGTAGCATGTTCACTAGTACGTCCTGCACTTTAATAATCCTGCATGTAGGCACGACTTAACAAGGACTTTAATATAAGATAAGTCAATAATGACTAACCATATTAACACTTTCCACAACAAAAGCTTAAGTGTTCTGCAAAACTTAAACTAATTTTGTAATTCACATCCTATAAATCACAAAATCAATAAGCTTCTTTTAAGAAATAAAGATAAATCAGGATGACTCTTGATCATCCTGATTATTCTAAAAACGACTATTATAACGTAATGACTTTCGTTGACGGTCTTTGTATAAAATATACGATATCACCAAAACAACTAATAAAATAATCCAGAAAGACCAATAAGTAAATAATGACCTACTACCACCTGCTTGATAACTTTCATGTTCAGTTTTATCAAGACCATCAAATTCAAGGAAAGCAGGATATACAGCTAATCTAGTAGAACTTGCACCAGAAACTTTAGGCTCCATATCACCAGCTAAGCCATATCGTAAAAATTCAGCTGCCTGTGCAACAGGAATTACCTGGCGATTTATACTAGTAGAATTTTCAATTTGATTTTCAAACTCATGTTCTATTTCTTTTTCTTCCTCAAGCGTTAATCCAACTTGTCTTATACTATCATTTTTTACTAATTCATTATCTAATTCACCATTTGAAACAACCGTACCCCGAACTTGATCATCACCACCTACTGGACTGATAACACCAGACCCACTACCACCATTACTACCACTACCCTGATTAAAACTATCAATAACCCCTAAATCATCACCATCACTATTAATAGTTCCACCTGATCCACTTGTACTAAGTACAAAAGGTACATTAGAATTATTTAATACTACAGTAGTCGAGGCATCATTAGAGCGTAAAGGTTCATTTGCTGAGTTAAATCCAGAGGCATATGCAACGTTCACATAGTCACCAGACATAGCTTCTGGAGTAAATACATTTTCATACTCTATCACAACTTCCTCACCTGGAGCCACATCGTCAAGTGGCCATGAGTTACTCGCTTTTATAGAGCCATTTGAAATATTATCATAAACTACCACCTCATGAGCAGGAACTGTACCTGGATTACGTACTACAACCTGGTAACTCACGGTATCACCTGGCTGATAAGGCCCAGGACTACCTACTGTCTTACGAACTACCAAAGAAGCTGGTTCATAACCACCACCGCTACCACCATAAGCTGATCCAGAAGAACCTGATGATCCTCCGTTATTTGAGTTTCCACTGTTTGTATTACCACCACCATTTGAATCTCCATCGTTTGAATCATCACCGTCACCTCCAGTTGCTACATTATAAGTTGCATCATCTTCATCGTCCCCACTATCCTCATCTGTTTCACCACTAAGTCCATCATCAGTATCTGATACAGACAAAGTAAATGATTCTGTATCATTATTATTACTCGTATTAAAATCGTCAGAATCTATAGAACCAGCCACACTTACACCATAGTTATCAGCTTCAAGATCCGATCTCAAGCGAAGAGTTACAACTCGCTCCATAAAACCAGCAGATTCAAAAGCCTCATATGGCCAACTCAAAGTAGCATTAGAAACTACTGCTCCACTCGCTTCTATTAATTCGTACTTTAATGGATCATAGTCAAATCTCATAGTTCCAGGATCAGTAGATTCAGTACCAGAGTTTCTAACTGATACCCCATAACTCACATCACTACCTGGTAACAATGAGGCAGGGTCGGATAATAAATCGACATTAACAGATAAATCCTTAAATTCATCATAAGCAATATTTCCAGTCCAATCATTAAATACATTAAGAGAGATTATCAAGCCCTTAGAGGCAAAGAATGTATTATTGGCGTAAGTTGCTACGTTATTTGCTATTCGTATATCTCCGGTATCTATGTCTATTTGATCTCCTTTATATGCCGAAACATCATTAGTTCCTGAGACACCCAAAATATTCAACCTATTTACTACCCTACCTTTATTATTATTGTTTACTGTGATTTCTCTAGACACCTCCGCAATCGCTGAATCTAACGAATCCTCAACCCCATCTAGTTCGTTATGTACATTAGCTTGTACCGCACCACCACCCGTTAAGGCACTATCTTCGTCAGCAATGATAAAACTACTATCTGAACCAACTCGCAAAGCTGAGTCTGGTGTACCCACAACTTCTCCTTGCCAATTACCTAATACATTGAAGAAACCTTGAGAAAATGATGCACCCACTACATCTCTATTCGTTAAAGTTAGCACACTAGAGCGTACCACTGTATCTCCAGAATTTATATTTATATCTTCAGCGTCTTTTTCAAATCCAGCATAGTTGTCTCCACTCTTTGCGGACACATTTATATCCGTTTGAACATCACCATGACTTTCGTTCACTAAACTTAAATCAGAATTAGCCAAAGCTAATGCCTGATTTAAGGAATCATCTACATTATTAACGTTTACGCTTGCATCTGCCTTTACCCCAGTAGGATCTGCTACGGAGTTAGCAAAGCGTGCTGCACTTGGTAGTATCAAATTACCGAGCCACTCTGATGCATATACATTAATATTTATCACACCAATCATTGACTCAAATAGGTTTGTGTTTAAGAAATTTATCAAGTTATTTGCAATATCAACATCACCAGTTTTTATCTGAGTCTCTTTTACCTTACGCCCCGCTAAAATCTGATTCTGACCTGAGATAGCTTTTATATCAAGATCATTATATATATAAGCGTCATTTTCGTTAGTAACATCTATTTCATCAGAAGCCCTAGCTCTAGATCTTAATAATGAGTCCTCACCACTATCTTCATTTACAGCAGTTGCCGTCACTGCTCCAGGACCCTTTAGATCTTGACCAAAAGCCTCAAATAAAAGCTCTAAAATATTAATATTACCCTTAAAATTTTCAAATATATTAAAATCAATAGGTAAGAAAGAAGAATTTACCGTATTTGTATTTACAATATTAAGTAAAGAAGATTTGGCTCTAGCTGTACCGGTAAATATACCACTCTCATCTACTCGTCCCGCACCAGAAAGCCTATTATTTCCAGATAATGCCAAAAGCTCTTTCACGTTATTTACAAAAGCCGTATTCTTATTAAGAATTGTCAATGATTTAGTCTCACTTGCATCTGCCCCCAAAATATTATCTTCTCCATCATGCTTATTAGATGCCTCAGATCCAAAGCTTTTTTGCACCCATTCCCCACCACCTCCATATACAGTTTCGTATGCATTAGTATTACCCTGTACATTGGTATCAGAATTTATATCAGCTGATCCTGTTGTAATTTTACCCTGAAACATATCTTTATCAGAGTGTAATAAATTACTACCAGTTACTGACTCACCAGTAGTAACATTATCTAAATCCAAATACTGGTCAGACTCAATGTCTACATCTTCCGTAGTTGAGGCTGTGGATCCTATTACACTGTCTTCACCTTCTACGTCATTTTCAACAGTAGTTGTTAGACTAGAAGTTGCTGTCTCGGTATTACCTTCGGCGTTATCATCGCTTGTATTAATTTCAGCTTGTTCTCGCCTACTTGACCACCAATCCATCAAATCATTGGGGTCATCAGGTAAACCTCCACCACCCACTACATCTGGATGCTCTGGACGTTCATATTCATCAAATAAACTTGTAATTTCTTCTTCAGAAATTAAATCTTCTTCTCCCTCCTCTTCACCTTCACTAGTAGTCTCTATTTGGTTATCAGGACCAGGAGTTCCATTTGGTCCTAACTCGTCATTATCGTTATCGTCCTCACCATTATCATCAGCATCATCATCCATATCTTCTTCTTCCTCCTCTTCATCCTCATCGTCGTCCTCATCGTCGTCCTCATCTTCTTGCATTTGACCAAATAAATTCTCTAAGAATCCTTCATTACCCAATTGTTCAAGTAAATTATCAGGATTTTCTGAATTTGCTTCTATCAACTCACCTACAACAGAATTCTCTTCTTCCTCTACTTCTTCCTCTACTTCTTCCTGAACTTCCTCCTGTTCTTGTGCGTTTGCTATATTAACTACAAAGGCTGGATACACAGGCATGAAAGTCAAAGAAACCATTACTAGAACAGCTAAGTGATTAAATATTTTTTTGTTTAATCTATGTGTCATATTTTCAATATTTGATTTTCCCAGGACTCTGCCCTTATTTTCTATAAAGAAATTAAGGACAGAGATACTGGATTAATCAGTGTTAGATAAAACTAACGACTATATGTAACCCTAGTAAGTCCGGTAACAGTAGTACGAAGTACATCTATGATAGAATTACCTGAATCTATAGTAATCCCAGTACTGTCTTCACCTACATCACCAGCAGCCATAACACCGTTATTACCATTATTATCAGTAACTTCAGTATCTAGGTCTACCTTAGAGTAAGTATGATTATCAACCTCTTCTTCATCTTCTACTTTTTCAGTAAAAGAAAGAAGTGAATCATCAACATCATATACATCAAGGTCAAAGTTATTAACGTCTGATGAAGCATTGTCTGAAGTATAAATAACATCAAGACCATTTAAATCAGCAGTCTCACTAACTTTAACATCTGAATCACCAGTTGTTATATTAGCAAGCTTTACATCATCACCAGACCCAATGAAGTTATCACCGTTATTACTGCTCACTGTTAGGTCACTCTTCATGTCAGTTGATGAGTTGTTACGTAGAAAGAAAGAATGACTTCTACGGCTATCAGTATTTAAAAGTGAATCATCCATATCATTAGCAAGTAGATTGACCCCACCAGCTGAAGCATTACCAGCAACTAATAAAAGTGCAAAAGCAAAAATAGTTAAAAACGAAATTAAATTTTTCATATAAAACGCACCCCCTCTCTAAGTTTGCTTACGTTATACCGCAAGCGAATAAATATAACAATGTTAACCTATCAAAAGATAAATTTATTAGACCTGCCGAGTTAGACTCGGTCAGACTAAGCAAAGCTTAGTCAGAGCATGGCTCATAGTCCATGGGCCCATACCTCAGATTGATTAACATTTACGCATATATTCTTCCTACACTTTGAATAAAGCGCTAGTCCTTGTACAAACTCAAGATAAACTCTCATTTGTTAAAAACCCGACCTTACTAGCTCAACCTTAGGCTGGATCCCTATACCAACCCAAAGGGTTATTATAGGGGCGCAGGACCAGCCTAAGGTTGAACCAGCAAATTTAATCTCTCCTAGCTATACTTCTGTTGTTTACGATACAATATGTGACAAAATAAAATGTAAAAATAAATTTTAGTCAAACTAAAAGCGCAGGTAGCGTTATGCTAACTATCCTGCGCTTTATTAGTTTTAGCTAAATAAAAACTCATCACAAATTAAAGTATATGTGGTGAGCATGGTTATTCGCTTGTTAAATCATCCCTCAAGTACTGCCTATCAAGTAATGCGTAGTGTCATCTTAATGGATTAAACTTTCCCGTCAACCACTCGAACGTGTGGATAAATACATACACACCCAAACTAGTAAAATAAATCTGTTCTTGAGTACAAAAATTTAACAAAACTAGATCATCTAAACTTAAATGCAACCCTAGTAGGCAATACTTTATAGCCAGTTAGTACAGCTTCAACCACAGCCTCATAACTACCCTTTGCCAAAGTTCCAACCTTAAGCAAAATCTCTCCACTTGAATCTGTCTTACCACTACCCCTTGCCACTACCAACCCATCATCACCTAAAACCTCAACTTGTATATCAGCTCCACTTAATACATTTTCATTATTTTCTACTTTTACTTCCAAAAAAGCATTTTCCCAAAAATTAAAAAGACTATCCTTTCTACCAAACATATTATATGTGTCTGCAGTAAGTAATGTTTGTAAATCATCTTTTGGCTCTATTTGTTTTGTCTCCTTTTTCTCTTCTTCAGAAGATTCTATGGGACTTTCCGCTTGAAGTATATTACTTTCAGTATCTGTTCCATGAACATCTAGATCACTACTCTCGTGGTCACTTAAAGATGCTTGTAACTTTTTAATTTTTTGTAACGCTAGTTGTACTGCCCTATCAGCTCGCACCATTCCATGTCCAGTTTTTTCATCCCATCCAGGTGCACCCAAATCCTCCGCAGATTTATATATAATTTCCTTTATGTCCTCAATATTTGTTACTCCCAAGCTCCTAACTAACGCCACCACCCCTGCTACGTGGGGTGCCGCCATAGAAGTACCCTGATAAAAATAATAATTAAACCGTGTTATATCGGAACCTGTAGAACCTTGCTTCAAAGTCTGCTGTAAAATTCCGTCTACATACCCATCATTATTTTGATCAACACTCGTATCTCCACCTGGAGCAACAATATCAACACTAGATCCATAATTAGAATACCTACTCATCTCTTTATCTAGTCTTACCGCCCCCACAGCTACAACATAATCATCATACGCAGCAGGATATGATACCAAACTATTACCATCATTTCCGGTAGCTGCTATGACCAAAACCCCCTTATCCCTCGCATAGACTAATGTGTCTTCTAACACCTGAGCGCCCACTGGTCCACCTAAGGATACATTTATAATGTGTGCTCCATTATCAACTGCAAATCTAATTCCATCAGAAATATCAGCATATGTACCCATTCCAGACTTATCAAGTACTTTTATGGGCATTATCTCAGCCTCATAAGCAATCCCAGCTACCCCCATACTATTACCAGTAGAGCTAGCAATAATTCCAGCCACATGAGTTCCGTGCCCGTTATCATCATTTGCATATCCCTGTTTATCAATAAAGTTATACCCAGTTACAAATCCAGTATCAGATAAATCATCAGCACGTTCATATTTACCCCTGTTTTCATAAGCTATCCCTGTATCTACTACCGCCACAATAGTTCCATTCCCCCTACTCTCTACCCATGCATCTTCCACCCCAATCAAAGGAAGATTCCACTGTAACCCATAATAAGAGTCATTGGGTACCATACTAAAGGCATGTGCAATATAATTTGGATGTACGTACTCTACAGCCTGATTTTCTAGAAGTACTTCCATGGCATACTGCAAGGTATTTATTGAACGAGTAATAGTTACATTATGACCATCTTCTTTTAGAAGATGAGACACCTTCCCTCCCTTTAACCCACTCAACTTTTTCATATCCAACGTTACTCTCATGGCATAGTTTTCATTACCATACTGACTCACATCAGAAACCCCTATACCTTCCAAAATATCTTCTCTCAGAATATCGGGCACCCAAGGGTGAAATCTTATAATCAACTCACCATCAACATAAGCTTCATTAAGCGTAGGTAACTCACGTTCTATAGGGTGCTCTTGCTTAGATCTTTCTAGTAAATCAATCAAATACTCAGGAGTTTCCTCTGCTTCTTCTTGTACCCTTTCTTCTTGTGCTAAAACCTGAGAAGTTAAAATAGGTGCTACAAAATAAGATAGTAACCCACCTAAAGCTAAAAAATATACCAATACTTTGTGTATATACATTAAATTATCAAAAAATAAATTTATTATCAGACTACGCAAACCAATTCATCAAAGATTAATTTGATCAAGGCTTTATTTGTTGTCAATCACATCTAGCTACTATACCTAAGACCCATACTGTGTCAAATGTATGGTATTAAACAGTCTGACACACTATGTGGATAATCTATTTATATCAGATTGACACAAGACCTTACAAATGTTATCTTGAACATGCGCTAATGATAATAAGCGTTCCAAACAAAGATGTAGCTATCTATTTTTTTAACTAAACTTTAGATAAACTTATCTCTGACTGGAAGATATACTCCATATATTTCTTACGATTTCACAGGGAAACAGTATGGAGATATATATTATATAAATCGCATACAATATAGGTTTATTTAAGTTTAAATTAATTTAATTTAACTAAATATCAATCTATATTATAAAGAAAGGGGGTGTAATTTATGAATAATTACACTATACTTAAC
>Ga0316190_10002671_pt1 | contig 12943 bp, 11 predicted proteins | sample Eddworburrow2_MG_FD_204929 | JGI IMG/M metagenome (GOLD analysis project Ga0316190, IMG submission 204929) | Coastal sediment microbial communities from Maine, United States - Eddy worm burrow 2 | ecosystem: Environmental > Aquatic > Marine > Coastal > Sediment | place: USA: Maine | collected... | reverse complement strand
GCCGATCACCGTCAGGAAATAGTCGCCTTTCACTCCATATTGCCAGTCATTGGTACCGGCCGATCCATCAACCACGCCTTGGTAGAATTGCGTCGCTTGAAAATCGAAGATGATTCCGTGTGCGGCAAGCTGGGATCGGGCACCGCCCCAGTCTCCAAGCAGGTGCGTGCGGTCTGCTGCTGAGACGGGCTGATTGCAAGCCCCGCCGATGCATAGAGCCGCCGCAATTCCGAATAACGCCTTGCGCGTCGATTTCATCGGCCGTTCTCTTCCCTGGGTCACTCTTTCTTGCCTTTGATCGCCATCTTCGAGCGTAATGAGATGAGTTCAAGTGCGAACACACGTTCTAACTGAACGACCCAAGCGAAATCGGAGAGCAGTGGCATAATTACCACGTGGACTCGTAGGCACGTGGTTGCGGCTTCTCCCAAGACTCCCTATGACCTAACCCGAGTTGCTGGGGGGCATTCATCGCATGGCGCTGCGAGATGAAAATGAGAAGGTCGCGAGCCTGACCAAGCTCCAGAAGACCTCTCTCGACAAGGATCTCCAAAAGATCGAGCGGCTGGAAGAGGCCGCCCGCGCAGTATCCCAAACCCGGCCCGCAGTCGGGATTGCACTTCTGTTTCTCGCCGCCGCAGGCATCTTAGCGAGCTTCCAGGTCGGACTGGCACAGAGCAGCGTCTTGGTGATCGTTGCGGCAGTCATCGGCGGCTATATGGCGCTGAATATTGGCGCGAACGACGTGGCCAACAATGTTGGCCCGGCGGTGGGGGCACGGGCGCTGACCATGTTTGGCGCTCTCGTCATCGCCGCGATTTTTGAATGTGCGGGTGCGATGATCGCGGGCGGAGGTGTCGTCCAAACAATCTCCAAAGGCATTATCGACCCGGCCCTGGTGCCGAGCAGTGAAGTCTTTATTTGGGTCATGATGTCGGCCCTTCTCGCCTCAGCGATTTGGGTGCACCTCGCAACCGTTTTCGGCGCTCCGGTGTCCACCACCCATTCAATCGTGGGCGGCGTATTGGGTGCGGGCGTTGCAGCGGTTGGTGTCGATGTCGTCGACTGGTTCGTCGTGTCGTCGATTTTCTTGAGCTGGCTGACCTCGCCGTTGATCGGCGGCGTGATCGCGGCTGGGTTCCTCGCCTTCATCAAGATCAATCTGATCTACCAAAAGGACAAGATCGTCGCGGCGCGGCGGTGGGTGCCGGTACTCGTCGCGATCATGGCCGCGACCTTCGGGGCCTATCTCATGGTCAAGGGACTGAAGCACGTGTGGAAGCCTGGTTTCCCGGCGATCGCGGCGGTCGCTGCCGTCGTCTACGGCTTGGCCTATCTTGCTGCGAAACCGTGGGTGCGCCGTCAGTCGGAGGGCATGGAAAACCGCAATCAGAGTTTGCGGAAATTGTTCCACCTCCCGCTGATCTGCTCGGCCGCACTACTCTCCTTTGCGCATGGCTCCAATGATGTGGCCAACGCGGTCGGCCCACTGGCTGCAATCCTCGGTAGCGCGACGACGGGCGAGCTGTCGAGCGAAGTCGGCGTGCCACTCTGGGTCATGCTGATCGGTGGAGTCGGAATAAGCCTCGGCCTATTTTTGTTCGGCCCGCGCATCGTGCGGATTGTCGGCGAGCAGATCACCAAAATGAACCCAATGCGCGCGTTCTGCGTCGCCCTGTCTGCGGCCCTGACGGTATTGATCGCCTCGCAGCTCGGGCTGCCGGTTTCGACGACACATATTGTGGTCGGCGCCGTGTTCGGTGTCGGATTCTTCCGCGAATACTACACGGCCCGCAGTCGGCGGCGGCGGAACTACATCAGAACGTATCAGCGGCACCCAGAATTGCGACCGGGCCCGCCTGTGCTCCCTGAGGAACTGAGGCGCCGCAAGTTGGTACGCCGGTCGCATTTTCTGGGTATCATCGCGGCCTGGGTGATTACGGTCCCGTCAGCGGCCGGCTTAGCTGCTGCCACCTTCCTCTGCGTAAACTGGATTCGCTGAGAGGCCTGGCGACGTCGCTCGCCCAAGCCCGCCTCAAACCCTGCAGTCCCGCCTTACGGTTGACCGATGTGCTCGAATGAGAAGACGTGGTCGGATTTGCCGAGCGGTGCATGGCAGGCCCTACATGCATTCAGATCCTTGGAAGCGGCCACGGAGCCATCGGGCTTGAATGCGGCGAAGTCCCAATCCCCGTTCTTGTGTTCTGCTTTGAAGTCCTCTCCCCAGCCCGGCTGCTTTTCCATAACGGCAATGAGCGCAAACTTATCGCGGACGCGGCGGCCAAGCTCGCTTTCGATGACGTCACCGTTTTCGTCTTTCTTAGCCTTGTAGACCTCGGCAACTAGGATCGAACCGGAAGAGAATTTTCCGCCATCCTTCATGCCCTCCATCGCAACATCGTTCGCGAAGAGACGGATAATCTGATCGTGGTTTTGAACGCGGTCGAGACTGAGGTAATTGGTGAATTGTGAGCGGTAGTCGGTGGGAAGTTTGATTCTGGCCTCTTGTGCCAAGGCAATAATGGGAACCACAAGAAGGGATATTATAGCGATTATGGATGATCTCACCTTCGTTCTCTCCCCTATAATATAAATATCTGTCCAATTAAAAGCACAAGTATTATTTAGCTAAGCAGAGCGTCTTATTATCTAAGCCGCATTGTACGTTTTTTTATTTGTATATACTATTGATTGTATGTTCTGCATGTTCAGGCGACCGTCAGATCTTGCACGTAAGCCAATTGAGCAACTAGACAAAAATATATTTTGCACGATTAAATCGTACACGATAAAGTCCGTCATGGATCGCGACGTGTCAACACTTATCGCGTGCGATATGATCGTACCATCGCAGACCATCTGATGGCAGGACGACTTTGATGCCCAAAACCGCCGAGCCCGACGACCTGCCGAAGAGCGCTGAGAAGCTCATATGCTTCGCCGTCTACTCTGCGAGCCATGCATTCAGCCGGGCCTATAGCCCAATGCTGAAGAGGCTGAACCTGACCTATCCTCAGTACATTGCCCTAACGGTCCTGTGGGAAGAGGACGGCCTGAGCGTTGGCACCCTGTGTGAGCGGCTCAGGCTTGAATCGAGCACCGTAACGCCGCTGCTGAAGCGACTTGAGAGTCTCGGACACATCGAACGGAAACGAGGAAGCAGTGATGAGAGACAGGTCTTTGTCCATCTGACGCCAAGCGGGAGGTCGCTGCAGCAGCATGCGCCCGGCATTACGAGATGTATCGTCGACGCGACCGGCACCGATATCGATACGCTAGAGTCTCTCGTAAAAATGATCGGGATGCTCAGAGACAACCTGACCGGTACAGAGTCAGATCCAGAGCGGACCCGTGGAAACCAAAGCTGAGGCACTGCGCACTTGGCAGGGGCCCGCCTTGCTGAGCTTCGGCTTCCGGCCGTTCTTCCTTCTCGGCGCAATCTGGGCTGCACTTTCCATGGCCCTATGGCTGGCCATGCTGACGGGCACAGCAACCCTGCCGATCCGCCTGGACCCGGTCTCGTGGCACGCGCACGAATTTCTCTATGGTTATCTCGGCGCCATTGTTGCTGGGTTCTTGTTGACGGCGGTGCCCAACTGGACTGAAAGGTTACCATTCAACGGTTGGCCGCTCGCCGGCCTCGTTGCGCTTTGGCTTCTCGGCCGGCTCGCGATGGCGACATCAGCGTTTTGGCCGCCGGAAGCCGTTGCCCTCATTGATCTGCTTTTTCCCATCACATTTGCCGTCGTCATCAGCAGAGAGATCATCATCAGCAAGAATTGGCGCAACCTTTTTGTGCTCGTCTTGTTTGGTGCGTTGGTCACGGGCAATGCTGTCTTCCACTGGGAGGCCGCCCACGGTGGCTACGCGGCGCAAGGTGTCGGGCTGCGCATTGGCGTTGCGACTGCGATCATGTTGATCGCGCTGATCGGCGGTCGCATCGTGCCATCCTTCACCAGAAACTGGTTGGCCAAACAAGACGAGGGACGCTTGCCGGCACCCCCCATGGGCCGCTTCGATCGTGCCGCCCTGCTGGTTTTACTTGGCGCCCTAGGCATATGGGTCGTCTGGCCCGCCTCGCCTGTCACTGGCGTGCTGCTCCTTGTCGCGGGCGGATTTCATTTCATACGGCTTGGACGTTGGGCAGGCGACCGAGCCACCGCCGAACCGCTGGTCTGGGTGCTGCACGTTGGCTATGCATTCGTGCCACTGGGTGCGGTCGTAATCAGTTTGGCGATCCTCTTTCCGCAAATCATTCGCGTGAACTCCGCGCAACATCTCTGGATGGCGGGCGCCATCGGCTTGATGACGCTTGCGGTCATGACGCGGGCGACGCTCGGGCATACGGGTCAGGCGCTGACGGCGGGGGCTGGCACGACCGGGATCTATGTTTTAATGATGATTGCCGTATTTGCTCGTCTATCGGCCGGTGCTTTCCCAGCTCTGTCTGCCAGCCTGCAAATGGTATCCGGGCTCGCTTGGCTTGCTGCTTTTTGCGGCTTTACGCTGCTCTATGGCCGGCTCCTGATCCTACCTCGAAATTCGGCCTGATCCTTTAAGGTAGAGCGGTGACAGGGAGAGCTCCTTCTCTTCCGAGCCAGACAGAGCAATGCTGTTCGAAAAAATGGAGACGCCCAATGCTGCTTTTTGATCGTTTGGTTCTTGGGTCCGCGTTGACATGCGCAATGCTACTCCCCGGGAGCGCGCTGGCGAACAAGCGTTCCTGTCTGAATCTCGAGCAGAACTACGAGCAAATTTCACGGAGCGCGAGCACTGCGGAGATCAACAACACCCTCTTCTCGGCGACGGACAAGGCCTGTCCGAAGCTGGCCTTGCTCGCCCTTGAAGATGGGGCATCCCTTGAAGCCCGGGACCGGTTCGGCGCTAAGCCTCTGTCACATGCTGCAGCTGCCGGCAACGCCGAACTCGTGGCGCTCTACTTGGATCGCGGCGCGCCAATCGACGCGCGCAATCTCGACGGCTCGGCTGCGCTGTTCAAGGCGGCAGAGTCGGGGCGTCTTGAGGTCGTCAAACTGCTTGTGGAGCGCGGCGCGGATGTGGATCTCCCCGGCCGCAGCAACATCTCCCCTCTCTCGGCCGCAGCGTTCATGGGTAGTGAGCCCATTGTCGCATTTCTGATCGACAAGGGCGCCGATCCACATTGGGTGGACGCCACGAAGAAGCCGGCCATCGTATACGCCGCTGGCCGTGGATTTCCTGCCGTCACGAGACGTCTTCTAGACAGCGGTGTCGACGTCAATGCCCGCTATGGCAATGATCTCACTATTTTGATGTGGGCTGCGGGCCATTCGAGCGAGGCGGGCGTCTATGACATCGCCGAGGTGATGAAACTGCTGCTCGAACGTGGCGCTCGCATCGATGATCGAGACAATCGGGGCCGTACGGCGCTCATGATCGCAGCTGAGCTCAACCACAAACGCGCAGTCGAGCTCCTACTGGAGAACGGTGCTGACAAGACCTTGCGCGACAACGACGGTAAGTCCGCAGCGGACCTCACCTCGCTGACAGCCCTCCGAGAGAAACTGGCAGCGGCCCCCTAAACGCTAGCGGCCATGGCCAAGATATTGGTCGATCTGAAGACCGGCCAGATATTGCGACAGCGCTTCGAGATCGTCTTTGGGCGTCGCCTTCATGAGATCAGACATGCCCGGGTTGTTGCCGCGCGATGTGTCCCGGTACCCCAACATCTACTGGAGCAAATATTCCTGCCACTGCCCTGCGAGCCGCGCGGTTGATCCATCGCCCTGGAAGTGATCGAGGTGGCAGCCACGGCACCCGATCGAGCGCGTCGCAGAGTCGGCCTTGGCAGCGACGGCACCCGGCGCCGATGGCTGGTCGAGATCAGACCACTTCTTTTTCGTGAAGTACGGAGCAAGCGCATACATGTATTTCTTCTCGAACTGCGCGGCGATCGCCTCCATCAATGGGTTCTTGCGTGTCCCCCGCTTGAAGTCGCGAAGCTGCAAATAGAAATAGCCTTCGTTCTGCCCCCAGATCACCTGGGTCTACATGTTGATTGGCACGCCGTTCTCGCCATGACAGGCGGCGCAAAGCTTGGCCTTCTCCGCGATGGCCCCGTCCTCGGCGGAAGCAGCATTACCCGCCCACAGGCGATGGTTTTGATGATTCGCCGAGCCGCGGGTCGAGCGCAGGCCGGTGAGGTTCTGCGCCCTTGAGGGCTCTCTGCTTGTCCTGATCGAGGCAGACAGCGAGGACGACGCGTACGCGATCTGCGCGGTGCAAGGGCTCGAATTCCATTCCTTCTGAGAAGATTGATGGCGTGGTTTACCGCCAGGCGGTCAGCGATGGTCGCTCTGAGTCAATGAGCAATCCATCCATATCAAAGATAGCGGCGTCGATGGACCAGCGATTGCTTGATGGCATGGTTTCTCTGGTGCTACAGGCCGGCCAGGTAATGCGCCATGGCTTCGAGGTCCTCCTCGCTGAAGGAGTCCATCAGGGAACCCTTGGCCGGAGAATTCTTGCGTACCTTGTGTTTGAAGTCCTGCATGGTTTGCAGCAGGTAGGCCATGTGCTGTCCCGCAAGCCTGGGCACACGGCTGTCGCCCTGGTAGGTACTGTGACACTGCGAACACTGCCCGGCCGCAAGTGCACTTTTGCCCTTGCCTGCCTTGCTGTCATCCAGTTCATCCGCTACCCGCGGCCAGGACTTTTCCGAAAAATGCTGGGCCAGGGCCTTCATGTCATCCTTGCTCAGGTTCTGGACCATTCCGCTCATAATGGGATTGGCGCGGAGACCTGCCTTGTAGTCCTTGAGCTGCACGTAGAGATAGTAGTATTCCTGCCCGGCAAGAATGGGAATATCCGCACTGACCGGTACACCGTCTGCTCCATGACAGCCCTGGCAGGAAGCGATGGTCTGCTCGATGCTTTGTTCCTGTGCGTGCGAATACCCGGCCAGGGTCAATAGCGCAGCCAACGCAATCAGGTAACGGGTTAACCGGTGACTACAATCAGTTTTTCTATGCATTGGATAATACTTATAAAGGCGTAAAGCAGTTCATACCCTACCTGCCAGAGATGTTTCTGTGAAGAGTGTGCGTTGGTGAACGGTCTGCGCGAGTGGATGGAGACCCGTGCGTTCAATTCGATCGGCGACTTCAAAGGCCAGTTCGCGGCGGCGCACCTTGCCAATCCATCGGCATTCCTGCAAGTCCACTACGATGACATAGACATATTGACCACTGACCACAAGAAGCCGTGGTAAGAGGCAGCCCAGCCTGGGCTAGCGTTGCAGTCTCAAGAAAGACCCGCGGCGAAACCGAAGCCGCCTAACCCTTCTGCTTTGTCTGCATATTGCGCAACGCGTCGGCCATCAGCCACGAAAGCTGCTGAGCCTGGATGCCGAAGGTTTGCATCTGGGGTCCGCCAAGAAAAGGACGGAGCGCACAAGACGCTCCGTCCTCAGTTATCCTAATCGTTCAGCAGGCAAGCGGAAGATCAATCAACCGTAAAGGCGATGATGTTGTTGCCACGCCTGAAGTCGAGCTGGGTGTTACCGCCCGCGCCGACCACAACGTATTCCTTGCCATCCACCGAATAGGCAGCAGGTGGCGCATTGACACCGGCACCTGCGAAGAACGACCAAAGGACGTCTCCATTCTCGGCATCATAGGCACGGAACCAGCCATCGCCCTCGCCTGCGTACACAAGGCCACCGGCTGTCGCGAGCGTGCCGCCTATCATCGGCTGTGGCGTCTTCTTCTGCCACTTGATCTTGCCCGTGTTGTAGTCGACCGCCGTCACGTTTCCGAACTGGTCGGAACCGGGGATGACCTTGAAGGCACCACCAAGCCAGAGCTTGCCACCCGGATAGGGTGAGCTCTCGACGTGGTAGGTCATCGGCTGATGCAGATTGATCGCATATGTGAGGCCCAGCTCTGGGTTAACCGCCATCGGTGACCACTCGACGCCGCCATTGGCACCAGGAAGCATCTTGGCACCTTCTGCCGTCGGGAGTGTCCACATGCCTGTCTGATCAACCATCGCCTCGGAGAAGCGAATGAGGCTGCAGTCGTCGCGATTATGGACATAAACGTTACCGGTCTTGCCACCATGAATGACGCCAGGAACCATCTTGCCGTCCTTGTCTTTTACGTCGACCAGGATCGGAGGGCTCACAGCATCAAGATCCCAAACATCATGAGCGATGTACTGGAAATGGCAGACATACTTGCCGGTGTCGAGGTCGACTGCCACGAGCGAGTCCGTGTAGAGATTGTCGCCGGGACGAATTGAACCGTCGAGATCGGGTGACGGGTTGCCGACGACGAAGAAGACGCGTTTCTTCTCCATATCGACCGCCGGGTTCTGCCACACGCCACCGCCGAGGGTCTTGTAAGGATCGCCCAACTTCTTGAGCGCGGCCTTCTCAGCGGCGATATCGCGGTGCATCTCTTTGCCCGTAGCATCGTGCGTGGCCCATACGCCAACAGAGTTTTCCGGGATCGTATGGAAATTCCAAACGAGCTTGCCGGAGTCTGCATCGTATGCGCGAACAAAACCGCGGATACCGTACTCACCACCATTCGTGCCAATCAGGACTTTGCCGTTTACAACTGTGGGCGCCATCGTTTCCGAATAGCCGAGCTCTGGGTCAGCAATTTCTGTCTCCCAGAGGAGGCTTCCCGTCTTGGCATCGAGAGCTACGAGTTTGGCATCCAGCGTGCCCATAAAGACCTTGTCTTTATAGATGGCGACACCGCGGTTGTTCGGACCGCAGCAATAGGTCGTGACAGGGCCCATCTTGTGTTTGTAGTGCCAGAATTGCTCACCCGTCTTGGCGTCAAGCGCATAGACGTGATTAAAGGACGTTGTGACATACATCACTCCGTCGACGACAATAGGGGTCGTCTCCAGCGACTCCTTTACTTCGGTCTGGAAAATCCATGCTGGCCGAAGCTTGCCTACATTCGACTTGTTGATCTGCTTGCCCTGATAGTAGCGGGTCTGATCATAGTTGCCGTTGGTGTGAAGAAAGTTCTTCGTGTCACCGGCCGCTGCACTCAGTTGCTCCTGCGTCACAGACGGCACAGGCGCATCTCTCATTTTTGTCGTTGCAGCGGCTTCCTTTTCCTCGCCAGCCCAAGCCAAACTTGTCCCTGAAAGGCTCACCACTAGCGCGCCGAAAACCGCGATTGCGGTTTTACTGCTACCCATATTTTCCTCCCTTGGGTCCGTGCCCGTTCTCGACCAATTGCATACTGGCCGCTCTTGATGGGTCTACCCAGTTTAAGACTGCGCGTGACCTCTAATCTTGTCAACGAAATCTTGCCGTTTGTGCTGACGGTTTGTTCTTGTGGGCAGGAAACTTACCGACTTATCGCACCAAATTTGCTAAGCCAAAAAGCTTGAACCGGCTAAACTTCCGCTGTGCTCACTTGCCTCAGGATCTCTTTGTCTCGATAGGTTGAAGTATGCCGCCCAATTACAAAGCCATAGCTGAGAAGACGATCAGAACAGGGCTAACAGAGAAGTTTTTTGCATTGAGACGTCAGTTTGGAGTACAGATCACTTTATCGACATCATATTATAATGTACTAATGGCAGCTATTACTGCTCTGCTCGTCTTTTTAACTTGGAATACACTTATGGCCGGAGATGCGTCCGCTCCAAAGCCATCCGCCGCCAAGCCCGCGCCCACCCTCGTATCCGTTGGATACCTAAAGCAGCAGGTGGTTGAGCCCATCCCTCTGTCGCGACTGAACGTGAAGCCGGACGACTTGGGCATCGCCGGCGCGCGGATCGCAAGCAAGGACAACAACACGACGGGTAAATTCACAAATCAGCGCTTCACGCTGCAGGTCGTGGACGTCCCTGTGGGCGGGGACGCTGTCGCCGCGCTGAACAAATTGGTCGAGAGTGGGCACCGTCTCATCTTGGTGGACGCGCCGGCCGACATCCTGTTGCAGCTATCCGATGCCGTTAAAGCGCAAGACGTACTCCTCTTCAATGTGAGCGCACCCGATGTCCACTTGCGCCAGAAGGACTGCCGGGCAAACGTTCTGCACACGGCGCCTGATCTTGCGATGCTCGCCGATGCTCTGGCGCAATATTTGGTATGGAAAAAATGGCAACGCTGGTTGGTCGCCACGGGCGTGTATCCAGAGGACCAAGCGTATCTCGAAGCCATTCGCCGAGCGGCCAAGCGGTTTGGTGCCACGATCGTCGCAGAGCGTGAATACAAAGAAGAACCCGGTGCGCGGCGCTCCGACACCGGTCAACAATTGATACAGAAGCAGATGCCTGTCTTCACGCAAGGCGCGCCATCCTATGACGTTCTGATCGTGGCAGACCGGCGTGAGCTTTTTGGGCCTTACCTCCCGTTTCGGACGTGGGACCCGCGCCCTGTGGCCGGCACCGCGGGCCTTGAAGCCATGAGCTGGCATCCGGCCCATGAGCAATGGGGCGCGACCCAAATTCAGAACCGCTTCCAGAAATTTGCGGGTCGCTTCATGCTCCCCTTGGACTATCAGGCCTGGGTGGCCGTGCGTGCGATCGGCGAAGGCGCATCGCGCGCGCGCTCTGCAGATGTGGCCGCAATTGAGACCTATCTCCGCAGCGACAAGTTCGATCTTGCAGCATTCAAGGGGCAGAAAGTCACATTCCGAAAATGGGACGGACAAATGCGTCAGCCCATCATCATCGCTGATGCGGAACTGCCGGTGTCCACATCACCGCAACAAGGCTTCCTGCACCAACATGCGGAGATCGACACGTTGGGTATCGATGAGCCCGAGAGCCTCTGCCATTTCTGACACCAAGCGGCAAACAAGTCGCCCGCAATAACACTATGCTGGAGGGAACACCGTGCTGGAGACGCCAATGAGACGATCTAGGATTGCGACGGTAGCGATCGCAGCACTCCTGTGCGCATGGAGCACCGATCCCGCATTTGCCTATACGGTTTACGTTGCCAACGAGAAGGGCAACTCGCTCACCGTCATCGACAGCGACACATTTTCCGTCCTGACGACGATCCCTGTCGGCCAGCGGCCGCGTGGCATCATGCTGACCAAGGACGGCAAGCAGGTACTGATCTGCGCCAGCGATTCCAATACCGTCCAAGTCCTCGATATTGCCTCGCGGCAGATCGTTGCCGACCTCCCTTCGGGACCGGATCCCGAACTTCTCGATATCCACCCCTCGGGCAGTCCGGTCTACATCGCCAATGAAGACGACAGCCTGCTCACGGTGGTCGATCTTGAAACGAAAAAGGCCATCGCCGAAATCGCGGTTGGCGTTGAGCCTGAAGGGGTCGGCGTCAGCCCGGACGGGAAGCTTGTTGCGGTCACGTCTGAGACCACAAACATGGCCCATATCATCGATACGGAGAGCCTGGAGATCGTCTCCAATGTGCTGGTTGGGCAACGCCCGCGTTTCGCCGAGTTCACCGCGGATGGAACGCAATTATGGGTCTCATCGGAAGTAGCGGGAACCGTCTCGGTGATCGATGCCAAAACGCACGAGATCATCAAAGTCATAAATTTCGAGATTCCCGGTGTGCAGCCACAATATATTCAGCCTGTGGGCGTGCGCGTCAGCGAGGATGGAGCCAAGGCGTTCGTGGCGCTCGGCCCTGCAAATCGCGTCGCGGTGATCGATGCAAAGACATTCGAAGTGATTGACTACCTTCTGGTCGGCAAGCGGGTCTGGCAACTTGCTTTCACGCCGGACCAGAAGCTACTCTTTGCAACGAACGGAAACAGCAACGATGTGTCCGTGATTGACGTTGCGCGCCTCAAAGTCATCAAGTCGATCCCCACGGGAACCGCGCCTTGGGGTGTCACGATTTCGCAAGACTGAGCACGCGGACCTAAGCGGGTTCGCCCGAGGCAACTCTGATTTTGCCGTTTGTGGTTCAGGTGTCACAGCGGCGTTGTCAGAGCAAAATTCTAAATACTTGGAGCGGCCATCGAACCGCTCAGATCGACCCGGAAAAATGCAGGAAAATCAATGTTCGCGAAATCCGGTTCTGATGTATTGGCAAAGTAAAGGAATTTGCTCTGACAATGCTGTGAAGCTGGTCGGTTACAATTGATCGCGGTCGGCCGTAACGCTTCATCGCACGCTTCAGGAATCTAAGCGAAGCCCTACGATCCCGACGTTTCGTAGCAAAGACCTCAAGCGCCTCATCTTCGTGATCTACCGCACGCCACAGATAACGCGTCTCGCCATTGATCCGCACGAAGACTTCGTCCAAGTGCCAACGCCAGTGCGAATACGATCGAGTCTGAATGCGATGTTTTCTGATCTCGTTGGTGAACATCGGACCGAAACGGTTCCACCAAAACCGTATCGTCTCGCGGCAGATGTCGATGCCCCGCTCGAACAGAATATCCTCGACCTGCCGCAGCGACAGCGGATAGCGGATATACATCATCACCGTGAGGCGGATCACCTCGGGCGAGCTGTTGAAATAACGGAAGGGATTGCGCATCGCCGGACGCTAAGGAACCTCGCCAGGAGGCTCAAGCCAGTTTACTCGGACAATGCCCACCGCGACATTGGCCGGTGTATCGTCAACGCAAGCAAGCGGTCGGAGTCCGACATCATTTGGCTTCGAGGTTCAGCTGAAGACGGGATGTGATGCCAGAAAGGCATTTTAGCGCAGCTTCAAAGTTATAATCGCCGACAAGCTCACTGAGGTTTTCGATTTCCATGTCAGTAAGAACCTCAGAGAGATTGGGCCGGGCTTCGATGATGAAGTCTGTGGCTTCCCCGTCATCGTTTTCGAGCAGCTGCTTCAGTCGTTTCAGTGGTCCCACCACTGCCGCTGGGTCGACGGAATCGCCGCCATTTTTATTGCCCGAGAGTCCTTCAGGGAATGCCGCACGGATGGCCTCAACCGCTTTGACAAGGTCATCAGACAGAGACGCCAGTGCCGGATCGATCCCCTGGC
>Ga0316190_10002670_pt1 | contig 12946 bp, 13 predicted proteins | sample Eddworburrow2_MG_FD_204929 | JGI IMG/M metagenome (GOLD analysis project Ga0316190, IMG submission 204929) | Coastal sediment microbial communities from Maine, United States - Eddy worm burrow 2 | ecosystem: Environmental > Aquatic > Marine > Coastal > Sediment | place: USA: Maine | collected... | reverse complement strand
GTCAAGGGCCGATGTGCATCGTGGTCGTTTCGTGCCACGCGTCCAAAGCGTCGATTGTAGTCGCGCATGAACTCGGGAAAGTACGCATTCGCATCGTCCATCGTCGAGATACCCCGCAACCGCAGCTTGTCGTTCCTCAAAACGTTGTCCGTCGCGAAATGTGAGCCGCGATGATCGCGAAGGTGACCCAGCGGACAGAACTCGGGCCCTTACGTGCGTTTCCGACTGCTCAACATGCGCGAGCTGTTTTGCGGCATCCGACCTAGCCGCGCGCAGTGCGCGCAGCCCACGCCCGATGTCGTGCGGGACCGAGACTTTGGCTTAGGCTGCGCGTCGTGTGTAGCGATGATGCAGCCCGCCCACCATCGGGAGGGTGACGACCTTCCCTCCATCTATGGACTCGCGCTTGCGGCGTTCGGGGGCGTCCTTGTCGAGCGCGAGGTGAGTCCGGGATCCGTGTAAGTACTCGAGGTACTTCCGCAGGATGCGCCGCAGGTGCTGCTCTGAGAGAATGGAGACGCGGTCGAGGCAGTCCCGCCGAAGGGTACCGATCACGCGCTCGCAGTACGCATTCTGCCACGGGGACCGCGGCGCGGTGAGAACCTGCTCGATTCCCATCGAACGCACTCGAGCAACGAAGTTCGCGCCGTAGATCTTGTCTCGGTCCCGGATGACGTACTTCGGAGTCGAGTCGTAGGGGAAGGCGTTGACCAACTGCTGGCCTGTCCACTGCGCTGACGGACCGTCGGTGACGTTGAAGTGCACGATGCGTCGGCGCTCGTGCTCAAGGACGAGGAACACATAAAGGACGCGAAACGTGGCCGTCGGCACGACAAAGAAGTCGATGGAAACGAGGTCCTGGGTGTGGTTCAGCAGAAACGCACGCCAGGTCTGCGACGGCGGCTTTCGCCGAAGCGGCATGTACCGCGACACCGTGGCTTGTGCGACTTGCGAGCCGAGCATGAGCAACTCGCCGTGAATCCGAGGCGCTCCCCAAGTCGGGTTCTCGCGGGCCATTCGACGGATGAGCGTCCGGATCTCCGCATCGATGGGTGGACGTCCGCCCCTCTTTCGGCTCTTCCAGGTCCAATAGAGCTTGAAGCCCTTGCGATGCCAGCCGATCACGGTCTCGGGCTTCACGATGATCAGGGCGTTCTGCCAGTCTGGCCACAGACGGCAGAGCGCGACCCAGAATGCGCGGTCCGCTTTGTTGAGCGTGGGGCGCTTGGTCCTGCGGTGCAGAATGGCCAGCTGTTGTCGCAAGGCGAGGTTTTCGAGAGCGAGCTCGCGCTGCGGCCGGAGGCTCGATCTGGCGGTTGCGAAAAGGGCGTAGAGCAACGGAAGCATGGGGGTAGGTTAGGTTGACCCCGAGCGTGGAAACGTCAACGATTGTGCGGTCGACGGGGTTCTGAGGAGGCACAGGACATTCCTTCGAATCTCGCCGATCAGTTGAGCACGATCGATCATCTCTATCCGCAGCTTCGAATCGACTTCGTCGCCGTCAAGGGAACGTTCACACCACAAGTCATCGAGGCCGTTTCACGCCGGTATAAGATCCCCAAGAACTGCATGTTCATCGGAACCCCGGGCGACCATTTCCCCCACCGAATCGAAGACCTCGGCGGCGTTCGCCTCATCCTCTAAGAATCGATGACGCGAAGGGCGCTGGCGCTGGCACTTATAGCGACTATCCTGCGCGCCGTGCTGCACATCGTCTTGGGCAAGGGCGGAGTCGGAAAGTCGACTGTCGCAGCCGCTATCGCGCTCTCAGCGGCGAAACGTGGTGCTCAGGTGCTGGCAATCGAGCTTTCGCCTCCCGCCGGCCTTGCCCGTCTGTTGGGCGTCTCCCCGATCGCGCCAGGGCAGGCCGTCGAAGCACATCCCGGCGTGTGGCTGTCGTTCTTCGACGGTGAGGCTGCACTCGCCGAATACTTGTTGCAGACCTTCGGACTGCGCCGCCTGTTGAATCGGGTGTTTGCGCATCCCGTGTACCGTGCGTTTGCGAGTGCCGCCCCGGGCCTCAAGGAGCTCATGGCGATCGGCAAGGTCCGAGACGAAGTCCGCAAACGGCGACTCGGCGGACCGCTTTGGGATACCGTTGTGGTCGATGCCGGTGCGTCCGGCCATGCATTGCAGTACCTGAGGATGCCTCAGGCAGCAGCGGGCGCGTTTGGTGGCGGGCTCGTTCGAGGTCAGTCGGTTGCCATCGACACGATGCTGCGCGACCCGGACCGAACGGCGTTGCATGTTGTTGCCCTTCCCGAGGAAATGCCGCTTGCCGAAGCGGAAGAAGTCATCGAGGTCTTGCGCCATGAGCTCAACATGCCGGTTGCGCGCCTGGTGATCAATCGCTGCCGAGAGATCGCGCCGCCCGGCACACGCGACCTCATCGCTGGCCTCAACAACTTAGGCGCCGCCGATTTGGATCACAAGCAGGTTAGGCAGGCGCTCCACGATGCGGCGGTCGATGCGCTCGTCTGGCTCGACATTCAAGAAAGGGGAATCGCCGAGACTGAGCGCCACGTGAAAATGCAGGCGACCCGTCTGCCGCTGCTTCAACCCGAACCGTTCGGTCTCGAGCAGCTAGGGCAGCTCGCCATGGCCTTGGAGGGCAATTGACACTCGGCAAGGTGATCGACGAACATCGCCTCGTCGTGTGCGTGGGCACGGGTGGCGTCGGGAAAACGACGATCGCTGCAGCCATTGCCGTAGGTGCAGCCCTTCGCGGTCGGCACGCCATGGTGCTCACCATCGACCCCGCGCGCCAGCTAGCGCGAGCGCTCGGTCTCGCTGCGTTCACGGGAAGCGGTGAACAGGTCGCTGTCGAAGTTTGGCAAGACGCACACCTAAACCCAACAGGCTCACTCGCAGCCGCGATGCTCGACCAGAAGGGCGCATGGGATGCCTTCATCAGGCGGCATGCGCCATCTGATTCAGTCCGCGACGCCATCCTCGGCAACCCCTTCTATCGCGAGATGTCGACCTCGTTTGCGGGCTCAACCGAATACGTCGCGATTGAGGAGCTCTGCCGGCTCGACGAGAGCGGACAGTACGACCTGATTGTTCTCGATACGCCACCTGCTGGGAACGCCATCGATTTTCTACGCGCTCCAGCGCGCATCGACCGTCTCCTCGACCCCGAGGTCGCGAACTGGCTGACGAGTCCGTACGCGACCATCGGCCGAAAAGCCTGGCGCGCAGCCACCGGCGGGGTCCGCTTCGTCCTGAGACGATTGGAGCGGGCGACCAGTGCGCAGACCTTGCGTGAAATGTCGGAGTTCTTCCGTGCGTTTGAGGGGTTGTTCGATGACATCGCGCGCCGGAGTAAGCGCGCACGCGCACTCTTGGGTTCGTCATCCACGGCATTCGCACTCATCACGGGACCTCGAGAAGACACGCGCGCCGAGACCGAAGCGCTGGTTCGGGGGATGCAGGATCACGGGGTGCAGTTAGGGGCGATCGTGGTCAACCGGGTCCACCCTTTTCCGGGCGGACATGATCTGATCAATGCACCATTGGACGAGGTCCTGGCAGAGATACCTGATCGAGACGTCGCTGGGTGGCTTCAGCGCACCTACGCGCTCGCCTGCTCGATCTCTCGTGCCGAGCGCAAGCGCCTAGACACGATGCAGTCAAAGCTGCGCCCCGGCATCGGGCATGCGGAAATTCCTGAGCTTCCACATGACACGCACTCCTTGAACGACTTGGTCGTGATCGCCGACTCGCTTTGGTGACCATAGCTGGCTGGCGCCCGCGCATCCAAGGAGGCGGGTCACTCGCCGGGAACGTGTGATACTTCTTCGTCTTCAGACAGCTTGCTGAAGGGATGCGCGTAGCCATGACAGCCGGCGCTGGCGCAGCTCGTCTCCCCCGCCCGAAGGTCTTCGAGGAGGCTCTCATGGTCGGCAACGTCGTCCCAAATCTGACCCGTGTTGCTGTGGCGTTCCATGCAGTTCTCGTTTCGAAACGGCCTGGCGATATGGATCCGGGGAGTCGAGTCCAAGGCAGCCGCGTAGCTTCTGTTCGCAGATCTCGGCTTTTCGCATTGTCTGCGTTAGTCGCAGCCGTCACAAGTCGTGTATGCGGAGCTTGGATCGAAAGCTCTATCGGGATCTCTGGCGGATGCGGGGCCAGGTGTTGAGCATCGCGCTCGTTGTGGCGTCTGGCGTGGCCTCGTATGTGATCTTGAAAGGGACCTGGGCGTCTCTCGAGAGAGCCCGGCAGGCGCACTACGAGCATCAGCACTTCGCCGACGTTTTCGCGCACCTCAAGCGAGCGCCATCGTCATTGGCCGAACGAATCGAGTTGGTGCCAGGGGTTGCCAGTGTTGAGACCCGAATCGTAGAAGAGGCAAGAATACTGTTGGACACTCTGATCGAGCCAGCCAGCGCGCAGCTCATTTCCCTTCCGTCCGGAGGACGGCCGAGCCTCAACGACATCGCCCTTGTTCGAGGGCGGCTGGTCGACCCGAGTCGCAGTGAGGAAGCAGTTGTTCTGGAGTCGTTTGCCGCCCCTGTCGTTCCTCAAAACGTTGTCCGCCTGCGAGATATGAGCCGCGATGATCGCGAAGGTGACCCAGCGGACAGAGCTCGGACCCTTACGTGCGTTGCCGATGGCTCGACAAGCGCGAATTGAGCTCGGCATGCGCCTTAGCCTCGCGCAGTGCGCGCAGCTCACACTCACGCCCGACGTCGTGTGGGACCGAGGCTTTCGCTCAGGCTGCGCGTCGCGTGTAGCGATGATGCAGTCCGCCGACCATCGGGAGTGCGATGACCTTCCCCCCATCGGCGGACTCGCGCTGGCGGAGGTCGGGGGTGTCCTTGCCGAGCGCGAGGTGGGTCCGGGATCCGTGATAGTACTCGAGGTGCTTCCACAGGAACGCACGCCAGGTCTGCGACGGCGGCTTTCGCCGAAGCGGCATTGTCCGCGACACCGTGGCTTCTGCGACCTCGAAGCCGAGCTTGAGCAACTCACCGTGAATACGAGGCGCTCTCCATGTCGGGTTCTCGCGGGCCATTCGACGGATGAGCGTCCGGATCTCCGCATCGATCCGTGGACGTCCGCCTCTGTGTCGGCTCTTCCAGGTCCAATAGAGCTTGAAGCCCTTGCGATGCCAGCGGATTACGGTCTCTGGTTTCACAATGATCAGGGCGTTGTGCCAGTCTGGCCACAGGCCGCAGAGCGCGACCCAGAATGCGCGGTCAGCTTGGGTCAGCCTGGGGCGTTTGGTCTTGCGCTGCACGATGGCCAGCTGCTGCCGCAAGGCGAGGTTCTCGAGCGCGAGCTCGCGCTGCAGCTTCAAGCCCGATCGGGCGGTTGCGAGCAGGACGTACAGCAAGTCAAGCATCGGGTAGCCTAGCTTGACCCCGAGCACGGAAACATCAACGATTGTGCGGTCCACGGGGTTTTGAGGAGGCACACGCAACGCGTGCAACGAAGACGTCGCCGATACCTCGGTCAAAGACGTCTTCGACAGGAACGCGTGAATCTACACAGGAGAGAACAGCTGCTTTGGGGTACTGCCCCGAAGCCGAGGCTCGCACTTGCTTGGAATGATCGCGAACAGTCAACTCACCGTTGACGAATCGTGCGTTGCCTTCCTGAAGCAGTCGAATCACCTCGTCAGGCGAAAGCTTGGCTTGTTGCGCTGCGGTCAGCACTGTCTCAACAAGCGGTACTGGCGTTGCGCTTCGTTGTTGCGTACCACAGCTCGAGAGAAGGACCGCCGAAAACAAATAGGGAATCATTTTTCTTATTTTCATTATACCTTGTTGTGTTGTGATCAATCTTCATCGCAATACCGACGGTGCGCTAGCGATAGAGCGACCGGCGAGCGTGTCAATCGATCGCGTCACTCAATTTATGTTGCGCTCTATGTCCGGCCGGGAGCATCCATGGTCATTCCTGTATCGGAATTCATGAATCTAGAGTTTGCGCACCTCCTGTTCGATCCCGTGCGCGTAGAAGAGGGCACAGACCATGTAGTTTGGTACTACAGTCGCAGCCCGGTCGCAGCTGTCGTTCGCGCAATCGTGTTCGACAAGCAAACCGCGCGGGTCGTCGCTGTTCACGTTGACGACCGGAGATGGCGCATCGGCCCCTGCTACATCGGACGGCCTCCGGACACGCCATCCGAATAGCTGGATGTTCGGTGCTTGGAGCCCACACCACTAGGGCCTGTCCGAGAGGATGTCGTTCTCGGCGCCGTAGGTGGCGCGGTGGAACCGATTGATGGGCCTTGTTTCCGTGGTTCACTTCTCAGCGCTGGCGCTCTTCGCCGACGTCCAAGCCTTGTTCAGCAGCCAATTCAGCCAGTCGCTCTTGTGCGCGCCTCGATCCGAGTAGCGTGACGCGCTTCGTTCCGAACCGTTGCTTGGCGACGCTCACCAGCTGCCCAAGCGCGTTATCACGGGCTTCGCCGAGGAGTTCGATCGATCCGGCCGACTCTCGGAGCCGTACGCCTCCTGGCAGGTTGTGGACGATGCTCCCCCGACTCGTCCGCGAACTGCGAGATGGGAGGGCGCGAACCTGCTTTTGGCGGCTCTTGATGACCAACCCCCCGGACTTGCGGGCGAGTCGTCGAATAGCCCGCTGGTCTCCGTGTGCAGCGCCCGCTGCCAAGAACTCTTTCCAAGACCCCGGGTGTGTGTCGACGCGGAGGGCCCGCCATCCCTTGATCGTCGCCCTCAGTCTGCGCTCGGCAGCCTTCTTCTCGAACGACAGCATCTGGTACAACTTGTGTTTCTCGCGCCCAGGAATCGGCATCGCCGCAATCGCGTGATGCCTCAGCTTGAAATGTCGCCGATGCGCAGCTCGGGCCGTGTCGACCTTGGAGGACAACGCCTGGCGCTGTTCGTCTCGTCGTGTCCGCGCGGTGCTGAGCGCATCCTGGTACTCGTGCCAGAGTCCGTCGTCACGCAGTGGTCCAAGGGGCTCGGGTCGATACGCCTCGCGGCTCATGGTTGCGACGTGCTCCGCCGCGGGACCTGCAACGAAATCCCCGAAGCGCTCACAGAGCCTTTGTTTGGACCAGTGGCGCCCCAGAGACGAGGCCTTGCAGGCGAGGTTCCCACGCGTTGCGTCGACCAGGGCTAAGCCGTTGCCGCGCTTGACGACTCGCACACCATGCGCCGTCAGTCGTGCGTGCAACTCCTTCCAGTTGGAGACGCCGTCTAAGTCTATTCTCTCGCCGATGTGACTCCTCGCCCAGCGAGAAAAACTTTGAACCCCGCGCTGGGCCTCGTAGTCGCGGGACCGATCGCTATCGATTCGCCTCACGCTTCGATCGACCTGGTGAAGCCCCAGCTCTACCTCAAGCTCGCTCGCCAAAGCTTTGAAGGCCTCGACGTCTCGCCACGGGTGGTGGATCTTCCGGGTCTTGGGGTGAATCTGATTGACCGCGACGTGAACGTGCTCGTGCTCCTGGTCGCTGTGCCGTACGGCGATGTACTGGTGCTCGCCGAGTCCCGTCGCCTCGACGGCACGCCGCACGACCTCACAGAGCTCGTCTTCGTTGAGCGAACGATCATCGGGATGAAGCGAGATGATCAAATGGTAGGTTCGGTGGCCTTTGACACGCGTATTCGCGCGCTGAAACGCCTCCACCACGTTGATTGCAACGTCCGCGTCCTCACGCCGATCGAGTCCCTCGAGGTTTCCCGCCCCGTACCAGGTGCACCGCTCAGTGCCCTTGCCCGTGAGCATATAGGTCACGAGCCCGCGGAAGCGCGGGCGCTTCGACGACGGCGGGTGGCTCTTCTTCCACTTCTTCGGCTTGATGATCATCCGGGCCGCGCGAGCCGATCGATCACCTTGCGGATCTGCGCGCTCGTCCTCTCGATCTCAGCGAGTGTGCGTCGAATGTCCGCCTTGTCGCGATGCTCCGTCAGTGTCTTCTTGAGCAAGCCGCCGAGCCTGTTCTGTTCGCCCCGAAGCTTTTGGAGCTTCTCGATTTCCTCGAGCGACTCTGCGGTCGGCAAGTCGTGGCTCAACAGAATGCGACGAACGACATCGTTGCGGCTGAGTCCGCTAGCCTCTACGAGCGCGTTGAGTTGAGCGACGTGCGCGTCTCCAAGTCGTACGGTGAGTCGATGCGTCAGTTCCCCCACGCCTTTGAACATAGGCATCGTGTTGGTGTTGTCTAGCGAGAAGTTTGCTCTGAGCGCGCGAATAAGCCGGAGGCGTTGAGCGCGCAACTCGTGCAACCGGTCACGCGATCAGCGGGAGAAGGTGCGCGTGCAGTTTTGTTGGCAGACAAAACTATCCCTTGCCCGAACAGAGCTTGACCCAAACGTGGCATCGAGTGTCCAACGCTTTACCAACTCTGTCACTTCCGTTTACAGGCTGGCGAATGCTGACCAAGATTGTCCAACCGCGTCCTGCTTCGACAGCATTGGGCAGAGCTCGCCGAAGTTCGCCGAGCTTGGTCGGCGATCGACAGACAGGGCCAAGCCAAACGACAGCGTGCGACAAGGCGCGCCAACGCGTGCCACCGCGTCTGGGACCGACGGAATTCCTGGTAGGTTCTATCCCGTGAAGAAAAAGTGCGCCGCCCGGACAACATTTCGGGGGGCAAAACCGATAACAAGAGTGATGGACGACGAGGAGAGATCTAATTTGGCCGGGCTGCGGCGCAAGGCTGCCGAGAAAACGCCGTATCCCTACTTCCTAGAGCGACTCGAGGAAATCAACGCCTGGTTGAAGGCGGGCTTCTCAGTGCGGCACGTCTGGCAAGTCTACTTTGAGAGGTCGGTGCCATTCCCGGGTTCGTATCGGTCCTTTCTTCGCTATTGTCGAAAGCACTGCCAGACCGCCGCGGCCGTGGAACCCAAGGCGTCCAAGGCGCCCGAGGCCACACCGGGAAGAGCCGTCAGCGTCCTGGGCCAGGGCAAGCGATATCCGCCCCCGCGCACACGCCCGCCCGGGCTCACCCCAGAACAAATCGACAGGATGATGGACCCTGACCGCGACCTGGACCCCAAGAGATGAGCGACCCCCTCGATCTCATCGTCACGACGAAGTCCGACCTACGGGAGATCATTCGTGATGCCCTGGCGGATGCATTGGGCGATCAAAGAACGCCCGTTGCGGAGTTGATGAGCGCTGAAGAGGTTGGCAAGCGCATCCGTGTTCACGCACGGACGATCCGAAACTGGGCGCTTCACGGTTGCCCGCACGTGCGGGCCGGCCGTAAGCTTCGGTTTCGCGAGCCGGACGTGTTGCGTTGGCTCGAGGAGCGAGAGACGTGAGCAGCAAACGCAAGAAGCGCTGGCCGCGCGGTTTCTACTCGGACGGAACCTCGTACCGGATGAAGACTGCGAACGGTCGCTTTCGACGGCTCGGCTCCAACGAAGCCCGAGCGCTCCGTAAGTTTCATCAGGTACGGCGCTTGGAGAACGGCGGAGACTCAGCCGGTGCTCCCGCCAGCCCGCGCATGACACTTCGAACCGTGGCTGAGCGATGGTTGGAGGCACAGCAAGCCGATGGCGTCCGCGACGCCGATCGAGACTTCGGTCGGTTCAAGAACCACGTCGACCCGTTGATCGGAAGCAAGCGTATCGGCGACATTGAAGCGCGCGATCTGATGCTCATGATCCGAGAGCTCAAGCGCCAAAAGAAAGCCAATGGATCCCCGCGTCACGCCGATGGGTCCATCGTGAACATCCTGGGCGTTTGCTCGAGCGTGTTCGAGCTCGCGATCCTCGAAGGCGCGATCGAGCACAACCCGGTGAAACACATCCCGAGCCGAAAACGCCCGAAAAAGCGAGGGAAGGGAGGCATCCCGTACCGGCACCACGAGGCGGTGGCGTTGATGACCGATCTACGGATTCCTGCGGACCGAAGGATCCTGAACACGCTGCAGGCGTTGACCGGCATGCGCATTGGCGAAGCGTGCGGCCGTCGCTGGCGCGACTACGACCGCGAGACTCCGGGGCTCGGGGCCATCCACGTGTGGAGCCAGTACGATGACCGGCCGCTCAAGACGGGCCGGGCCTCGTACGAGAAAGCGCGCTTCGTGCCTGTGCACCCTGTGCTGGCGAAGGCGCTCGCAGGATGGCGCCTAGGCGGCTTTGCGGAGGTCTACGGACGGCCGCCGAGCGGCGATGACTTCATCGTACCGAACCCTGCGACGATGGGACCGAGAACGCAGAACAAAGCAGGCAAGGATCACCGTGCGGACGCCGAAGTGCTCGGCATCTACGTCCTCGGTAGGCTCACCCACGGCTTGCGTCGCTGGTTCATTTCGATCTGCCGCAACGCCTCGGCGCGTACGGAGGTGGTCGAGCTGATGACGCACAACGCGAAGGGCAATGTGATCGATGCCTACACGTCGTGGGAGTGGTCGACGCTATGCGGCGAGCTCGCCAAGCTGGAGGTCGATCTCAATCCAGCCAACTTGATCGTTTTGCCGGTGGCAAAAAGTGAAACTCCCGAAACAACCCCTGTTTCAGGCCAGGTTTTTGCCAGTGATTTTGCCACCCGAGATCAAAGCAAAATGATTCCGAGTGCTTATCGGTGGAGGCGGTGGGAATCGAACCCACGTCCGGAAATGGTCCAGAATGACATCTACGTGCGTAGTTTGTGTTTTGAAATTCGCCTTGGCTTGCGCCCACAAACAGGCTCGCACCAACGCTAGTGGTTCTTCATCTCGTCATTGCGCCAAACCCGACTCGCAATGACCAGCCCGTTCAAATGACGCCTCCGCTAGAAGCACAGGCAAGCTTCTAGGTTCGACGGCTCCCTTGGCTTTACTTAGGCCGCGAGAGCAACTGCGTTATCGTTGGCAGTTGTACGTCCCAAACGTTTTTACGTCGTGCTTGGGCCGACGGACACGCAACCAAACCTTCAACATCCCCGTCGAAACCGGTCGCCCCCAAATTTTCAAAGACCTGCACACTATGAGGCTTGTCCGAGGGGTTCGCAACTCCGCGGAAAGACATTGTTTTGTGTTGGACTCAGACGCTGATAGGGTCTGGCCGAGCGGAGCCAGGCCATGCGCATCGACAAGACCTTCCTACGCGATCGGTTCCTCACCATCGACATCCGCACGCTTGGCCTGGCGCGTATCTACATCGCCCTGCTGCTGCTGTTCGACCTTGCGAAGCGAAGCGCGGAGATGTCGGTTTGGTACTTCGAATCGGGCCTTCTCCCGAACGCGATGCTGGCCGAGCACCCGCTCAAGCCGTGGGGTCACTCGTTTCTTTTCTATGTGAGCTCGGACGCCGGGGTGAGGGTGGCCTTCGTGCTCATCGCCCTCGTGTACCTAGCCTTGCTGTTCGGATTCTTCACGCGCGTCGCGCAGCTACTGGCGTTGGCCTGCCTGCTGTCGCTTCAGATCCGCGTCGACCTGGTGTCGAACGGTGGCGACTTCGTGTTTTGCAACCTCATGGTGTGGACGGCGTTCTTGCCGCTCGGTTCGGCCTTCTCCGTCGACGCGTGGCGCGCGAACAGAGCCGGCAAGCCGCTGGGGTCACCGGTCGTGTCCTGGGCGGTGCTCGCGGTGACGCTACAGCTCGCGCTCATCTACTTCTTCAACGCGATCCAGAAGAACGGCGAGACGTGGAGCGACGGGAGCGCCGTGTACTGGCTCGCGCACCAAGAGCGAATTGTAACCGGGCTCGGTTTCTGGATGCGCGAGCATTTGCCATTCTGGGTGTTCCAGGCGTTCACCTACACCAGCCTGGTCATCGAATATCTCTTGCCCATTCTAATCCTCTCCCCGTGGGGAAGGCCTTGGACGCGCCGGGCCGCGATTACAGGAATCTGGGCACTTCACCTCGGCATCGCCGCGGTGGCGAACGTCGGTTTGTTCTCGTTTGTAATGATCGCGTACTCGATGTTTCTCGTGAGCCCGGAGGACTGGGAATGGCTGCGCGATACGCTTCGGTCGCGGCGCACGGAGGACGCCACCGCAGTTGCAGTGCTCACATTGCCACCATCGGGCGCACCGCCCGATTCCAACCGGCGCCCCGTTCGCTGGGTCACGAACGCGCTTCTCGCCATGCTTGTCATCGCTGCGACCTCGCAGGTGTTGGCCGAGAACTGGATCGTCCCCCCCTTTTTGAAACACGAGCAGCCCAAGTGGATCCAGGCGACGGTCATGACCCTCCGCCTCAACCAGGGCTGGAAGATGTTCGCCGCCGATGCGCCGCGCGACGATTTGTGGCTGGTCGTCGATGCCGTGACTAGCGACGGCAGACACATCGATCCGGTCAACGAGGTCGCCTCGCGCTACGCGGACCCCTCGCTCCGCACGATTCCCCCATGGCTCGGACAGAACTACTACTGGTGTGACTACACCGTGCGCATCGAAGGGTTCCGCAGATATCACGAGGGCTTGAGCGATTGGATCTTCAGGCACCACGAACGCACCGGGAACATCAACGATCGCGTCGTTTCTTTCCGCATTTACAAGGTCAGTCATGTGCCGCCGGGGCCGGGACAGAATGAGCCCCACGACGTGAAAGTCAGGGCCATCTTGTCGAAGCAGCTATGACCGGTTTCGTTCTGGGCATTGCGGCGGCTCTGTGTTGGGCCGGGCTCGATGTGGTTCGCAAGGCGCTTGCCGGGAAGGCTTCGCCGACCGCGCTGGCGGTGTTTCTGTTGCTCGGGCAGGTGCCCTTTCTGGGGGCCTGGGCTGCGTACGATCAGACCTGGGTCACCGACGTGCAGTACTGGCCGCCCGCCGTGGCCTCGATGACGATGAATGCGTTTGCCAACGTGTTCTTCATGCGCTCGGTGCAGCTGTCACCGCTGAGCCGAACGGTTCCGTTCCTCTCGCTCACGCCGGTGATCAGCGCGCTTGCCGCGATTCCGCTACTCGGGGAGGTGCCTGGCTCGATGCACTGGGCGGGTATCTCGCTCGTCGTGCTTGGCGCCCTGATCCTCAATAGTGATTTGTCGGATTCCTGGTGGAAGTCGATCTCGCACGAAAAGGGCGCGCCCT
>Ga0316190_10002669_pt1 | contig 12954 bp, 9 predicted proteins | sample Eddworburrow2_MG_FD_204929 | JGI IMG/M metagenome (GOLD analysis project Ga0316190, IMG submission 204929) | Coastal sediment microbial communities from Maine, United States - Eddy worm burrow 2 | ecosystem: Environmental > Aquatic > Marine > Coastal > Sediment | place: USA: Maine | collected... | reverse complement strand
CCGAAAGACGTTCCCTCCAGTGCGGTCGGTGAAGTCATCCAGGACGAACTGCCGGAAGTGTTGACCGGGTCGGATCGCGAGGCCGTGCTGGTCGAGGCCCTGAAGGGTCTGGTGTTTATCGACGAACCGGAAGAACTCGATCCCGCTGGCCGCCCCGATGCGTCCGGGATTGTGATCCATAAATTTGACGTGCCCGATCAGGCGGACTTCGAACAACGCTTTCAATCTTTCCTGCAACAACCGGTGAGCCTGTATCTGCTCGATCAGATCACCCGCGAAGTGGTGCGTTTTTATCGCGAACACGATCACCCGGTCGTCGATGCGTTGGCACTCGAAGGTCAGGATATTACCGAGGGCGTGGTACAGATCGCCGTCATCCTCGGCAAGCGCGGCGAGGTCAAGGTTGAAGGGGCAGAACACTTTTCAGAAGAAAAGCTGGCATCCACCATTCGTTTGCAAGAGGGCGAGACGATCACCCTGACCCCACTGGAACAAGATATCGCCTGGTTGAATAATAATCCGTTCCGCAGTGTCGATGTTCTGTTCGAGCGCGGTGAGGCTTTTGGCCAGACCGATATCGTGCTCGATGTCGAGGATCGTTATCCGTTGCGCGTGTATGGCGGTGTTGAAGACAGCGGTACGGAGATCAGCGGCAAGCAGCGCTGGCTCGGTGGCTTTAACTGGGGTAATGCCTTCGGTCTGGATCATCAACTGAATTATCAATTCACCTCCTCGTTCGAAACTAGAGAATTGAACGCACATAGCTTTAACTATGCCGCACCCTTGCCCTGGCGTCATACCGCCACGCTGTTCGGTGTCTATGTAGAATCCGATCCGGGCCGTGATGTTGCCGGCTTTAAGCTCGACGGCACAAACTATCAACTCGGTCTGCGCTACGCCATCCCCTTGCCTAAATACTGGCAACTGAATCAGGAACTGGTGCTGGGCTATGATTTCAAACGCAGTAACAATAACCTCGAGTTTGGCGGACTCAGTGTGTTTAGTACCTTTACCAATGTCTCGCAGTTTTCCTTTGCCTACAACGCCAGCCTCGAAGATCCATGGGGCGCGACCGGTCTGGACAGTACGCTCTACTTCAGTCCCGGCAGCATGATGAGTGACAACGAGGATGCTGAGTTTACCGCCTCGCGTGCCTTTGCCTCGGCGGATTATGTCTATGCCCGCATTGGCCTGAACCGGCTCACGCGCCTGCCGTGGGACTTTAGCTGGGTGGCCGAACTGGAATTCCAGTTGTCCAACAAGAACTTGCTCGGTAGTGAACAGTTCGGCGTCGGCGGCTATCAGACCGTACGCGGTTATGACGAATACCAAGCGGTGGGTGATGAAGGCATATTAATCAAGAACGAGATCCGCACACCGGCCCTGGCCTTGCTCAAACATCTCAACATCGAGGTGCCGGAAGAGCAACTGCAATTCCTGTGGTTCTTCGATTACGGCTCAGTCAAGAACGTCGACCTGCTAACAGGCGAAGGCGGTAGTGATCTGATGTCCACCGGCATTGGATTACGTTATTCGATTGCCCCTTATTTTACCTTACGTGCCGACTACGGTTGGCAGCTAAAAGCATTAACGACTAATACTGATCGCGAAAGTCGCTTACATGCCGGATTTGTTTTGGCCTATTAAGCTTGTAATTTTTAATCTTTCGTAAACGCTTGATACTGCACCAAGGCTCTGAATATCATATTGAAAGAAAAAAGTGCATAAATGGCGCTTTTTGTATGATCTCACCTTAAAGTTTTTCATATTTTGACCGTTATTATTTTAAATAAAAATAATTGCAGGGAATAAGTATGGTGAGCAAAAAACATTCGGTAGCCATTATCGTTTCTGTTTTGGCAGGGATCAGCGTTGGCGTTAGTCTTAGTATAATGTTTTTCGGTGTAGAAACGTCGTTACTTTATGCTGCGTTAATAAGCGGTTCTGCCGTGTTCTGCAGCAGTCTGGTTTTGTCATGGTTAGTTTCCAGAAGCATGAAGAAAGAGGTTCTCGGCTTTGATCAAGAATTAGAAGAGATTTTAAATACCACATCTGATTCGGTGTCCACCAAAGCTATGCAAACAGGTGTTTTGATGCCGCTTAAACTAAGAATAGTGGAATTTATTAAGGTCTTTAAGACAACTGCACATGAAGTGGTCAAGACGGGCGATACCGTGGCGATAGGTTCGGCAGAGGTATCTTATTTTCTGGATAAATTAAAAGGCACGATCAATCAAAATGTGGGTCATGCGAATCAGATTAGTGTCGCTGTAGAAGAAATTTCGCAAACCACCGGGGTTATCTCAGACACAGCCAATACGGTATCAAAGGTTGTCGGCGATGCTCGTGTTTATAGCGATGAGGGCATTAACGCAATAGAACGGATTAATCAGCACATCCATCATTTCAAAGAGAAGGTGGATGCATCAACAAACGATGTGCGTTATCTAAATGAATTGTCCGTCAAGATTCAGGATATTACCCAGGTAATTAATGGTGTTGCAGATCAGACGAACCTGCTTGCGCTAAATGCGGCAATTGAAGCTGCGAGAGCGGGTGAACACGGTCGCGGTTTTGCTGTCGTTGCCGATGAAGTACGAACTTTAGCGCAGCAGACAACCACGGCGACCAAGGAAATTGCACAGATGTTAAATGAGGTGAAACAGCAAACCGAAAACTCTGTGACAGCTATGAGTTCACTTGAAGAAGGTGTGTCCGATATCGTCAGCATCTCGGTTGATGCCAAACAGACGTTTGCCAATATTCAAAATAGCACGCAGGAAACCGAAGCCAAGATATATGAAATCAATAGTATTCTGAATGAACACGTTACAGCGACCAGTGAGATCTCCTCTTCGGTTATCGATATTTCACAACAAATGGAGAACACAGGTAATCGGGCCGACGAAGTTTCTGAAGAGGCTTATTCGCTTTCGGAAACAGGAGAAAAACTAAATGTCTTGTTAAGTACTTATGAGTTGGGCACCGAACATGAGGTTTATCGAAAAGTAGCCATTAGCACAGCGGCAAAGGTTGCAGCAGTATTTGAACAAGCGATAAAGAGTGGAGAAATTACCGAGCAGGATTTGTTTGATCGTGATTACCAATCTATAGAAGGGACTCATCCCGAGAAATTTAGTACCCGATTTGATGAATATACCGATAAGGTGTTACCTGCAATTCAAGAACCTATACTGGATACGCATAAAGATATTCTGTTTGCCGGTGCGGTAGATAATAACGGTTATTTCCCCACGCATAATCGACGTTACTCACAAGCATTGACTGGCGATTATGATACGGATCTGGCTAATAATCGGACTAAACGACTATTTAATGATCGCACCGGTTCTCGTTGTGGTAGTAATAAGGAATCGTTTTTATTGCAAACCTATAAACGCGATACCGGTGAGATAATTCATGATATATCAGCTCCCATCTTTGTTAATGGTAAACACTGGGGCGGATTTAGAATGGGTTATAAAAGTATTTAATCTCTCAGATTAGATTAAAAAACCAATAAGCCATCGCACTAAGCATTGCAGCAACCGGTAGTGTTAATAACCAGGACAGTAGTATTTGTGAGATCACTTTTTTATCTGCTTTACCGGTAATAAGTCCGATACCAAATAAGGAACCAACTGACACATGGGTTGTTGAAACAGGCACACCCAAACGGCTGGCAAAGATCACCATAAAGCCTGTCACCAGATTTGCAGCAAAGCCTTGACCGTGACTCATTGGCGTAATCTTTTTACCCATAGTTTCGGCAATGCGTCGTGCATTTAATAAACCTCCTATAGCTATGCCTATCGCAACAGCAATCATTCCCAGTTTGATCGATAGCCCTTGAATCGCGAGTAACAGCGCGACAATTTTCGGTGTGTCGTTTAAGCCACGTGCGAAGCTGACCATACCAGCGCTGATGTAATGACCAATATCCAGTAACTTTTGTAATTTTATACCGAGGAAATTACCGGCGTAATGTAATTGGCAATTCGTTTCAGTATCGATGTTAGCATCAATAATCTGGTGGAATTTAAGCGCTTGCTCAGATGGCATAGCAGCGACCGGAATAAATTCACTCGTCTGTCCGACACAGGCGCACCATTCTTTGCTAATGCCAAAATAATTTTTAATGGAACGAAAAAGCCAATAAACGGGCTGACTAATAAAGGAATAAAAAAGGTCTTGCCCAGGAAATTAAAGTTTACTTGCGAACCCACTGCCATCACGCCACTGCCTAGCAGTCCGCCGACCAGGCTATGTGTTGTTGAAATAGGCAGGCCACGTAGTGCAGTAAGTAAGACGGTTAAACCTGCTCCCATAGCTACGGCGGCCAGAAATTCAGGTGATGTTGTGATTTCAATTGGCACTAAACCTTTGCCGGTAAAATTCTTTAAAAGCTTTTCTGCAAGGAATATAGAACAGACTGATCCTGCAAAAGTAGTAATGGTTGCCCAGCCGATGGCACGACGATAGTTTGTTGTCCCGCTACCAAATAAAGTGGCGACGCCTTTAAAGTTATCGTTAGCACCGTTGGCATAGGCTAGAAAACAAGTTGCGATAAAAAGGATTATAAAAATAGTCATTATTGTTATTAACTTCTGAAGCAATAAAATGAGATGTATTTATCTGGTATTAGCTAACATTCATTTTTCATAATCAAATTCGGATGTATTAATATCGACAGTTTGCAGGCCTTTTAATTCAAGGTGATGTTAACTAGAAGTTCAAGCGCAGATTCTTTCTAAATAAATAACTATGAAAAAAAATATTTTGTGACAGAGATCACTAATAATGAGCCTGCACATAAACTTATCAAGTTTATACTGTGTCACAACAAATAATAACAACACATAAAAAAGTGAGTCCAATGAAAAAACTATTCTTAGCCACATCAATTTTAGTATTGTCGAGTGCATGTACCACAATGAATCCATACTCTGGGGAAACTCAACATAGTAATACCAAAACAGGCGCTGTCGCTGGGGCTGCCACAGGAGCATTAGCGGGTGTTCTTATTGGTGATGGAGTGAAAGCAGCCGTGATTGGTGCAGGTGTCGGAGCGTTAGCAGGTGCCGGCATTGGTGTTTATATGGATAAACAAGAAGAAGCCCTGCGTAAAGATTTAGAAGGAACGGGTGTTGAAGTAGAACGTGTTGGCGATAATATTGAATTGAACATGCCATCAAACATTACCTTTGCATCAGGTAAGGCAGTGATCAATCCTACGTTCAATGGCATTCTGGATAATATTGGCACTACTTTGGCAAAGTATGAATCAACCATTGTTAATATTGCCGGACATACAGACAGTGTTGGTAGTGCAGAATTTAATCAACAGCTTTCAGTTAATCGCGCCAATAGCGTTCGTGCTGCATTAAATGCAAGAGGTGTGATATCAGAACGACTCCTTACCACTGGTTATGGTGAGTCGTTACCAGTTGCAGATAACGCAACAGAAGAAGGAAGACAACAAAACCGTCGGGTGGAAATTACACTTCAACCAGTGACTACATAACAGACTATTTGTTAATAAACTATATGGTGGCATATCGTGTCACCATATAGTCACGTTATAAAACCCATCTACTAGTTATATCCTTTCTCTCACATAACACTACCAGTGTTTATTCGCTAGAATATTAATATATTTCAAGCATCCTTAATTATTGCTACTCGACAAACGAGTAATGAAGATGAAGAATCAAGGTTTAAGTTCATACAAATAGAGATTAATAATGACGATTAGAAGTTACAAAGATAAATCACCTGAAATACATGCATCTGCCTTTGTAGATGAATCAGCGGTTATTATTGGCGATGTTACCGTTGGAGAAGATAGCTCTATCTGGCCAATGACGGTTGCTCGCGGCGATGTGAATTCAATCAAGATAGGTGCACGCACCAATATACAAGATGCCTCTGTGTTGCATGTCACTGCCGATACTAAATTCTATCCGGGTGGATTTGCGCTTGAGGTCGGTGATGATGTTACCGTTGGTCATCGTGTTACGCTACATGCCTGTAAGGTTGGAAATTTTTGTCTGATTGGTATGTCTGCTACGGTTATGGACGGTGCAGTGATTGAAGACAAGGTTATTGTTGGGGCAGGTAGTCTGGTGCCGCTTGGAAAAAAACTGGAATCGGGCTATTTATATATTGGTAGTCCGGTTAAGCAGGTTCGTGAATTAAATGAAAAAGAATTAGCCTATCTTGAATTTTCCTCCGAGCACTATTCCCATCTGAAAGACGAACATAAGGATAGTTAATTATCAAGTTCAGTCTATAAATACCCTCTCATTTCCAAGTAATTGTCTTGTATATGGTTTTTTTTAAAAAATCCTTTTAATAGTTCATTTTTGAACTATTATTGATTTACATCAATAATAATTAATCATAAGAAAACATACTTAACAACGAAGTGATTGTATTTTAAATTATCAATCGCCTTTTGAGAGGGAAAGGTTTATGCGCAATATCATCAGTGTCTTTGGTAGTTCACCCTTTGTGCCTTTGCAAATGCACATGGAAAAAGTGGTCGAATGCGTAGGCTTGATTCCAATTATCATGGCGGCATACCGGCAAAAAGATAGCAAGAAAGTCGAGTCTCTCGCTGGGGATTTGTCAAAGCTGGAACATCAGGCGGATCAACTCAAACACGATATACGCAATAGCTTGCCGCGAGGGCTGTTTATGCCTGTAGACCGCACCAAGCTGTTGAAAATACTCAGTCTTCAGGATGGTATTGCCAATCGAGCAGAAGATATGGCAGTGCTACTTACCTTCAAACAGGCCAAAAGATTTGACGGTTTTGACGCCGCTTTTGATACCTTCATGAATAAATGTCTCGAAACATTCGAACTGACTCGGAGCATAATTGAACAGCTTGATGAACTGCTGGAGACAGGCTTTGGTGGTATTGAAGCAAATAAGGTTCATGAATTGATCGATAAGGTTGCTTTGAAAGAACATGAGGCAGATGTTAGCCAGAGGGAGTTGGTTAGATTATTACTTGCCAATGAAAAGAACATCTCCTATGGCGATTTTTTTCTGTGGACCCGTGTAATACATCAACTCAGCGGTATTGCTGATCGTTCAGATAAATTGGCAGCGACAGTCAGGAATACACTTGAATCTTAGTAAAGACTAATAACTAACTAAATAAATAAAATAATCATATGGAAATGTATCTATACGTAATCATTGCCCTTGCTATTATTTTTGGTCTCTATATGGCGTGGGGTATCGGTGCTAATGATGTTGCCAATGCCATGGGGACATCGGTGGGTTCCGGTGCACTTACCTTGCGGCGTGCCGTTATTCTTGCCGCGATTCTGGAATTTAGTGGTGCCTTTCTGGCGGGTACCCACGTATCGGAGACGGTTCGTAAAGGCATTGTTGACCCGGCGATATTCGCCAATGATGGTCTGTCCTTTATGTTGGGTATGCTCTCTGCATTGTTGGCAGCCGGAGTATGGTTACAAATAGCATCGTGGAAAGGCTGGCCGGTTTCGACGACACACTCCATCGTCGGCTCGGTTGTTGGTTTTGGGGCGGTTTATGGCGGAATCAACGCCGTGCATTGGGACAAGGTTGGTCAGATCGCGGCTAGCTGGGTAGTCTCGCCATTACTAAGTGCAACAATCTCCTATTTTATTTTTACTTTTATTTTAAAAGCCATCTTTTACGATGCCAGACCGCTTAGGTCGGCAAAGAAGATAGCACCCTACCTTGTCTTTGTTGTTATCACGATGTTGTCATTGACGATGGCATTTAAGGGATTGAAAAATCTTAAGCTCGATCTGAGTTTGCCCGCTGCCTTTGGTGTTGCCTCCTGCGTTGGTCTTGTTGCCGCTCTCATCAGTATCTGGTTAATCTCTAAGATAAAATCTGAGGAAAATTCCGACGATACAGAAGAAAGACTGACTGATCCCAATGTTGTTAAATCATTGGAAAAGGCAACCAAGCATTTAGAGAAAGTTAAGGCATCAGCACCAGGCCATATGAAGGATGATATATCTGACACGCTGGATGAAGTGAGGCGGTTGCAGTGGGAATCGCAGCGTCGTTATGATTTTCATACCAACAGTACCGAGTATCAACAGGTTGAAAAGCTGTTTATTTATTTGCAAATATTGAGTGCTTGTTTTGTTGCCTTTGCTCATGGTGCAAACGATGTTGCTAATGCTATTGGTCCTATGTCTGCCGTGTTGTCGGTAGCGATGGCCGGTGGAGACAGTATTGCTGCCCAGGCACCCGTACCTATTTGGGTTTTAGCCTTGGGCGGTGCTGGCATAGTTGTTGGTTTGGCCACCTGGGGTTGGCGAGTCATGGAAACGATTGGTCGAAAGATTACTCACTTGACGCCTACTCGGGGCTTTAGTGCTGAATTTGGTGCAGCAACGACTATAGTTATCGCGACTAAGTTAGGTTTACCTATTTCCACAACACATACTCTTGTTGGTGCCGTACTTGGTGTTGGACTTGCACGTGGTATCGGAGCAGTCAACATGGGCACAATCAGAGATGTAGTTGTTTCCTGGGTGATTACTATTCCGGCGGGCGCTGTACTGGCGATATTCTTTTTTTATGGGTTGCGATTATTCTTTTGAAAAATAAAGTACAAGTTTAGCTTATCTGATTTTTGTTCATATATAGGGAAAAAACTGGTTTTTATCTATAACAGCAAAATTTGATCTAAATCATACTGAAATTCATTTATTGGTTTATCTTTTTAATGGATTGATGGGGATAATTTATCGATGAGCTTCTTTGAGTTTTTGAATTTACTCGGATCGCTTGCGCTGTTTTTATATGGCATGAAAGTCATGTCTGATGCGCTGATGGAGCTTGCCGGGGATAATATGCGCAAAGTTATGGTTCGACTAACGTCGAATCGTTTCAAGGGCGTACTCACGGGATTATTTGTCACCGGCCTGATTCAATCCTCTTCCGCGACCACACTGATGGTGGTCAGCTTTGTCAATGCCCACCTGTTAAGCCTCACTGAGGCAATCAGTGTGATCATGGGTGCCAATATTGGTACCACCTTAACTGCCTGGTTGATTACCATCCTCGGTTTCAAGGTAAAGATGAGTGCCATAGCTATTCCCATGATTCTTGTCGGTTTGATCTTTTACCTTAAGAAAGATCGGAAAATGAACAGTGTGGGTAATTTTATTATTGGTTTTTGTTTATTATTTATTGGCCTTGAATTTATGAAGGACGCCATTACCGGTCTCGAAAATAATCCCGAGTTGTTTGAATTTTTTCGGCGCAATACGGAAAGAGGTGTCATCGGGATTCTATTGTTTGTAGGAATAGGCACGGTGCTGACCCTGATCTTGCAATCTTCCAGTGCCACCATGGCAATTACCCTGGTCGCGGCGAGCCAGGGTGTGCTTACCTTTGAAGCGGCAGCAGCCATCGTCCTGGGTGAAAATATTGGTACAACGATTACGGCAAATCTAGCGGCGATGATTTCCGGCACCGAGGCAAGACGCGCAGCCCTCGCCCATCTAACATTTAATGTGATTGGCGTAACCTGGATATTGATATTGTTTACCCCCTATCTGGCTATGATTGACAGATTGTCCTCCAAATATATGTCTGCTAGCCCACTTACCGTTGCTACCGACATTCCTATTGGCCTGTCATTGTTTCACAGTACATTTAACGTGCTTAACACACTTATTTTGATCTGGTTTATTGCAGTTATAGCAAAGTTGGTTATTTTCATTCTCCCTGAGAAAGTTGTGGTAGAACCTGAATTCTCAAAACCGAAATACCTGAGCAAACAGGCCTTAAAATATCCAGAAACAGCAATTAAAGCACTTTTGGAAGAAACCCGTCGCCTTTATCAGGGGGCTGTGATGGAAGCAATTGCACACAGTCTGAGTGTTCATCGTACGGATATTAAATCAAATAAATCGATTGAAGAGATTGTGAAAGCCAAGGCTCATCCCGGCATTAAACATAAAAAATTTATCAGAAGGCATATTCAACCCATTTATACTGAAGTCCTTGATTATACATCCGACATCCAGGAAAAGTTCCAACTCTCACGTGAAGACAATGAACGCGTTACCCGCCTTAAAAAAACACATCGCGATGCGATGGAAATTTTGGTGCATGTTAAAAAGTTGAAATCAGAGATAAACAAACATGAAGTAGAAAATAATACGGTACTCAATAACGAATATTTTAAATTGAAATGTATGTTAGTTAATTTGCTGCGAATGTTTATGAAAGAAAACCAGGAATTATTTATTGAAGAGAGTAATACTTTGTTGGGTGGCGTTCAGAGTAAAGCAGAAACAGAGGACGTTAACCTGCTTCTAGGTATCGACAAATTAATTCGTGAAGAAAAAATAACGCCGGAACAAGGTGTCTCGCTTATTAGCTGTAGTGCTGCAGTGCTTGAAATATATCGACTACTGATCAAAGCAGCCAAATACCTGGCAATTATTGGTTCTGAATACAAGGAAATTGAAGAGAACTTCTTCAAGGAAGAAGACGATATCAATATACAGACTGAGGAAGATGCTTAAATTTTGATTATCTTATGCAACAGCAGGTCATTCACCAGGACATCTCTTGGTGCGTTTTCGGTGCTATCGAAAACAGGCACGCCATCGATACTCAGACCATGACTATAGTCAAATGGTCATATTTTTAATAATGTTGCTTATTAATGTTTAAAAAAATACTACTACCATCAATATTTGTTGTCCTTGCATATGGATTCTGGATCAGTCCTGATTTCAAACAAATTGCTGCGGGCGTGGCAATATTTTTATTTGGTATGTTGTCACTCGAACAGGGGTTCAGGGCATTTACCGGCGGCGCTCTTGAAAAAATTCTGCGTCATACGACGGGTTCCTTATGGAAAAGCCTGGGTTTTGGTGTCGTATCCACAACAGTTCTCCAGTCCAGTTCACTGGTATCGGTTATCACCATTTCATTTTTAAGTGCTGGTTTGATTGGTCTTGCTGCAGGTGTCGGTATCATTTTTGGTGCAAACCTGGGTACAACCACCGGTGCCTGGTTGGTTGCCGGCTTTGGTTTGAAAGTAAAGATATCCGCCTATGCTATGCCGATGTTGGTCTTTGGTGTTTTGTTAATCTTTCAAAAATCGAAAGCATTGAATGGTATTGGTTATATTTTGGCAGGCCTTGGATTCTTGTTTCTTGGAATTCATTATATGAAAGAGGGCTTCGAAGCTTTTAAGGACACCATCGATCTTTCTGCATTCGCCATTCCTGGTTACCGTGGTCTGTTCATCTATACCGGTATCGGAATCTTCGCGACTGTTGTCATGCAATCAAGTCACGCAACGCTGGTCTTAATCATCACCGCCTTGGCTGCACAACAGATCTCGTATGAGAATGGATTGGCACTTGCAATTGGTGCAAATGTCGGCACCACCATTACCGCCATCATTGGTTCATTGAGTGCCAATATCCAGGGTAAAAGACTTGCCGGGGCGCATATGATTTTTAATCTTGCTACGGGTTTTATCGCGATATTATTTATTCACCAGTTCGTGCAAATTGTAGATGTTGTAAGTGCTTTAGTCGGAATAGCAGATGATGATTACACACTGAAACTTGCCGTGTTTCATACCATTTTTAATCTGGCAGGTATTGTTGTCATGCTCCCTTTTATTAATATGATGGTCAGCTGGTTGGAAAAAACATTCACGGAAAAAGAACCACCGGTAGAACAACCAAAGTACCTGACAGAATCGGCCCTGGAGTTTGCGGATACTGCAGTAGAAGCAGTGCGCAAGGAAACACTACATCTCTATGATAATGCTATTGAAATAATTGCGAATGTTATTGGTTTCAGTAAGGCTGAAATTAATTCAGATTCCGATCTGGAACAACTGCTCAATACAAGAAAGAAAATTCCGGAAGTAGATATCGATGCAAGATATGACAAGAGTATTAAAGGCATCTTCAGCGCAATCATTGCCTTTATCAGTCAGGTCCGGTTTAACTGGGAATTAGAACAGTCAGGTGATTTGCATTGGTTGCGCCGGGCGAGTAGAAATATTGTCGAAGCCATCAAGTCGACCAAACATCTGCAAAAGAATTTATTGAAGTTTAGTCAATCTTATAATCAACATGCATCCCGGGAATATCAAGCCATCAGGTTAAACCTCGCTTTGTTGATCAGAGAACTGGAAGAGATTCGGTATGAATCCGATGCCGACATCAAGCTCCTGTCCATGGACTCAATCAAGATCTCAATAGTAGAAGGTGAAGAAAAACTGAATAATGAGATCGATGAACTCATCAGGAGTGGCAAGATCGTCCCTGAGACCGGGACCTCCCTGATTAATGACAGTTCTTATTTATTTGAAATTAAGAGCAACTTGTTAGAATTTTTTGAAACGCTTTTTGTTGCACAAGAACGTGAGCTTACCAAGGCGGAACGAAAGCTTGCTCTTGATGACGATGAGATTACCAGCATCCGTGGTGCTAGCGAATAAAGAAATTGCATAATAATTTATCAAGGATAAGGTCAAAACATGAAACAAAAAAAACTGTTAGACAAGTTAAAGACATTTTTTGATTCAGATGCAAGGGAAAGAGAACAGCAGAATTCAGATATTAAAGATATTCTGAAGAAACTGAAAAAAAGAGAACGTAAACTCAAGGAAAAACTGGCCTCTGAAAAAAATGCAGAAAAACGTAAACATTTTAAGCAGGAAATAGACGTCGTTTACGCACAACGTAAAAAAGGTATTAAATTAATTAAAGAGCAGTGATGGAATTTATTCCTGAAATACCGTTTGCCTGACTAGCTCCGATCTTTTGATAAGCTCCCATGGATGTAATCCCGATCTCGTATCTGATTTAAAAGTTCGCTATTATGCGACGCTTTTGAATAACGTGCTGGGGTATAAGGTTAATGTCATTGGGTGAAAACTGGTTTTCAGAA
>Ga0316190_10002667_pt1 | contig 12960 bp, 11 predicted proteins | sample Eddworburrow2_MG_FD_204929 | JGI IMG/M metagenome (GOLD analysis project Ga0316190, IMG submission 204929) | Coastal sediment microbial communities from Maine, United States - Eddy worm burrow 2 | ecosystem: Environmental > Aquatic > Marine > Coastal > Sediment | place: USA: Maine | collected... | reverse complement strand
TCATAAGAATACTCGCCATATCGGTTTTTTCTGCTATTTTTTGCGCATTTTTAGGCAAAGATGAAATGCATCCCTTTGCGTTGGGGAAATATTGAAACACCCATTTGTTTGCTTGTAAATACCGCTCATAGACATCTCCACGGATAGCCAACGGCTTCATCTGTAGTGCTTCATGCGCTACATAACGGCACTGCTTATGCTCCAAAACACCTAGGTCGGACCCATCAAAAAATAGATTTAGGCACACCTTGTCTCGCACCTTACGCTGCCCATATGCGCGTCGCACACCAAGCAGTTGTGCCAGTAGCAGTGCGACAGCGCGCGCACTCCACATACGGCGCGCGCGCGCAATGATAAACAAGTCGATATCATCACTTTTTTTTGCATTCATCATTGATGTTGAGCCAGACAAGCCGATCAAATCAATACATCCGAAACAGCTCAACATGGATACATATCGATGTACTTTTTCTATCTTTTTCTGTGAGTGGCCTGCCCTACCTACCGCCCGCTCTGCTAGCCTTTTTCTATCAATACGATACCCCCCTAGGGTATACCTACTAGTACTATCGGAACAATCTAATTTAATAATTCTTCTTTTTTTTACCATTTCATCCACCATAGACTCCATTGCTTTACGAGAAATCTTTCCCCCCACATACCTATGAAGCTCTTTGAGGGTGGGATTGTAGCCAAACTGAGAGAAGTAACCAAGGCAAGAACGTATCTGCATGCGCATGAGCACCATTATAACATTCCACTATTTACCCTACGAAAAAAGTTTCGTTTCAAACACAACGCAGCACACTCTCTATTGCTTGAAGATTTTTTGCTTACACACTAGATAGACAAAACGAACAAGCCTCAACTGTCGCCTCCATCGCCAAGGCTCATGCAGCAGACGCCACAACCACTCTGCGCCCAAGTCCTGCACGAACGTTGGTGCCCGCTTTGTTTTGCCGGCCACAAAGTCAAAGGCACCACCCACGCCAACACATATAACTCCTTCAAACAGCGCTCTATTATCCTCTATCCATTTTTCTTGCGCTGGGGACCCAAATGAGACAAATACGATATGGGGCCTCCTAGCCTTGACTATAGTATTTACCGCTTTTGTTTCATTTTTTTGTGGATTTTTAATATCCACAAATCCCTGGGTTCCAAAAAAAGTTGACCGTGGGTAGATTTTGCCATAGCAGTCGGCTATCGTCTCTGCTATATCTGCCTTACCCCCTATTAGACCTATGGAAAGGCCTCTTTCCCCACCTACCTTCAACACCAGTTCTAATAGCTGCGCACCTGCCAAGCGTGGTAACCTCACCCCATGCAGCAAGTACCCTGCTCCAACAACGCCTATGCCATCAATTAGCTGTATTTGGGCTGTTGAAACAATCTTTTTATACTCTTCATCATCTTGGGATTGTACCAGTATTTCAGGATTAACCGAAACAATATGCAAAAATTGTGGTGACAGAAAACTGTCTTTTAAAATATACTCTAGGATAGAATCAGTTTTCTGCGGCCGAAGAGGTATTCCGAGAATCTTAATGCTTTGCTTTTGCTTCATACTATTATAAGGATAAACTATTTTATATTTAATTTTATCAAATCTTGCTTTATGTTCAATAAATATGAACGGCTATCATATTGATATGTAAACCTTTTCTATAAATATGATCTACTTGAATAAGTATCTATACTTAGAATACTATAATACATTTATATTACACGTTCCCTTGGAAATTTTAAGCTTTTATACTATAGCTTCTATTCATTGATGCTTATTATGGGATAATAAATATAAAACAGATATGTATTATAGCCTCAGAGCACGCTTAAACATGCACACCCTAACGGATTGCCTGCTTGAATGCCTCTAGATTTTCAAGAACCATTCCCACCCCACGGATCACACAAAAGAGCGGCTCCTCCACAACAAATGCGCCCACTCCTGTGTAATAAGAAATGTAACGATCAAAGTTATGCAGTAGAGATGTTCCGCCCGACATAACAATCCCCTTATCGACGATGTCCGCCGAAAGCTCGGGAGGCGTCATAGCAAGTACCTCTTTAACACCCTCCAACACTTGCTTGAGGGGCTTTTGAAGAGCTTCATTGATTGAGCGCTCGCCCACCTCAAGAACCTTCGGCAAGCCCGTCTGCACATCGCGCCCCTTAACCTCAACCACTTTCTCCTCATGCCCTTCTTCAATAAAAGCATTTCCTATTTTCATCTTCACATCTTCTGCACTGCGCTCACCCACAATTAGATTGTGCTTCTTGCGCAGATGAGTCATGATAGCCTCATCAAACTTCGTGCCTGCCACACGAACTGTTTTAAAGGCTACAAGTTGACCAAGAGAAATAACCGCAATTTCCGCAGTTCCGCCGCCCATATTTACAATCATGTGACCAGACGCTTGTGCGATGGGAATTTTTGCCCCAATAGCAGCAGCTAAAGGCTCTTCAATAAGATAGACATCAGCCGCTCCGGCCTGCTTACAAGCCGCAACCACTGCCCGCTTCTCCACCTGCGAAGAGCCTCCGGGAATAGCAATCATCACGGTTGGCCACAGCACACGGCGCCCTAGACCCTTCTTGATGAAGTACGTCACCATCGCAGAAGTGTTGGTGTAGTCAGCGATCACACCCTCTCTCATGGGGCGCGCGGCCATGAGTGACCCCGAAGTGCGCCCAAGCATCTCTTTTGCATCATCGCCAACCGCCACAATACGCTTATCTTCAAGCGAATACGCAACAACAGTCGGCTCATTCAGCACAATCCCACGCCCCGGCACATACACAAGAGTGTTGGCTGTACCAAGATCAATACCAATTTTTTGTTTTAACCAACCCATAACAAGTTTCTTCTTAAATCTATAACTAGTTCCATATCAAACATAAAGATGTGTAGACCAACAAGCGACCTTCCCCCTCAATACTTGTAGCCGTAAAAGAACTATTTAACCTTGGACAATGGCTGCAAAGCGTTCATCGCTTGTTTTGAAATATATTTGACACACATCTTGCATTCACTTATATAGTATAATACTGTATTGTGAAAAAAGGCCAAAAAGTCTCAAAAAACCGGATCAAAACCCTGCACAAGCAGATCAAAGAATCTCAAATTCCTGATATTTTTACACGCTTTGCAGTATTTGTTTTCGTTGCGGCAATCGCCGTTGCGGTTATCACCTTTGGCCGCGGATACCGATTTGACCTCAACACACAAACCGTTTCATCAACCGGAATTTTGGCAATTAGCTCCACGCCAGAAAATGCACAGGTATATATAAACGGTGATTTACGCGGAGCCACAGACCTCAACATCAATCTTGAACCAGGAACCTACGTCATCGAGATCAAGAAAGAGGGATATCGTAGTTTTCAGCAAACCATACGACTTAAGGGCGAAATTGTGCAGGCGGTTGATCCGATCCTTTTCCCCATTAACCCGTCACTCAATCCGCTCACCACAATTGGGGTTAGTAAGGTTAAACAAGTACAGAGTACCGATCGATTTGTGATCGTTTCCGACTCGGATGATGCGGAAAAAAATGGTATTTATCTCTATGAAGCCACCGATAATCCATTGGATTTTTTGCCGCCACTGAGCCCCATTCTACTTCAGGCTGATATTCCTATTTCTGTTGATCTACAGCAGACTGCTTTTATTTTTTCACCTGATCATAATGAAATGATCGCATCATTTCTTAGCGAGGACGGAGAGCCGGTAGCCACGTATCTATTGAACATGAAGAAAGAGAACACAAACGTGCTCGACATATCCACTTCTAAGCAGGCATTACTGGACGCATGGATACAACAAGAGGAAAAAAACCGTGCAAAAATCCTCGAAACATTACCAAAGGATATGCAGATTGTCGCTTCAGACTCCTTCATCATGATAAAGTACTCACCAGACAAGACTAAGTTTCTTTATCAAGCAGATCAAGATATAACTATTCCTCGCATCATCCAACCTCCTCTTATTGGATCAAACCAGACACCTGAAGTTCGCAATATAAAAAAGGGTGCTATTTATGTTTATGATCGACGAGAAGATAAGAATTTTGAGATTGATTCACCGGTGGGCATTGAGGATATGTATTGGTACACCGACTCAAAACGCATCGTATACCGAGAGGATGGACAAATCTCCATTTCACTCTATGATGGTGAAGTGAGACAAACCGTCTATTCAGGACCTCTTGAACAAGGCTTTGTGGCAGCCTCGCCCGACGGTAAGATTCTTATTCTTGCTAACCTCAACCCAATCTCCAACAAGCACCCTGATCTCTATCAGGTGGGAATACAGTAATAACAGCAGCGGGACTTGCCTACTTGAAAAGCATCATTATAATCTTTGTTTGGCGCTCTACAATAGTTCAAATAAAAAACCGATATTATTGCTTCAAACTATCATGCGTTGCATCGGCCTCCGCCTCATGATATTATATTCGTCATGAATGAACATACATTGATCGTAGTAAAACCAGACGGCGTCGTTCGCGGCCTTACCAGCGAAATTCTTCGTAGATTTGAATCTATCGGGCTTAAGCTTGTTGCCGGTAAGATGATCAAAATTGATAAAGCAACAGCAGAAAAACACTATCCAGCTGATCGAGATGAACTATGGGTGGGTATTGGAAACAAGACATTAGAAAATTACAAAAAACTTGAACTTGACGCTCAAGAAATGCTTGGGACAACAGACGCCAAGAAAATCGGCGATATTGTACGCGTGTGGCTTTTGGACTATATAGTATCGGGTCCTGTGTTTGCAGCTGTTTTTGAAGGTCCTCATGCCGTAGAATTGATACGCAAGATATGTGGACACACTCTACCACTACAATCACCTCCTGGAACAATTCGTGGAGACTTTTCATTTGATTCAGCAGCGCTCGCCAATAAAGGACAGCGCGCCATCAAAAACCTCATCCACGCCTCTGGCACGCTTGACGAGGCAAAGTATGAAATTCCATTGTGGTTTGACCCCAAAGAGATTCAGTCATACAAGCGTGTTGAAGAAGAAGCTATGGCCTAAAACGCTTTAGAGTCAACGCTGAATTAGTAGGTAAGCTTTCCTGAAGAAGAGATCGCTCAAAGGAGTGCCTATTTGATGGGATGTGGATGACTGACCTTCAGGCTTCGTATCAACTTCTTTTTGTGCCGCTAGAGGGAATTGAACCCCCATCGTGCCCTTAGGACGGGCCCGCTCTATCCAATTAAGCTATAGCGGCTTCGCCTATTATACCGCAGCAAGCACAAAGTTAGGCCTCATACCTCCCCCACATCTATTCGGCAGCGCGGCGTGCAAAGACAAGCAAGCGCTTTAACGTGGTGCCCGGAGGCCAACACGTTTGTAGGGTGAGTACCTCACTAGAGGTTTGGCGCGTTAGATACTCTACTTCTGATGGGTCAACTATTTTTTTTGACTCAACCTTATAGACATATTTTTGTCCGTCGTAAAATAAATCAATTTCATCATCCTGTTCTAGCTTGTATAACAAATAGAAAACAGCATTGTAACTACCCACATTCCAAAAATAGTCAGTTGAATGGGCAAAAAGATAGATGTGTCCCTGCTGACCAGGGAAAGCTGTGCCTGCAGCATGAGCAACGCCACTGTTAAGAGCATTTAAATACTCATTTTCATCCGCAGCATTAACGTTGGGAAGCACTCGAGCGTTGGCTGCAATTTTTGGAATAACAATGCCATAATCTGTATCTGCTGGAACAATGCGCTCAACCGACGCGCTATCAAATAATCCACCCAACAATCCTTTTTTTTGAACAGGTAACGAATCATAATCGCTACCCTGCACCACATATTCTTTGGCACGCACCTTATCCAAGCGATAGACGAGCTCTTCTTTGACGGGTAAATATAGCGTTTTAGCCATCATAAACAGCGAGCCAAATATGAGGAAATTTCCTAATGTGCGAAGAATGAGCACACGATAATACTCTGGATTTTTTTTAAAAATATGGTGATGTCTCGTTTTCATTACCTTATGATAGCGCACACACCGTGAAAATTATCATCAAATCATGAATGATACGAATCAACATGAGGCGCTAAAGCGTCTATTCTTCTTCATGCATCGTTCTCCATATTATTACTTGTCAGCATGTTCTTCTTCACTGGGTGCATCTATCTGACTAGCTACATGCTCTACCCCAATAAATACTTCTACTTTGTTTCTCACTTGGCGCAGAATACCCGTTTCTATGTGGAACTCCAACTGTTGCTTCTTGTCTACGTGAATAGTAATTTTCTCTTGAACAAGCGCGATAAAGTTATTGTGAAACGGCAATATGTCAAAGGGTCCACGCTTATTTATTGAGCTAATTGCATACACATCTCCTTCATATAAGACATTATCAATATCGCGCACCATAACATGAAGGTGTTGTTCTTGTTTGTTTGAATTGCCAAATCTACCAAGCATTGAGGGTTAAATTATTTACAATGACGGACGCTCAAGTCGACAGATTGAGAAAATAGGTTTCTTTCTATTTTTTCATCAGATCATTCAAGTCGCCAATATACGCAAACGTTTGAGCAGGTGTGTCATCATAGCGCCCAGACAAAATAACCTCTACATCTGCTATTGTTTTCTCCAGAGGAACATATTTTCCAGGCTTTCCACTCTGGGGCTCTATGACAAAGAAATTCTGTGTCATATAATATTTGAGGATCTCGGCTCGTTTATAGAGCGCGCGATCGGCGACTGACAATTCTGCTTCGCCAATAAGAGATACTACTCGCTCAAGAGCGATGGCTTTTTTCAATAGCTGTTGAGCAGCAACATAAGCATTATAATGACGCTCTCCACACATCGTTGGCGTAAGGGCGCTTGAGTTGGAGGCAAGCATATCTACCGCAGGAAAGCGACCTTGTTGATATACGTCACGCGAGAGCACAAGATTGGAATGTAGGTAGGGAAAAATTGACTGCACAGCATAATCGGTTAAGTCGTCTGAGGGAACATAAATTGCTTCAATGCTCGTAATACTCCCATTCGTACTAGAAACCAAACGCTCTTGCAACGACGCAACTTCAGATGTCAGCGTGGCTTGATAGCCATCTTCCGATGGTGTTGTTTGCGTCATCATTCCGAGCTCATATCCAGCTTGAGCAAACCGAAAAATATTATCGATAAAAAACAAGACGTTTTGACCTGCCTCATCACGGAAATACTCGGCCAAAGTAACTGCTGAAAACGCTGTGCGGAAACGAATTGCTGGATTTTCTCCCATTTGACCAAACAACATTGCCACATGTTCCAATACTCCCGCCTCCTTCAAAACCTCATACAGCTCTTGCCCTTCGCGCGCGCGCTCACCAACGCCAGCAAATATCGAGAGGGTGTCTTTCTTCTTGCCGACCACAACAACATTATGAATAAGCTCAGTTAGCACTACGGTCTTCCCCACACCAGGCCCACCAAAAAGTCCCACACGCCCTCCTTGCAGAATTGGAGAAAAGAAATCGATAACTTTAATACCTGTTTCTAGTATCCTCTGCGGAACGGTAATTTGATCAAAACGAACATCGCTGCCATATACTGAACGTTTTTGCTGCGTAGATAGCGCACCCTTACCATCAAGCGGGTTACCAAACATATCAAACACGCGCCCAAGCAACTCCTTTCCAACAGGAATGCGAAGCGTGTCTACTGTGCTCACCACTCGCTGACCACGCTCAAGCGGCACATCAGCCTGAAAGAGTATGCAATAGATGGTGGAGTTGCCATGTGAGCCAAACACTTCCATTTTTACGTTTGGATCATCAACGAGCACAAGCACCTCCCGTATTTCTGGCTTTTTTCCGCCAAACGCCACCTCTATAATCTGTCCTTTTACGCTCACAACTACTCCCGTTTGGGTAGTATCAAGAATAGGCTTGTTTTTATCCACGGGTGAAAGCATGCATCTATGGTAGCAGAAACCACGGAACCAATAATAGATAAGTTGACATAACGATGTGAGATTACGAGCTATCCTGACATAATAAAATAAGATAAATACCTATCATCCTTTTTTAAAAAACATTATTCCAGCCAATCTCTCTGTCTGCTGCTTGCTCTGTTCCCGTCTGCGGAAGCGATGACTTGCACGCTGAAGTTTTTTTGTATCTTCCCCTACTTGGTCTAGAGCCGACTCCATGGCGCGTAAACGGGATGCGAATTGAGCAAGTTGAGATTCATGATAAGCCTGCTTGAATACCACGGAAAAGAACTGATCTCCAAAAAATGAGGATATCTCCTCTAGAGATGGTTCGAAAAGGTATTCTGAATGATGGCTCTTAGCTTCTTGCACCTTGTCGATGTCTTTGTCTATAAAAACGTCTTTACCCGATATGTATGAAACCGTCGGCATTTGCGTGATAACCGTCTGATATCGACCATGAAATACCGACACCGTCTCATACTCAAGCAAGTTAAATAAAATTGGCTTCAACTCAGCTGACGACACGCCCGCATCAGGCAGCTCAAAAAAAAGCGGCTTTCGATTTGGATCAAGCTCATTAAGCATCTCATACCCCAATCTTCCAACGACAGCTATGTCAACATCTCGATCTTTCACAAATTCATAGAATTCATCAAACACTTGGCGCACAATATCTCCATACATCTTCGCGTTTGGCGTTAACAACATGGCTAGCGGTCGGGTTTTAAGCTTCTTTGCCCCCTTCATATGAGCATCAGATTTTGAAGCCTGCTCACTATTGAGCTTTCCCAAAAGCGCATCGTGCGAATACTTTACGTCTAGATAGACATCGCGTACCGAATCGAGAAAGTCTCGCGTACCGACTACTTTTTTGCGAGTTTTTTTAATATTAATGATGGATATCTCCTCATACGCCTCAGCGATGTTTTTCATCTGATCCATCAATGATAGATCCGACTTTATCTGCTTTATGTTTGCCATAGTTTGCGCAGTGCCATCTCCTGCTTTACCACATTTATGAGCAATTGATAAAGCTTAGTGGTATTGATGGTGTCGTCTATGAGTTTTTTTGCAGCCGGATCTTTTGCATATGCTGTGTATATCTTTTGTTTTAACAATGTTACCGTGTCTTTCTCTTGCTTAAAGATGACTCCCGACCAAATAAGAGCAAAAATAAGCAAATCAACTTCATGCTGCCGCACCTCATCAACCTGTTGGTTAAAGTGCTCATGTAGCCCATCGCCTTTTTTGAGCTGATCACGCACATGCTTAGAAAGCTCTGCACCAAAGTGTGAAAAGTTTTGAAGCTTCTCGTACTGTGCTAAAAACATGGCGATTTCACCATAAAGCTCTTTGATGATTGTCGGCTGCACATTTCTCCCCACGCGCGTCACTGACAATCCAAAGTTGATAGCCGGCCGATGGCCATTATAATATGCGTCACTATCAAAGAAGATATGTCCGTCTGTCATACCCATGATGTTTGTCGCGATATGGGAAGTTAGATCGCCTTCCACTGTTTCTACGATTGGAAAACATGAAATTGATGCTGTTTCCCCCCCTTCTATCCTGAAGTTACCTGCTCGCTCCAATAGTCGAGCATGCACATAGAATATATCACCAGGATAGGATTCTCTTCCGGGAAAAACGCCAGAGATAAGCGATAGCTCACGATAAAATTTTGCGTGAGTTGAAATATCATCAAGAACGACTATCGTATCAATCCCCTTATCTCTGTACTGTTCGGCAATTGTCATGGCCGTGTGCGGTGTGAGATTGATGAGACCGGGTGAGTCATTAGCATACGAAATAACAAACACCATATCCTTTGCCACTCCCGAGGCTATCATGGTCTCTATGGTGCGCTTCGCGTCTGTTTTGTTTTTTCCAATGAGCGCATAGATGACAACAGTTCCCAAAACTACCTGCTTCTTGATCATAGGAAGAAACATTGATGTTTTTCCTGTTTTACGATCTCCAATAATGAGCTCCTTTTGCCCCCTACCAAGAGGGACAAGAAAGTCGATAAGGGTCACTCCCGAAACAAGCGACTCATTAATTCGAGCTCGCTCAAATATTGGCTTTATGGGTGAAAAGACGCCTATGTGCTTCTTTTTGCTGGTATTTTTCTCTGTAAGGGACTGAATAATTGAACCAAATGGATCGATCACGCTTCCACGAGGATCATCGCTGACGGCTACTGTTAATGTCTGTCCTGATCGGGCAACTCGCGCTCCCAAACGTGCTGACTGACGCCCAAACAACTGAACTGTCGCACGGTTTCGATCCAACAGCGCCACCTGCCCTAACTCATCGTTCTCAAACGCGACAATCTCGCCAATACGCGCTCCTGGCAAACCATTCACCCCCACAATAGGATGGCGTATCGCCTCAACCACACCATACTCACCAATATTCGCAAGATAGTCATTAAACATGCCCATACATTATGGTAGCACAAGCACGGACCGTGCTGCCACATGTTCTATTCCCACCCTGCAGAGATATGTCTACTTTTGTTCACTTTTTGCTAACAGATAATTGGACTGTCTTAACAATGTAATTAATGAATAAGTATAAGTTAATACAAGTTTTCCTACACCTATAGTATTAAGCTATGAAAAATACATTTCTGCTCTTGACAAGGCCTCAAACAATAGTTCATACTGATAGTTGCCCATGCGATCACATATTTCCACACTCCAGAAATCTACTCTTTGGATTTTGACAGTCTTTTTAATTTCTGCTGCCACCGCAGTAGGTGCGCGAGCGCAGGAGCCCGTGCTTAACCTCCAAAAAACCACCTCTACATTATTGAATGAAAAGTTTGTAAATCGGCAATTGGTGCGAGACATGGAGATTGATTCTTCGGTCACCTACTTGCAAAAATACAACGTGAAGCTACATCCACGACCCAATCAGACGGTTATCGGTAGCTTAGTTGAGAGGGTGCCGTACGATGCTGTTGTTAGCGCTAGTGGAGCTTCAATCATCAAGCGCCCGGAGCTCCTAAGCTTGAGAATGCCTTTTGATGGGGATTTTCCGATGTCGCTAGAGTTTGGGCACGTGAACCCTGTTGACCATTTGGGAATGCCCTATCATGATGGCGTTGACTATGCGATCCCCTCTGGCACGTCGATTATTGCGGTTGATGATGGAGAGGTTATACCATATCGAGAAGCGAACTCGTATGGCGTTACCATCGCAATACAACATTCATGGGGGCGCACATATTATGGCCATCTGAGCTCGGGCAGCGCACAAATTGGCGATCGTGTGCGTAAAGGCGATGAGGTGGGAACATCGGGAAACACTGGTCTCTCAACGGGACCTCATTTACACTTTACGATGATTTGGGGTGACGAAAACCCAATCGATCCAGATCCTCATATTCGTCGCCAAGGACTCAATCACAGCAATCAAAAAGAAATAGTGTGGCCACTTGAAACAAATACGGAAAAACAAGAAGTGTTTGAATACTCGTATGTGTTCACATCAGGATATCAGGACCAATCTCTTGTAACGCGCTTTGATTTTGGGCCGGCGAAGATTATTGACCAGCAAACATCTTGTCTGCCCGAGTTTGTTTCCAATTCACTGCGAACCCATTACGACAAAAATGCGCCTGCGCCGGCGAGACTCAACACTTCTCCCGATGACATATGTCCCGTTGTTACATCCGAAACATCACTAACAACACGCTATGTAAGCGATGAGCTCCCCAACGCGCCACAAGCAATACCCGATACAGACAAGATCATAAAAACAACAAGCATATACTCATCAGCTTCTGCCAACTTTACGCCTAAACATGAAGAGCTCGTTGACGCACAAACATCAAACGTACTTGGAGCAAAAAACACTTTTGAACCACCTAAACCAATTGGTCCCACAACAAACACAAACGGCCTCATCCTCTGGTACGACACAACTAAAAAAAATGTTGCTGGCTATGACACCCTCACCCAAACACCTTTTACTATCAAGCTTAATAAAAAGAAAGAGGCGACTCTTGTCTTGGATAAAACCACGTACACGATTGTTCTAGGTGCGGATAATCTTCCCCTTCTCATCTCACCAGAACAAATAAAAAAAGCTCTCACAGAAGATTTAACGCCGCCAAAAAACACAGAGGGATAAGGAACGCTTACATTCATTTTTTCTACTATACTGATATAAAGATATGTCACAATCAATTGATCTTGGCCCAATACTGCAAATGATTCACACAAGCGCCCAGCGCGACTATGTGCTACATGAAATTAATGTGCTGACGGAACACCTCTACAGCACTAAGGGCGAGTCTGTACGCGATAATATCCGCCGCTATCTTACCCCCCATTATGCATCTGAGCTTATTCATCTATGTGATGAGGCAAAAATATCCGACACCGATACCAATGCAATAAAAGTAATGTTAAATGCGCTCACCGCAGGAATAACCGCTATCGGACAACTTAGTTTGCGTGTCGGCTTTGACCCAAGTGATGAGGATATCAAAGACTTGTCTCAATGGATTCGTTACCATATTGGCATACAAGTGGTTTTGGATGTCATACATGATCCGTCAGTCGTTGGCGGAGCAATAATGTCGTTCAAGGGTATGTATAGAGACTATTCACTATCTCATAAAATTGAAGAAATGATCATTCAACAGGCACAAAATGGAAGCGCGCTCAGTAGTTAGGGAATAATTTGCAGTAAGCTAAGACTGCTCGCATGGTGGCAACACTACATCAGTATACTCACCTTTAAACGTCTAAACGCTGCTCATCAAACATCAGCTTCTACTGCGTTGAGCTGGGACTAGGAGCGACGGCGCTGGTTGGTTGCGCGGCGGCAGCTTCTCCACCCTCTTCGACAGCATCTATAGCGCCCGATGGAGTTGCTTGCTGTGTGATATTGATAGGGGCAACATCAATGATTTTATTATCTTTTTCTCGAAATAAAATCGCTTTTTTGGCATTGATATAAAGAATTACCTTATCGCCGTTTTCAGCC